>SMVB01101870.1_pt1 | contig 21997 bp, 16 predicted proteins | sample 2456461 | NCBI WGS metagenome assembly SMVB01 (sample SAMN11095934, study PRJNA526329) | marine sediment metagenome | biome: Marine sediment; feature: Surficial sediment; material: Deep marine sediment; isolation source: Hadal surficial sediment | place: Pacific Ocean | collected 2014-05 | depth...
ACCGGACAGTTAGGCAAGGTTTCTTATTAGAAATCCATTTAAGTGACACCGTCTGATTAGATTTCCACTATTTTAAAGAAACTCGAGCAATGGTTTCTCCAGTTCCTTAAGCATGTTGCACCTCCCTAAACCAAATCTTGTGGGTAATTACAGCAAAGTCATCACAAACCAACCTGGTTTTTTTGCTGAACCAAAAGTCAATTTTATGAGTGAAAGTTCTCGCTGGAATGGGTCAGCAGAATTGGGTTTGTAACACCCTTGAGATAGTAATACACTGCGCTTGCTTTACTCCTGGGATCACTTAGGGTAACCCGGATATCAACGCAAAAGTGAAGATCGTCGAGGGATTGGTTCAAGCGGAATTGAGTACTTGGCTCAAGAAGAAATATCGATGAAACGGGACTATAGAAGGAAAGTGAAATAATGACCAACCCCATAGGTGCACTATTCGGTCGATCCCCGATACGGCCAATTCAGGAGCATATGGCCAAAGTGCAGGATTGTGTGGTCTTGCTCGGAGATTTTCTCGAAGCAAGTTTCGATGACGATTGGAAACAGGCAAAAAAGGTGTATCGGGCAATAAGCGTTGCCGAAAACGCCGCTGACGATATCAAGCGTGACATACGTATACACTTGCCTAAGAGTCTGTTTCTGCCGGTGGCGCGTTCAGACTTGCTTGGAATGTTAAGTAATCAGGACCGAATAGCTGGTCGAGCCAAGGAAGTTGCCGCGCTGATGTTAGTGAGAAAAATGAGGATTCCCGAAAGCCTGGTCGATTTGATGCGGGAAAATTATCAAAATGCATTGAATACCTCAGCACAGGCTGTAATTGCTATTAACGAGTTAGATGAATTGTTGGAAGCCGGCTTTCGAGGCAAAGAGGCGGAGTTTGTTGAAAGCTTAATTTCAGAACTCGAACGGCTGGAAAACAAAAGCGATTTAAGCCAGGCCAATTTACGTAAACGTCTGTTTAAAATTGAAGACTCCATGCCACCAATCCATGCCATTTTTCTTTTTAAAATCATCGACCTGATTGAAGAAATAGCGGATTTATCCTACAAACTAGGCGGCAGCCTGTTACTTCTGGTGGCCCGCTAATTACTCTAAAAGAATATTGAGAGAGTGAGAACCTAATGTCTGAAATTGTTTCTCAGTATGGCCTGATTTTTCTCGTTTTGGCCTGCGTATTCGCTTTTTTCATGGCATGGGGAGTGGGTGCAAACGACGTGGCCAATGCCATGGGTACCTCGGTAGGCGCCGGGGCTATCACCATTAAGCAAGCCATTTTGATTGCCATGGTATTTGAATTTGCGGGTGCCTATCTGGCCGGAGGCGAAGTTACCTCTACCATTCGAAGCGAAATACTTGATATTGAACTTGCCGGGTTTGATGAATCGCCGGAGTTATTAATCTATGGCATGCTTTCGGCGCTCTTAGCGGCAGGTATCTGGTTATTAGTAGCCTCACACAACGGATGGCCAGTATCCACTACTCACTCCATCATCGGTGCAATAGTCGGCTTTGCCGCCGTGGGTATTTCATCTGATGCCGTCATATGGAGCAAGGTCTGGTCGATTGTCGCTAGCTGGGTAGTATCACCGATGGTTTCTGGTGTTATTGCGTTTTTACTTTTTCGTAGTGTACAGCGGTTGGTTCTGGATACCGATGATCCTTTCCGCAATGCCAAGAAATACGTGCCTTACTACATCTTTCTTGTCGGCTTTGTTATTTCAATGGTGACCCTGGTGAAAGGTCTCAAACACGTAGGCCTAGAGTTCTCATTTATTCAATGTGTAGCTGTTGCCATAATAATCGGCCTGTTGATCATGGGAGTGGGTATATTCTTTTTAAGATCGATAAAGGAAGAGCCCAAGGAAAATAGAGATTTTCACTTTGCCAGTGTGGAACGGCTATTTGGCATACTGATGATTTTTACTGCCTGTTCTATGGCCTTCGCCCATGGCTCCAATGATGTTGCCAATGCAATAGGCCCATTGGCAGCGATCAATGGCGTAGTTCAAAGTGGCGGTGTATTTGCCACCGAGTCTGAATTACCGGTATGGATCTTGTTGTTGGGTGGCGTGGGTATTGTTGTTGGACTGGCCACCATGGGCTACAAAGTTATGGCCACTATTGGTCGAAACATCACTGAGTTAACCCCGAGTCGGGGCTTTGCAGCAGAGCTGGCAGCGGCTACCACGGTTGTCATCGCTACCGGTACAGGTATGCCGGTCTCTACTACCCATACCCTGGTGGGTGCGGTATTGGGCGTGGGTATGGCGCGGGGTATCGGTGCACTCGATCTCAGGGTGGTTGGCAAGATCTTCCTTTCCTGGATTGTCACGCTGCCCATCGGTGCTGGTCTTTCTATAATTATCTTCTTTGTATTAAAAGCATTTTTTGGCTGAGTCAATTCGATTACCTTAAGTTGCTGTTGAGTACGGGCCTCTATAAGGTTTGAGAGAATGAGTTTATTCGATAATCGGTGAAGAAAAAAATACCCTATCTAACGAACACTAATTCAATCCCTGTGAAAGTCGTTTAGAGGCTAAGGCCGATTAGCGAGAACACTATGAAAAAAGGCCGACTAAATCATGATTGAATTTGATAAATGAGGTTACCTGAGATGCTGCAAAGACTTTCGTTGTTACTGGTTTTTTTGGTCAGTTGTACGCCTGGAGCAAACGAGACTTCGCAGAACCAATACCCAGGTGAATGGCGTCATCATGGCGGTGACCATGCCTCGACAAAATACGCTGGATTAAGCCAGATTGACGCCAACAATTTCGACCAGCTTGAGGTGGTCTGGCGTTGGGAATCTGCTGATCATAGAATTGACGAAGATCTAATTTATGGCACCGGAGACTACCGGGCTACACCGTTGAAGATTGGCGATCGACTCTTCACCGTGACTAATCATGGCCAGGTAGTTGCCTTGGATGCAGCTACCGGCGAAGAACTGTGGTTGTATGACCCGCAAAGTTATCTGTCCGAGCAGCCCAATTTTCAGCCTATTCAAACCCGAGGTATCGAATACTGGACTAACGGAGAGGTCGAGAGGATCTTTCTGGCTACACTGGCAAAACAGCTGGTCTCTATCGATATCTCCACGGGGCTGCCTGACCCTGATTTTGGTAATGACGGAATGGTAGATTTGTCGCAGAATCTGGGCCGGCTGGAGTTCGAAGTGAGAAATATCACTCATGGCGCACCACCGATTGCCGTGGGCAATACAGTTATTGTAGGTTCGAAAATCTTCGATTACACCTTGCATGATAGAAGTCCACCGGGACATGTACGTGCCTATGATGCACTGACCGGTGAGTTCAAATGGCGTTTTAATACCATTCCCCAGGCCGGCGAAGATTTCAATGAGACTTGGGAAAATGATTCCTGGCGTACCGCGGGTAATACAAATGTCTGGTCATTCATGGCGGCTGACGACGAACTTGGCCTGGTTTATCTTCCGGTATCGACACCCACCAACGATTATTGGGGCGGTATGCGCCACGGTGCAAATGTCTATGCTGAAAGCCTGATCTGCCTTGATGCTGAGACTGGTGAAAGAGTCTGGCATTTTCAAACTGTTCACCATGGCGTATGGGACTACGATATTGCCTCAGCACCTAACTTGGTGGATATTGAAGTCGAAGGTCGTACAATTAAAGCGGTAGCCCAGGTTTCCAAGACCGGATTTACCTATGTGTTTGACCGGGTGACTGGTGAACCGGTCTGGCCAATTGAAGAACGGGCGGTACCCCAAAGTTCTGCACCAGGCGAAAAAACTTTTGCCACCCAGCCCCATCCTACCTGGCCGTTGCCCTTTGAACGAATAGGTGTCACTGACGAAGACCTGGTTGATTTTACGCCTGAAATTAAGGCTGAGGCACGGGAAATTGCCGAGCTATACGTGTTTGGTCCGATATTTACACCACCGATTGTTCGTGGTCAGGATGGCAAACGATCGACTCTGGTGTTGCCTGGTGCAGCAGGTGGAGCAAATTTCCCCGGGGCTTCACTTGACCCTGAAACAGGTATTCTTTACGTGCCTTCACAGACTCGACCTATTGGCATGGCGCTGGTGCCTCCACTTCCGGGTTCGTCTGACTTTGAGTTTGTTATCCAATACGACAGCACTCAAGGTCCGAGGGGGTTGCCTTTACTCAAGCCACCCTATCGCCGGATAACCGCAATTGACATCAATACCGGTGAACATGTCTGGCAGGTTCCGTTCGGCAAGGGGCCAACTGACCACCCCGAAATTGCCCACCTTAACCTCGGGCCATTGGGCAGTATTTTTGATGATGTTGTGGCCGAGGGAGGCATACTGATTACCAGGAGTTTATTGATCTCCTATCTGGCACAAAAAGATGAAATTGATCCAAGCGCCCATGGTTCGATATTACGGGCTCACGATAAAAGTACCGGTGAAATAGTTGGCGAAGTGCTGGTGGATCAACGATTACACGGTCCGATCATGAGTTACATGCAAGGGAATCGACAGTTTCTTGCTGTTGCCGGCGGTGGTCGTGACCGGGACGCAGAATTGGTTGTCTTCGCATTACCTTAAAATTCAAGACAATGTCGTCAAAGTCTGAGATTTCCCCACAAATATTCAAAGGTCGTTAGTTTGATTTTTATTGAGTGATTGGCAATCCAGGGATATCTCTTTTGTCACCTTGTGTAGAGTATTTTTTGTCACTTGCCCGCGAAGCTGAGTCACCTGGTCCCTGTTCGCACGACCAACTATCCTTCACTTTAGCCAGCGCTGCGGAACTCGCCTGCGGCTCAGACAGTCCTCGCTTCACCTGGCTAAAGCGAACGATAGAAACATGGCCTGATTGTGCGCACTGGGACCAGGTGACTCAACTCCGCTCGATCCAGTGAATACTGCTAACTCTTTGGTTTCTATCTAGATTAAGACCTCAAACTTCAAGCTTTCACTAAATTTGGGTGCTTATCCTCTACCCTGCTTTACTTGCAATCAGGCCATGCTTTAGCGCTTCCAGTTTTTTAGATCAAGCGAGGACTGTCTGAGCCGCAGGCGAGTTCCGCAGCGCTGAAAAACTGGGAGCGCGAATGGTCGCAAGGAAAGCAGGGTAGAGGATAAGGGCCGGGAAAGTTCAATTGAGTTAATTCAGTATTTTCTGGGGATATCTCAGCGTCAAAGTAGTTTGTTCCGGGATTTCGAGAGCAGATTTCGTTGACAGCATTTTTGTGCTCTGATAATTTTCCCGGGCTATTCTTTCAATAAAAATAACCAACTACTCGCGAAAATTTGGATTTTTAATAGCAGCGAGTGGCTACGAGGTATCGCCATGTCCTATCTAAGAATTTTACTGGTTCTTTGTTTGACAACTCCAGTATTCGCGCAGCAATCAGTACCCCAAATACAATTTGATACAGTACCCAGATTTTTGAAGTATTCGCCGGATATGAATCTCGGTGAAATATTAGGTGTGGCGGTCAATTCGAAAGGAAATATCGTCGTGCTCAATCACCCTGGGAGCGCTAATGTTGGCCCGATCTGGTCCAACTCAACGACCCAACTACTTGAGTTTGACAGTGATGGTCGATATTTGCGGGAAATAGGAAAGGGCGTCTACGGAATTGCCTATGCCCATCAGGTCAGATTTGATCAAGATGACAATTTGTGGGTAGTGGATAAAGGGGCCAATACCGTCATTCAGTTTGACCCGCAAGGATACGTATTGATGAATCTTGGCCGGCGTGAAGAAGGCTACCACGGAGATGTGGAGCTAGAGACCCAAGCCGAAGCCAGGGCTTTTGGAGGTTATTTTGGCGGTCCAACAGATGTTGCCTGGGATAGTGAGGAGAACATCTATGTAAGTGACGGTTATGTCAATTCCCGCGTGGCTAAATTTGACAGAGATGGCAATTTTAAAATGGATTGGGGTTCCTTTGGCACTGAAATAGGGCAGTTCAATTTACCCCATGCTATGCAAATTGACAGAAATGACAATATTTATGTTGCCGACCGCAATAACCGGCGTATTCAAGTGTTTGATACCGAAGGGACTTTTTTAAGGATGATTACCCTGGATGTTCCTTATCCAGCTGATTATCAGCCTCCATTTACTGCGCCAAACCCAAATCGCCCATTGCGTGAAACCCAACCCTGGGCCATGTGTATTACCAACACCACGCCCCAATATCTGTATGTTGCAGACAATGAACCTGGTCGAATTTACAAGATAAGCACGGACGGGACGATTTTGGGTTGGCTCGGAAAGTCAGGTCGCCGTGATGGCCAGTTCAACTGGGTACACGGATTAGATTGTTCTCAAGAAGATGTACTGTACGTTGCAGATATGAATAACTGGAGAGTGCAAAAGCTGATACTGGAACCGTAGTGATAATAAGCTAGCCAGGTTATTGTGTGCTTGGTCTGGCAGCCCCCAAGAATAGATTCGGCTGGGATGGTTTATATCGCAATTGGTTTAGTGCGATACTTAACAAAGTATCCCAAACCTTGTTATTAAGGTCGATTCCGTGTTTTTAGCCTAATTATAGTAATTAGAGGTATACATCAATGTCATTGTCAAAATCATCAATCAAATTAACCCTGGTCTTCTTTACCTTTCTGGTCGCTGCATGTGCCAACACTAATCAGGTTAATATTGACGAATTAGCCAGCGCTGAGATTGCTAATTTCAGTACTCAAACGAACATCATATTTTCCAGTGGTCAGCCCACCCAGGATCAAGTCGCAATACTTGCTGATGCTGGTATCAGGCACGTCATCAGCCTGCGTACTGAAGGTGAATTAGACTGGGACGAATCTTCGCTAGTAGAGTCCTTGGGTATGGAATTTCACTCGATCCCGGTTTCAGGGCGCGATGGCGTAACTTCGGCAAACGCCCAATCATTAGAACTACTATTGGCAAACCTGGATGGGCAGCCGGTATTGTTGCACTGTGGTACCAGTAACCGGGTAGGGGCCTTGAAAGCTGTTACCGCGCATGACGGGGGTGCGAGCATTGAAGAAGCTTTGGTCGTAGGTCGTCGCTGGGGGTTAACAGGCATGGAACAAAGTGTACGGGATACGCTTACAGGCAATTAAGATCAGTCCGGTTATAAAATAGAAGCAGCCGTCAAGGTTTTCAAACCGGACAAAACTGCTCCTGGGCGAAATTAATGTTCCGCCTGGTGAAAAAGAAGCGAGGACAAAGGAATGAATACTGAAGCCGTTAGCCAACCTTCACCACAACCCCTTGCCCCACTTTCGTTAAACCGCCGCACACTGGGTATATCCGGGGCCATAAGCGTTATCCTTTTGGTCTATCTGGCCAATGTCTACGGCTGGCGACAAGGCGCGCTTTTTCTCGTTGGTCTCGCCGCCGGAGTCTTTCTTTATCATGCCGCTTTTGGTTTTACCTCGGCTTGGCGCGAAGTCGTTACCACCGGTCGCAGCGCTGGACTTCGTGCTCAAATGGTAATGCTTGGTGTTACTGTGCTGATTTTCACGCCATTAATATCATTCGGAGAGATTGGTGGAATAAACCTTCGTGGCAGTGTTGCTCCAATCAATCTTGGGGTTGTGTGTGGCGCCTTTCTTTTTGGTTTAGGCATGCAACTTGGCGGTGGTTGTGCCTCTGGCACTCTATATACCGCCGGTGGAGGCAATGTGCGCATGCTGGTGACATTGGCTTCTTTTATTCTGGGTTCGGTTCTTGGCACCTGGCAATGGTCACTATGGCAAGATGTGCCGGGTGTAGCGCCCTTTTCCTTGTCGCAGAATTATGGTGTTATTCCAGCTATTCTGCTCAGTTTTGCCCTTTTTGCCCTGGTTTGGTTCGCCTCTGCAGCTTACGAGCGGCGCCGCCTGGGCTCCATACAAAATTATTGGAAAACTGAGAACCCACGGTCATGGCTGCGTGGACCTTGGCCGGTTATTGCCGGTGCACTGGCATTGGCTGGGGTAAATATCGCTACGCTGTTATTGGCAGGCAGGCCCTGGGGTGTGACATCTGCATTCGCCTTGTGGGGAGGGAAGATCGCTAATTCGCTGAGTATTGACGTAACGGCCTGGGCTTACTGGCAACGTCCAGGCCCTTTAGCCTCACTGGATCAAAGTATCTTTACCGATATCACTTCGGTTATGAACATTGGCATTATGCTAGGCGCCTTATTTGCCGCTGGACTAGCGACCAAATTTTCTCCTTCGTTCAAATTACCCATGAGATCAATACTGGCCTCAATTCTTGGTGGATTGTTGCTGGGATACGGTGCCCGCATCGCTTTCGGCTGCAATATTGGCGCTTATTTTGGTGGTATCAGTTCAACCAGCATGCATGGATGGTTGTGGTTTGTAGCGGCGTTTGCGGGTAGCACCTTGGGGACTCGAGTCAGACCCTATTTTGGCTTAAGTTAAACCCTTTTTCCGGGATCGCTGATTATGAAAAAGTACGATTTGTTTATTTTGGTGAAAAAATCAATTTTAGTTGTCTCACTCCCCGTAATGGGTGTGTTGTGGTTGAGTAGTAATTCGGCACAGGAGCGACCGACCCTTACACCGGAACAATTTGAGCGGGTTCAGATTCAGTCAGTGCCAGGCAAAGACGGGCTTTTCATTATCCCCGGCTTCGACGGTAGTCTGTCAGGTGGCAATGTCGCTGTGCGGGTCACGGAGGCAGGAGTGATTATTGTTGATAATAAATTTGTCTACAGTTACCAGGACATCATCAGGCAGGTATCCAGCGTCACATCACAACCAATTCGTTATGTTTTAAACACCCATCATCATTTCGATCACGCCGGGAGTAATGCAGACTTTATGCCTGATGCGCAGGTAATCGGCCATAGCAATGTAGGGGTGAATATGGCGCGTAATCAGCAAGAGGGATCCCCCAATATTCAGTTTGAAAAGAGCACCTCGGTTTATCTCGGTGGGGTAGAAGTTCAGGCGCATCACTTTGGTCGTGGACATACCAACGGTGACTCAGTAATTTTATTTCCGGAACTGCAAACAGTTCATACCGGGGATTTGTTCGTTTGGGGGGATCGCCTCGACGGGAGTACGCTTGCTCCGTTTATCGATTATGCAAATGGAGGCAGTGCGGCCCAATGGACAGCAACGCTTGACGGTGTACTCTCCCTCGACTTTGACACTGTAATTCCAGGGCATGGACCGATTTTGCGGAAAACAGATATTCGAATTTTCCGCAGCAAATTCGATCAACTGCTCACTCGAATCAGGTCATTAATCGATAATGGCGTGAATCGCAACGCTATTGCTGAGGAATTGAATATTGAAGACCTGAACTGGCCTCTGTCGCCCGCTGCTATTCAAGCAATCTTTGATGAATTGTCCATTTAAATCAATCCTTTACCCGACAGTTCCGTTCACAAAAACAATAAGAACCAGGGGAATACGTATGCACTATACCCGTAATGCACTTGTGATGATTTGGCGCCCTATTCTAGCCACCTTGGCAGTTGGCATGGGTCTATTTTCACTGAGCTCCCTGGCTCAGGATCAGGAATGGGACACCTATAGCGGTGACCTGTCCAGCACCCGTTATTCTCCATTGGATTTGATTAACGCCGAGTCGTTCAGTGCGTTGGAAGTCGCCTGGGAATTCGATATACCACGCACCGGTCAAATTGGGCGAGTAGGCACCCTGGTGACCAAATCACTGATCATTGCCGGTGACGGTGGACCTTTTACTAACGCTGAGGGTCGGCGAGTCGCTATGCTGCGAGCCTATGACAAGATGGCCGGTGAAGAGTTGGGAGCAATAGAAATTCCCGCGCAGCGGACAGGGTCGCCGATGACCTATGCCATCGATGGAGTTCAATACCTTGCTGTGTCGGTAGCGGGAGGTGATGTACCCGGACGATTGATGGTATACAGCTACGAGGATTAATGGTGTTTCCTGGTAACACATTATGATTTTAAAAATACTCAAATGGTCTGTCCTTACAGTGATTGTGTTGTTGCTCACCGTAAGCGTATTTGCTGTTATCAGCTCATCACTCTCGCTGGATCGTGATTACACTCATACCAACAATACTGGTTCGTTATCCCTATTATCAAGTGACACCTCCTCCGGGATTGTACGCATTGACGCCAACGGATTTGAATTCAGAGCACGGGTTGCCGGTATTGACCAGGACGGGCCTACTGTCATATTGCTGCACGGTTTTCCGGTTACTTCGGCAATGTGGGAACCGTTGATCATGCCTCTGGCCGATGCAGGCTATCGTGTTATTGCTTTTGATCAACGCGGATACAGCCCGGGTGCACGGCCAACTGAAACCAGTGCTTATGCCATGCCAAATCTTGTAAGCGATGTCATTGCAATAGCTGATGCCGTGGGTGCAGAGAAGTTTCATTTGATAGGCCACGATTGGGGCTCGGTAGTCGGTTGGAACACCGTCATCGAACATACTGATCGAGTACTGAGCTGGACCGGACTTTCCATTGCTCATCCAGCGGCTTTTGCCGATGCCCTGCAAAACGACCCTGACCAACAGGCGCGCAGCCGCTATTTCTTACTATTCATAATGCCATTTATTCCAGAGACGCTTTTTACCTTCAACAATCTTTTTATCTTGAACGGTGCTTACCTGGGTATGCTTCCTTCACAGCAGGAAGAGTATCGATTGGTATTTTCAGAACCCGGCGCACTGACGTCGGCGCTTAACTGGTATCGGCAAATGGGCTCGAGCTTCGAAAGTTCCCAACCAGATGACGTTGAGATCAGCACACCCACCTTGTTTATCTGGGGCAACGACGACCCATCGGCTGGTAGAGCCGCAGTTGATGCGCAAGAGAAATACATGAAGGGCCCTTATCGCTTGCTGGAGTTGGATGGAGATCACTGGTTAGTGACCGGTCATTCTGCTGAGATAATTCAGGCGGTGTTGGAGCATTTGGGATCTGGGTTATAGGGGGACACTAATAACATTTCACGAACAACAACAGATGAAAGAATGAATTTTTTGATAATTACCTATCGCCGGTTGGTAAGAGAAAAATTCTATGCACTGACATGTATTCTAAGCCTGTCGCTCGGTTTCGCCAGTTCAATATTGATTTCACTGTTTCTGTTGAGTGAGCTGAGTTTCGATCTTCACCATCAAAACCATGATCGTATTTACCGAGTAATCAGCGGGTTTGCCGATTTCGAGATACCGAATTCTGGTTATGAAATTGGGCCTGCGCTGGTTAGAGATAATCCACAATTTCTAGAATCAGTACGATTCAGAGACGCGTTTGAGAGTGAGTTTACCTATGGTGAATCGACTAATAACTGGGAAAATGTTTTTCTTACTGATGCAAACGTGTTCGATATATTTAGCTTCAATCCCCTGCTTGGTGATAAAGACAGTGCATTCCAGGATCCCTATTCCATCGCAGTCAGTGAATCCTTTGCCGAGTTTTATTTCGGCGATTCAGACCCCATTGGCGAGGTACTGAGTACCGAGAAATACGAACTGCGGGTAACCCTGGTGTTCGAAGACCTTCCAGAGAACGTAACCAAGCGCTACGATGCGCTGCTACCATTTGAGCTGGTGGCGATCTACCAACCGGAGTCTTTAGTGAATTTTGGCGAGAGGTTTCTAATTAATGCCAATGACACTTATCTCTATGTCACCGAAAACTTCGATCCCCGGTCTATCGAAGCGGCGTCGGCCTATTTATTCGAAACTTATATGGCAAGTGAGTTCCAGGAAAGGACAGGTAGTGCAACCGCTTTCCAATTATCGGTACAAAAGTTGAGCGATATTCATTTTGGCAGCGTCATGTTGTTTGATGACGGTACCGGCAATATAACAAATTTATATATCTTCGCGGCGGTAGCTATCGCCCTACTGGTGATTAGCTGTATCAACTACGTAAATCTCGCCACGGCCAGGGCTGCAGTTCGAATAAAAGAAGTAGCTATGCGAAAAATACTGGGTGCCAGCAACCGACATTTAGCGCTTCAGTTCCTTAGCGAGTCAATTCTTTTTATTGGACTTGCCTTCGCTATTGGCATACTGCTTTCGATGCTCGCGATTGCTCTAGGTTTTGTCGAGTCGCTTACTGGAAAGGCAGAACTTAATTCGTTGTTATTAACGCCGGCACGTCTATTACTGATTGTTTTTGCGGGCCTGGTAATAGGTGTGGTGTCCGGTATTTATCCTGCTTTAACTCTGGCCCGGCAATCCATGTTGGCAGTACTGAAGCCACAACAAAGAAGCTGGCGCATTGGGCTGCCATTAAGACAGCTACTGGTTTTAATGCAGATGACTGCGTCGGTGATAATAGTAAGCTGTGTCTTCATTATGTTGCAGCAGGCAAATTTTCTGGCTGATTCTCCCATGGGTTTCAGAAAAAATAATCAGCTCGTTACTCGAATACGTGGTGCAGAAACCATTAGAAGCAGGGAAGCGATCATGACCGAACTCATCCGACACAACGATATTTTGTCAGTGGTCGAAATGGGCGGTGCACTTGGCAGGAGTTTATCGGTTTCAGTTTTGAATGTTGAAGACAATACCGGGCAGACAGTGACAATGACCACGAATAATTTTCGTGCAGGAGCCGGATTTCTGGATACCCTGGAAATTGAATTACTACAGGGAAACATGTTCAGGGCTGAGCAGGCAGACATCGATAATGCCCCCGTTCTGGTGAACGAGACCTTCGTAAAACAAATGGAATGGACTCAGCCCATAGGCAAAAAAGTTGGTGGCAGTGAAGTAATAGGGGTGATCAGGGATTTTCATTATCTGCCGCTGCATGAACCGATTGCTCCGGTCTTCATTGCTCCATATAGCGATCGTTTTCTGGACGACCTCGAAGCGAGTCGTCTGGAGAGAGTCACTTTGGATTTCATGATCAGTATTACCGGAAACAATCTGGCAGATACGACGGAGTATATTGAGGGGGTCATCGCGCAATTTTCTAACCAGCCTATTATCGAAATTAAATCTTTAAACGATGTCTGGAATGAAATGTACGATACTGAAAATCAAACCATAGTATTGATTGGTCTATTTGGTGCAATCTGCATCGTTATCTCGCTGCTTGGTCTGGCCGGATTGGCAGCCTACAATACACAACAACGTGCTAAAGAAGTTGCTATTCGTAAGGTGCTTGGAGCATCGGTTCTCGAAATAATTGGATTGCTGTCCTTGAATATGATCAAGGTATTTACGCTATCCATTATCCCGGCATTCATAGGCGCATATTATCTTTCAAATATCTGGCTGGAAAGGTTTTCTTATAGAGGCGAATTTAGCGGCATGCCTTATATTCTGGCGGTAATTGTTGTGGGCACCTTCAGCATGGCTATCCTGGTTTTACAGACCTTTCGGACGGCTCAAGCCAATCCAGTGACAAGATTAAAATATGAATGAGGGTGTATCGCGCATAAACAACTCACTATTATACTTGTCAGTACTTGCCGTTGGATATTTCCGAATCGAATTAGAATTAGGCAACAGACCACATTTTCAGGGCTAACAGCTAACTCTAAAAACCTGGTCCCCTTTGTTGCTGAGTGTCTTTAGTTATTCGGTAGAGCGAACACGAACAGATTTGTTCCCCGGCTGGGGCGTAGTTCAGGAGTCAGATTGATCTGCCCACCACCGGTGTTGACTGCCACGTATTGCTTTCCATCAACCGAGAAGGTGATGGGATAGCCGCTGACGGACGAGCCCAGATTGACTTCCCACAGCACTTCACCTGTCTCGTGGTCGTGAGCCCGAAATCGGCCGTTGGAGTCACCGCCGAAGATGAGTCCACCGCCAGTCGCCACCAATGACATGGTGCCGGCCCGTTGTTCGTACAGCCAAGATGTTTCGCCTGTCTCTGCCGAAATCGCCCGTACCGTGCCAAGATTATCGGTACCCGGTGCAATCTGATGACGAGCAGCGAGGGAATATATAGCCAGGCCGCCCTGTCCGCCTGCCGTGAGGGCTTGTGCGATATCGCTATCAAAATCAGCGGTGGCTAGCATATTGGCGCAGGTGTTACGTAACGGATAGTACATGGTGTTAGTCAGTGGGCTGTAGGCACCTGCTTCCCAGTCTTTGCCTCCAGTCCAGGTGGGACAAACAAAAACAACTTGTTCCGACTCCCGGAAAATCACCTCAGGGTTTTCTGTAACCACCCCAGTAGCACCATCTATATCTTCAATCACGTTCTGGGTAACCGTCGGGGTGGCCCATAAAAATTCGCCAGTTTCACGATCGAGTGTATACACCACGCCTGTTTTACCGGGAATACCCGTGATCACTTTGCGTACTTCCCCCGATTGGAGGCGTGGGTTGATCCAGGTTACAGCCTCGGGATCGGGCGCAACGCGCGTCTCGACCAAAAGCCGCTCGAACGGGTGGTCCAAATCCCAGTGGTCGTTTAAATGTTGATAAAACCACCTCATCTCACCCGTCTCTACTTCCAGCGCTATCGTAGAATTGTGGTAGAGATGTTTATTTTCTGGGCCCCCCAGGTAAAACTTCGGTGCCGGTGAGGTGACGGACGTGCCTATAAACAGAAGCTTCAACTCGGGATCGTAACTCGGCACCATCCACGACCCGACGTGTTGTCGTTGCTCGAATGGAACGTCTCCCCATGTTTCGTCGCCGGGCTCCCCGGGAGCCGGAATGAGGCGTCTACGCCACAGCTCGGCACCGGTGCGCGCGTCGTGGGCTGCGATAATGCAGGTATTAGGCCCGCCCCAAGGTCGGCAACTTCGCCCTGAAATTACTTTGCCATCTGCAATGATCGGGCCTGAACTATGGGTAGCCGAATTGACTCGGTAGTCGAAGATTTGTGTCTCCCAAACAGTCTCACCGGTGCGTGCGTCCAGGGCAAACACGTAATTATCATCGCTGGTATTAATGATTAAGTTTTGATAAATAGCCAGATTCCGATTATTACGCGCATTCCCTCCGACCATTTCGTAGAGATCCTCGGGTATATCGCGACTATACTCCCAGATAAGATCTCCAGTCACTGCGTCAATTGCCTGGATAATGTCGTTGGCCTGAGGCACGTAGAGGACGCCATCGTAGGCCAGCGGTGTTATTTCACCTGTTCCGGTGGCCAGGTCTCGAGTCCAAACCATGCGCAGCTCGCCGACATTTGCCCGATTAACCTGATCTAGCGGGCTGTAGCCCCAACTGTCCAAGGTCCGGCGCCACATCAACCAGTCTCCCGCGGCGGGGTTTTGCAGCATTGAGTCGGTAACTGGGGGAAAGTCATCTGATGATTGGGCTTGGGCTTTGGGCAGCAAGGCCAAGGCTGGAACAATCATTAGTAGAATTAGGACTGCACTCTGATTAACTTGAGCGCAGAGAGATTGCAGAAACTGTTTGTGCATTTCGAAGCTCCTATGGGATAGCTTAAGGCTAAACTTAAATCCCGCAGTCCGCCCCTATTGTTATGACAAGCAGATTCCTCAATGCAATGCCCTTAATGCTTAAACCGGTAGTCGACCTGTGGAATCTCCTAACGATTCAACAGGGACACCCATTTTATCCAGCAGGGTCAAATGCAGATTGGTGAGTGGAGTATTTTCAGGGTATTGGCTGTGACGTCCACCTTTATTGGTGCTACCCGCGGCAGCGCCGGCCAGTAGTATCGGCAGATCCCCAGAGTAATGAGCATTGCTATCGGCCATACCCGCACCATAAACAATCATCGAATTATCTAAAAGTGAGCCGTCAACGTCGGGCGTAGTGCGTAATCGCTCCAGGAATTCGGCAAAGAAAGTCACGTGGTATTGATTGATCTTGAGCAGCTTCTCAAGTTTCACCGGATCTCTTTGGTGATGAGAAATCGGATGGTGGGCATCGGGCACACCAATCTCAGCATAGGTGCGACCGGTAATTTCCCGGCCCATCATGAAAGTACAGACACGGGTCATGTCAGTTTCGTAAGCGAGTGCCATTAAATCGAACATGAGTCTGGCATGTTCGCTGAAGGTGCTTGGAATTCCGACAGGTTGATCGATAATTGGTAATTCACGGTCGCTCTGGGCCTCGGCCAGTTGAATTCGTCGTTCGACATCTCGAACTGCTTCCAGATACTGATTCAGCTTGGCCCGATCTGGAGCTCCAATCTGGCGAGATAATTCGTTTGCCCGTTCAGTGACGGAGTCCAATAGGCTTGCGTCCTTTTGCAGTCGTGCCTGCCGGACCCTGGGATCGTTACTACCACTGTCGCCAAAGAGCCGCTCGAATACGGCACGGGGATTGTTCTCCATGGGAAGTGGTGTAGTCTCATTGGCCCAGGTAATTGTGTTGGTATAGGCACAACTGAAGCCCTCGTCACAGGAACCGGCAAAATCACGTCCATCGATGGCCAGCTCCAATGTGGCTAGTTGTGTTTCTCGACCAAGCAATCGACCAGCGATTTGATCCATGGAAATACCCGCTTGCAGGTTTGATCCATCATCACGCTTTGAAGCCACGCCGGTCAGGAATCGAGTAGAGGCACGAGCGTGGGGACCCTCACCATCGACACCTCTTAGTCCTGAGAGTATTTTAAGCTGGTCGCGGAACGGTTCCAATGGTTGCAGTATAGAAGGAAGCTCAAAGCCACTACCTGTGGTGGAAGGCGTCCAGTGGTCCATTCGCATTCCGTTGGGGACATAGACGATGCCAAGTCGCCGTGCAGGTGTTAAAGGAGCGGCGAGTGCCGGAACCATACTGTCCAACAAAGGCAAAGCCAATGCGGCGCCTAAACCGCGTAGCATTGTGCGTCTCGGGATTGCTTTCTTGGTAATAATCACGATCCTGACCTCCGCATGAGGAATGGAGCACTTTGTACGATACCTACAATAATAGTTGACCAGCTGTAGTTATCCGAAGCGGCGGCGCGAGTGATTCCCCGTACCGTTGCTTTGTCATAGTACTGGGGACCCCGTCCTATAGCATAGCCTAACAGCTTTTCAGTCACGGTGCCTACAAACTCCTCGCCGCGTTCCATAAGAAGTGTGCGCAAGCCTTCTAGTCCATAAAATTGGATCCCACTTGGCAATTGCCCGGTAGCGTCGATTGGCAAATTCGCTTCCCCTGTGGTGCGCCATCTGCCAATGGCGTCATAGTTTTCCAGCGCCAATCCGAGTGGATCCATTGGCGCATGACAGGCTCTACATACAGGATTTTCTCGGTGCTGAAGCATGCGATCACGAACCGTCGCCGGCTGCCCGTCTGAACCGGTTTCCGGCAGGTCTGGCACATCAGGTGGAGGTGGCGGAGGTGGAGTTCCGAGCATGTTTGTAAGCACCCACTTCCCTCGAAGAACTGGTGATGTGCGATTTGCGTAAGAAGTAGCAGTAAGTAAACTACCCTGTCCAAGGATTCCGCCTCGCTGTCGAGCCATTTCGCCGTCAAGGGATACTCGGCGAAAGTGGCTGCCATAAATGCCTGGAATTCCGTAATGTTTGGCCAGTCGCTCGTTGACAAAGGTGTAGTCCGCACTAATCAGTTCAAGCAGGCTTCGATCATCGCGAATCAAGCTCTCAAAGAAGAGTTCACTTTCGGTGCGGAACGCGTCTCGCAGGTTTTCATCAAACTCTGGAAAGGCAACAGCATCAGGAACCAGGCTGGGTAAATTGCGCAGATAGAGCCATTGAGAAGCGAAGTTTTGAACCAGTGCTCGGGAGCGAGGGTCGGCCAGCATTCGCCTAGCCTGTCGCTCAATCACCAGAGGATCATGCAGAGCGCCTTCTTCCGCTGCCACCAGTAACTCTTCGTCTGGGATACTGCTCCAGAGAAAAAATGACAACCGTGAAGCAATTTCTAGATCACTCAAAGCATAGGCAGTACCCGGTGCGATATTTTGCGGATCGCGTTCAACTCGAAATAAAAAATCAGGTGAGATCAGTAGCCTTTCGAGCGCCAGTTGAATTCCTGCATCAAAGCCGAATTCACCATCACCTCGACCTGCGCGGTAGAAGTCCATCAGGGTCTCCAGGTCAGAGATCTCAATTGGTCTCCGATACGCTTTTCGCGCAAGGGATGAAAGGATCTCACTGGCACAGGTTTCTTCGACTACATAGTCGTTACTGGCGGGTTGACAGCTAAACACCGCACGGCGACTTGGCGTGTCACCAGGTCCGGTGCCTTCATACGGGCCGGTAATTTCAACTTGTTCAACTGCCGCGTCCCCATCCCTCATCTCATTTACCGCGGCCGCGAACACACTTTGAGGAGGTTGCAACACGCCCTCAGGCTCAGTAAATTTACGCACGAAAGAAACGCCGACAACATGAGCACCAGACAGAGCGGAGAATCTTAGGCGCAAATTGGAGTCGGCGAATAACATATATTCTTCCCATTCCGGATCGCCGAACTGGTTGCCTCCGTAACTGGCGGGTGCTTGTAAAACGTCAGGTTCCAGGCCGCCGATTGTGAACGTCTGAACCAATTCGCCATCGAGTCGTACCTCTAACTCATGGGGCGAACCCATACCACGAATGTAATTCACATAGTTTCGATGCAGTCTGATAGCAAGATCATATTGGCCATCCACTGGAAAATAGTGGCGTATGCCAATTCCGCCGCGCGAACCGAACGGAAGATCGTCGCCTATGCGGTCGTTTTGGTTAAGGAGAATGTTTACTTCATAGGTTTCGGTTAATGGCCCCAGCGGTGACTCACCAACCGCCAGTCTTGCCGTTTTTCGAGCAGCCGACAGGTACCTCTCCATTAAGGCAGGTGAAACCGTTAACACATCGGCCATGTTGTCTAAGCCGTTCTGGTCGATGTTATCTGCGGGCAAAAGCGTCTCCACATCGACATCAATCGCTAATAAATCACGCACAGCATTGGCGTACTCTGCTCGGTTGAGACGGTGAAAGGCTTCGGTACGACCAGGGTTCAAGTTGGCGGCGGCATATTGGTCAATCCCGGATTCGAGCCAGTTGACCATTACCTGGTAAGTTTCCTCGTCTGGTCGTGGCATATCCACGGGTGGCATTCGCCGAGTGCGAAGCTGCGCCAGTACTTTTTCGGGAATCTCAGCGTGGTCACCAATTCGTGAAAAATCGAGATTTTGTAGAGAAAGTTCACCGGTGCGGAGTTGGTCGTTATGGCAAACAGTGCAGTATTGATTGAGTGTTGATTGAAACAGTTCGGCGGCGGAAGTCTGTTGCCCATTGGCGCTTACAACAAAGAAGGCCAAGGTAAACAAAGTGGTAAAGGTTACCACTGGTTTGAAGGCCCTTCCGGCTGACAAATTTGGTGTCTTCATCAATAAGACTCTTGTTATTATTGAACCTACACTATAGTAACAAAATCCAACTTATTCTAACGCTGAATTTAGTCTCAGGGTAACCGGAAAGACTGCCATTGCAATTGTGGGTTGTCAATCTGGCTGGGGTGCTCCGGTATAAATTGCCGAACTACTTGGGAGATTGGGACAATAGATAATTTAGTTCGGGGGACTGGCTGAATACGGTTAATGAGGACAATTTGCAGATCCAGATGATGTTAACGGGCCCAGATAGATTTCCAGGCCCGTCCAAGCTGGTTTTCTAATTACCCGCTGCTGCTTCTGCGGCCATTCTTTCCTCAACACGATGGCCAGAAAGAATATTCATCATACCGTAATTTCCTTCGTGGCAGGCATACTCATAAATCGCATCCGGGCTATTATCCCAAATGATTTCACGGGTGTAAGGTGCAGTGAAAGCGCCTGGATCATGGGAAATCAACTGGTACTGTAAAGCCGAGTCACTGATTCGAGTGAGACGTTCAATATTCACTTTGCGCGAAGCATCAGGACCGCTGGAGCTTTTGTCAGAATAGTTAGTGGTTTCAATCACCAGGGTGTCGCCTTCCCACCAGCCGCGGGAATCACCGTGCCATAGCTTTATGTCATCATTGATATGAGGCTTATCGACTAGGGGAATAATGCGTGAGTCGTGGGCCATTTCCTGCAGGATTACAACAGTATCCTTGGATTGTACGATCTGCCAATAGCTATTGTAGCCTGAGCCAAGCCGTGGAGCCCCGAAAGATACACAGCGTTCACCTAATGATCGATCAAGCCAGGAATCAGCAGGATGTTCTCGCCGGTGTTCCCGTAATTCCCTGGCGGTGGCGATCGCTACTTCGGTTCGAGGTGGGTATTTACCATTTGGCGGATCAATAATCTGGGAAGTTCGACGATGAATTTTCCGCTCTGCCATCCACTGTGAATCATAGTTTCCGGTTGTGGGATCGTAAGAGTTTATTTCTCCGCTGAAAGCAGCAGACAGTACGCCTTCACCAAACAGAGCGTCCCCGCCTTCCAGGGTGATTTCAATTATCCTTCGTTGAAGAAATTCAATGTCGTCATCAGTGAGAAATTCCTTGTCACCGAATACCTCCGGTCGCTCAACTGGTGTAATGGTATTGTTCTCCCAAACGCCCTGCAGATCAGGGTGACCGTCCACGGTCCGTGGTAATTGCCAGTCGCCATCGGCTTGAGAAAATGCCTGACTAGCTACCAGAAGCAGGAGAAACAGTGGGCTACAAACCATTAGTGTTTTTTTCATGACACAGTTCCTGTGTAAACGGAGTATTTGGGTCATATCCTTTACTAATTGTTCAATTTTTTCAAGTGAAAACCTTCATAATGACCCACCAATCCGCGAAGCTGAGTCATCTGGTCCCTGTTCGCACGGTAAACTATCCTTCACTTTAGCCAGCGCTGCGGAACTCGCCTTCGGCTAAGACAGTCCTCTCTTAACCTGGCTAAAGCGAACGATCGCAAGGAAAGTCGGGTACAGGATGATCGCCGGGAAAGATTAGTTGAGTTAAATCAGTATTTCCTTAAAATATCTCAGGGTTAGAGCAACTTTTTCAAACTACTGTAACCACTGCGACTGATGGGCAATTGTTTACCATTAGTCAGAATTGCAATTTTGGTATCCTTGGTTTCTGTTTCAATGCCTGACAGGTAGTTGATATTCAGCAGATAGGATCGATGTATTCGGCAGAACTGACGAGGGTCCAGCTTCGCTTCCAGTTTGTTCAGGCGATCAAGTTTAATGTGGGTTGCCGCTTCTGTTTGAATCGCCACATAGTCATCAGCCGATTCGATATAATAAATTGAGTCTACCGGCAGAACATGTACATCGCTCCCATCCCTCACCAGTATCCTTTGCAATAGTTCATTTTCCCTAACGGTATCAGTTAGCGCATCCGCTACGGCGGTTGGCCCACCCACTGTGATTCTGTCGATTAATTTCCGTACTGATTTTTCCAGGCGATCCGGGTCTATTGGTTTTAACAGGTAATCCACCGCATTGGCTTCAAATGCTTTTACGGCATATTCATCATAGGCAGTAACAAATACTACATAAGGCGCCTGGTCTCCCAATAATTCCAATACATCGAATCCATCCAGCTTGGGCATCTGAATATCAAGAAACAAAACCGCTGGATTTAACTCGTTTACGGCCTTTACCGCCTGCAAACCATTTTCGCATTCAGCAACGATCTCAAACACGTCATACTTTTCGAGTGCCAAGCGCAATGCTTCCCTGGCATGAGGTTCGTCGTCTACGATAACGGTGGTGATTTTATCGATCACAGTACTTTCCACAAATCAGTATTGGGGCTACTGTTTGGTTTCAATTGGAATATAAATTTTGGTTGTATACAATCCGCCTTTGGATTCTGACTTGATTAAGGCTCGTTCTCCATAACGATTTTTTAATCTACGCTCAACCGACAACAAGCCGTGTCCTGTTCCTTTGAGTTTTCGTCCAAGCTCATCAACCGGATTAGTTATTTGAATTACAATAGTGTCATTGTGTTCGGCTACCTCAACCCTCAGACATCCGCCTTCTATGCAGCTGTCTATGCCGTGTTTTATGGCATTTTCCACCAGGGGGAACCTCACTCTTAACTTAACAACCTAGAAAGTAGGGGACACTCATCCATCGCATCCTTCTTTGCTGCGCCACTTCAGTTGATTACGTTTATTGGGGCTGCAATGTTGGTAATCAGTGTGATATTGGGTGCTGTTACTTTGGACCAA
>SMVB01220513.1_pt1 | contig 21996 bp, 19 predicted proteins | sample 2456461 | NCBI WGS metagenome assembly SMVB01 (sample SAMN11095934, study PRJNA526329) | marine sediment metagenome | biome: Marine sediment; feature: Surficial sediment; material: Deep marine sediment; isolation source: Hadal surficial sediment | place: Pacific Ocean | collected 2014-05 | depth...
CACAGCGAAAGAAGGGCTTCTGGCTGCACAACGCTCCCAGCTTTGTCGCGAGCGTGCGTTGTCGGCATCGCGGCCCGGGCACTGCCGTGCTGGGCGATCACAGCGAACGCCTTGCGCCTGCTGACGCACGCCAGCAGGCACGCCATGGCGGCGCGTTCCTGCTCGGATAAGTTGGTTGGCAAGGAGTTCGCTATACCACACGACATACGACACCGCCCCACAAAGGGGCGATGTTAAGGCGCAGCTAGCAGCAGTCGTTGCGACGGGCCGAGGCCCGGCTGTAGGTTACTGCCGGTCACTACTGTGCGTCAGGGATTACGCACCTCGTCTGTGACCGCCAGCGGCCGGTCGGTGACCAGCACCAGGCCGTAGGAGAGCTTTTCGAAAACCCGAAACACCATCAGCAGGCCTGCGCGTTCGCTCGGCATGCGGATATTCTCGTTGGCGATGCGATCCCGGGCCATCGCGCCGCGCTTGTAGATCGCCATGACGTTGCCGATCTCGAGACCTTCGCGCTCGCCACGGTTGAGAACCACGACGTCGTATTGACCGACCTGGGTCACGCCGCCGAACACCGAGATGATCTGACCTCGGATCTCGTCGGATGGTGCGCTGGGGAAGAAGGTGGATTCGACCCTACGCTGCTCCGTGGAAACAATGCGGTCTCCGATGAGGGCCTCCTCCCGGCTGCTCTGGACCAACATCGTGATGATATCGCCTTCCTGGGCCACCGCTTGGACCAGTCCGATGTACGTGGCTTCCTGACCGAGCACCTCGTCGGTCTCGGGGTCAACGTACAGCGGACCCTTGCGAACGATATTGAAGCTCTCGCTGTCGGGCAGGACCCCGCGAACATACAGTCGATCGCCGGCACCCATGACCAGTCGCTCGCTTTCGCCTTGAACGACATAAGCAGCGCTGCTGAGTTCTTCAGGATCTACGATTCGGTTCTGCACCAGGAAGCCCTGAATCGCGTCGAGCCGAATGGCGGGGATGGCAGATTCCAGCGGCTCGGAACGGATCTGCGGATGCAGGCTCACCGTATCCGACGGAGTCAGCTTCAGCGTGCGCCCAGCATCGCCACGCCGCAGCGATAGCCGTGGCCGTCCATCAACCCAATCCAGCGCAATGTGGTCGCCGGGATAGATCAGATGCGGATTCTCGACCTGGGGATTGATCCGCCAGATTTCCGGCCATAGCCAGGGGCGTTCGAGAAAGCGACCGCTGATATCCCACAGCGTATCGCCCTTGATCACCTTGTATACGTCCGGGTGCCCGGGCTTGAGGTACTGTGCCAGATCACCGCTGGCGCTCCATGCGCTGGCGGCAATCCCAAGACCCAGTCCAATCAGGGCTCGGAAGATGGTGCGCAGATTCCTCATGATTCCATTCCTTTTACCTGGATGAACCGCGACGCTGTGCTGCCCGAAGGCGTTTTGCAAACCTGCTAAAAGCCTGCTGACTCTCGCTGCGATGCGTCGTAAAACCGTCGATGTTGCGCATGAACAGACCGTCGTCGCGCAAACAAGTCGAATGAAAAAGTTATACTCTTCACAATGTTAGCAGCACGAATTAGACCATTACTAGAGATACATCACATAGACTCACAAAGCTCGAGAGCAGCCCCCCACACGTCCATGCCAAGCCTCGAAATACTTGAATATCCCGACCCACGATTGCGAACTACGGCACAACCCGTAGCGCGGGTGGATGCCGGCATCCAAAAACTCGTCGACGATCTGTTCGAGACCATGTACGCCGCTCCGGGCATCGGGCTTGCCGCCAGCCAGGTCAATGTCCACAAGCGTATCATCGTGATCGACATCTCCGAGAACCGCGATGAGCCGCACGTTTTCATCAACCCCGAGCTCACCCTACTCGGTGGGGAAATCGAAACCGAAGAGGGTTGCCTGTCGGTGCCGGGATTCTACGAACTCGTAACGCGAGCCGAGAAGATCGCCGTAAAGGCCCTGGACAGATCGGGTAACCGTTTCGAACTCGAAACCGACGGCCCGCTGGCGGTATGCGTTCAGCACGAGTGCGACCATCTGGTAGGCAAATTATTTGTCGACCTTATCTCTAGCCTGAAGCGAACGCGAATTCGCAAGAAGCTCGAAAAGCAGCACCGCCAACGCGCATGACCGAGCTTCTGCGCACGAGCGCACCGTCACGCATTGGTTTCGCCGGCACACCTGAATTCGCCGCAATCATCCTGCGCGCGCTGCTGGATCACCAAGCCGAAGTAGCGGTGGTCTATACCCAACCGGATCGTCCCGCTGGGCGCGGCCGGAAGCTGCAAGCGAGCCCGGTGAAAACCCTGGCGATAGAGCATCGCCTTGAGATTCGCCAACCCGCCTCGCTGCGCGATGAGATCAGGCCGAGCGAGCTTGCTGCCTGCAACCTGGATGTTCTGATCGTGGCGGCTTATGGCTTGATCCTGCCCACGCAGATTCTGGCAGTCCCAAGGCGCGGATGCATCAACGTTCATGCCTCCCTGCTGCCACGTTGGCGCGGCCCTGCGCCTGTCGAGCGAGCGATCATGGCCGGCGATGAACAAACGGGTGTTTCCGTCATCCAGATGGATTCGGGGGTCGACACCGGGCCGGTGCTCGCCCAGTCAAGCTGCCCCATCGAAGGCCACACCCGGGGTCCGGATCTGGAGCTCACGCTCGCAAATCTGGGCGCACGATGCCTGCTTGAGTGCCTGAGCGAACTCGACACTGCGAGCCCGCAACCGCAGCCCGAGGCCGGAGCCACCTATGCAAACAAGCTCACTGCCGCAGACGCAGTCATCGACTGGCGCCGCTCGGCCCTGAGCATCCAACGTCAGGTACGCGCACTGTGCGGCCGACTACCCGCCACTACGGCCGTCGGGGGCTTGCAAATCAAGCTGCTGGACGCCGATTGGCGATCTGAATCATCAATCGAACCCCCCGCAACGGTAATGGCCGCGGGCCCCGAAGGCATCCAGGTAGCTTGCGGAGACGGTTCGCTCATTGTGCGTCGGCTGCAACTCAATCGGGGCAAGGGCCGGCCGTTGCTCGCAAGTGCTGCGCTCAACGGGTATCCCGATGTCTTCGCACCCGGCGCACGCCTTGGCGACCCGGCCTGATCAGGAACGCGCCACGGCGGCGCGTATGCTTGCAGCGGTCGTGGTGGACGGCCAGACCAGCGAGCAGGCGCTGAGCAGATTCCCGTCGGACCCGCTGACTCGCGATATGTTCTATGGCGCGATGCGTCACTACTTTACTCTGACACAGGAGGTAGAGGCCGCGCTCTCCAAACCGTTGCGACAGAAAGACCAAAAAATCCATTGTCTATTGATAGTGGGTGCTTACCAACTGCGCCACACCCGCATCCCGGATCATGCCGCGATCCATGCAACGGTGGAGGCCTGCAAAGCGCTGAAGAGGACCTCGCTGTCGGGTCTGGTCAATGCGGTACTCCGTACGCTGCAGCGTCGCAAGGGCCAGACCGAACGTTCATTCGCCTATTCATCGGCCGATGAATTTCCCGAATGGATGACACGGCGAATTCGTCGGGACTACCCCGGGAGAGCCGATGCTGTCCTCGAAGCGAGCCTGCAAAGAGCGCCCCTGACGCTCAGGATCAACCAGCGCCGCTCGACCACCGAGGACTATCGGGCCTTGCTCGACGCCCACGACATCGCTTATTCACCAGCATTCCGAGACGAGTATCTGGTGTTGGACCATCCGATTGTGACCGGCGCGCTGCCGGGCTTCGATGCTGGTCTCGTCGCCATTCAGGATGCCGGTGCCGGTTTCGGAGTGGATTTACTTGCCTGCCAGCCAGGCGCCCGAGTCCTCGACGCCTGCGCTGCGCCGGGGGGCAAGCTGTTTCACCTGCTTGAATGCCGCCCCGACGTGCAGGTTGTCGCCGTCGAAAAATCGCCAACTCGGATGCGGCACCTCAACGCCGAGGCCCGGCGCCTGGGTCACGCGCCGATCACCCACGTTGGCGATGCGACCGGTCTGGACTGGTGGGACGGCACACCCTTCGATGCCGTGCTCCTCGACGCCCCATGTTCGGGAAGCGGCACCCTACGGCGCCACCCGGATATCAAGATCCTTCGTACCGCGGCCACCCTCGAAGGCTACGTGCGGCTGCAGGCCGCGCTGCTGACCAACCTGTGGCGCACCTTGCGCCCCGGCGGTAGTCTCCTATATTGCACGTGCTCGCTGTTCGCTGAAGAAAACGACGCGGTTGTTGCGGATTTTCTTGCCGCCACTGGTGACGCCGAAGTTCAGAACATCGAGATGCCTACCGGCATTGCTCGGGAGTTTGGCTGGCAGCTGCTACCGACCGACAGCAAAACCGACGGGTTCTACTTTTCGGTATTGAACAAGGGGGTCTTATTGCATAGTGAGGCCTCACCGAAAAAGGACGCCTTGCTGAAAAGCAACCGAACAAGGCCGCCAACATGAAGATTCTCATCCTCGGCGCGGGTCAAGTCGGCGGAACCCTAGCCGAGAATCTGGCCAACGAAGCTTTCGACATCACCCTGGTAGACAACGACCTAGCGGTGCTCGAGGAGCTGCGCGACAAACTCGACATTCAGATCGTGCATGGCTCCGGCTCTCACCCGGACGTGCTGCTCAGAGCGGGCGCCGACGACGCCGACATGCTCATCGCGGTGACCTCCAGCGACGAGGTGAACATGGTGGCCTGCCAGGTTTGCTACTCGCTGTTTCGCACCCCAACCAAGATCGCGCGCATCCGCTCCCCGGCTTACTTTACCAGCGAGGGTTTCTTCAGCCAGGAACACATGCCCATCGATGTGCTCATTAACCCCGAACAGGTGGTCACGGACAACATCCGCCAGCTGCTCGAGCACCCCGGCGCACTTCAGGTGCTCGACTTTGCTGACGGGCGAGTGCAGCTGGTCGCAGTCAAAGCCTATTACGGCGGGCCACTGGTAGGCCAGGAGATGCGGTTCCTGCGTCAGCACATGCCCAACGTCGATACCCGGGTCGCCGCCATCTTCCGGCGCGGTCGCGCGATCGTCCCACAAGGCAACACGGTCATCGAAGCCGAAGACGAAGTCTTCTTCATCGCAGCGTCCGAGCACATCAATGCCGTCATGAGCGAGCTGCGCAGAGTAGAGCGCCCGTTCAAGCGAATCATGATCGCCGGCGGCGGCAACATCGGGGTAAAGCTGGCAAAAGCCATCGAGCCATACTTTTCGGTCAAAGTGTTGGAATACAACGCACGGCGCTGTGAAGAACTCGCCCACGAACTCAATCATTCGGTGGTGCTCAATATCGATGTGACCGACCGGGAACTTCTGCTCGAAGAGAACATCGAGCGGTGCGATGCATTCTGTGCAGTAACGAACGACGATGAAGTAAACATCATGTCTTCGCTGCTCGCCAAGCACCTGGGAGTGCGGCAGGTCATAACCCTAATCAGTAATCCCGCGTATCTGGATCTGATGCAGGGTGGTGACATCGACATCGCGATTTCTCCGCAACAAGCCACCACAAGTTCTTTGTTGACCCACGTAAGAAAGGCAGACGTCGTCAAGGTGCATAGCCTGCGCAGGGGTGCTGCCGAAGCCATCGAGGCTATTGCTCACGGAGATCCGAGAAATTCCAAGGTCGTCGGCCGCGCCATTAAAGACGTTGAGCTACCACCGGGTACCTCAATCGGCGCGATCGTTCGCGGCGACAATGTGTACATTGCTCACGACGAGGTGATCGTGGAACCCGACGATCACGTCATTTTATTCCTGGTCGACAAGAAGCAGGTGGCTGCCGTAGAGCGCCTGTTCCAGGTAGGCATTACCTTTTTCTAGTGCAGCACTACAGAGCATGCATTTTTCAATCATCTTACGCGTCACCGGCATCCTGCTGATGCTTTTCAGCGTCGCGCTGTTGTTTCCCGTAGTGGTGGCGCTCATTTACGCAGAGAACACGATACCAACATTCGCGCTTACATTTGCCATTACCCTGTTTTCCGGACTGATCCTCACACTGGTCGGCCGCAGCAAGCGCGAACTGCGCAGCGGCGATGGTTTTCTGATCACCGTGCTGTTTTATTTAGGACTCGGGCTATTCGGGGCGATCCCGATCTATTTGTCGGATAGCATAAATGCCAGTTTTACCGACGCCGCGTTCGAGTCCTTGTCAGCGCTCACCACAACCGGGGCGACCGTATTGACCGGGCTTGACGAGCTGCCCCGATCGATTCTCTTCTACCGGCAACTGCTGCAGTGGCTCGGTGGAATGGGCATCATCGTGTTGGCCGTCGCCATATTGCCCATGCTCGGCATTGGCGGTATGCAGCTCTACAGGGCGGAGTCGCCCGGGCCGGCTAAGGATAACAAGCTCACACCACGCATCACCGAAACGGCCAAGGCGCTGTGGTACCTGTATTTAGGAATCACGATTGCGTGCGCGACCGCCTATTTCCTGGCGGGGATGAGCCTCTTCGACGCAATCTGCCACAGCTTTTCCACCGTGGCCATCGGCGGGTTTTCCACCCACGACGCGAGCATCGGCTATTTCGCAAACCCGGCCATCGAGGCAGTGGCCATCGTCTTTATGATCATTGCGGGCGTCAACTTCGGTCTGCATTTCATGGCGTGGAATCGGAAAAACCCGCTTTTGTACCTACGCGACAGGGAGTTGCGCCTGTATCTAGTGGCATTGCTCGCGGTGACAACGGTAGTGTGTTGGGTACTTATTGAGCATCCCGCAACGACTGATACCCCGATTCGCGATGGCATCTTTCAAGCCGTATCCATAGCAACAACGACCGGGTACACGACCAGCAACTTCAGCCTTTGGCCATCGGTAGTGCCGATCCTGCTGCTGTTCGCCGCGTTCGCCGGCGGCTGTGCGGGGTCCACGGCCGGCGGCGTTAAGATGATTCGAGTTCTACTCATCTACTTGCAGGGCATCCGCGAGATCAGGCGCCTCATTCATCCTCAGGGGGTTTTCCTGATCAAGATTGGCAGTCAGCGCGTGCCGGATCGGGTGGTCGACGCGGTGTGGGGGTTCTTTTCCTTCTACGTGATTATCTTCATGACCATGGTCATGCTGGTAATGCTCATCTCGGAGCTAGACTTCCTCACCGCATTCTCTGCGGTCGGCGCATGCCTGAACAACCTGGGCCCAGGCCTTGGCGAAGTCGCGCTGAACTACGCAGACCTGCCCAGTGCCGTGAAGTGGTTGCTGATCTTTGCCATGTTGCTCGGCCGACTGGAGATATTCACCTTGCTGGTGTTGTTCACGCCCGCGTTCTGGCGTCGCTGAAGCCAGTTAACGGGTCGGATCTGTACGGTACGGATCGGGTTCCCCGCGGGGTTGTCGGCGAAACCGTTTGTACTCCCACTGATACTGCGTCGGATCGGTGCGAACGAGATCTTCGATTGCTTGGTTCATCGCCGTAGCAGAGGCCTGGGGGTCATCCGAGTAGATCTCCTCGGGCAACACCGAGAACTCGACACTGAATCCACTGGTCACGCGCCGGGCGACCCCGAGCAACACCGATGGCCTAGTCCGCTGAATGAGCCGATGAGCAAATGTCATGGTCAATGCCGGATGTCCAAAAAACGGCGCATACACGCCAGAATTGCGGGCTGGAACCTGATCAGGCAACAGGGCCGTTACGCCCCCCCGGGCCAAGGCCTCGTAGATCGCCCGTAGACCGCGCCGATCAATCGGCACCATCCTCAAGCCGCTGCGCTCGCGAGCAGCTCGCAACGGCTGTTCCAGCGATGCGATGCGCGGCCGGCTGTACAGCGCCGTGGCGGAAAATTCGCCCAGGTACAACGCCAGGCACTCCCAGTTGCCGAAGTGTGGGGCCAGAATCAATACCCCACGCCCGGCCACTCGCGCCCGCTCGATGTGTTCAGCGCCCGTCACCGACAACAACCCAGACCACCGCTCGCGCGGCCAGTGGAACAACATCCCGGCTTCTGCCAGCAAGTGTGAGGTTTGTTTCAGACTCTGCCGCGCAAGCGCGCAGCGCTCTGCGTCTGTGAGTTCCGGGAAGCACAGGCGGACATTTCTATGCGTCGTTCGAGCGGCGCGCGAGTTGCGCCGCCACGCAAGCCCGGCAAACAGATCCCCCAGCGTACGTGCCGTGGCCAGCGGCAGGAAAGCAAGCAACCTAACGAGAAACGACAGCAGCCAACCCTTCAAGGCGTCCAGTTGGCGATCCCATTGGCCGGGTAACGTCAAGCCCGATCCTGACACTGCCTGTAGGATGGGCAGTCCAGCAGATGATCGTTGACCAGCCCCGCGCTCTGCATCAAAGCGTAGCAGGTTGTCGGACCCACGAATCTGAAACCCAGCCTCTTCAGGGCCCGGGCCATGGCCTGGGATTCTACGGTCTGAGCTGGTATTTCGGCCTTGTTGCGCCAGCGATTCTGCCGCGGCTCACCCGCAACAAATGACCAGATCAGCTGGGAAAAATCATCGATCTGCAGGTACGCGTGCGCATTGGCGATCACCGAATTCAGTTTTCCCCGGTGGCGAATGAGTCCCGCGTCTTGCATCCAGGCATCGAGCTTTGCTTCGCCGAGTGACGCCAACAGCTCGGGCTCGAAAGCGAAGAACTGTTCACGCATCCGCTCACGCTTCTTCAACACGGTGTACCAGGACAACCCAGCCTGCATGCCTTCGAGCAGCAAACGCTCAAACAGCGCCCGCCCGTCGTGTTCCGGCACGCCCCATTCGCGGTCGTGGTAGTCGACATATAGTGGGTCATCACCACACCAGCTGCACCGCCGGATTTTGACCATGGTTGATAGATACCGTAGATTGCGCCGGCGATTGTACCCGGCGACTTGGCAATGGCCAGATTGATCCTTCTTGACCGCGACGGCGTGATCAACTTCGAATCACCCGACTACATCAAAACCGCCGAAGAATGGCGGCCCATTCCTGGATCTCTGGATGCCATTGCGACCTTGCGCACCAGGGGCATCAAGGTTGCCGTCTGCACCAACCAGGCCGGCATTGCGCGAGGCAAGCTTGACCGGTCCGATCTCGACGAGATCCACGCAAAGATGAACTCGGCACTGCTGGCGTTGAACACCCGACTCGATGGATTGACTTACTGTCCGCACCATCCCGACGACGTCTGCGGTTGCCGTAAACCACAACCCGGCATGCTGCTGGAAATGATGCGTCTGCTGTCGACCGACGCGCAGGATACTGTCTTCGTTGGTGATTCGTTGAAGGACGCCCAAGCGGCGCAAGCCGCGGGCTGTACGGGCGTGCTGGTACGCACCGGCAACGGGCGCAAGGCAGAGGCTGCGGCCACGAGAGAAGGCCTGGTCATCGAGATTTTCGACGATTTAGCGAGTTTCGTGCGGGATTCCATCGCATGACGGACGTCGCTCTCCAATGGCGCAACAAATTGCGTTGTGCACCCTAACGAACTGGGTTAAACGTCGAGATTCACCACCGATAAGGCGTTGGCCTCAATGAACTCGCGTCGCGGTTCGACCTGGTCGCCCATGAGCGTGGTGAACATCCGATCTGCCGCGACCGCATCATCTACGGTTACCTGCAGCATCCGACGAATCTCCGGGTCCATGGTGGTCTCCCACAACTGTTCGGGGTTCATTTCGCCCAGGCCCTTATAGCGTTGAATATCCACGCCGCGACGGGCTTCATTGAGCAACCACTCCACGGCCGGTCCGAACGCGCTCACCGATTGGGTCTTTTCACCGCGCTGAATGTAGGAGCCCTCTTCAAGCAGGCCTGCCAGACGCTCACCCATCTCGACAATTGCGCGGTATTCCGAACTCAAGAAGAAGCCCTGGGTAAGCAAGACCTTTTCCGTCATGCCATTTTGAATGTAGCTCACCACTGGGCAGAAGATCTGATGCTCCAAGTCTTTCTCCAGCACGACCGAGGCTCCTAATTTAGGCCCCAAATTGGAGAGTAAGCGTTCACTCCACATGTGCATGCGTGCTTCATCGGCCAGCATGGGCTCGTCCACCGCCGGCATTTCTATCAACCTTTCGGTGATGACGATGGAGTACACGAGAGACAGCTTCTTCAGTCGATCGAGCAGTGCGCGATAGCTGGTGGCTAAAGACGCCAATGCTTCACCTTCGACGGCCGCGGTCTCGGCATTTAAGAACAGCTTGCTATCGTCGAGCGCAAGCTCCAGGAAATAGCTGTTGAGTTCGTCATCATCCTTGATATATCGCTCCTGCTTGCCTTTCTTCACCTTGTACAGAGGTGGTTGCGCAATATAGATATGGCCGCGTTCGACGAGTTCGGGCATCTGACGGAAGAAGAAGGTCAACAACAGGGTGCGGATATGCGAGCCGTCCACATCGGCGTCTGTCATGATGATCACCCGGTGGTAGCGCAGCTTGTCAGGGTCGAACTCACCCGCGCCGATACCACAGCCCAGGGCCGTGACCAGATTGCCCACCTCAACTGAGGCAAGCATCTTCTCAAACCTCGCCTTCTCGACGTTTAGAATCTTCCCCCGCAACGGCAAGATCGCCTGGGTTCGGCGATCGCGTCCCTGCTTGGCCGACCCGCCGGCGGAATCGCCCTCCACCAGGTACAGCTCAGACCGTGCAGGATCCTTTTCCTGGCAATCCGCCAACTTTCCGGGTAGCCCGGCAATATCTAGGGCGCCTTTTCGACGGGTGATCTCCCTGGCCTTGCGTGCCGCCTCCCTGGCCCGGGCCGCATCGATCATCTTGGACACCAGCAACTTGGCATCCTGAGGGTGTTCGTCGAGGTATTCGGTGAAGTAGCGGTTAAACTCCTGCTCCACTGCGGGTTTCACCTCGCTGGACACCAGTTTACTTTTGGTCTGCGAGGAAAATTTCGGATCCGGAACTTTGACCGATACCACCGCCGTGAGGCCCTCACGGGCATCGTCACCCGTGGTACTGACCTGCATCTTTTTTAGCAGGCCCTCGCGCTCGATATAGCTGTTGAGCGTCCGGGTCAAGGCGCTGCGGAAGCCCGCCAGATGGGTACCACCGTCGCCTTGAGGAATGTTGTTGGTATAGGCGAAGACCTGTTCGGAGTAGCCGTCGTTCCATTGCATCGCCACTTCCACCTCGATGCCGTCATCGCGTAGCGAACAGAAGTAGCAAACGTCGTGCAGCGGGTTTTTATTTTGATTCAGGTACGCGACAAACGCCCTCAGGCCACCCGCATAGACAAACTGCTCTTTCTTGCCGCTGCGTTCGTCATGAAGATTGATGCGCACGCCTGAATTCAAAAATGCGAGTTCACGGAGACGTTTGGCGAGCAGATCATAGTGAAATTCGATGTTGTTGAAGGTGGTCGGGGCCGGTTTGAAATAGCATTCGGTACCGCGGCGATCGGTTTCGCCGACCTCTTTCAGGGGTGCCGCTGGGACGCCGTCGTGGTAGGTCTGCTCAAAAACTTTGCCCTCCCGCCGCACGGTCAGACGAAATTCCTCGGAGAGGGCATTCACCACCGAAACGCCCACACCATGCAGGCCGCCAGACACCTTGTAGCTATTGTCGTCAAACTTTCCACCGGCGTGCAGGGTCGTCATGATCACCTCTGCAGCAGACACGCCCTCTTCTGAGTGGATGTCTACCGGGATTCCCCGCCCGTTGTCCCGAACCGTAATCGCCTCGCCCGGATGAATCACCACATCGATGCTGTCGCAGTGGCCGGCAAGCGTTTCATCAATGGCATTGTCTACCAGTTCCTGCACCATATGATGCAGCCCAGTTCCGTCGTCGGTGTCCCCGATATACATACCCGGGCGTTTTCGGACCGCATCGAGGCCTCGCAGAACCTGGATACTGGCGGCGTCATACCTTTCTTCAGCCATTAGCGCTCCTGTGCACTGTGCCATGTTCCACGTGGAACACGTTTATCCTATCGTTTGCAAACTGGTTCTCACCCGGGAGTCTCTGAGTCGACGTGGCCAGAATCTGGCAGCCCATTTCATTGAGCATCTCAAAAAACCGTGAGTTATGACTCTCATCCAACTCTGCGCCTACATCATCGATCAGAAACACGCTACCGCGATGGTTGCTTCGGGCCAAAAGTCGAGCCTGGCTGACCTTGAGCGCGCTGGCGACCGCCTTACCTTGTCCGCGAGAAAGCACCGCGGAGGCTTTGGAGTTGCCCACCCGCAATTCGATATCCGCGCGATGAGGACCAACCTGAGTCACCCCCGATTTTACCTCTCTGGGAGCCCATTCTCCCAACACTTTGTCCAGACTTTCTCCATCCGGCCAACCACGCCTGTAGGTTAACTGGACGTCAAGCTCGGGAGCCAGACGACCGATGGTGTAAACAAACTCCGGCGCCAACTCTTCAATATACGCGGCTCGCTGTTGGTCCACGGCCTGAGCCGCCAAAACCAACTGTGCACTCCAGGGGACAACGTCTGCTGCGCTGCTACCAACCTGCTTCAAGGCCGCATTACGTTGCTTCAATGCGCGCAGGTAGGAACGCAGGCTGCGCAAGTACTCGGGTTTCACGTGAAACGTTCCCCAATCCAACCATTGTCGACGGATCTGCGGTCCGCCAAAAACCAGTTCGCCAATGTCCGGCAACATCACCTGTAACGGCACCAACCGCGCGAGCTCCGACAACCGCCGTTCCGGTACCCCATTGATCTTCAGCTCAGTATGCCCGGCGCAATTTTTGCTTATCACTACAGTCTGCGCGCCACGGAGCTCATCATCGATTGTTGCCCGCACTATTAGAGACTCACTTTCGTGCTGAATCAGCGTGCGCGCTCGATGCGTCCGAAACGACCGACCGCGCCCCAGCAGATGCGCTGCCTCCAGCACCGCGGTCTTTCCCGCTCCATTGGGTCCATAAAAGAAATTCAACCCCGGATTCAAATCCAGGGTTACGGACGAAAGATTACGAAAGTAGGCGATCTCTAGGCGATCAAAACGCACGAGTCAAAAGCGGCAACGCTAAAGACGCATGGGCATGACGACGTACACAGCGTCGTCGTCGCCTGAACCCACCATCAGGGCGCTGCTGTTGGCATCCGAAACGCTGATACAGACTTCCTCGGAATCAACCACGCTCAGCACATCCTGCAGATAGTTTACGTTGAATCCGATCTCCATCCGCTCGCCTTCATAGGTCACACCGACAATTACTTCAGCTTCTTCCTGCTCCGGATTGTTCGCCTGAATGGTCAGTTGGTCGCCCTCGATGATCAGCCGCACGCCTCGGTATTTTTCGTTGGACAGAATGGAAGCGCGCAGAAAAGCCTGTTTCAGTGATTCCCGATCCCCCCTGATAGTCCGGGAGGCATCCCGTGGAATCACCTTCTCATAGTCTGGAAACTTGCCATCGACCAGCTTGGTGGTGAGCGTATATGGACCGTGGGTCACCTGAAGGTGATTGCTGCCTATTTGCAGAACCAGCTCTTCATCCTCATCATCCAATAAACGTCGGAGTTCCAAGACACCCTTGCGCGGGACGATGATCTGCGTCTTTTCGGCACCACCGGCGCCACCGGCGACCGTGCACATAGCCAGTCGATGTCCGTCGGTGGCCACGGCGCGGGTGTGTTCGCTCGTAATCTCCAACAACATCCCGTTAAGAAAGTAGCGCACATCCTGTTGGGCCATGGAGAAGCTCACCCGATCCAGCAGGTGCCGGAGGTCGCGCTGAGCAATGCGCAGTTCCAAATCTCCGGGACCACTTTCTACCTTCGGAAAATCTCCGGCCGGCAGCGTGGCGAGGGAGAAGCGGCTTCGCCCGGACCGGATGATCGCCCGATCACCGTCGACCCGGACTGAAACCTCTGCAGATTCCGGCAACGACCGCCAGATGTCGGTGAGCTTGCGTGCCGGAATGGTCACCTCGCCATCCTGCTCGAGCTCCACATCGGATACGACAACAACCATCTCTACTTCGAGATCCGTACCGGTAATCGACAGTACGCCGTTCTTCGCGACCACTAACAAGTTTGCCAACACCGGCAGCGTTTGCCGTCGTTCGACAACACCCGTCACCAATTGCAAAGGGCGCAACAACGCTTCTCGATTGGTGCTGAATTTCATAGATCACCTTCGGTAAGTACGCGATCAGCTGGACAACAGTCGGTCGAGGTTTTTGTAGTCCTCGGCCAAATCGGCGCTGGTATCTCGAAGCTCGGCGATCTTGCGACAGGCGTGAAGTACAGTGGTGTGGTCTCGCCCACCAAAGGCTTCCCCTATTTCCGGCAAGGAATGATTGGTCAGCTCCTTTGCCAGGCACATGGCCATCTGTCGCGGGCGCGCGATCGTCCGGTTACGCCGCTTAGACAGAATATCGGAAATCTTGATGTTGTAGTACTCAGCAACCGTACGTTGGATATTGTCGATACCAACCATCCGATCCTGAATGGCCAGTAGATCGCGCAGCGCACGCTTGACCAGCTCGATGGTGATGCGGCTACCGGTAAAACGTGCATTGGCAATCACTCTGCGCAGGGCTCCTTCGAGCTCGCGAACATTCGACCGGATGCGTTCTCCTATGAAGAAAGCCACCGCCGGATCCAGGTGCACCTGCTCTGCTTCTGCCTTCTTCATGAGAATCGCGACACGTGTCTCTAGCTCTGGCGGCTCCACCTGCACGGTGAGCCCATACACAAACCTCGATTTCAGACGCTCTTCCAGACCATCGATCTCTCGCGGATAACGGTCACTGGTGAGTACCATTTGATGGCCGCGTTCCAAAAGACTGTTGAAGACATGAAAGAACTCTTCCTGAGATCGAAGCTTCTTCGCGAAAAATTGGATGTCATCAATCAGCAGCGTGTCCACCGATCGGTAGTACTGCATGAAGTCCTGCATCGTGCCTTGCTGCAGCGCCTTCACCATGTCTTGGACAAAGCGTTGCGAATGCAGATAGACAACTTTCGCCCGAGGGTTGTGCGCACGCACATAGTTGCCAACCGCCTGCATGAGGTGAGTCTTGCCAAGACCCACGCCCCCGTAGAGCAACAGCGGGTTGTAGGAACGGCCCGTGTTCTGCGCAACCTGGGAAGCAGCCGCCTTAGCAAGCTCGTTGGATTTTCCTTCCACGAACGCGTCAAAGGTAAACTCACTGTTGAGCTGATGCACAGGCTGAATGTGAATACCACCGGAACCATCGGCTCGCAGCGGACCGCTCTCGACCTCCTCTGCCACCCCGATCTCGAGGCTTACCTCAACCGGGTTGATCGGATCTCCCAACTGGTCGAGCAACTCGTGTATGCGTTCCAGATACGCCACCTGAACCTGGTTTTTCACGTAGCGGTTCGGCGCCATCAACTGCAACGACCCGCTGCTATGGCGTGCTTGCAGAGGTCGAATCCAAGTATTGAATTGTTGCGACGATAGCTCGTCTTGCAGCCGATCTAGGCACTTGTGCCAAACGGAACGTCCCACCTGTTTATGCCCCCGATAACCACGTTCGCTCGATAGAGAATCGATCGTTTTCGCTGTTCGTTTTGCCAGGCATTTTAGCCACTATGCCAAACCATTTGCTATTCACTCTCGGGAAAATGCCCCTGTTTTTTTTGGATCGACAACAAATTCAAAAACTTACGAAGTGAGAAAATTTTGAACCCCAGAGCCGGCGGGGCAGCCTGTTTGTGAGCAACTCCCTGAAGAACCTGTGGATAGTTTTCGGGCCCCAGCGTTGTCCCCGTCATCTCGGTTCGAATCACCCGCCAACCCACCTGTTATCCACAGAGCTGTGCCCATGAAAAAATGCTGCCATAGCAATCGCTTAGCCCTGTTTTCAACAGCCGCTGCCGCCTTCAACAAACAACAACCATAATCTTATATAGATTCAAGTTGTTGTTCGTTGACACCCTGGAACCTCATTCTTACAATCCCGCTCCCCTGCAAATCTCCCCGCCGTTCACAACCATGCGGGTAGTTGCCAGCACGAGTTACTTACGAGCGACCTGACAGATGAAGAGAACCTTCCAGCCAAGCAATCTGAAACGCAAGCGCACTCATGGATTCCGTGCGCGGATGTCGACACGGGGCGGACGCAAAGTCATCAACGCGAGACGGGCAAAGGGTCGCAAGCGGCTCAGCGTCTGAGCTCCCCGATTACCGCGCTGATCGTCTAGGTGGTCCGATCACACGGATTTCCTCGCAGCGCTCGCCTGCTCGCATCCCGGGACTACGATCGTGTACTCAAACATTCAGATTTACGCAAACGCGTCGGGCCATTACGTCTCGCGGCGGTTGCTAATACAATTCAGCGCGCCCGGCTGGGTCTTATTGTCGGCAAACGCGAGGTCGCCAAAGCCCATGAACGCAATCGGATCAAGCGGGTCATTCGAGACTATTTTCGACAACGACAACAAGAACTTGCGGCGTTGGACATCGTGATTCAGGTAATGGTGGAGCTCGACAATTCTGAGCTGAGAACACTGCTGGCTCGGCTGTTCGGTGCGTTGGCCGATGCCAAGGTGCAGCCGTGAGATCGCGTCGTGTTCCGGGCCGCATTTTGCAGTTTACCATTCGCGTTTATCAATGGACGCTGAGCCCGTTTGTCGGCAACCAGTGTCGTTTTTTCCCCAGTTGTTCCCAGTACGCCCACCAAGCCATTGAGGAACACGGCGCGCTCCGCGGCACCTTGTTGGCCGTACGTCGGCTCGGCCGTTGTCATCCATTTCATCCTGGCGGCGTCGATCTGGTGCCGACCAGAGAGGAGTTGTAACGACCGATGTTGCCTACCGAAGTAATCCGCATATCGCTGCTGATAGGGCTGGCGGTGACCGGCTATCTTTTGATTCTGGCTTGGAACGAAGATTACATGCGCTCAGGTTCGGGGGCGGATTACGCGCCTGCTCCCATGCCCCAGGGATCAGCTCCCGCATTCTTGCCACAGGAGCTGCCGCAACGGGGCCCAAACGTGTCCACAGCAGGCGCGGACGCCCGGGTGCCGGCCCCAGCGGCCGAATCCGATGTGCCTGATGCGTCTTTGATCATTGGAACCGAACTCGCCTCGCCCGGGTCAATCGCCGCCGCCGTGGGAGCAGAGCGCCTGGTATACGTGAAGACTCCAAAGCTCGAGGTATGGATTGATCGCCTGGGCGGCGATATCGTGCGTGTGCAACTGCCCGAGTTTCTAGTGGACCTCGATCGGCCCGATGTACCGTTCCTACTGCTGGACAACACGGGCGGTCATACCTATGTGGCGCAGAGCGGCTTGTTTGGCGAAGACGGCATCGACACCGGAGCGGGTCGACCTCTGTATACAACGCGGGCGACAAGCTACGAGGTGACCGACGGTGACCTGCGGGTAGAGTTCACAACAGTTCAAGACGGCCTGGACGTCACCAAAACCTATCATTTCGTAGCCGATGATAATCTGGTTGATGTTGGTTATCGGGTGCGCAACCTGACGAATCGCAACATCAAAGCCAGCATGTTTGCCCAGATAAAACGTGACGCGCACGACCCGTACGAGGATTCGTCGTTTAGCCTCGGTCCGCAACCGTACCTTGGAGCCGCGCTGACTACGGCGGAAACCCGCTACGAGAAGCTGGAGTTTGATGATCTTGATGAAGGCAGATTTCAAACCACTCAGCAGGGTGGCTGGATTGCATTTCTCCAACATTACTTTCTGAGCGCATGGATCGCCAACCCCGAAGAGACCAACAGCTACTATGGCGAGCGCCGCAGCGACGGCACTTACATGGTCGGATTCTCAGGTCCGCTCAAAGAGGTATCTCCGGGTGCGGTTGGTGAGTGGTCGGCACGATTTTATGCGGGCCCTAAAGACCAGAAGCGTCTGGAGGAGATCGCCGAAAACCTTAATTTGACGGTCGATTACGGGTTTTTATGGTGGATAGCGGTACCGCTTTTCTACGTTCTGGATTGGCTGCATTCTTTGGTCGGCAACTGGGGTGGCGCCATCATTCTGCTCACGGTGTTGGTCAAGCTCGTGCTCTATCCGTTGTCCGCAGCGAGCTATAGGTCTATGGCCAACATGCGCCGAGTGGCGCCGCAGATGAAGCGGTTGCAGGAACGCCACGCCGATGATCGGCAGAAGCTCTCCCAGGAGATGATGGCGCTGTACAAGAAAGAGAAGGTGAACCCGCTGGGTGGATGTATACCGATGTTGTTGCCGATGCCGATCTTCCTCGCCCTGTACTGGGTGCTGTTCGAAAGCGTGGAGTTGCGGCACGCGCCATTTGCGCTGTGGATCCACGATCTTGCCGCGATGGATCCATACTTTGTGCTGCCATTGTTGATGGGCGGCAGCATGTATCTGCAACAGCTGTTGAGCCCGGCGGTGGGTGACCCGATGCAGGTACGCATGATGCGGCTCATGCCGGTAATGTTCACCGTAATGTTCCTGTTCTTCCCGGCCGGACTCGTTCTGTATTGGTTGGTGAACAGCGTGCTTTCGATCGCGCAACAGTGGTACGTGATCAAACAGACAGAGGGTGCCTAGCCTGTCAGCTGCCGACTCTCACGGTGTCGATGTGGACACCATCACAGCGGTCGCCACCCCCGCCGGCCAGGGTGGAGTCGGCGTTGTCAGAATTTCCGGGACGTTGGCTAAAACCATCGGTGAGCGGATCGCCGGGCGCGAACTGCAACCGCGCCGGGCGACCCATGCCACGTTCACTGGTGCCGAAGAAGGCGCGATCGACGATGGTGTGGTGATTTACTTTGCCGCACCTGCATCGTTCACCGGCGAGGATGTCGTGGAGCTTCAGGGCCACGGTGGGCCGGTGGTGATGCAGATGCTTGTGAACACGGTGCTTGGCTTTGGTGCCCGCATGGCGCGCCCCGGGGAGTTCACCGAGCGTGCTTATCTGAATGGTAAGATGGACCTCGCCCAGGCTGAGGCGGTGGCGGATCTCATCGCCAGCGCCTCCGTTGCAGCCGCTAAAGCAGCGGTGCGCAGCCTGCAGGGGGCGTTTTCCGAGCGTGTCCACAGCGTCGATAGGCAACTGGTCGAGCTACGCATGTACGTGGAAGCGGCCATCGATTTTCCAGAAGAAGAGGTGGATTTCCTGAATGAAGGGGGCGTTGGCCAGCGTCTGGCGCACATTGGCCAGGATCTCCAGGCCCTGCTCGAGGCGTCCCGTCAGGGGGTCCTTCTCAGAGATGGCATAACCGTTGCTCTGCTGGGCGCACCCAACGTTGGCAAATCAAGCCTGCTCAATGCTCTTGCTGGCGAAGATCGCGCTATCGTCACGGAACTTCCCGGAACGACCCGTGACCTGATTCGAGCCGACCTGGATTTAGGTGGGTTACCGGTTGAAATCGTCGACACGGCCGGGTTGCGCGACTCGAACGATCCCGCGGAGCGTGAGGGGGTGCGTCGGGCCGTCGATCAGGCGCGGCACGCGCACCTGGTGCTTGGGGTGACAGATCTCACTGCTTCGAACGAATGTTCGGTTGAATCGGTGATGGACACCGAGGCAACGGCCTTCATACGGGTTCTCAACAAAGTTGATCTGACCGATCTTGAGCCGGGTCTGGTCGGGGACAACGTTGCCAATGTTGTCGATAGGGGCCCGCGAGAACTCGTAAAGTCGACCGCGGTCCGCGTGTCGGCCGTGACGGGCGCGGGAATCGCGGCTCTGCGTTGCGCAATGATGGACGCGGTGGGGTTTACCGCGCAGTCTGGTACCTTCACCGCCAGGCAGCGACACCTGGTGGCGTTGCAAGATGCGCTGCTGGGGCTCGGGCGAGCTGCAGAGTTAGTCACCAGGCAAGCGCCCGGTGAGCTTATTGCCGAAGAGTTGCGTGCAGTGCATCAGGCGCTTGGCAGCATTGTCGGTGAGACGACGGCGGAAGATCTCCTCGGAGAGATCTTTGCCAACTTCTGTATCGGTAAGTGATGTAACGTCTAGTAGCGTCCACTAACGTCTAAATTATCTTGTAAAGCTATTGGTACTGGGATTTGTATAGCCATACCGGTCTTGTGACGTCCACGAACTCCGGCATAATTGTTCCCACATTAGTTCCCGCCGAGGTATTTGGAGACTTTTCCTGTGGGAACATTTTATCCTATGTGGGAACAATGGCACAGAACAAACTCACTGATCCCAAAATTCAAAACCTTAGGCCTGGGGCGAAGCGATATAGCGTATCGGATGGGGGCGGGTTGTTTATCGAGGTGCTGCCCAGCGGCTCTCGTACCTGGCGTATGCGATACAGACTCGAAGGGCGTCAGGAGAAGGTGACGTATGGTCAATATCCCGCATACGGCCTCGCAGAGGCCCGGGTATGGCGTGACAAATGCAAGTCGATGCTGGCACATGGCCAAAGCCCGATGCAGGATACCGCGGCCAAGAAGGGGCTCTGCGATTATCCAGACACACTGAAAGAGTTCGTTGAACGATGGCTGGATGAGGTGGTGAGTAAGTCCAACCGCAATCCGAGCAACATTCGAAGAGTTCTTGAAAAAGACATTCTGCCCTTCATTGGACACAAGAGATTGGCGGACGTCACGGCGAAGGACGTTCTGGACATCACTGATCGGATCAAAGCACGAGGGTCTGACCAAGTAGCTCTCCTGGCACGGAATATCATCAAGCGTATTTACGGATTCGCTGTAGCTAGGCGCGAGGTGGATAGCAACCCTGGTGCGGAAGTTGAGGCCAAGTACATTGGTAACCAGCGGAGCCGCGAAGTCTCGTTGACTGATGAAGACATCGGCATCCTTTTCCGCGGCCTATACAAATCGAACATGCGCAGGAGCTACGTTCTAGCCCTGCATCTGTTGCTTATTTGCATGATCCGAAAGGGCGAGCTCGTCAACGCGGGATGGAAAGAATTCAATCTAGAGGCAGCTACTTGGGAGATTCCGGGGTCACGCAGGAAGACTGGTAAACCCCACGTGGTGTACTTGTCGTCTCATGCAGTGGACCTGCTTATGGAACTGGAGAAGGTTGCTTCTGGCTCTGATTTTGTTTTACCGAGCCGTTCTAGTCTGAACAAACCAATATCTATCACCACACTGAACACGGCGATCCGCGCCTTAGATTTGGATGTCAAAGGTTTCGTCATTCATGACTTTCGGCGCACAGCGTCCACGCTACTTAACGAAGCTCAGAAGAAATCAGGCAAGCCGAGGTTCGCCCCAGATTGGATAGAAAAAGCGTTAGGCCACGAGCAAGGCGGTATTCGAGGGGTCTACAACAAGGCTGAATACTCCAAGCAGAGGAGAAAGATGCTCCAGTGGTGGGCTGACTTTGTGGACAACCAAATATTCGGGGATTCACCCGCCGTCAGAGCATCTAACGTTATCCGCGCTCGCTCAATGAGCGTAGGCAAATGATGCAGACGTGGGGCGATTTTCTCGACGCTCAAACCGACGGCAGCAACGTGACGATTGGAAGATTCGGTAAGGGATTGGTAAGGTAATACGCTCGTCGGGGATGAACTGAACACGAGCGAGAAACAGGTACTGAGCAAACATGTTGACGATCTGGCCGGAGCAATGGTCCTTCAGCCGGTTTCGTAGGTTGCCTTTGCCGTTCCTGCCCGACATGCCGACATAGATCACTTCGTCGCCTTCATTGATGATGTAGACGCCCGGCCTGTCCGGGACGGTCGTCCAATCCACATCACGGAAGCAAGTGGCCTCGGACAGGCTGATGTTATTGAAGGTTTGGCTACTCATCGCTTCTCGACAACGCTGCCCTAATCTCAGCCGCCGCCTGATCCAGCGTCCCGTTCTCAGCTTCCGGGAGCATCACGTCGATGATGCCTTCGAGCCTGGCGACGTGCTCACTGGGTATCTCAACCTGTACTTCGCGCTCGTTCATCGTCTCGCCATCCCGATGTTGAATCAATGGGACATCTGCCATGCCCCCGTGGGAGCTTACCGCTTTATGCCCGGTACTCTCTCTTGCAAATCGAAGGGGTTAGGCGCAGCTTGCGGTTGAGACCAGTCGTGGGGGGGATTCATGCAGCAACTTGCAGTCTGGGTTCTGTGCTTGTCGGTCGACGACCCAGGGTCGGCTGTCGTCATCTACCGCCTTGCGTCCACCTGCGCTGTTGAATCGCTTGGATTC
>SMVB01305951.1_pt1 | contig 21988 bp, 17 predicted proteins | sample 2456461 | NCBI WGS metagenome assembly SMVB01 (sample SAMN11095934, study PRJNA526329) | marine sediment metagenome | biome: Marine sediment; feature: Surficial sediment; material: Deep marine sediment; isolation source: Hadal surficial sediment | place: Pacific Ocean | collected 2014-05 | depth...
AACCATGCAGTGGATCGGGCGTCCGTCGGGTGAGTCGAAGTGGAGGCCGCTCTTGGAGATGGCCATGACGCCGACCATGGGTTGTGGGCTGGGCAAGATGCCGTGGGGGACCGCCAAGCCTCCGCCGAGGCAGGTAGAGGCTTCGGCTTCTCGGTCGAGGACGCTCTCGAGCAGGGAAGCCCGAACATCTTGGGGGAGTGAGTGGGTTCGGATCAGCAGGTCTACGAGTTTTTCGATTGCCTCGGTCTTGGTTTCGGCCTGGAAGTCGACCACGATGTTTTCTTCCTGGAGAAAGTCGATGAGTCGCAGGCGATCGCGGCCAACTTCTCCCGCTCGTTCGAGGGCGAATCGGGTGAGCAGAGGGCCGAGGATTTCGTTGGCGGTCACCACCGCGAGAACCACCGCAGAAAACTGCTCGGCCAGTCCCGCGAAGGCCGGATCTCCCTGGAGAATGACCACCAGACCCACGGCGACCCCGGCCTGGGGGATCAGCGCGAGTCCCAAATTGTCCCGCACCTTCTCGGTTGCTCCGGCGAGTCGCATGGCGAGGTCGGCGGCCAGGAGTTTGCCCACGACCCGGGTGCCGAAGAGCAGGACCGCGACCATTCCCGCCGGCGCGAGATGTTCGATCGACATCTGCATCCCGGCCAGCGTAAAGAAGACCGTGAGAATCGCGGGTTCGAAGTCGGCAAAGGTCGAGTCGACCAACTGACTGCGCGAGGGCGTGATGTTCGTCTGAATCAGGCCGAGGAACAGACAGGCGAGTATCGGTGAAACATGGAACATGGTGGCGAGCCCGCTGGTCAGTACCAGCGCGGCGACGGCAGCTGTGGCGAGACGCTCCCGGGCAACCACGATCCTGTTGATGAGATCCATGGCGATTGCGACCGAACCGCCAATCGCTATGGCGATAATGAGTTGGGTCGCTGGAATTTGCCAATCGATGCCCGCAGCCTGATTCCCGAGTTGCCATTCGGTGGTGACGCTTCGCGCAATCTCGAACAACACCAGGCAGGCCAGATTGTTGAGCGCTACGGCGGCAATCAATGTCTTGACAAAAACTCCCTTCGAACGGGTTTCCTTGACCAGGGCGACGGTCGTCGCCGGAGCCGTGGCAATGGCCACGGTCGCGAACAAGAGAGCTTCGGAGATCGAAATTCCTGCGATCAGCCAAAGGGAACCAAAAACCACGAGCGGCGTGACCGTCGATTCGGTGACGAGCAAGATGAACAACCTGCGCCCGGCGTTGCGCAGGCGCTTGATATTGAGATGGGCTCCGACGGTGACGGCAATCAAGCCCAGAGCGAACTGGGTCAGGGGTTGCAGACCGGCGAGGGATTCTTCGTCAAACAGGTCGAGACCGGATCGGCCGAGCAACAATCCCGCGATGATCTGCCCGGTGATTGCTGGAACCCGCATGGCCCGGGCAATTTCGCCAAACGCAACGCCGCACAAGATGATCATCGCCAGGATCAGCAGGGGTCCCGCGTGTCGCAACGAGTCGCTGAAGACGTCGATCATGATGTTCCCGGTAGCCTAGCCCGCATTATTCATGAAGGTCCTACTGCGACGGCACATCTCCGCACTCTGGCAAGAGAAATCGGCGTCCCGCTGCTCGACGTACTGTAAAGTACGCCTGCGCGGCGGAACCCCAATTTCTCTTGCCAGAGCACGAAGCTGCACCGTCTCGCTACGGACCTTCATGAATAATGCGGGCTAGGAGTCCGCGCGGCAGAAGGCGAACGCGTCCAGGCTGGCCGCTACTGAAACACTCTGGTGACGATCACACTTCCCCCGACCCAGGTCCCCACCAGACTGCCCAAGGTTGTCAAAATGAAGGTCAAGAAGACCCGCAGCAGCCGGCTGTGCCACCAACCGCGCAGGGTCGCGATGTCTTCGCCGACCGAATTGAACTCGTGGACCCTGGGAGGTTGCACCCAGGTCTGGACGAACGCCGTGACGTAACCCGCGCCGATGACCGGCGTGAGACTGGTGAAGGGGGCGGCGACGAAGCCTGCGAGAATCGTGAGCGGGTGCGCCAGGGCGAGCACACCCCCGATCGCACAGGGCACGGCGTTTATGAGAAACCAGAAGATCGCATTGTCGCTGGCCGCTTCGGCACCTTGAGTCAGCCCGATATAGCCGAGGGCGGCGATGATCAAGGCGGGGATCGCCCAGCCGACCCACTTCCAGACCGGCGAGGTCTTGGGAATGGTGGAGATCTCGTCGAGGTCCTGGTCTTTCCCGGACAGGATCGCCCGTCGCATGCCTTCTATGTGACCCGCCCCGACGACCGCGACCAGTTTGTCGCCCTTGGTTTCGCGGATCTTCTGGGCGAGGTATCGGTCGCGTTCGTCGATCAACGCCTCCTTGAGGGCCGGCATCGCTTCGCCCAGCTCTTTCATGAGTTCACTGAGCACGTCCTTTTGCTTGATGCGATTGAGTTCTTCTTCGCTGATTTCGGGGTCTTCGAAGGCACTCGCCGTAAACGTCGAGATCAACATCGCCTTTTTCCAGAGCGACAGCGCCGCCCAGGCGCGGCGCAGGGTAATGCGGATGTCTCGATCACAGAGCGAAATCGGGATGTCGAATTCTTTGGCCGTCTTGGCGGCTTCGAGCAGCTCACTGCCCGGGGTCACCCCGAGCTTGCCGCCGAGTCGCTTCTGATACGAACTCAGCAAAAGGTTCATCAACAGCGGAGCGAGTTGTTGTTTGCGGATCACTTCGCGCAGATCGAGGTCTGCGAAGCGCTTTTGTTGGGAGAGGGCCTCGTAGCGCTGGGAGTCGAGTTCGATGCAGACGCAATCCGGCCGTTCCGCCTCGATCACTGTACGGACCAGGTCGACGGACTCTCGGGAGATATGGGCAGTACCTACCAGGATGAACACTCGTCCGTCGATTTCGAGGACTTCGACGTCCTCGCTGGATCGGTGTTCCATGCCCGCTTCCGTCACCCGAACCTTCTCCAGTTCAATTTCCGAAGCCGCCTACCAAGGAGCGTCCGAAGCGCCGTAGCTTGACTCCAACCCCGCCCGGGATCAAGCGTTTGCTCGGGAATCCGGGATTTCTCGTGTTCTATGGCTGTATCGGCGAGCTGGGTCCCTCGATGAACGGAATTGGGCCGATTCTGCGGTTGAACTCCCGGAGCAACTGGATGTCCAGGCGAGGCAGTTGGCCTATCGTAGTCGAGAACATGATCGAGAACATGCTGAAGCTCATGGCGAAAACGGCCAAGAACCGACGGATCTTGCGATCGGCGCCGGTCCGGACCGGGATCCTGAAGGCGCTGCTCGTTCTCGTTCTGCTGCCGAGTCCTGGGGCGGTTGCAGACGGTCCCGTGGCGATCGCAACCCTGATTCCCTACGCGGAAAAGGCCGAAATTCGCGATTCGATTCGACAGGACTGCGGCCTGAGTTCAAAGCTCAGCAAGCTCGTCGTAGCGAGATCCATCCGAAATGACATGCCGATGGTTCGCGTGGGGAATCCGAACAGCGAAGATGCCCGCGGCGAACCCAAAACCACGCGATATCTGGAGCTCCGAATCACCGACGCGATCGAAACCAGCGGCGGTCTACTTCCCACCCTCTCGCTGTCGATCGACGGAGTTTTGAAACAGCAGGGTAGAGTGGTGGGCACTTTCGTCGGAACGCGGTTTGCCCGTGCGGGCTTCATCCCCTTCCGGAGGGGCGAGTGCGCGATTCTCTCCGAAGCCGTGCGGTTGCTCGCCAAAGACGTGGTCAAGTGGATGAAGAATCCGCAGCTCGACGCCCGGCTGGGTGACGCCCGGTAAATTCAGGAGTAGAAGGCGGTGTCGACACATCCCTTGCGTGGCAAGACAGCGTTGGTCGGTATCGGAGAGACCGACTATGTGCGGGGAGCGGACGAATCGCCGGTTCGGTTGATGCTTCGAGCCGCCGTCGCCGCGATCGAAGATGCGGGCCTGGAACGCAGCGACATCGACGCCATCATTCCTCCTCCCGGTTATACCTCGGCTGAGGAACTCGCTTCGAACCTGGGTATCGAGGATCTGCACTACGCGGTCACGGTGCATCTGGGTGGCGCGAGTCCCATCGCCTCCCTGCAGAGCGCGGCCATGGCCATTCATTCGGGTCTCGCGAAGCATGTGCTCGTGGTCGTGGGTTGGAACGGCTACTCGGCGTTTCGATCGCGACCGGGTTTCAAGAAACCACGGCTCGGACTCGACCCGGGATCGGTCGGCAATACCGTGATCGACTACTACCTTCCCTACGGCGCTCGCTCGGCCGCGCAGTTCTATTCCTTCATACTGATGCGCTACAAGAAGTTGTACGACATTCGCGACGAGGACGCGGCGGAGATTGCCCTCGCGTTCCGCGAGCACGCCCAGCTCAACGAAAAAGCGCTGATGCGCGGCACGCCGCTTACCCTCGAAGACTATCTCGCGGCCCCCTGGATCGCCGAACCCCTGCGCAAGTTCGACTGCTGTCTAGAAACGGACTGCGCCGCGGCAGTCGTGGTGACGTCGAGCGAACGGGCAAGAGATCTGCGCCATCCCAGGGTCTTGTACCTCGGAGGTGCAGAGGGCCACCCCTATCCGGCCGACGACATTACCAATCGCCCCGATCCCTTCAAAGTCGGCTTGAGTTTTGCCGCGCCGCGCGCATACGCGATGGCGGGAGTCGAAGCCCGGGAAATGGATTTCTTGCAAGTTTACGACTGTTTTACCTACGTGGTCTTGCTGCAGCTCGAAGCTCTTGGCTTGTGCGGTCGCGGCGAGGCCGGCGAGTTCGTGCGCGACGGTCACATCCGGCTGGGGGGAAGTCAGCCGATCAACACCCACGGCGGCCTGCTTTCCCAGGGCCATATGTGGGGCATGAATCACGTCGTCGAAGCCGTGCGCCAGCTGCGGCACGACGCTGGAAGTGCCCAGGTCAAGGGCGCCGAACTCGGACTCGTGACGGGCTGGGGCGATTTTGGCGACGGCAGCATCGCGATCCTCGGGCGGGACGCATGAGCGCTCCTCCGCCCAAGATGATCCCCGATGCCGACGGTCTCAACGCGGACTTCTATCAGCATCTGGCCGACGGCACACTGTGTCTGCGGCATTGCGATGACTGCGGGGTCATGCATCACCCGCCGAGGTACCTGTGCGCGGCCTGCGGTTCCGACGCGGTCAGCTGGGCGAAGCTTTGCGGCAAGGGGCGAATATTTTCCTGGACCGTAACCCATCGTCCAATCGATCCCGGTTGGGCGTCCGAGCTTCCCTGGGCGACGGTCGTGGTTGAAATGGAAGAGGGTCCGCGTCTGGTGGGAGCATGGCGGGGAGCGAGCAACGATGTGCTGAAGCTCGGCTTGCCGGTGCGCGCAGAGATCGAGAAACAGACCGAGCAGTTTGCATTGCTCTATTTTTGTCCCGACCCCTAGTCCCCCCGGCGCGCGGAGGTTCACGGCATGAGCGAACACGAAAGCGAAGAAAGCCATCTGCTGGTCGACAAGCGCGACAGCATCATGACGCTGACGATGAACCGGCAGGCGGCGCGAAACTCCTTGAGTCCCCAAATGTTGGTCAAGCTGGCCCACGCCTGGTACGAGTTTCGCGACACCGCTGACCTGCGGGTCGCGATCCTCACCGGTGCGGGGGACCTCGACTTTTGTGCGGGTGGAGATCTCAAGATCACGATGCCTCTGATGACCGGCGCGCGTCAGCCCGAAGACGACTGGGACCATCAGCTGCTCGGCGAGGGCAGCTTGTTTGCCGACGCCATCCTGCGCGGCTTCGAGTGCTACAAGCCGATCATTGCAGCGGTCAATGGCAATGCCCTGGGCGGGGGAACCGAAATGACAAACGCCTGCGACCTGCGGGTTGCGAGCGAGCACGCCGTGTTCGGCACCCCAGAAGCCAAAGTGGGTTTGCTGCCGGGTGGCGGATCCATCACTCGGCTCCCCCGACAAATCCCCTACGCGAAAGCCATGGAGATGTTGCTGATCGGAGACAAGTTCAGTGCGCGAGAAGCGCTGGAGATGGGGTTGCTGAACTACGTCGTGCCCCATGAGGAGCTGCTTCCGAAGGCGCGCGAACTCGCGGGTCGCCTCGCTCAAAACGGCCCGTTGGCACTGCGAAAAATCAAGGAAGGCGTGCTGCGCTCGAGTGGTGAACCGCTTTCGCGTGCCTATGAAATCGAAAACGAGGTGTCGGCGGCGGTGATGGCGTCGAAGGACGCGCGAGAGGGACCTTTGGCGTTCAAAGAAAAGCGCAAGCCGAACTTTACCGGCGAATGAGCCGCCGCCACGGCACCCGGGTCGAAAGCAACGCCAGCAGGATCGCCCCATAGATCAACGGTTCGCGCAGGTCCGCTTTGACGAGCCACAAGAAATGGACCACCGCGCCGATTCCCGCCAGATAGACCAATCGATGCAGGGTGACCCAGCGTTTTTTCAGTCTGCGGATGGCGCGCTTGTTCGAAGTGACGGCCAACACCAAAAGCGTCAGAAAGGTCGCGAATCCGACGGTGATGTAGGGGCGTTCGATGATGTCTTCTGCCAGAAACGAGAAGTCGAAGCTGAGGTCGAACACCAGATAGGTCGCGAAGTGAAAACACGCGTAGGTGAAGCAGGCGAGTCCCAGGGTCCGGCGATGGGGCGCGAGCCAGTTCCAACCGCTGAGTTTCCGCAGGGGAGAAATGGTCAAGCTGAGCAACAGCAATCGCAACGCCCACTCGCCGGTTTCGTGGGTGATCTTTTCGATCGGGTCTGCGCCGAGCTCATCCAGATAGAAGCGGACCGCCAAACCCAACAGCGGCACGATCGACACGACGTATACGGCGAAGCGTCCGACTTGCGCCGGCCAGGATCGACGCGCTGCTGCTGCGGCCACGGCTAGGCGCCCGGGGTCATGGCTACGGGACCTTTGCGATCCATTAAAAATACCTGTGAAGATCCATCCCGCTGTACAGCGAAGCCACTTGATCCCCATAGCCGTTGAAGGGCAGGGTGCGCTGCTTGCCAAAGGAGCCAATGCGTCGTTCGCGTGCCTGGCTCCAGCGCGGGTGGTCGTGATCGGGATTTACGTTGGCAAAGAAACCGTACTCCCGCGCGGCACTGTCGTTCCAGCTGGTCGCCGGTTGGGTTTCCTGCAGGCGGATCTTGACGATCGATTTGATGCCCTTGAAGCCGTACTTCCAGGGAACCACGAGGCGCAGGGGCGCGCCGTTCTGATTGGGCAGCGACTCCCCGTACATCCCAACCGCCAAAATGGTGAGAGGGTGGGTTGCCTCATCGATCCGGAGGCCCTCCTGGTACGGCCAGTCGAGCACGCTTCGGCGCACACCCGGCATTTGTTTGGGGTCGTTCAGGGTTTCGAAGGCCACGTACTTGGCCTTCGATGTAGGTTCGAACTGTTTGAGAATTGCAGCCAGCGGGATCCCTACCCAGGGAATCACCATTGACCAGGCCTCGACGCAGCGCATCCGGTAAATGCGTTCTTCCAGGGTATGGGGCGCGAGCAGAGTTTCGAGCGGCACGCGTCCGGGCTTTGCGACCTCGCCCTCGACCACGACCGACCACGGCTCGGTCTTGAAGTTCTTCGAATACTTGGCGGGGTCGGATTTGTCGGTCCCGAACTCGTAAAAGTTGTTGTACCGCGTTGCGTCTCTGTAGCTCGTCAGTTTCTCTTCGGTGCGGAAGCCCGGGCTGGTGGGCTTGTCGAAGACGAGCGGGAGTCGCTTGCTTGCGGATTTTTCAGCTTCTGCTTCATCGCCGGCGAAGCAACCGGCCGCCAGCACCCCCCCGACCAGGGCCGAAGTGCCCGTCTGCATGAATCGACGCCGGTTGACAACCCATTCGCGTGGCGTGATCTCTCGGCTGGCGATAGGTCGTTGGACCTTGATGATCAAGTCCGCCCCCGTTCTGTTTCCCGGAAGATGGTGATGGGGCCACAGTAGCAGAGGCCCAGTTGAAAACGATGGTTCGCCGGGCATCGAGTTTTCGCCCAGCGGCTCAATCTCGGCACATTTGGGGCAAGCCGAAGGGCTCTGATTCGATTCTCAGTGTTGGATTTCACTTGCACTGGAATCGATTTCTTTGACGGAACTCTCCAGCGCCATCGGCGCCGGGACGATGAGATGAGATCAGCATTTTCCAAAATGACACTCAACCCCTGCGAAGGGTACGGTCAGCCGCATGTTGTCGACATCGATCTTTCCACAGAAAATGGACCGGGCAATTTTTGTCGCGTTCTTCCTGGGCGCGATTGTCCCGCTAATTGCTCTCGGCTTCATGATGGACCAGTACGTGTTTCCGGCGTTGGTTGGCGACTCCGATTCCACGCTTGCGATGATTGCGGTGATGAGCAGTATCGCGGTTCTGACCCTCGGCTCCTTCTTCATGTTGCGGCGCCTCACGAACAAGGCCATCGGACAGATCGACGCGGACAACGCGCGACTGCAGGGGATCCTCAAAGCGTCGCAAGATCTTTCGACCTCACTCCACGTTCAGGCGGTGTCGGAAGTCGCGGTGACGTGCGCGCGGGGGCTCACGAGCGCCACCGCGGTGCTTCTGTTGATGCGATCGGACGAGAGCAAAACTCTCGACCTGCTGGGCTCGAGCGGTGCAAAGGCTCAAGCCATGTTCTCGGCCAACGAAGAGCAGATTCGCGAGTTGGTCGAAACCTGCATCGCCGACCAACGTGCGGCGATGTTGACATCTGCTGCGCAATCGAACGCGAGCGCTGCCGGCCAACCCACGGATCTCGGCGCCTCGTTGGCGGTTCCCCTGTCCGTGGAGGGTGGTGGTTCCGGCGCCGTCGTAGTCGTGAAAGCCAGATCCGCCCGAGACGAGTTCACGAACGCCGAACGGGACGCGATGACGACACTTTCGACTTTGACCGCTGTCGCCCTGCACAACGTCGAACTGCAAAACGCGCAGCGGAACTTCTTCGCCCACATTACCGAGTTCCTGGTTGCGGTGATGGACTCTCACGTCGATGGACGCCAAGGGCACGCGATGGCGGTTGCCCAACTCGCAAATCGCCTCGCGCGAGAGCTGTCGCTACCGGAGGCCCACATGCAGCGACTTCATTTTGCGTCGCTACTTCACGACCTCGGCATGCTGAAGATCGAGCAATCGCAACAGCGATCGCCGGGACACTTTCAAAGGCATCCGCAAATTGCCCATCGGGTTCTTTCGCGAATACGCCTTTGGGAAGACGTGGCACCCATCGTCCTCTACCACCACGAGTGGTTCGACGGATCGGGCTATCCCGAAGCGCGTTCCGGGGAAGAAATTCCCTTGGAAGCGCGGATCATCGCCGTGGCGGACTGCTACGACGCCATGATCCGTCCCGACAAGCATCGGGTGGCGATGACGAGCGAAATCGCCGTCGACGAGGTCTGTTCTCACGCGGGAACTCAGTTTGACCCGCGGGTGGCCGACGCCCTCCAACGCCTGGCCGAACGCGGCGAAATCCCCAACTCATCCAGCTGAGACGGGCTGCTAGCCCGCGCCATCCCGCGAAAAGTTGCTTCTCGCTTGCTGACATCCGTTCAATTTTGCTCGCTTCTGTACAGGCTTGCGCGCGATTGCGCCGATTTTGGCCGGGCTTCGGATCCGCCTCCGAAGCCAAATCAGAAATGATCCAAAACTTGGGGAATCGTGGTTTATCCCGACGCTCAAAAGGTGCATGATGTCTAGAGTCAGGAGCGAGTCACCAGCGCATCGGGAGCGATCACCCGCTCCACAAGATGCGACAAGACGGCATACGGATTGGTAACAGTTCGAACTGCCAACGAGGATACGAAGCGCGAGAGAAACTCAACCGGCCAGGTGTCGAGACATCGAAGGGAGAACCAGCTCATGCAAAATGTGCATATCGAAAATACCCGTAACTTTGCGCTTATCGGCCATTCAGGCGATGGGAAGACAACGTTGGGTGAATCGCTCATCCACTGCGCAGGCGTAACCGAGATCGCCGGCCGCGTGGATGATGACACTTCGATCCTCAATTATCTGCCGGAAGAGAAACTTGGACACACCGCTTCGATCACCTCGCACGTCTTTGGCTTTGACCACTCCGACCACCACCTGACCCTCGTCGACACCCCCGGCGATCCCAACTTCCAGGGCGACGGAAAGATTGCCCTCCAGGCCCTCGACGCTGCAGTCCTGCTCGTCTCCGCAGTGGACGGCGCCAAGGCCGGAACCGAAAAAATGTTGCGCGCTGCCCAAAGCGCGGGAATGAGCGTCATCGTATTCGTGAACGGTTTCGATCGCGACGATGCAGATCTCGATCACGCGTTGAATACCCTTACGGAACTGGGGATCAACCCCGTTCCCATCGCCCTGAACATCGGGCAGAGCACGGGCCTCGAGGGTGTCGTGGATCTAGTTCACATGAACAGCGTCACGGCGAGCGGGCGGGGCGCCATCCCCGAGTCGGTGCTCGAGGAAGCGCAGCTGCGCCGGGAAGCGTTGGTCGAGGCCGTCGCCGAGACCGACGACGTTTTGCTCGAGAAGTATCTGGATGAAGGAGAACTCAGCGAAGCAGAACTTGGCGCCGGTCTCGCAGAAGCCGTGCGTAATCGCACGATCGTCCCGGTCGTCTGCGGTTCTGCGCTCACCGAAGTCGGGGTGAGTTTGCTGCTCGATGATCTCGAAGAGTACATGCCCTCCCCCGCGGATCGCGGTCACTGGATCGGAAACGGAAATGCGGGGAGCGAGCCCGAGGTGGCAAAGCCCGAAAGTGATGCACCGTTCTCTGCGGTCGTCTTCAAGACGATCATCGATCGCTACATGGGCACGCTTTCGGTGATGCGAGTCGTTTCGGGAACCGTGCGCGCTGACTCGCACATCATGGATGCGACCACGGGCGAAAAACTCCGCGTGAGCAAATTGATGTTGCTCCAGGGAGAGAAGCACGTCGAAGTCACAGAAGCCGGGCCCGGGGACATCGTTGCCGTGGCAAAGCTCAAGGACGTCCACACCGGGCATGTGCTCACGGACGAGAAAGGCGGCATTCATCTTCACGAGTTGGAAATCCCCGGTGGTGTGATCTCCTATGCGATCGAGGCGGGCAGTGGCAAGGAAGACGAGAAGATCTTCGTCGCCCTCGGCAAGCTCGCCCAAGAAGATCCGTCGCTTCACATCGGACGCGATGATGCGACCGGAGAGTTCTTGCTGACGGGCATGGGTGAGCTGCACATCCGCACGACGGTCAAGAAATTGCAGCGAATGTTCGACCTCGAGATTCACCTCAAAACCCCCAAGGTTCCGTATCGCGAAACAATTTCGATCAAGCTTGCCCACGTCGAAGGCAAGCTCAAGAAGCAAACCGGCGGTGCCGGGATGTACGGCGTCTGCTACATCGACGTCGAGCCGCTGCCCCGAGCCGAAGGCATCGTGTTCGAAGACAAGATCGTCGGCGGCTCGATTCCAAAAGGCTTGATTCCCGCGGTCGAGAAGGGTGTCAGGGAGGCCTGTGGCAAGGGACCCCTGGCGGGCTTCCCGGTGGTGGACATTCTTGTCCGCTGCGTGGATGGCAAGTATCACACGGTCGATTCAAACGAGATGGCGTTTCATCTCGCCGGGTCTTTCGCCCTCAGGGACGCGGTAAAGAAGGCGAAGCCTGTCTTGCTCGAACCCTTCGTCATTGCCGAAATCGCGGTTCCCGAGGATTCGGTTGGCGATGTCATGGGTGATATCGCGGGTCGGCGAGGGCTGGTCCAGACCACGGAGTCAAAGCATCACCAGTGTGTGGTGATCGCAAAGGTTCCGATGTCGGAAATGCTCGACTACGCCACTACCTTGACCAGCATGACGGGCGGCAAGGGAGAGTTTCATCTCGAGTACTCCCACTACGCCGAAGTTCCCGCCAAGTTGAGCGCCAAGATCATCGAAGCAGCGGGACAGGAAAACGAAAACGAAAAGTCCCACTAGCCGCAGGTGTTCAGCTGTGCTGGGCGATCCAGCGCAGTACGTCGGAAAAGCTCAACAGCCCCACCAACTCGCTTCCGTTCATGATCGGTGCGGTGCGGATGCCCGTCATGCGCATGAGGTTGATGCAGTCCGCTACTTTGAGGTAGTCGGGCAGACTTACGACCGGACTCGTCATGATCTCAGCGACGGTCAGTTCTTCGAGGATCTCCGGTCCCGCATCTCCGAGAAGCTGAACGATGTCCTTGGCAGAAATGATTCCCATGCTGTGCCCCGCACTCGGAGGCGGTACCAGCAGACAGTGGATGCCGAGTTCGTGCATGCGCTTGAGTGCTTCCATCACGGTCTGGTCGGGGTCACAGATTTCGAGATCCGAACTCATGAGATCTCGCGCCGTCAAATCGAGAAACATCATGCTCGGATCCTGGTCGCTGCGATGCTTCGGGTTTCCGGATCGAATTCAAAACGGGTGGGGCCCAGGGTGGTTTCGATGTGGAGACGCCGACTCCCAAAGCGAATTTCCACTCCGGCGCCGACCGAGCCCTCGATGTCGATGTACGCGATTTTGAGCAGTTCGGCCCGGGTCGCGCAGCGCTTTTGTTGTTGCTTGCGCTTTTCTCGTTCGAGGGTGAGGTTTGCGCGCGACTTTTTGCCGCCCTTTGCCCGCTTGCCTCGACCCGTCCCAGCGCCTCGTCGCGCGATCGTGCGTTTCACCTTGTCGATCGCAGCCTCGGCGCACTTCGAGTCGCGAACGGATTCGAGTGGTTCTGCGACTCGAAGGAGTGTGCCCGCTCCACTCTCCGAACCCGCGCAAAGCGCGACGATCGTGGTCTCGACGATCGATTTGCCGCCCAGGATTCGCCTTCCGACTTCGAGTTTTGCTGCGTGCAGTGAGGTGCTCACGCAATCCGTCGCCAGGAAGAGCGTGCCGCGACACGCCATGCGAGCGGCCTGGGCGTGACGGGCGCGGAGGTCGCCTCCCGCGCGCACGTATCCGTTGTCTCCACCGTTGATCGCTCCCGCTACCTGGACGTTGCCCTTGGCTTCGACGCGGCCGCCAAACACTGCGCCCTTGATTTCGATGTCCCCGCCGGCGTGGACCTGGAAATTCTCGTTGACCGTACCGGTGATCGAGACGCTTCCATCGGTCGAAAGATGTCCCGAGCGCACATCTACGTCTCCCGAGTGTTGATAGTGTTCGAGGACATCGAGCAGGCTGCCGGGCTTGAAGTGGATCGCGCCATTGATCGCGGCTTGTAGGGTTCCGTCTTCGAGTTGCTCGACGCCGGTTCCCAAGGCGATCGTGCTCTCCTTGCCCGGCAAGCCGGCGGTCTCTTGTCCGGTCACCTGCACTCCGGGTTCACCATCTCTTGCCGGCAACGCAATCGCGATCGTGTCGCCTGCCGAGACCCGGGTGAGGAGTCCCCGGTCGAGCAGATCAAGGCTGCCGTCGGAGCGCGACATTCCGGGCAGGGGCCCGGGCTGAAACGCCAGCTCGAGAGTCGCATCCTGTCCTGGGCTCGGCGGGGTTCCCCGGGCGATCGGCTGCTTGTCCAGGGAAAAGCCGTCGTCCCGGATCCGATGCTCGAACTCGACTTTTGCCCGCTCATCGACACCGAAAACGACTCCAGCGGCTTTGAGGGCGGCCGCGATCGAACCCGCCGCTAGTCCATCGCCTGGGGCGATCGAGATCTTGGCCAGCAGCCCGTCGTCATCCACCTCGATTTCGATTCGATTGCCCGGCATTGGCCACGGGACCTTTCATCGCGTTACAGCGATCGGAAGACACGGCGCAGATTCCAGTGTCAACAGATTTTTCGCATCGGCCGTCCGCGAATCGAAGCTGAGGGCAGTGGCAATTGCCTTGAGATTTTTGCCGGGCTGCTCTCGATGACACAATGGCGTTGTCTGCCTGAACGTCGCCGCCAGGCGTCGCAAGAAGCGGCTGATCGTGACTGCCGAGAGTCATGGCCGAAATAGAGGAACCCCAGATGAATCGACTGTTTGCACCACTCTTTGCGCTCTGCTTCCCGACCGTCGCCCTGCCGTCGGGAGCCGAGTCGTTCCACGCGCTCTACAAATTGTTCTCGTGTGTACGGTGTCGTTCTCGCGTTAGAATGGATGTTTACTTGGGTTTCCTTTGGGAGAGTGGTTTGATTCGAAACCCCATTCTCACCGAGGGGAACCCGGATGAACAACCTACCTGGCGACCACACCTAGCTACCGGGCCCCAAGGCGCCGGCACTTGGGCGCGCCTAGTATTGGTCATCCAAATCCGCAAAGGCCGCTTGCGCTCTTTCCGTGATCGCCTCGCGAATCGTATGCGAGAGTCGCTTCATGCTGCTGACTGAGGCTTCGAACTGCTCGACGTCGAGCACCATCAAAGTGTAGTAGGTACCCGAGCTGGAAATCCAACTCTCGCGGATCTCGGTGCCGGTCAGTGAGATGTCGGTGATCTGCTTGCTGACGTCTACAACGTGTTGTTCGTCGGACGCGGCGTGGCCGAACTCGGCGCCGCCCATCGTCGTGGACTGGTAGTCCTTCAGCATGGAGCGGACCTTGACGCCGAGGCTGCGAGCGATCTCGGTCCGGCCACGAGCCATGGCGGCGGTGCGGGCCAACGAAATGTTGTTGCTGCCGCGGAACGATCCGACACCACACAGTTTCGTGGGCGTGGATGCTCCTGAATAGCCGTGACAACCCTGGATGACCCAGTCGGGTGCGGCGGAAAATTCATCGGGCATTGCAGCGCGCGGGGACGTACCGCTGCCGGCGCATCCGATTGCTGCGAGAGCCGCAATCAAGACCGCCGAAAAAGCGATCCGACTCGAGGTGGTGAAAGTTCGCATGATTCACTCCTGACCGATGGCCGACAATTCAAGGGGATGGGTCCGCAGTGTTCGGGCTCACAGGATCGAGTGAGCGGAACGGTTTGACTCGCTGTCGTGATCGTCTGATCGCGTCGAGTCATTTGTCGGTATTGCGGGGTCGAAAGTGTAGAGACGCCACTCACGCAGACATGGGGCTCAGCTCGCGCGTCGCTCCACGATTTCGGAGATGATCAGGTTCTGATTCCCGGCTCCATCCTCACTGTCGTTCTCGGGAACGCGGTTGACGATCTTTCGCAAGCAACCTTCGCTCTCTTTGGAAACATCATAAAATGTGAGAACCAAGCCTTTCTCGCCGTCGTCCCGGGACACCTTGGCGTTCACCACCATGGGTTCGGAGCGTCCCCCCGCGTGAACTGCGACCAGCAGGTCGTCTCCGGGCACCAGGGTATCGTTTGGTTCGACCCGCATTCCACCGAGCGAGATGTCCCGGCATAGCAGTACCCGGGTCGCCTCCTCACTCACGGCGACCACATGCTCGTCGAGAACTTTGCGCAGGCCAACCCGTCGTTCAGGGGGCGTGGTGGTTTTGACCGGGACCGGTTTAGGGCCCGAGCCCGAGTCGCCGTTGGCTTCCAGCAGTCGCGCGGGTCCGTTCTTGTAGCTCTCGAACACCTTGCGCAAGCGCTGTCCCTGGGCGGGCTTGAGGCCGACGAACGACGCGGCGACGACATGGCCCCCCGGTGCGTCGTTGGCTTTTGCGGATCGAAGTGCACGGCTCGGGAGCGCAAAGCTCTTGCCGCCTCCCATCTCGGCGGGGAAGTAGAGCTTGAGCTTCGCACCCGCCTTGGCCGGCTTGTCGCAGATCAGGCGACATCCGTGAAGCGAAATGTCGGCGAGCACGACTTCGCGCTTCAACAGTCCATTGCGCATCAGAATCTTGGCCCCCACGGTGACTCTGGAAAGGCGCCTTCGCTCGGGCCCCTTGTAGACGCAGTGGAGCACGAGCAGCCGCATGGCCGTAGCGTGAACGGGACGGGCGACGATGTAGTCTACGCCGAGGCGCTGGAGCCTGGAGCGCAGCGTGCGGGAATCGTTGTCGATTACGGCGATGCGGCGCGTTTTCTGCGTCTCGTCGCGACCCTTGAAAATTCCGAGTTGCTTCTGCGACGCGATGATGAGATCCCAACGCTCTTGAAGATCTACCGGAGTGGGTGCGCCCTGGCGCTCGACGAAGGGGAATCCCAGGCCCTCGAGCAGTTCGCAGACGTCGCGGAGCCCGCCTTCGTGAAGCAGCAGTATCTTGGGAGTTGAATTTTCCTGCTCCACCACACCCTCTCTAGCGGATTGGCTTCGTGAATTCGTTCTAGCGCAAGTTGATTCGGTACATCGCCTCGGATCCTGAAGTCTCGAAAGGCAAAAGCTTTGAGAACCCAGGCTCAAAACCCCTGCGGGTCGGGGGGCCTGTGGGTCGAGGTGGCCCGTTGATCCGTTGGAGAGGCAGCAGCCGATTCGATAGGGTTGTAGCGTGCGAAAACTGGCCGACACCGATCTCGAGATCGCTCCCCATCTGACACTCCCCGAGGCGGAAATCCGCGAAGCTGCGAGCCGTTCGAGTGGACCGGGGGGCCAGCACGTCAACAAGTCCAATACCAGAGTCACTCTGCGCTGGAACGTCCGACATAGCCAAGCCCTGAACAGCCGGCAGCGGGGCCTGCTGCTCGAGGGGTTGCGCGTGCGGCTCACTCTCGAGGGTGATCTCGTAGTCAACGCCGACCGCACACGCAGCCGGGCGCGCAACCGGGAACACGCCCGACAACGCATTGCCGAGCTGGTGCGCGAAGCGCTCGTCGAGCGCGAAGTGCGTCGCCCAACCAAGGCGAGTCGCGCCTCAAAGCTGCGAATTCGCAAACAGAAAACGAATCGCAGCACGATCAAGCGCCACCGCGGCCGCGTCTCTCACGACGAGGACTAGCGCGGCAGCACTGCGTCGATGGCATTAGCGAGCTCTGCTCAGTAGTTACCCCCTGAAAAATGCCGAGATGTCCCTATTGTGGCGACCCTCCGTGTAGACGACGAGATTCATTGGTCGCAGAAAAATTCATCAGTGGCGTAATCAGAACCCAAGACCCACAGAAACGATCCGGGGGAAGCATGGCTGCACGACGGAAGACAAAGGCAAATCGATCGACAGGAGCGGCCCGCAAGAAAAAGCAGCGGCCGAAGAAGAAGACGGCAACCTGGGGCGGCCGCCGCCCAGGCGCCGGCAGACCTATCGGTTCGGGGTCCGGACCTTCGCCCAACTCGCGCAAGAACCGAGTGGCCGTGATGTTCACCGACACGGAACTCGCGAAGCTCGCAAGCCTTTCCAAGAGGCAGAAGATGCCTGTCGCGACGGTGGCCTACCGCCTGATCGAGCGCTCGCTGAAACGCGCCTGAACGAGCGGCATCCGAAAGCGGTTCTCGGCCGCCCTGCCAGGGGAAGCGGGAGTCAAGTGTTGTGTTTTACCCGCATTCTAGGCCATGGGCTGCGCTTCCGACTTCTTGTAAGTAGACTCCGGCGCCGTCTGATCAGGGTGTTGTGCACACGGCCGGAGAGACGCAAAGGCTTCGAACCGCTAGCGGGAATAACGATGCAGACGCGCGCGCCACTGACGGCGCATAAGGGGAAGCTCCAATGGCCAAGAAGAGCAAAACGGGTGTATTGAAGCGACTTCGCGAAGTCAAAAAGGCCGAGAAGGCTGCTCTCAAACGAGAGGAACTGCGTCTGCGCAAGGAAATGGGCCCCGGGCCCGCCTCCGCCCAGACAGAAGAAAAGGCTGAGCCCCTGATCGCAACCGCGGATGATCTCGCGGGTTACGGATTTCCGGTTGCGGGGGAAGACGAAGAAAAGAACGAGGACTAGCGCGGTTCCCCGCCGCCGATCCCCCACACCCCCCCAACCCCTTTGCCCCGCGCGCGGTCTTGTTGCGCCAGCTACCCGCCCGATGGCGGGTCAGGGTAACGGCAGACCAGGTTTCGATCTCCCCACGCATTGTCGACCCGCGCGACCGGTGGCCAGTACTTGTTGGTTCGCGTCCAAGGCGCCGGATAGGCCGCGAGTTGTCGCGAGTAGCCGTGCGACCACTCATCGCCGGAAACTTCCCGGGCGGTGTGGGGCGCATTCTTGAGCGGGTTGTCGACTCGATCCATCTCACCCGCTTCGATGGCGCGAATCTCATCGCGAATCAGGATCAGTGCATCGCAAAGCCGGTCCAACTCGTCCCGGGCCTCGCTTTCGGTCGGCTCGATCATCAGGGTTCCGGCCACCGGAAAACTCATGGTCGGAGCGTGGAAGCCGTAGTCCATCAAGCGCTTGGCGATATCTTCGACCAAAACGCCGCTGCTCGATTCGAAGTTCCTGCATTCGATGATGAACTCGTGGGCGACGAGTCCACCGGGCCCGGTAAACAGCACTTCGTAGTCATTGGCTAGACGCCGCGCCATGTAGTTGGCATTCAGGATCGCAACCTGGGTCGCGGTCTTGAGACCGTCTGCCCCCATCAATGCGATGTAGACCCAGCTGATCGGCAATATGCTCGGGCTGCCATAGGGCGTGGCGGCTACCGCCCCCTCGCCGTCGATCGGGTTTCCGGGCAGGAACGCTCGCAGGTGTTCCCGGGCCGCGATCGGCCCCATCCCCGGTCCCCCGCCGCCGTGTGGAATCGAGAAGGTCTTGTGCAAATTGAGGTGACACACGTCGGCCCCGATCATGCCGGGCGACGTCAAGCCCACCTGGGCGTTCATGTTGGCCCCGTCCATGTACACCTGGCCACCGGCCTGGTGCACGGTCTGGCAGATCTCTTGAATCGTGAGTTCGAAGACGCCATGGGTCGACGGGTAGGTGATCATCAACGCGCCAAGGGTTTCGCGGTACTTATCGGTCTTGGCCAACAGGTCTTCGAGATCGACGTTGCCCCTGGCATCGCAGTCTATGGATTGGCAGGTAAAGCCGGCGATGGCCGCGCTGGCTGCGTTGGTACCGTGGGCCGAAACCGGGATCAGGCAGATCTTTCGCGCGTGATCTCCCCGGGACTCGTGATAGCGACGGATCGCGAGGAGTCCGGCGAGTTCGCCCTGGGAACCGGCGTTGGGTTGAAGTGAAACCGCGGGCAATCCCGTAATACTGGCTAGCCACGACTCGAGCTGGGCAAATAATTTTGCGTAGCCGAGCGTCTGGTCCTCGGGCGCGTAGGGATGCATGCGCCCGACCTCCGGCCAGCTCATGGGAAGCATTGCGCTGGTGGGATTGAGTTTCATCGTACACGAGCCCAGCGGGATCATCGAAGTATTGAGCGAGAGATCCTTCGACTCGAGTCGATGGATGTAGCGCAGCATTTCGGTTTCGGAGCGATAGCGGTGAAATACCTCGTGGCGAAGAAAGTCACTCACGCGAGCCAATGCGTCGGGAATCGCGATCTCCGCTCGTGCAAACAGATCGTCGAGATCGATCGATTCGGGATCGGCCGGACCGAGCGCGGCGAGAATATTGCGCAGGTCGTCCGCGTCGGTCGTTTCATCCAGTGCAATGCCGATGCTGTCGTCATCGAAGCGCCGCAGGTTGATACCCCGCCCAGCCGCCGCAGCGATGATCTCTACCCCCGAGCGATTACACTGCACCCGCAACGTGTCGAAGAAGGGCTGGTCGAAGACCTTGACCCCCAACTCGCGCAAACCGAGAGCCAGGGCTGCCGCGTGCGCGTGGATGCGAGACGCGATCTGTCGCAGGCCATCGGGTCCGTGATACACCGCGTACATCCCCGCCATGATGGCGAGCAAGACCTGTGCAGTGCAGATATTGCTCGTCGCCTTGTCCCGGCGGATGTGTTGCTCGCGGGTCTGCAGGGCCAGGCGGTAAGCGGTGTCGCCGTGCCGATCGCGGGAAATTCCGACCAGCCGTCCTGGCAACTTGCGCGCGTACTTCTGTTGCGTCGCGAGATATGCCGCGTGAGGGCCGCCGAACCCCATCGGGACTCCAAAGCGTTGGGTGAGGCCGACTGCGATGTCGGCGCCGAACTCGCCCGGCGGCTTGAGCATCACCAGCGAAAGCAAATCGCATGCGACCACCACCAACGCGCCGGCAGCGTGCGCCTTTTCGACAACCGGAGTCGGGTCGATGATCGCACCGTCGGTCGCCGGGTACTGAACCAGGACCCCACAGAGGTCCATCGCTGCAAAGTCGATCTCGGCTTCGGCTCCAACGTGTACCGTGAGCCCGATTCCCGCAGCTCTCGTTCGCACAACGCCGATGGTCTGGGGATGGCAGCCTGAACTGACAAAGAATCCCGATCTCTTGCCGCCTGTCACCGCACGACACATTGCCATGGCCTCGGCTGCGGCGCTCGCCTCATCGAGCAGGGAAGAATTGCACAGGGGGAGTCCGGTGAGATCGCTGATCGCGGTCTGAAAATTGAGCAGGGCCTCGAGTCGACCTTGTGAAATTTCAGACTGGTAGGGGGTGTACTGGGTGTACCAACCCGGATTCTCGAGAATGTTCCGCTGGATGATGGGCGGCACGATGGTGTCGGAAAAACCCATTCCGATGCACGACCGCATCACCCGGTTCAGGGACATCATTTCTTTCAGCGCTTCGAGCAACTCGAACTCGCCGTCCGGTTGGCTCGCAAAGCCGTCGAGCGCCATCGGTTCTTTGAGCTGGATCGCCGAGGGCACAGCCTCTTCACAGAATGTATCGAGGCTGCTGTAGCCAAGTTCGGCGAGCATGGCTTGAATGTCACCTGCTCGGGGCCCCAGATGTCGACGGGGAAAAGTGTCGACGGCTCGCGGGTTTGCAAGCTTGTGCGGGCTTGTGCCCGGGGCAGCGTTCTTTTTCATGACCCTGACCTCATGACCCTGACTTCATTAGACGGATTCTCAACGCCGTGGCGAGCCAAGTACCGGCAAAAGGGAGTTTAACGCGAATTGATCTCGAAGCTTTTCGGATCCGCTTCAAAGAATTCCGCCAGCGAGGACAGCGAACCCGCCGCACCCAGGACCAGCAGGCGGTCTCCGGGGCGCGGCGTATAGGTGGGAGCCGGAACCGAGTCGATCGTACCGCCCCGGTCGACCGCGACAATGCTCACCCCGGTCCGCGCGCGCAGGTCGAGTTCGGCGAGGCTCATGCCGGCCTGGAAAGCGTCGGGAACCGTGATCCAGTCGTGCTCTTCTTCTCGCAGCAGGTCGGCCAGCCAGGGGTCGAACTCGAGTTCCCGAGCCGTGCGGATCACACCGTAATCCTCTTCGCGCAGGGCGTCGGCGAACTTGCGAACCGCTGCTGCGTGGAAGTCGAAATGCGAGAGCGCCTGGCGCACCAACTCGATGCTTCCCTCGTATTCTTCGGCCACGACGGTGGTCGCGCCGACGGCTTCGAGCAAATCCACCTCGTGGACAAAGCGCGCTCGCGCGAGAATGGGCAGCGTTGGCGCGATGCTGCGGATGCGGGCGACGATCCTGCGGGTGGCCAGAGAGTCGGAAATCGCGATCGTGACGAGTTTGGCGCGAGCCACGTCGAGGCGTTCGAGGAAGGACGGTCTGGCCGCGTCCCCGAACACGATCCGCTCCCCGCGCGCGCTGGCTTCGGCGACCGTCGTCGCATTGGCGTCCACCACCACATAGGGCAGGTTCTGGGATTTCAGAAGCTTTGCCAGGGTGCGGCCCCCGGGGCCGTAGCCGATCACGATGACGCGGTCGGCGTCGTTCATCCGGTCGGTACACAGGGGGCTTCGGGATTCGCGCTGTCGCCCACCGAACGCAGCTTCGACACGATTCGCGATTGCGGGCGCGAAGTGCAGCAAGAATGGCGTCGCGAGCAAACTCAGCATCGAAGCGGCCAGGATCGCCTGGTGGAGGCTCTGATCGATCAGGCCCGCGCGCTGGGAGACCTCGGCGAGCACGAAAGAGAACTCGCCACATTGCGCGAGGGCGATCCCTGCGAGTACGCCGACCCGCACCCCTCGGCGCAGCACCAGGCTGCTGACAGCGACGATGATCGAACCCTTGACGAGGGTCGCCGCGATCAGAATCGCAAATACCAGCGGAGCCTGCTCGACCATCACCATCGGCTCGAACAACATACCGATCGCAGTAAAGAAGATCCCGAGCACCACCCCCCGCAACGGGATGACTTCGGAGAAGAGTTGCTGGGCATAGGGCGAAGAACTCGCAGCCACGCCGGCCAGGAAGGCGCCGACCGCCAGGGTCAGGCCGAGCTCTTCGGC
>SMVB01337578.1_pt1 | contig 21977 bp, 18 predicted proteins | sample 2456461 | NCBI WGS metagenome assembly SMVB01 (sample SAMN11095934, study PRJNA526329) | marine sediment metagenome | biome: Marine sediment; feature: Surficial sediment; material: Deep marine sediment; isolation source: Hadal surficial sediment | place: Pacific Ocean | collected 2014-05 | depth...
GATTATTTCTCAAAGGCGGGACTGCTTGATTCCAACGGTATCCTGAGGGGAGCAGTACCGTTGCCGGAAGAAACTATCGAGATGCTTAAAAGTAGTGGCGGAGGTCTAATTCAAATAAAGGAAGTTGATGGTAAAAGCTACGCCAGCGGTGGTTTTGATACCTGGGGTGCATCTGGATTAACCGGCGTCTGGGCGGAAGAGAATTCAAGGGGAGCAATCTATGCCGCATTTCGTCGTAAGGAGACATTTGCAACTTCAGGGCCGCGCATGCGCATTCGATTGTTTGCCGGATATGGCTTCGATGAGGCCATGCTGGATGACAAGGCAATGATCGCCCGTGCATATCGTGAAGGTATATCGATGGGTGGAGACCTGCTTGCCAGCGGATCAAGCACACCTGCTTTCCTGGTAATGGCATCACGTGATGCAGCATCGGCTGGTTTACAAAGGCTCCAAATTGTCAAAGGCTGGACCATCAATGGCGAGCATCATGAAAAAATCTTTGATGTAGCTTGTTCGGATGGTGGTTCCGCCGACCCGGTAACTCATCGGTGTCCTGACAACGGTGCAAAGGTGAACCTTGGCGACTGTTCTATTACGACCGGTGTTGGCGATCCAGAGCTCAAGGCGGTGTGGAAAGATCCCGAGTTCAACCCGGAGTACCGTGCATTCTATTATGCTCGCGTACTGGAAAATCCCACCTGTCGCTGGTCAACATGGGATGCGATTCGAGCAGGGGTTGCACCAAGGTCCGATCTTCAACCTACCCTGCAGGAACGTGCGTGGTCCTCCCCCATCTGGTTTGTCCCTGGCAGTTGATTGTCCAGCTTGTCATGCAGTCCCTGTAGAGAACCTCGCGCTCACTCACGCATGAAGAGGGCGTCGTTCTGAAATCGAAGCCTGATTAGTTTCTTGAAGATCCCCCGGCCACTTAAATTAATAGTCGTGAGTGCCCCGTTTATTGGATCGATGGCGTTTCTCCTTTTCTTGAATCAAACAGGCGCCCTCCATGGTATTGACCCATAGTGGGTACCAGATGGCACGCGTTCAGGATTTTCGTGCGGCGAGTTTGTGTTGATTTACAGACAGTCGGCGCTTATCTCAGGCTGATCGGTAGTCACTTAACTTGCGAACAGAAGTCAACACTATAAAATCTGTTTAGATTCTCAACGAATACCAAACGGTTACTAAACAATGAAATACATCATCTTTTGCAGCTGTCTTCTCCTGTTAGCCAGGACCACAACCACGAACGCCAGTGACCTTCTGGCAGAACCTGCCGGAATGAAAGAGCCAGCCACCATAACGAGAGAATCAGGCCATTTTCTTGTTCTGGCGAGTTTCAGGGATGCACACCGGGTTGATCTTTTTGTCAACCGAATGAGCCCACAAGTGGATAAACCTATAAAAGTCGCTACATTGCAACTAGAGGAGAGAACAATTTACCGTGTGATGATTGGGCCATTCGATAAAAAACTAACGCGGATTCAGAATCAGTATGCCAGTTTGGGCCTTGACGGAATTTGGTGGTTTACTGTAGAGACAGGTGATTCAATGCACTTCGAACCAGATACCATGATAGTGAAGGTTGTCGATGAATCCGCCAGTCAAATAGAACCTGGCATAGTAGAACCCATCGCAGCAGAACCCGTCGCAGTAGCCGCAGTGAAATCTGTCGTAGCAGAACCTGTCGTTGCCAGGAAGACTCTCAGACGGCAAGTACCAATCCAGCATCACCTGGCATTTTGTGCCACGAAGGCCAATGCACTGGAACGTGAACAGTTGTGTTCAGATAACCAGATTACTGAAAAGCTGAGGAAGTACGCCGAATTGCTAGCCATGACCGATCAGGAATATTTCTTATATTGTATCAGCTCTACAGGTGAAGAACGTCGATTGTATTGTATGGATCATTCGGATGTAAGAGCAAATCATATGGGTCCATTCCAGACTTCAGCCCTGACTATTGGGATAAAATAAGACCCGCTTGGTGGATCTCTGAGCAAGCCAGTTGGGGAATTTTTACTGTGTGCTTGTAAGTCCGTCGCAGAAATTACGCCGCCCCTTTATCAAGCTGTTAACCTGCTTATTCCATTGAAATAGGAAATTGGATCAATGACATTTATTCTCCCTTTACTATACGGACGATTTAAATTGGCTACAATCTGTGTAGCTCTTTTAGGCTTTAGACGTTCTGAGTAATACAGGAGGGATTTTGAGATGTGGTCATCTGAAAACTTGACTTCGATCAGCTCTTCTACAACACCGTCTTTCAAAATCAAAAAATCCACTTCCCGGCCTTCCTTGTCCCTAACGTAACAGAGTTCGTACCGGTAGCCTTCACTATCCTCAAGAAAATGTAACCTCTTGAGCAGGGATGTTGCCACGAGGTTCTCAAATCTGGCACCTTCATTCCCAATCACATCTCCATTGTCGAAGAAAAAGACCTTCGGTGCTTTCAATATTGCCCTCGCGGAAGATTTCGCATATGGACGAACACTGAAGACCAGGTACATCCTTTCCAGGATTTCTATCCATGATTTTGCCGTCTTTGGGGAAATCTCCAGATCATTCGCAAGGTTAGCATAGGAGATTAAGCGGCCTACCCTGTTTCGCAATAGATCAAGAAATAAACTGATGGATCGAATATTTCGAACCGATTCCAAATCACGAATGTCCTCCCTGATAACCCGGTCCAGGCGCTCTCTTCTCCACCTGCGTGCTTCCCTCTCATTGCCGTCCAGAAAAGGTTCAGGAAATCCTCCAATTGTCATCAAACGACTAAATGCTTCTTTTGGAGATATTCCCTCTGGTATCTCATCCAGAGTGAAGGGATGTAGTCGCCAGTAGTGATACCTGCCCAGCAGGGAATCACCACCTTTTATATAGACATCAAGTCTGGCTGAACCAGTAACCAGATATGCACAATCCGTTTTCGATGTATCGTAGATTCCTTTGATCCAGTTTTTCCAGCGAGGGTACTTGTGGAGTTCATCGAATATTAACAAGTCATTTTCGGAGCTCCACTTCTTTTCCAATATGTCCTGCCTGTCACCATCAAAATCCCAATTGAGATAGCGGCCATTTGTATACCAGGTATCCATGATGTTTTTCGCCAGAGTCGTTTTACCCACCTGACGGGGTCCTCCGACGAAAACCATTTTCTTTCTAAGATCTTTCAATATGTAGGGTTCGATGTACCTCATATGGCTATATTGAAGTCTATTCCATTATAGTCAAGGCTATTATGGAATATACTCCCGAATAGTCATGATGCATTTTTAGTCCTCCTAACCAATAATCTCTTGGTAGCCAGGTAATACACCAAATGATACCAACGATATTATCTTAGACTCCGGCAACAGTTTCCGTTTGGAAACCATCCTCTTATCAGGCCACCTGAGTTCACTCCACTGCATTCTTCTCGCGGTTTTTCCAGGTCGTTAGATAACCCTCATGACAATCGCCTAAACGAGTTGATAACCAACATCAACAAGATAAATAGTTAATGGTTTCCCTGAAAACTTGTGAGTTGTCAGACCCAGATATCTCCGAACAACAACCGTGAATACCAGAGCGCGCCAATTAAAATAGTTGTCAGTGCTACTGCAACAGCCAGGCAGTTGATGCTTTCCCGGAAGCAATTTACGATGGCTGGGTTTGATTCACTTATGCACACGTCGCTTTCCGATATCTGATTGTCCGCGTGGATACCGATGATAACGATTGGCAACCCCAGCTTGACCGGTAACTTGTGATGACGGGAACGATGAGGCAATTCATGCCCTTCGGCTTTTTTCCATACCGCGTCTGGTCAATCAATGAGCGTTCAGTTTCTGGATCCTCCATAACGAACTCGAACCATTTTCCAGTAAATCGATAACAGGCCAGAGGAATAAGTGCTTCCTCTGCTCTTTAATGCATTTTTTTGTACATATTCTGAAACATGCGTATTAAAATAATTTGCCATGACCTCATCACCCATACATCCACCATTTCCCTCCTATGAGGGTAATGATCCTTACATCTTCATTTGTTATGCCCATACGAATGCTGACGTGGTTTATGCAGACATGGAATGGCTACGAGAAGAAGGGATAAATCTCTGGTATGACGAGGGTATTAGTCCCGGTCGTCAATGGCACGATGAAATTGCAGAATCTATCGATGATTGCTCACTGTTCGTTGTTTTCATGTCATCGGCTGTGATCGATTCGGCTTATTGTAAGAAAGAGATCAATTTCGCACTGCAAACAGGCAAGGAGCTACTGGTTATTTACCTCGAAGAGGTAACCCTGACGCTAGGCCTGTCTCTTGCGGTTAGCGATCTCCAGGGAATTGTTCGGCACAAATTAGCGAACCGCGATTACAAGCGGAAGTTTCTATCTCACGTCAAGGGCCTGGTAGAGGGTCCGCCGATGGTACATTATCCCATCCGGGTTCAACCCGCTTCTGGGCGAAGATACAGAAATGTACTTGCGACGGTGTTCATGGTCGCCCTGGTCATCGGTACGGCCTTCTATTTCTACGATGATTTCCCGGATCGAAATCAAATTGAGACAGCTTCTATCAATTTTAATGCACGGGACTGGATCTTGTTGATTGTGAATAACCAGACCACCAACGAGTTATTCGAGGGATCACTCGAACTTGCCTTGCGGGTTGCATTGCAGGAATCAAAGTATGTCAACCTGATGTCAAAATCACGTGTAAATGATAGCTTGAGAAGAATGGACAGGGCACAATCAAGTTTAGGTATCGGTCTGGGCCTGGAACTTGCTATCAGAGAAAGTCTCGCGGCGGTAGTCGAGACCATTATCGCGGAACAGGAAAATACCTTCGTGCTGACGACGAACATTCTGGATCCTGTCACTAAGCTAGCTGTATTCACGCATTCCGAGACGGCAGAAACATTTAACGATGTCTTATCCAAGTTAGCCACATCGGCCGAGGCGATCCGCAAGGCGCTTGGTGAACCCGAAGACTCGATTCGGAGCAATAAAATAGAACTGGCGCGAGCAACTACTTCTAACCTTGATGCGCTGCGTATTTACTCAAATGCCATCGACAACGCATTTAAAATACCCCTTGAAGATACCATCGATCAACTCAAACAAGCCCTGAAGCTGGACCCTGATTTCGCACTCGCTCATTCACGTATTGCAACCTATACCTTTGCGGTTGACGGTGACAAGAGTGTTGCCCGGTATCATTGGGCCGAGGCAAGCAAGCACATGGATCGCTTGTCCCAGCGAGAGCGATTGATAGTTGAAGGAGCAAGAGCCTCATTGGAGTCACCGGCTGAAATGCTGCGAAGATGGCGATTATTAACGCGGATTTATCCCGATGAATATGGTGCACACAACGAAATCGGGCTTGTTTTATGGTACTTCTTTAATGATTTTTCCGGCGCTGCATCCAGTCTGCAGGAAGTCATCAACATCGTTCCGGATAATGGCATCGCTTACCACAATCTCGGGTATTGCTTACTCGCGTTAGGGAAAACAAGCGAAGCATTGGCAGCATTCCAGAAAGCCACAGAAACAACCACTTTTGTTACAGGCATTACAGATAGTTATTTGGTATTGGGCAACATCAATCAAGCTTCTCTACCCCTGAAGGATGCTGATAATTTGATGCCGGGCGATCAGATCCCCAGAACAATAAGACTGGTCGGTATTGAAATTGACCAGGGTGACCTGACGACCGCTTATGATCTGGCGAGCGAAGGCCTGCGCATCTCCCGGGACTCCAGGTCCCCTCAATCAATCATCGATTTTCTAGGCGCCAGGCTTGCCATCAGTGAGAGGACTGATGCCTATGACTTCCCGGCGCATCTTGCGGAGACCCAGGCTCAAGTCGAAGAATTGTATAGCGCGGACAAGTTATGGCGCTATCCGACCAAAGCCTATGCACTGATGGGTAAGCTGGCAGCAAGAAACGGGCAGATCGCCAAAGCTGAAGAACTGCTGCGCACCATTCAAGACAATACCGATCATCGAGGGTTCCCGATGGCTGAGGATTTTGAAAATATGTTGGTGGGCGAAATCGCGCTTGCAAAAGGTAATCCCAGGATAGCAATGCCCATTTTTGAGGCAGTCATCGAACGCAGCAACCTGTTCCAGGCTCATGAGAGTCTCGCAAGAACCTATGCGGCCCTCGGTGAATCAGCGCCACATGACGAGAAGATAAATTGGCTAATAGATCACAAGGGCCAGGCGCTAGCGGAATGGAGTGATTCAATGTTTGGCCGCGAGATTAGTTTACTGGATATCCTTGAGGCTTCACAGAAAGTCGATTCGCGCCTCTAGTCTTCCCTGGCTTTGAAAGGGAAGCCACCAGGCATTTTTTCATTAACAGGATAGCCGCAACCTACCACCATCATTGCACCTTCAGCCAGAATAGGCAGACCTAGAATATTCTCAATAACTTCATCAACGATCGCGGCAGTGGGAAAGGTGCCAAGTCCAAGTTCCGTACCGATAAGATGAAATGTCTGGCTCAGGTGAGCCGCGTCCATCTCGACTACCCTCAATACCTTCTGGTGATTCCGATACTTCCAGAAACTGCGATCAAAGCGGGCCGTCAATATGACCAGGACGTTGGCTGAGTGAAAGTATTCCTGACCCGCGGTAATATGCTTCGCCAGTTTTCGACCTTCTGTAACATCAATTTCCTTTAGCAAGTCGATACTGTGATCACGTACGTTGTAGTGATATAACCCGGATGAAATGCCTTCAACATCCAATACGAGTGGATAGGCTTCAACGGGATGAAGCGATCCTCCGGATGGGCTGGTTTTCTGGATGACGGTGTAACCATCGGTGACCTCGAAGGTCCCGTGATAGCCAAATGTATAAAACAGGAGCGTGGAAAGATCTTCTTCAGGAAGACTCTTATCCGTTCTAAAGTACCGCGCAGTACGCCGAGACAGAAGAGTACGAAATATACCCTCGTCCTTATTCACTTTCGGCAGTTTGATGCAGCCTATAGAACTTATCTGGTGAAAATGGGAGACAGGCTTTCCGAAGACGTTAAGCAGTTGACCATAATCATCCAGCGCATCCAGAAGATCACTTGGAGTCTCCATATCCTCGCCAGAGTCCATCCACCTGGACCGCTGGTAGGCAAGTGCCTGATAGGGATTCCAATGAAGCCCGTCAATTCTCTCATCCCTTACTCGCAACTCTTCCGCGGCAGAGAGATTCTCATCACTGAGCAAGAAGCCGTGTTCGGCGAGTGCGGACAGCTGGCTCGTGCTGCAACCAAATTTCTCGATAATATCGCTAACAGGGATCCAGTTTTTTGCGTCCAGCGTGCTGAGTAATGTCAGTTGTACTCTATCGAGTGTCAGCGCGAAGCCATCGAGAAGCGAGACGCCAACAATCTGTGGCTCGTGGGAGACGTCAATGTTGCCTTTAAAGAAGCTATCTAGATCGACTATCCCGCGGTCTGCAAGCAAGACGAAGACATAGGACGACCTTCTATAGCAGACCGTCATGGGTCAATTAGCAAATTCTTGCTAGGTAGCAGAACTATTACCGAGCCTGGTTGAGACTGGATCAGAGATATTCTGATGACCACCCATCCCTGCTTTCCTGTCACCTTCATAATCCGTCAGGTAACCACGCAATAAACCCTGGGCCTGTGCTGCTGTCGGTAAACTGATTGCCGAGCTATAGTGATATTTGCCAAGATCAAGTTCGTGGCCTGCTGCAGACATTGTACCCTCTGGGTCAGCTTCAAAGTCTCGCCGAAACGCATCATCATCCGCCGCGACTTTCTGCAATATGTGCATAAAGCCGTCATAGGTCATCACGGACCCTTCCCCGTCCTTATCCTCATCCATCGTCAATCCAAAAAGGCAGTCAATTGCCATAGCGATCACTCCTCTGAAATTAGACTGTAGTTAACCGACATTGAATATAGCACGTGAAAATCATTAAGTTAAAGGGATGTACACCAAATCAAGATAAGTTCGTGGCAATTCGGGGTTTAATCTAGAAACAAATGCACACTTATCTTCTGAATATTGTGGACCACTGAATCTGGCTAAAACTAATCCACACTTTTTGCACACTTGTTGGACACACACTTGTTCACACTTGTTGGACACACACTTTTTCTATCCTACATCCTGTAAGACAATCGCCTAACCCCTTGAATCAGCGACAGTAAGGCCTGGATAAAATCCTTACGTCCCTACCAGACCAAATCGGATCGATGCTCAATCACCTGTGTGAGATATTGCCTGGTTCACATAGCCAATATCCTATGCATGCGTAGGACCATTGGTGGTGTGTGTCCATGTTCCCTCGGTGGTGTATGTCCAGGTTGCCTAACCAAATAGAACTCTCGCAATTCGTCTCAAACTAGTGGACACTGCGAGGTATCAAGACCAATGAAGCGGAACAGGAGCAATGGGCATGAGCGTTCAATATCTGGAAACTAATGGCGATAAAAGGCATTCGTTAGCTGCCCGTATGGCCAGCGGTGACATGACGGTTTCTAACAAGGAGATAACGGATGCATTTGCTATCGATCCGTTTTTTGACGTCAATGAGATCCCGTTAGATGATATGGACCCCTCTCACCCTTCCCTCTTCGCCAGCGATACCATGTGGGATCATTTCGCGCGGCTGAGAAAGGAAGATCCAGTGCATTTCCATGAAGAGAGTATCGTCGGGCCTTACTGGTCGGTAACCAGGTATGAAGACATCATGCAGGTCGACAAGCACCACGAAATATTTTCTTCACAGCAGCGACTTGGCGGCATTGCGCTCGGTGGGGTTGCACGGGATGACGACGATGATTTCGCATTACCGATGTTCATTCAGGAAGATCCACCGAAACACGATGCGCAGCGCCGTGTCGTCACGCCCTTGTTTATTCCCCGCAATCTTGCAGAACTGGAACCTCTTATACGTGAACGCGCAGGCATGATACTGGACAATTTACCACGCAATGAGGAGTTCAACTGGGTTGAGCACGTGTCGATTGAACTCACCGGTCAAATGTTGGCGACGCTCTTCGATGTTCCGCAGGAAGATCGATTGAAGCTGGTTTACTGGTCAGACACTGTCTCAAATCTTTCTGATCCGGAGGTATTCGAGAATCCAGAGCAGGGTTTCCAGATATTGTTCGAGTGTCTCGCATACTTCACTGAATACTATGAAGCACGGAAGAAGGAGCCTCCAAAGTTCGACTTGATTTCGATGTTGGCACATGATGAATCGACCAACAATATGTCGCCACAAGAACTACTCGGCAACATCATTCTGTTAATTGTCGGTGGTAATGACACGACCCGGAATTCAATTTCAGGTGGTGTATTGGCACTCAACCAGAATCCAGACGAGTATGAAAAACTGCTGCAGAATCCAGGCTTAATTCCTAAAATGGTACCAGAAATTATTCGCTGGCAAACACCACTCGCCCATATGGCGCGAACGGCGCTTGTGGACACGGAACTTAACGGAAAACAAATAAAAAAAGGGGACCGTGTTGCAATGTGGTACATCTCAGGAAATCGGGATGAAGACTATATCGAAAACGCCAATGAGTTCATTATCGACCGCGTAAATCCTCGTACTCACACTTCATTTGGATATGGAGTGCATCGTTGTGTCGGAAATCGTCTGGCGGAGATGCAGCTTCGTGTGATGTGGGAAGAAATCAACAAACGCTTCTCGAAAGTAGAGGTAACGGGTGATCCAGTCTTGCAGAAATCCAGCTTCGTTCATGGCATTCGGGAATTACCGGTAACCCTGCGCGACTAGTGCTATGACAAGCCAGGTTAGCTTTTAGGCCACACTTTTTATTCTATCCCGCATGCTGCAGGACAATTGACCAACTCCTGGAACCTGCAGCAGCGTGGGCTGGATCAATTCCTGACTTTATTACCAGACTAACTTGAGCAAAACCCCGTTGACCTTTGCATGATATATTGCCTGTGTCGTATCGCCAATATCCTACGATCGTGTAGGACCACTTATGGTGTGTGTCCAAACAAATTGATCCTACGTCGGTGCAGGAAACTTGATCTGTGAACCAGGCACTATGGCACGTCATGTTCTTACTGACGTCCAACTATGTCGCGTGACTCATTTCTGGATTTGACTTAGTCCAGGCGGAGCACCGCTTTCGGATATCTAAGGCAATTGGTTTACAGGATGTGGGTCGGGAAAAGTGTGTGCCGGATATTTTTTCTTTTCCTCTCTTTTCTTTTCCTCTCATAAGGTGATGGCTAAAATACGATCAGGGATCACAGTGTTACACCCGGGCATAACAGAATAAAAAATGAGAGGCGTGATCCGGGTCCACATTAATTCAAAGGAAACATTATGGCTTACGATCCAGACAACATATTTGCCAAAATCCTGCGTGATGAGGCCCCTGTGATAAAGGTCTATGAGAATGATTACGCACTTGCCTTTATGGATGCCATGCCCCAGGTCGATGGCCATACACTGGTTGTACCCAAAGTCGAAGCGGAAGACCTTCTGGACGTAGACCCCATGGTACTCGGTGCAACCATACAAGCCGTACAAACCGTTGCCCTGGCAGTAAAACATGCATTCTCTGCGCCGGGAATCATGATTGCACAGCTCACTGGAGCTGCAGCAGGCCAGAGCGTATTCCACCTTCATTTTCACATCTTGCCGCGTTATGAAGGACTTGAATTTAAAATACACGCCCGTGATATGGCGGACTTTGCACTATTGGAAGTGCACGCTGAAAGTATTCGTGCACACTTGGCCAGATAACCAGTAGTCGACCAGATTCAGTTCGAGCGACATCTGCCATTGGGTTACTTCAGAACATGGTGTTCGTGTTGGCAGATTTCATCGGGACCATCTGATTGACATCCCAATGCTTCACAAACGCGATCACAAACGTGACACACACCATAAGTGATCCTACATCTATGTAGGAAATTTCATTTGTGAACCAGGCGATATCTCACATCATGTTCAAACTGACATCTGATTTTGTCGCGTGATCGAATTCAGGATCTGTTCTAGCCAAAGCTCCGCGTCGGTTTCGGAGCGAGGGCAATTGGCTTACAAGATGTAGGACGAGAAAAGTGTGTGTCGGATATTTTCTATGTGTCGGATATTTTCTAAGAAAAGTATGTGTCGTAATTTTTAATTAGAAAAGTGTGTGTCGGATATTTTTGCGAGGATATTTTTGGGACCCTGGTTCACGATCAGGTTGCCCCGATATACCAATTTTGCCGACGAAAGACTATCGACGATTTGGCTGGTCAGGAGTTTCTGTTATTGTCTGGATGCCCTGACCAACTCGTCAGGCCGGAGGCAGGCAAGATAGAAATGCCCGTTAACAAGTAACGCCGAAGATCGCCGTCAACACGGAACACAGACTCCTCTCACCAGGCATTGCTGGGGATCAACACATCCGCGAGGAGCGTCCCCTGGTGAAGCAAGATCGACCGCCGTCATCGTAAGACTCGCTATTGCTGTTTCGCTGACATCATTGCCAAAATTTCCTGCTCTTGCACGAACACTCGCCACAGCCCCTACAAGTCTTGGGTGACTTGCGGGGCACCATCCACTTCTCAGGGAGAGTATCCGGGTTACGGTCATTCTCGTGGTGGCAACAGAGCTCGTTAGTGGAATTTCATTACGCCACCCCGGCGAAACAACAGTAGGCGCTACGATATTTTCCGTAAAAACCGACCCTGGAGGGCTCCCTACAATGCGTGAACATGTGGGCTCAATGCTGATATCAAGTATTTCTACAAATTGTACGCCCTCTGGATCATCTCCAATTGCAGCTATTGCAAGAGGATTGTTAACCTGGGCTTCACGATCTGTGTTAGTAACGACAAAGTTACCGGGGGGAGACCTTACATAAGCACTTGCCACGGCAATCTGGACATTCGGAGGCGTGGTATCACCCCTGTCCACATCAACTCTTTCGCCAAAAAGAGCATCAACAACGGATTCACAGCCAGTTAAGGTAAAGGACAAAAAGAATATGTATAGCGCCCTGCTCCATCGTGTTTGCATCGCGGCACCTCCATCTTAAGACCAACAATTTCCCAATTTCTCGACGACCAGATGAACACAAGTGTTCGAGTCCGGACGCGGATTTTGCGCTCTAAGAACAAGAATAGTACAGTTAGGCATGATGTCAAATAGCATTTTTCTTGAACGGTAGCGCCATCTCGTCAGCCCCCATACCCGTTCCCCCCGAACAGATAACCCAGGAAGATGTTAAGCAGCTTCTCGCCAATCTGGACCGTATTTTTCACCAGGTCCACTTGTATTTTGTTGGATTTAGTTAAAACAACAGGTTAAGGCTGGATTTACCACATGGGTAAAAGTACGGTCTGTGCCCAATCAATTTTCGGACAAGCATAAGATGGCACTCGCCGATGGTAACTTTGCCTGGTTTGAAAGCCAAAGTTACCACCAGTCCAGTTCTAACCTATTCTTCGCAGAAGACTTCCGGTGCTTGCTTGCACAGTTCTTCCAACAGGCTTTCCAGGTCATCAATCTCACAGGCAAGAGATTCAAGGATAGCCAGGGAGTCGCCCACGCAGACCAGTTCTTCACGTTCACCTGTCATTTCCCCATCTTCCATCTCAACGGCAAGCACAAACCCAATGTCAGGCAAATAGTATTTGAATTCTGAGGATTCAGGTTCAAGCGGGGCAAACTCAAGTGTCTTCAAACACCCTGAAGGAGCACATGGAAAGTTATCATTGTCTGTTTCCGGGATGGCATTCAAATCCACATATTGAATAATATCCTCGGCTTCCCCTAACGAAAACTCCTGCCGATCGACATCCCCGGGAACCGGAAAGGCTCTGCTGAGGAGTCCAGCCTTGGCAAATTCGATGCCTGCTTCAAAGGATCCGTCCAGGTCACGCAGCACGCCATCTTCAAAGTTCCGGGCAATTTCACCACAATAGTAAACATTACCCAGTGTATCCTGCGCGAACCAGTCATCTGTCACCTCGACGGCTGTATATTCAATTTCACCGTCCTCCTCCTCTACTTCAACCACTATATCAACCACGACGCGGCATAAGGCGCCCTGTATTTCGCGACTATTTTCGGTGACATGCACGATGACGGTTTCTTCTCCATCTTCACCCGCTCGAAGTACGTAAGTGTGACCAGCGGCAACAGACACATAAGGATTGGGTGGATAGATTCCTGGAACGTCATCGGGATCTATAAATATATTTGCCGGGTCCAGAAGTGGGTCCGGATCGTAAATCTCTTCTGCCAGGATTTCACATACATCCTCACGGGCTGCACGTACGTCCTTGCAAGTTTCGCCTTCTTCCTTCCTGACTGCCCGGGCTTCCTGTTGGCAATTCTTGCTTTCTTCTCCATCGAGAATATTGAGACAGTTAGCCAGCGTTGTGTTCAGATCATCGCGGCTATCGGATTTGCAAGCTGAATACATTAATTTTGCCGTCTGTTCACAAACAGGTTGTTTCTTACTTTTCTTGCTTTTCGCATAAATACCCGGACTCAAAACAAAACCGGCCATCGCAACTGAAACGATTAAAGCTGCAGACATTACTTTCTGGTACATGAAACCTACTCCTCTGAATTTTGTTGGTATTGCTATTGATATAAGAGGGGCTCTCGAGAAAAAATCGGTCGCTGGAAGTAAAAATAATCACTTTTGAGATAGTTCAACGCTCCCCAACCTTCAAAGAAGCCGGTTAAAACTTTGCCGGAGGCAAGATGAACTCATTGCTACCTTTACCAGGATTTAAGGACTCAAGTGTCGTCAACATCCGCATCACCCTGCTCGCAGTCCAGGCGTACAACACTAAATCTCCGGGATATCAAAACCGGTATCGTTATCCTATTTCACTGTGGGTCCAGTGGATAAAAAGGTTGCGCCCTAAAACCGCTAATAGAATTTGCTCATCTGTATTGATTCCATTACTTTATAAACCTTTTCATCCATGCCTCCCTGCGCATTTAGGTGGAGAAGAAGTCTGGCAAATACAGGAGTTACCATGATGATCGGATGGACAGGCAGGGCGTTTAACCTGTCACCAGATACCGCGAATGAAATTCAAATCACTGGCTCGTCCGGGTCCCGGCCCGACCAGGAAGTGAATTAAAAGGCAATGAATATGGCGAGAAGCACCATAGATTCAATCCATTCGCTCGTTCAGCAGTACAGGCGACCTACACCTCTCGGGTTTGGAAAAGAAATAGCCCCGGTGATGTACCGTGCCGAATTTACCCATGGTAAATGGCAGGAAGGTTCTCTCGTACCTTTTGAAAAGATCATGATTAGCCCGGCAGCAACGTCACTACAGTTTGCGCAGCAGATCTTCGAGGGAATGAAAGCTTACCTCGTTGAACAGGATTCTCCGCACCTGTTCAGGCCTGAACTCAACTTCCAACGCCTGAACCGATCCGCGAAACGGCTGTCAATGCCTTCGCTGGATGCTGACTTTTTTAGTGATTCACTCCATCAATTGATCATGGCATTAAAAGAAATCATCCCAGGAGAATCTGGCCAGTCACTTTATCTCCGCCCAACTATGCTGGGTATTGATGAGCGCTTTGCAGTACAAGGTTCGGACAACTTCACCTTTCTGTTAATGGCCAGCCCCTCGGACCCTTACTTCGCAAAGCCCATCAAGGTGATGATAGAACGGGAACATTGTCGTTCGGCCGTGGGTGGCACGGGTGCTGACAAGGTGGGTGGTAACTACGCCGCTTCACTGAACTCGACACGCAAGTGCAGACAGCTGGGATTTGACCAGCCACTTTGGCTGGACCCTGTCGCCAGGCAAAATATCGAAGAGCTTTCCGGCATGAACTTCTTTGCGATGATTGATGATTGCCTCGTCACACCAGTTTTAAGCGGCTCTATTCTCCCTGGTGTTACCCGGGACGCTCTTATTCGTCTTGCGAATCATCTGGGCATTGAAACCGTCGAGAAGACGATGCCAATAGATGATTTACTCAAGACGATTGACACTGGCCGCTGCACCGAGGCTTTTGCCAGCGGCACTGCTGCAATCGTTAGTCCGATAACCAGCATTGGGGAAGCAGCAGGTAAAATTTTTGAACTACCTGGCACAGGTGTTGTTGCAAGCCGTTTGAGATCTGCCTTGCTGGATATCCAGGAAGGACGATCCGCTGACGAGTTTGGGTGGATGATTGATGCAGGAGATAGAAGGAAGTTGATTGCCCATCTGGATGTGTAAATAAGGAAGCGGCGCAATCATCCATTCATAAAGCGTTCTCACCGTGGAGTTGGCACTGTGACTGCGTAACAGATTCAGAGAGTTTACCGGGTCAATAGTGCCCCGGCATCAACTTGTTTCAAGGACTCTAAGCTGGTAGTTTGATTGGATCGGAAGGTTCCCTTCAGGCTCAAAAGAGCATCAATATTGGCAACAATTTGAAAACAGAATTTGAAGCATTACCCAATGAAAGTCTTCTCCGTATTCTGGAATTAACCCAGAAGCTTGCTTCGCCTTTTGAACTGTCACACATGCTTGAAGAAGTACTTCAGGCAGGGCTCGATGTGATGGAAGCCGATTCTGGCTCACTCTGGTTATACAATGAAGCCTACGACACTCTGGAGATGTACCTTCCCGATACTGAACCGCGAACTAGCCTTAAAAACGGAAAGGGGCTGGTAGGAGAGTGCCTGGCAAAAAACGAAATTATCAACATCAAAGACTGCTATACGGATCCAAGGTTCAATCCCGACATTGATGGCAAAACGGGATACAAGACAAATTCCATCCTCTGTATTCCCCTCGTGGGTTTCGATAAGAGCCTTGTCGGTGTGCTGCAACTGCTCAATAAGGAAACGGGTCACTTCACTGACCAGGATAAGTCCCTGGCCTTTGACAGAATAGAGCTACCTTCGATACGGCCCTGACTTTTCTATGGACTATGCGTTAATTCTCGGTGTGCCAATCGGTCTGTTACCGGTGTTAATTTTCCTTGTGGTGTTAAGGGTGATGGATAGTTACCGGTTGGTCAGCATCCGTTATGTCATTTTCGTGCTGGTAGGCGGCGGGCTAGCTGCTGTCGCAAGTTACTTCATTAACACCTTCCTGCTGCAAACTTTTGACCTCGAATATAAGCAACTCACCCGGTATGTTGCGCCGGTCATAGAAGAATGCCTTAAAGCATCAATCGTCATCTGGTTAATCCACAATCATCGAATCGGGTTCCTTGTCGATGCAGCTATCGCTGGATTCGCCACTGGTGCAGGATTTGCGCTCGTTGAAAATTTTTACTACCTGCAAATTCAGGCAATAGAGAATCCCGGGGTGTGGATCGTGAGAGGTTTCGGGACAGCCATAATGCACGGCGGCGTGACTTCGATCTTCGCTATCGCCTCACAGCTGATCACTGAAAGGAACATGAAGATAAACCCGCTTCATTTCATCCCCGGTCTTATTGCAGCAATCATGCTGCATTCAGGATTCAATCACTTTTTCTTCTCCCCGATACTTCATACAACCCTGGTTATCATCATCCTGCCACCAATCATGTACCTGGTATTTGAGAAGAGTTCCGCCTCACTTCACGACTGGGTAGAACTTGATTTCGATGAAGACGCGTACATGCTTGCACAGATTGACTCTGGTGAATTTACCGATTCAAAAATCGGTCGTTTCCTGACCGAACTCAAAGACAAGTTCGAAGGGCCAATCGTTGTCGACATGCTGTGTTATCTGCGTCTCTATACAGAGCTTGCACTGAGGGCTAAAGGAATACTGATGATGCGTGAAGCTGGCATGGCACCACCAATTGACGATGATATTAAATCCATGCTGGAAGAATTGAAGTACCTTGAACAAAGTATTGGCAAAGTCGGGATAATTACCCTCACCCCTTTCCTTCATTTTACACGGAAAGATCTCTGGCAAATGTACCTGTTGGACCAGCCGCGTTAGGTATATTCAATCCGCAGGACAATGCGTAAAACGCAACTCAATGACAGAATTAGAAGAGGTAGTGCGACTTTTGATCAATTGAACCTGACCTTAGTGGATCACAAATGGCAATTTGATAGACAGGATAAGCCGACCATCCAATTTCCTGTTTTGTTTGTGGTATAATCGTGTAACAGAAGTTAACTTGTTAGCGAAGGACAAATCGCTTGTTGAAAAGAATAGCGGCCCATCTTTTCTCGTCCTCTTTGGAGCGTTAACTTGGAAAAACCTTTTCCAGCATACAAGGGAAATGATTCATACGTCTTCGTGTGTTACGCCCACGCCGATGCGGCGTTCGTCTATGCAGATATCCAGCAGTTGTACAGGAAGGGTATCAATCTCTGGTACGATGAGGGCATTTCTGCCGGAAGACCTTGGCGAGCGGAAATCGCTGATGCGGTCCGAGGCGCCTCCAGGCTCCTTTTTTTCATTTCTGAAGCATCTGTCCAATCCCAACATTGTACTCATGAAGTTGACTATGCCATGGACAAAGGCATCGACATTGTTCCTGTATATCTTGATGACACCGAGCTAACAGCCGAACTGGATCTGGTTCTCAATCGCGTTCAGGCTCTGTATCGCAAGAGTGATGCCTTGTATATCCAACATTTATTGGATGCGCTGGGCGATACAGCAGCACCGATAAAGGCGCCTGCAATCACGCCATGGAAACGTTCATTAAATCCAACGACAGCGATGGGGTTTATTTTTGCAATCTTTTTTGTACTTGTCTGGTGGTACCTCCAGGATTCTACCGTGCCAAAAAGTGACATCAACCCGAATTCAATCGCAGTCTTGCCACTTCTAAATATTGACGGCGGCGAAAGGAGCGAGATATTTAGTAACGGCTTGACGGAAGACGTAATCAATAGTCTATCCAGGATCCCCGGCTTACAGGTGTCGTCGAGGAGGGATTCATTTTCGATGCCGGATAATGTTTCATCCAGCGAAGTACGCCAGCGACTCCGGGTTAACTACTATATTGAAGGTAGTGTTCGCCTGGCAGACGACAGGATTCGTGTGGTAATTCGCTTGATAGAATCGGGCAGCGGTCGGCAATTGCAATCTCGCAGCTTTACCGGTAGCAGTGAGGACTTGTTCAAAATTCAGGATGAAATCACCAGCCTTGCGATCGCCAACTTACGTGTTGCTCTGCCGGAAGATACACAGATTTCTATTGGAGCTGCAGCCAACCATACAAATATAGATGCATATGTCCTGTACAGGCGAGGAGTTGAAGCGCTACAGAAACCAATGACACCTCAAACTATCGAGCAGGCGCTGGACTGGTTTGCCCGGTCCCTGGAAGTAGACCCGGATTATGCTGCGGCTCATGCAGGTAAATGCCGCACTTATTCATCAGGATTCAGCATTGTCAGCAATCCTCTTTTTATCGATAAAGCAGAGCAGGCTTGTGCGACTGCACTGGTGCTGGACCCGAATTTAATCATGGTTCACAACGCCCTGGGTGATCTGTATTGGAAAACTGGCAAACACGAGGCGGCAGAAGCATCCTACCAACATGCTCTGGCGATAGATAAAAATGATACGTCCGCGCTAACTGGTCTGGCGTGGTGGTATTCCAGCCAACAGAAAATGGCTGATGCAGAGGAACTGTTCAGGCAGGCTATTGCTTCGCAACCAGGCAATTGGCGCTCCTACAATGCCCTGGGTACGTTCTATTTTCAAAATGGCAGGTTTGAAGAAGCGACAGAGGTGTATAAGGAAGTCGTATCCCTGGATACAAATAACCAGCAAGGCTGGAGTAATGTTGGCGCATCATTGATGTTGTCTGGTAATTTTTCAGATGCCGCTCCGGCGTACGAACGTGCTATAAAAATTGAACCACAAGCGAACACCTATTCCAATCTTGGATTGATGTACTATTACCTCGGCAATAACAAGGAAGCAGTCACTGCACTGGAGAATGCAACAAAACTCGCGCCAAAAAATCATCTTGTATGGTCAAACCTCGGGGATGCCCTATCTTTTTCCGGACAATTAGAAAGAACGGACCAGGCGTTTAGAAAAGCAGAAGGATTTGCAGAGAGCCAACTTGCAATAAACCTGAGAGATGCTGAAACCATGACTGACCTGGCCTGGATAAAAGCGATGCGTGGAAAAATGGAAGATGCCGTGGATTTTGCTGTCAGAGCACAAAACATCGCCCCGGGTGACCCACAGGTACACTTCATTCATGGTCTTGTCCTTTCCCGCCTGGGAGACTACGCTGCTGCGGCAGTGGAACTGGAAACGGCCGTTGAGATGGGTTACCCACCAGGCATGTTGGCCGCCGAACCTCACCTGAAGGAGCTAAAAGAAAAGGTAGAGTTCAGCGCACTTATGGATAAGATAGGAACTGATTGAAAGGCGAACCAGGATAGAAAAAACAACACAGGACGGTAACGCAGTAACACAATAGTCATAAATTAGAGGAAATCAGCTATGAAAAGTAAAAGATTTATCTTGATGCTCGGGTTACTACCATTACTAGCCAGTTGTTCGTCATCGAAGACGGATATGGGCATGGGCATGGACATGCACCATGAATGCCCTACGACCAGACCCCATGTGACACTCGTTGCGAAGGGAGGCGTAGTAAACGCCATGGCAACAAGCCTGCAGATCGCGCCTGATACGATTAGAGTAGGCGCAGGATGTTCATTCGAAATCAGGTTCCCCGGCGCATCCGGAAAATTTGCGGGAACGACCAGTGCTGCTGCAGGCTGGCTTAACGTAACGTCCACAGACGCTTTCCCGATTGTCATTACTGTTCCAGAGGGTACAACGGCGGACATATACAAATATGCCATCGAAGTTGCTGATTTCGGAACCCTGGATCCCCGCGTGAAGGTTATTAATTAGCTTCACGTCTCGCCGGGTATTGATCCACGGCTTCCGACTTATTTAACTTCATCCGTTAGCGAGAGATCAGGCGCGCCTTCATCCAGTTGTTACTATCATGAAAATCGGCAACCGCATTCCCCGGCGGCACGAGCTTATCAAACTCTGCAAGCTCGCTGGTCGATAACGTTTCCTCAAGAATGTCCAGCGCATCCTCAATGTGTTCCTGCGTACGCGGCCCGTAGATGGGGGACGTGACTAATGGCTGCTCTTTCACCCAGAGTAGTGCTAATTGGCTGGTGGACATATTCCTGGCTTCCGCCATCTTTGCCACTGCGGCTGCCACTTCAAGCCCTTTGTCAGTGACTCGACTGTTAAAACGGGCTCCCCATAGATCAGCGCGGGAACCTCTGGGCGCCTTCTCATCTGACGAATACCTGCCCGTCAGCACGCCGCCCGCCACGGGGGACCAGGGTAATACTGCCAGCCCATATTCCTTGCAGAGCGGTAACAATTCATTTTCTATGCGGCGATCCAGAAGGTTATAAGGTGGTTGTTCGCTAACGTATCGACTGATACCAAGTTTTTCAGAAGTAGCCAGTGCTTCCATCACCTTCCACGCCGGATGTGTGGAACATCCAATATGGCGAACTTTTCCCTGGTGAATCAGGTCATCAAAGGCGCGAAGCGTTTCCTCCTGAGGGATATCCAGATCCGGCCGGTGTAGTTGGTAGAGATCAATGGTTTCAATCTGTAGCCTTTTGAGTGATGCCTCACATGCCTTCATGATGTGTCGACGCGAACCGCCGCGATCATTAGGGTTACCGCTCATCGGGCTGTAGACCTTGGTGGCCAGTATGATCTCATCCCTGCGATCCCATTCTTTCAATGCCTGGCCAACAATCCGTTCACTTTCACCGCCCTGGTATACATTGGCAGTATCGATAAAGTTTATACCTCGATCAAACGCAGTGTGTGTAATGCGAATGGCATCTGCGTGATTAGTCGGTCCACCGAAATTCATCGTACCAAGGCAAATGGGGGATACCTTTATGCCTGTCCGTCCGAGTTGTCTTAACATTATCCTGGCTCCAAATTTTTTGTTATTTTCATCAAGATGAACAAAAAGTGCAATCAACAAATCCCGACATCTATTCCTGACACACCGCGAGCACTTCAATAATTAGCATTGTTCAGCATATACTGGCCCCTTCGCAATTGGGAAGAAGAAGTTATGACTGCAGCATCAACTTACGTTCCACCAACAGTCTGGAAATGGGATTCGGAGAGTGGCGGTAAATTTGCCAACATAAACCGGCCGGTAGCAGGTGCTACCCATGAGAAGGAATTACCCGTGGGAGAACATCCCATGCAACTTTACTCACTGGCAACACCCAATGGAGTAAAAGTCACGGTGATGCTGGAGGAACTCCTGGCCCTCGGAATGCAGGGCGCCGAATATGACGCCTACCTGATTGATATCGGTGAGGGAGATCAATTTGGAAGTGATTTTGTGTCGATTAATCCTAATTCCAAGATTCCCGCCTTGCTGGACCGGAGCACGTCTCCACCAACCCGCGTGTTCGAATCCGGGGCAATCCTGCTATATCTTGCAGAAAAATTCGATGCTTTCTATCCAAAAGATTTATCTGCACGTGCGGAGTGTATGTCCTGGCTATTCTGGCAGATGGGCAGCGCACCATATCTTGGCGGGGGTTTCGGCCATTTCTACGCTTACGCTCCCGAAAAATTTGAATATCCGATTAACCGCTATGCGATGGAAGTCAAACGCCAACTCGATGTGCTCAACCAGAATCTATCAGCACAACGTTATCTTTGCGGAGACGATTACAATATTGCGGACATTGCTAATTACGCCTGGTATGGCGCCCTGGTTTTACACAATATTTATGATGCGGCCGAATTCCTGGATGTAAAATCCTATAGCCATGTGGTTCGATGGGCTTCCGAAATTGAGGAACGCCCTGCCGTCGAGCTCGGCCGACGCGTCAACAGGACCTGGGGACCCGAAGAAAAACGTGTACCCGAACGCCACGATGCCAGCGACTTCAAAAGTGACTGAAATGCGTCCGGCAACACTTACCCGGGCGTATCGGATAAACCTGTCAGCAGTGATCTTTCAGGATAGGAGGATTCAAAC
>SMVB01298228.1_pt1 | contig 21976 bp, 15 predicted proteins | sample 2456461 | NCBI WGS metagenome assembly SMVB01 (sample SAMN11095934, study PRJNA526329) | marine sediment metagenome | biome: Marine sediment; feature: Surficial sediment; material: Deep marine sediment; isolation source: Hadal surficial sediment | place: Pacific Ocean | collected 2014-05 | depth...
AAGAAACTGTTGGGGTGCGATATTGAGTTCCCCGGAAATCCCCGGGCACCCAGCATCATCACCTTGGGTTGCCGATAGCTGCCCCCCAGGGCCGATGTGTTTGACTGGCCGTATTTATCGATCTGGGTGGGCCCGAGCATGGCGTGGCGTTTGCCGCTCCACACGTTGTCGAAGATGCGTGAAAAGCCCATCCAGGTTTCGTTGGCAGGCACAAAATCGTCATCGCGCTTGCCCAGAGGGTTGGGTTCGCTGAGCAGGAAAGACTCAGTATCAGTCATCATTAAGTCGGTGTTGCTCGTTTTCATCGCCAAACTGGCAGCCAGGCGCGGAATAACGCCGATGCCGGTCGCCAGTACTTCACCCTCGTCTCGAAAAGCGGCGGCGGCGGCGACAATACAGAGTTCGGCCAAGGTATAATCAGTTGCAGGTGTTGTCATTGCTGGTTTCTCTCTCTGTGCGCTTAATAAGTGGGCAGTTCAAGTGATTTGATGGCGTCCAGGCCACCCACGTTCTGCTGGTATTCCGCTTCGGAGTTGCCAAGGTACTGATCAAGGTAGCCCTGAAAGCCGCCATCTGATTTCGCGGAACCCACGTACGCTTTGAAATGCGCAACATCGAAACCGTAGGAGGGACTGCAGGAAGACGGGTGTGCGCCGCCAGGGATGTGCACCACGCCGCTGGTTGCCGAGCGCTCCCAGTGCACCTGGCGTGCCACGGCCGGATCCTGGAAATACGCGCTGTCGACCAACTCGTCACAGGACACATAGGTTTTTGCGGCGGCCCGCGCGAACCAGTCATCCATATAGTGGTCTGGGCCCGCAATCTGGCACACACCGCGCTGGTCTGCGCGGTCCACGTGCAGCAGGGATGCATCCAGGTGTAAAGCGGGCATTGCCACCCACTCTTTGTCATCGTAGGGGCTGTCGATCACCTTAAGATCGGGATTTTGCTTGACGATATCGGTGCCCAAACCCACTTCGGTTGGGATAAATGGCACGCCCCAGGCGGCGGCGCGCAAACCCAGCAACATCATTCCCTCATCGATCTCCATGACCTCCAGCGCCCCACTCTGCCTGGCCTGGCGAAAGTAGGGCTCCAGTGGGATGAAGTCCAGGGAGACAAAGGCGAAGACCAGTTTTTTGACCTTGCCGGCGGCGCAGAGCATGCCCACGTCCGCACCGCCATAGGAGACGAGGGTCAAATCCCGCAGTTCGGAGCGCAATATTTCACGCACCAGTGCCATCGGTTTACGCCGGGGACCCCAGCCCCCTATGCCAATTGTCATCCCGTCCTTCAGTTGTGCTACGACCTCTGTCGCAGTCATTTGCTTGTCCATCAATTCAGGCTCCCGTGTCCGAGGAATTACTAATTGACTATCCGCGCCATGCGATAGTCATGTTTTACAAAATTTACGCCCAGGGTGCTCTCGGTACGACGCACGCCCTGCACCCCACTGATTTTATTGTGGATAAATTCAGCCAGATGCTCGGTATTGCGCACCATGGTGATCACCAGAATGTCCGAACGTCCCAGCATCACCCCTACAAATCCAAGTTCTGGCATTGCCGCCAGTATTTGTGCAACAGATTGCGTTTGCCTGCTGTGCTCAACCTCAATCCATATATAGGCCAGCGCGGCATCGCGAAATCGGTTGATATTGGTCACCGCGGTAATACGGATTAACTTGGCCTCTTCCATACGTTTTATCCGTGCCCTCACCGTACCTTCCGTCACCCCCAGATCACTGGCAATTTTTCGATTACTGGTGCGAGCATCCAGGGATAATCTCTCCACGATGGCTTTATCGACATCGTCCAGCCGGCGCTTAGTCATGAAAGGGCACCCAGTCCGGCTGATTTTTAAGTACATCTATCGCCAGCGAGGGGGTCAGACGGCGTATCCCCGGCACTGTTGCCAATAGTCTGGCCAATAATTGATTAAGGGCAGCCTGATCTTCGGCCACCACCAACATTTCCACGTCGTGCGTACCCACCACAACATTGACGGAAAAAATCTCAGCTACTTTTGCCAAATCTTCCGCCACTTCTAAGGGCGAACGACTTTCAACCTGAACACCGATGGCCAATAACATTTGGTAACCCGCGGCTTCAATATCAGTTACCGCAACCACTCGCATGGTGCCGGATTCCTCCAGCCGCCGAACCCGGGTGCGAACCGTGGTTTCGGTGAGGCCTAATTCCCTGGCGATGGCCCGATAGGGCAGCCGACCATCTTCGCGCAGCAGATCGATAATCGCGTAATCCATATCATCGAGGGTTATCAACGCGGGATCTGCCGGCGCGGTGGTGGCGAATTTGTTCACGAACCCTCCCCTGCTGCCAACTCGCGTAATTCGCCCTTCAAGACTTTCCCTCCGGCGTTCATTGGAAAGTCATCGAGGAACGCCACTGAGCGCGGCACCTTATAGTTGGCCATATTGGATCGCGACCAGGCAATAATCGCCGCCTCATCCAAAGCAGCGTCGGCGGCGCGGATGATGAATGCCTTGGCGACCTCGCCCATGCGCTCATCCGGTACACCAATCACCGCTGCCCGGGCAACGCCTGGCATATTACATAGGCTGTTTTCAATTTCAGCGGGATAGCAGTTAAAACCGCCCACGATAAACATATCTTTGATCCGATCGGTGATGCGGACATAACCGTCGCTATCCATTACCCCGATATCACCTGTTTTTAACCAGCCGTCTTCGGTAATGGCCTTGCTGGTCTCCTGCGGGTCATTCAAATAGCTCTGCATGACGTTATAACCTCGGCACCATATTTCACCTTCGGTACCCACCTCGACTTCCCCGCCCGCAATATCCACGCACTTCATCTCTACGCCATCCATCGCTCGACCGGAACTGTGGGAAATGCGCTCCGCACTGTCATCGGGGCGACAGATAGAAACAACACCGCAGGTTTCAGTGAGCCCATAGGCAGTTACAACGACCTCGAATCCCAACTTATCCCGCATATCGTTCACCAATTGCACCGGCACCGGTGCCGCGCCGGTAACCGCCAGGCGCAGGCTGGATAGGTCGTACTCGTCGCGTCGTGGGTGAGCAAGTAAGGACTGGTAAATAGTAGGTGGCCCGGGAATCATGGAAATCTTTTCCAGGGCGATTAGAGCCAATACTGCATCCAGATCAAAGCTTTTAACCGGAATGATCGTGGCACCGCGGATAAAGGCGGCCAACCACCCTGCCTTGTACCCGAAAGAGTGGAAAAAAGGGTTAATAATTAAATAGTTATCATCACTCCTGAGACCAACAGTTGCGCTCCAGGTGTCAAACACCCTAATATTCTGGCCGTGTGAGGTAACGACTCCCTTGGGCGCGCCCGTGGTACCCGAGGTAAACAGGATATCCAGCGTGTCTGTTGGGGCAACGGCTGCGCACATTGCGCTGACACGCGCGACGTCCACGGCGTCACCGGCCGTCAGAAACTCCTGCCAGGCCATAGTGCCCTGGGCCTCGCCAGATAACAGGATGATTTGCTCCAGGTCGGGCAGATCCTGGCCCTGCAACATCTCCGGATACGATACACCCAGAAAGTCGCCAACCGTGAACAGCAATTTTGCTTCGCTCTCGCGCAAAATATAGGCCGCTTCTGCACCCTTCAAACGCGTATTTAGAGGAACCATGACACCGCCAATCAACTGGGCACCCAGAGCGGCAAGAATCCACTGATAAATATTGGGAGCCCAGATTGCAATCCTGTCTCCCTTACCCAGGCCAGCCGCCACAAACGCTTTTGCCGCGTTGAGCGCTGAAGCCTGCAGATCGGCGTAGCTTAACTCTACCCCACCATCGCGAATAGCGATCTTATCCCCATGGTTTTCAGCAGCTTGCGCAATGAGCCGGGGAAGAGTATTTGCTAAACAGGGTTCTGAAGACATAGAAAGCTACCGAAAACGCATTCCAAATACCAAACGGGAGCCTATAGTAAGCAGCGATATCGGTTATTACAATAGTATTTCGTAATATATATTCGATATATTTACGAATAGTGCAATTAATTATAACTGGGAAAGTTTTAGAAGCTAATTGTCCCGCGCCGCCGCGGACCACCCGCTAAGGATACCGGGCCAGGGACAGCAGATCCAAAATTAAAGTGAACGCTTACTACTTATGGATGGCTCGCCAGGTACCGATATCGTTATCATGCTCGACGATATTTTCGGTTTCGAGCTTGATCAAATGGGCCTGCAGAGAGAGCTTGGCCATCTGATGAAGAGATTCATCAACGTCGTCGTAGACGACTGTCACCAGATCGTCCACCGAGGCACACTCGAAGCTTTTGAGACGGTCGAGCACCTTACTTTCCCGTTTCAGCCTGTGCTTGACCAACCATTCAATCACCGCCGCTGAATCCTCCATTACCTCGCCGTGACCGGGGGCAATGAACTTGAGCGGATACTGCAACAGCAGCTGCAAGGATTCGATATAGGCCTTCATATTGCCACTGGGCGGTACGATAACCACGGTGGAGCCGTTCATGATGTGGTCCCCGGCAAATAACATCTGCTCCTCTTCCAGAAAGAAACAGTAATGATTACTTACATGGCCCGGCGTATGCACCGCGCGCAAGCTAAATTCAGGCGTTCGCAAGACATCATCGTGGCGCAATTCTCCGCTGGGTTTAAATGTATCGTCCTGGAACATATCGTCCGCAGGACGGGCGCCTATGACTTCGGCCCCAGTCGCTGCTGCAACGGCCTGCCAGGCGGGCGAATGATCGGGATGGGTATGGGTACAGACTATCCAGCGGATACGATCTCCGGCAGTCTGCAAAATCGCATCGATATGCTCCGGGATCGCCGGCCCCGGATCGAGCACTGCCACCTCATCATTGCCGATAAGGTAGGTGTTGGTACCGGGCCCCGTCATGGGCCCGGGGTTTGGCGCAACCAGGCGTCGTACCCGGGTATTCAGGCGAAATGCGACACCATGCTCCATCATTACCATATCTCCCGGGGCGTACCCTTTACGATACCATTTGCGAGATAGTGACTGCGGGGTCCACTTCCGCGTCATAGTCGACGCCGTCGACCTCGAAGCCAAACAACTGCAGAAATTCCCGTTTATAGCCCGCAAAATCAGACAGCTGGCGCAGGGTATCGGAGTTTATCTGCTCCCACAGTGCTCCCACAGCGGCCTGAACTTCAGGATCGAGCTCTTTGCGATCTGCCCGCAATCGCCCCTCCTCATCCATATACGGTTCCGCTGCGTACAATGAGTCGCGGAACAATCCATCAATTTGTTCGATGCAGCCCTCGTGAACGCCGCGCTCCTTCATCACCTTGAACAATAAGGCCAGATAGATGGGCATCGCGGGAATCGCGGCGCTCGCCTGAGTCACCACCGCCTTGAGCACCGACACCCGGGCATCGCCGCCTTTAGCGGCCAGTCGCTCGCGTATACCAATGACGCGCTTATCCAGGTCTTTTTTCGCTGCACCAATGGTGCCGTGCCAGTAAATATCGTAGGTGAGCTTATCGCCTATATAGGTATAGGCGGTGGTTTTAGCACCATCCGCTAACACACCCGCCTCATCAAGCGCTTCAATCCACATCTGCCAATCTTCACCACCCATTACGGCCACAGTGTTGTCGATTTCTTCCTGAGTGGCTTCCTCCAATTGGAAATCCTGCACTTCTTCCTTGTCGGTATTCACCCCCTTCTGCACCACCGGCCCGCCGATGGGCTTGAGGGTGGAATTATGTACCACGCCGGTCACAGGGTGCTGGCGCCGGGGTGACGCAAGGCTGTATACCACCAGATCGATCTGGCCCATATCTTCGCGGATGGTCGCGATGGCTTTCGCTTTAATTTCATCGCTGAAGGCGTCGCCATTGATGCTTTTCGCATACAGACCTTCGGCCTCGGCAAATTTGTGGAAAGCGGCAGAGTTGTTCCAACCCGCCGTGCCGGGTTTCCTTTCGCTACCCTCTTTTTCGAAGAAGATACCCAGCGTCGCGGCACCACAACCAAAGGCGGCGGTAATCCGCGATGACAAGCCGTACCCGGTGGAGGACCCGATCACCAGCACCCGCTTGGGGCCATTCTCGATGGCGCCATTGGCGCGCACCGTCGCAATTTGACGTTTGACGTTCGCTTCACACCCGGTCGGGTGGGTGGTAACACAAAGAAAGCCGCGTACACGAGGTTTGATAATCATCTGTGGAGTATCCTGAACTTTGGTTTAAATCCTTCAGCCAAACAGCGATTGCGCTGGCTGACTGGAAGCCGCCAGTGTAGCATATCGCCGCATGAGGAACCGCCCAAAAGACTCCCCCCTACGCTATGCGACACCCACTGCCTGGACCCAGGCCGTAATGGCCAGTTTCGACAGTTTTTTACTCGATCACGCCGCTGCGGAAAAAAAAGCGTCCGGCATGGCTATGTCGATGGTATCCCACTACCCGGACAAAATTGAGCTGGTCGCAGCGATGGCCGACCTGGCAATCGAAGAGCTTACCCACTACCGGGAAGTGGTCAAATGGATTCACCAGCGCGGCCTGCAAACCGCACCGGATCAAAAAGACCAGTACGTCATTGCTCTGCGCAAATCGATTCGCAAGGAGAGTGAGGAATATTTGTTAGACCGTCTCCTCATCGCCAGCATTATCGAGGCGCGTGGTGCTGAGCGTTTTGCTCTGGTAGCGGAGGCTTTGGATGACCCGCCGCTGGAGCAATTTTACCGCTCAATTGCCCGCTCCGAAGAAAGGCACTACGAACTGTTTTTGAACCTGGCATCAAAGTATATCCAGCAATCCATCATCGACCGGCGTTGGGAGGAACTGCTGGATATAGAAGCGGAGATCGTCAGGGGGCTGCCCATTCAGGCGGCGCTACACTAACGCTCCAGTCCATGAAAAAAGATGTAGCACTAGCGCGCTATCTGGAACGGCACATTGAGCCTAAGCTGCCCGACTCACCGGGTGAGCTGGAGCGGTGGCAAAGCGTATTGGTTATTCCCGCCTACGACGAACACCCCGAGTTGCTGGAGCGGCTATCAAAGCTGGAAAATAGTGGCGCAGTCCTTGTCATACTGGTGTTAAACCGCCCGGACTCAGACTTGGACACACGGGTCAATTCAGCGTTGAGAGATTCGGTCAATCGCCTGCCGAAAATTGCTGAGCGCAGAACCACTATTAGTCGCTTAAGCCACTCAGTAGATCTCTTTCTTTACGATTTGGAACAACGGTGTGGATCCAGCCCCGCCGCCCAGGGTGTGGGCCTGGCCCGCAAGGTCGGCTGTGATATCGCTCTGCTATGGCAGAGCCAGGGCGCAATATCCGGCGAGTGGATACACTGTAGTGACGCCGACGCCCTGCTCCCTCCAGACTATTTTTTCCGGACAGAAAATCTCTCCGCTGCAGCCACCGCTGTCGTATACCCCTTTTTTCACGCCCGCGGGAAGACGGACGCCATCACCCGGGCAACTGCCCTATATGAACTTCGGTTGCACTATTACGTGCTGGGCTTGAGGTACGCGGGTTCCCCCTACGCCTATCACACAATGGGAAGTTGTATTGCCTTCAAAAGCCAAAGCTACGCGCAGGTGCGAGGGTATCCAAAACGCTCCGGTGGCGAGGATTTCTACCTGTTGAACAAGCTCGCCAAAACCGGGCCGGTTATTTCCCTCACCGGACAATGTATCGCACTGCAGTCGCGGGCATCTTCACGCGTACCATTTGGCACCGGGCCGGCTACAGGAAAAATTATCCGAGATCAGTTAGGCCAGAACAGCCTCCTATTTTACCACCCGGTGTGTTTCGAGGCGTTGCGCGTGTTTCTGTCAGTCGTTGACGACCTCCAAAATGCTCCACTATCTGATCTGCAACAACTTCTGACCCAGGGCGGCCTTGCCAGCGATCTCGCATCACTAGCCCAGGGGGCACTGGCTGAAATGGGTTTGGCGGGTGCAATCGAGCACTGCCGCCAGCATGGAAAATCAACGGAACAATATCTTCGCCACTTTTATCAATGGTTCGATGGGTTCAGAACACTGAAGTTTATTCACGCCATGCGCGACGGGGGATGGCCTATGCAAAGCCTGGCGGGACTGGCTGGCTTGCAGCCGCAATTACTTCCTTTACCGGTAGACGCGCCAGCTGACACCGAGACAATACGCGGTTCAATCAGAGACCAATGGCACTGGGCTATTAGCAGCGAGGAGGCTGAAGCTACGCCCAGACGTAAGAATATTAAGGTAAACGTGGCCTCTGCCAGCCCGATACAATCTCTGCGCTATGAATAGCCCTAGGGGTTATTCATCAGCGCATCGTGATCGGCCAGTTTGCTGCCAAGCATGATAAACATCTCATCGTCACTGCTAATACCAACGCCAATGGCACAGGCGTCGCACCAGCCATCCCCCGCTCCGGGGGATGAATCACAACTCGCATCATCCTGGGCACCATCACAGCTTGCACCAATATTACCTGCAACACATGCCACGGGTTTACAGGGTCCCGCATTAGTTGGCCTGCGGGAGAGACGCATCACCGTTTCCAGGTTGGGCGAACCATCCGTTTTTACACCGTTATTGTAGGTTGCGCAAAATTCCAGTGTTCGCTCCGCAGGATCTGCGCTGTTAAACACCAGTGCGGGTTCATACAATTTCCGCAGCGGCTCATCGTAAGTATAGGTCTGGTATATTTGTTCGCCGCCTTTAATCGATATAAAAAAGTGCTCCCCCCGCTTATGGGTGTGTGATGTCAGGGCCAACAAACCATCGTATTGATCCAGGACATGATCTTTGCACACAGTTTTTTTGGCAAAGGGCTGAGTTCCCACAGCGGCGAAAATTGCGCCAGTATCGTTAATGCGCTGGGCGCTGAATCGCCGATCATCCGAAAAGAGCATGTTTCTCCACACATGATGGACGCCGTCCTGGGTGGTCAGGTTAAAGGCGTGGGAGTTCCAGTAAAATATGCCATGGGTAGGAAATTCTTCGTAGAAGCCCTCTTTGACAATATTGGTGCCAATGGAGAGCGTGGTGCCAAAAGTCGCACCTCTCCCTTCCGGCCCGAATCCACGACAGGCAATACTCCCCTTGATCTCACTTCGGCATTTACCGGTTCCACAAGAATTCAAATCGGTCGGCTCGCAGACCTGACCATCGTCCTCCCCGCCCCCACAGGTCCACTGGCCAAAGCTGGGATCGTGAATCATCTCGACCGGGACTTCCGGGTAAAACAAAATATTGTGATGGGTGAATGCATCCTCGCGCACCTGGGTAGATTTGGCGTAGTAGTTTTCCCCGGCCTCATCCATAAATTGTGGCGGGATCACGTCTCGAAAATCTTCGTACACTGCGAAGCAAATTTCGCGCTCCTTTTCCGCTGGCACCGCATGCTCGGGCATGCGAAATTGCAGGCCCTTGTTCGGTGGTGGCGGTGGTAGAGGAATGGTATTCAGGGCCTCTGCCTCGGGCAGACAGACACCCAATAATCGTTCCAGTTCCTCCTCCCCCCTGCCCAGGGAATCGCCCACTGAACCATACTGGGGCGCACCCGCCTCAATCCATAGCCGCAGCGCCTCGAGTTGACCGGCGGAAATTGCAGAGCCGGAAACTGGCATTGGACTGCCGGAGATGGCGTAACTGCCGGGGAATGTCTTGGCCGATAATTTTTGGTAAAGATAGCTGCGGGACGGCCTGCGCGGCTCAATCAATGCCAAATTGGACCCGATGGAAGGCACGCCGACCAGAGCGTCGAAAGCATTATCGGTCGAAAGATCCAATCCGCCGGCTTTTGCTTCACCGTGACACAGTGAGTTGGTGCACCCTGCCTGTTCAAATACCACTGCCTGAATCGCTTCGAAAGTACCTTCATAGGTGGGGCAGAAGTCCAACTCCCTGTCACTGGGCACCATGGCATACAGCGAGTGTATGGTCCAGGTATTGGACCCATGATTGTGTAGATGCATTTCGATAGAATCGCCGCGACTCACCGCGAAGGGTAATTCCAGTGTCTGCTTGATGATTTCGCCGGCACTGGGAATATCGATTGTGGCTTCCCAGATAGCGCTCCCTGCAATTGAAACCGCCACATGTGCCGTGGCTGGTGCATTGAAATTCAGCTCGCTATGACTGAGCGCCAATTCAAGTGAAGTGCCCACCTCGAGATCGAGCAAACTCTGTTGACTGACTGAGAGGTAATTGCAAAATTCTGTGCGAATTTCCAGGGCATCCTCCTCGACCATCCAGCCAGAATCACGCGGGCATTCAACCTGGTCTGGCCGGTGAGACAGGAAGGCATCGCGATTCTTCGGTTGCACGTCCCAGGCTTTCGGTTCAACCAAAGCGATACGGAGAGTGGTAAGCACAGCCGTATATGGCGTATCGTTCAGCCAGGCCATAAATTTGGCATATTCACTTTCGGTCAGTTGCAGTTCCCCTACGGGTGGCATGTTATTGGATTCAAGCAGCGAGCGTATCACCGGTTTGAACTCATTTACCCGATCTATGCCCACCAGCGAAAACGACGATAGAGGATTGGCACCCTCGTTGTGGCAGCCCAGACATTTGCCCTGCATGATGGGCTCAATATCCTCTGCAAAGGACAGCATCCGGGCACTTCCCGAAACGTCATTGGCGGAACCGGTATCATTTTCAATCGCTGGGGAGCCTGAGTCGCCTCCACTACCGCATGCGGCGAGGAAAAGAAAGATGCCCATCAGCGGCAACCGGGCTAATTCCTGTCGCGAAAATTTCATCTAGCACCCACTGGGTTATTATAATTAGGAATTTGCTTGACAGCGCATGGTTGCCAGCGGCGCAGGCCCGATAAATCGAGTGTATATAAATAGGCTGTTTTGGATCAAGATGCAACGTAAGGAGGGCCTCACGCGGCTCGAATCCATCCTAAAGAACCAGACGCCGGATATCCGAAAGCAACGACACCAGCTGGGTAAGGAATCGCCCCGCATCACCGCCGTTGATGACCCGGTGGTCGTAAGACAGGGCGAGGGGCAACATGTTTCGCGGTTTGAATTCCTCGCCGTTCCACTGCGGGCGGATATCCGCTTTTGACACACCTAAAATGCCGACTTCGGGCGCATTGACGATCGGCGTAAAACCCCTTCCGCCAATATTGCCCAGACTGGAGATGGTAAAACAGGCCCCACGCATATCGTCCGGGCGCAACTTCCGGTCCCGCGCTTTTGTGGCGACCTCTATCACCTCCTCGGCTAATTCCCACAGGGATTTTTTGTCGACATCGCGAATAACTGGCACCAGCAGCCCGGCGGGCGTGTCTACCGCCATAGCTATATGGATATACTTCTTGTAGATCAAACTCTGTCCGTCACCCGACAAGGCGGTACAGAATTTCGGGTTATCCTTTAGCGCAACGGCGCAAGCTTTTAGAATAAACGGCATAGGGGTCAAGCGGGTGCCACGGCTCTCAGCCTCGGCTTTCAACCCCTTGCGGAACACTTCCAACTCGGTAATGTCCGCATCATCAAACTGGGTGACATGGGGCACATTCAGCCAACTGCGCTGCATATTGACGGCGGTAACTTTCGCCATTTTACTCAGCGATTGACTCTCCACTTCTCCGAAGGCGGCGAAATCTATCTGCGGGATGGGCGGTATACCCGTGCCGGCGACCGCCATGCCTGCCGAGCCTCCCTGCAGGGATTTTTGCACGAAGGCGTGCAAGTCCTCTTTCATGACCCGACCGCGTGGGCCGGAGCCGTTAATCTCACCCAGATTAAGGCCAAACTCCCGGGCGAGTTTGCGTACCGCAGGTCCGGCATAGGCTGACTTACTATCACCCGAAACGGCGGCGCTCACTTTACCGGATGCCGTCGTATTCGCTGCGGCTGTGGCCACCTCAACCGAAGCTGCGGGGGCCGGTGCGGGAGTTTCCACGGCAGCCGCACTGGATTCGGTTTCTGAAGCGGCGGAGAGCACCAGCACCAGGTCATCGCCCTGCTTCACGTTATCTCCTTCCGCCACCAGAATCTTCAATACCTGGCCGGCGTAGGGTGCGGGAATTTCCATGGATGCCTTGTCTGATTCCAATACCACCAGCGAATCACCCTCGGCGATCATATCGCCCACCGCCACGTATATTTCAATGAGTTCTACAGGTTCATCACTGCCAATATCCGGTACGTTTACCGTGCGTTCCTGGCCAGCGACAGGCTCGGGCTCTGCCGGCGCATCTTCGATCTGAGCTTTGACCGCCTCGCCCTCGCCCTCACTCTCAATCGGCGCGTCGCCAGGCGGTTCAACGACTGGGTCATCACTTGCGCCCGAAGCCGATTCTTCCACCGCCCCGGCCACTTCAATTACCACAATTGGCGCTCCCTCGGACAACTCCTGCCCCTCACTCACCAGCAACTCCACCACAATACCGGCCACCGTGGAGGGAATTTCCATCGACGCCTTATCGGACTCCAGCACGATCAAACTTTGCTCCAGTGCAACCTCGTCACCCACGCCTACCAACAGCTCTATGACCTCTGCATCTTCTGCACCGCCTATGTCGGGTACTACTACTTGTTGCTTCGCCACGTGAAATTCCTTTAAACGGTTACCGGATCAATTTTGTCGGGCGAAACACCCAGGGAGCGCATGGCTTCCGAAACCACAATGGCGTCGATTGAGCCCTCATCCGCCAGTGTTTTTAGCGTCGCAATGACAATGAATTCCCGACTGACTTCAAAGAACTTGCGCAGCTTGTCTCGGGTGTCACTGCGCCCATAGCCATCCGTACCCAACACCGTGAAACTGCCGGGGATAAATTCTCGCAACTGATCCGCGTAGGACTTTATATAGTCGGTTGCTGCAATACAGGGAGCTCCACTATCCAATAATGTGGTGACATAGGGCAGCCTCGCCTCGCTCTCGGGATGCAACATATTCCAGCGAAGCACCGCCTTTCCCTCGCGTTGAAGCTCGTTGACGCTGGTGAGACTCCATATATCGGCAGCCACCCCGTAATCGCTCGCCAGGATTTCGGCAGCCGCTTCAACTTCACGCAAAATCGTGCCGCCACCCAGTAATTGCACACGCAATTTCTCCTTGGCGGGGGCGCGCTTGAGACAGTACATTCCCTTGATAATGCCCTCCTCTACTCCCTCGGGCAATGCTGGCTGGATATAGTTCTCATTCATGGTGGTGATGTAGTAGAACTTGTTCTCACCCTCCGCAAACATGCGGCGCAATCCATCCTGGATGATCACTGCCAATTCATAGGCGTAGGCTGGATCATAGCTGATGCAGTTGGGAATGGTGCCAGCCAACACCAGGCTGTGCCCATCCTGGTGTTGCAGCCCCTCACCGTTCAGCGTAGTTCGACCGGCGGTGGCGCCAATAAGAAAACCCCTGGCCTGACTATCACCCGCGGCCCAGGCCAAATCTCCAATGCGCTGGAAGCCAAACATCGAATAGAAGATATAAAAGGGAACCATGGAGTATCCATGGGTGCTATAGGAGGTGGAAACCGCCAGCCAGGCGGAAAATGCACCCGCTTCGTTAATCCCCTCTTCCAGTATCTGACCCTTTTTGTCCTCTTTGTAAAACATCATCTGGCCCGCGTCCTGGGGGGTATAGCGCTGGCCGACGGAGGAATAGATTCCGAGTTGGCGAAACATGCCCTCCATACCGAAAGTCCGCGCCTCATCTGGAATGATAGGCACCACCCGCTCGCCAATTTCCTTGTCTTTCACCAGGCTGGACAATATGCGGACAAAGGCCATGGTGGTGGATATTTTACGCTTACCGCTGCCCTTGAGCTGATTTCCCATGGCGGACAGGGGAGGAACCACCAGGCTTTCCATTTCTGCTCGCCTGACTGGAATCTGACCACCGAGCGCTTCCCGGCGTTTGTTCATATAGCGCATTTCCGGGCTATCCGGAGAGGGGCGATAATAGGGCACGTTCTTGAGCTCAGAGTCGCTGATGGGAATGCCAAAGCGGTCACGAAATGCCTTCAGACTCTCCAGGTCCAACTTTTTAAGGGAATGGGTCTCGTTGTTGGCCTCACCGGCCTCACCCATACCATAACCTTTAACCGTCATGGCCAGGATGACGGTGGGACGTTTGCGCTGAGCCACAGCTTTCGCATAGGCCGCGTAAACTTTGTAGGGATCGTGGCCGCCGCGATTCAAATACATGATGTCGTCATCGGACAGGTCGGCAACCAATTCCAATAATTCGGGGTACTTACCAAAGAAATGCTCGCGGGTGTAGGCCCCGCCATTGTATTTATAATTTTGCAGTTCGCCATCGCAAACTTCGTCCATGCGCTGCTGCAACAAACCGGTATGATCCCTCTCCAGCAGCGGATCCCACTTGCGACCCCAGATGACTTTTATAACCTCCCAACCGGCACCGCGAAAAATGCCCTCCAATTCCTGGATAATTTTACCGTTGCCACGAACCGGACCATCCAACCGCTGTAAGTTACAGTTCACTACAAAGGTCAAATTGCCAAGATGCTCGCGACCCGCCAGCGATATCGCCCCCAGCGACTCAGGCTCATCACATTCGCCGTCCCCCATGAAACACCATACATTGCGGTCTCCGTGATCGAGCAGACCACGACTCTCCTGGTACTGCATAACGCGCGCCTGATAAATGGCTTGAATAGGTCCCAGCCCCATCGAGACGGTGGGGAATTGCCAGTAGTCCGGCATTAGCCAGGGGTGGGGGTAGGAGGACAAACCATTGCCATCGACTTCCCGGCGAAAATTATCCAACTGATCTTCGCTTATCCGGCCTTCGAGATAGGAGCGGGCATACATCCCAGGTGCGCTATGACCTTGATAAAACACCAGATCACCCCGATGTCCACCTTCAATGCCCCGGAAAAAGTAATTGAAACCGATGTCGTAAAGCATTGCACTGGAGGAAAAGCTGGAAATGTGGCCGCCCAGACCCTCGTCGTTATCGTTGGCACGCATCACCATGGCCAGCGCGTTCCATCGCACCAAAGAGCGAATTTTTCGCTCCATGAACAAATCCCCCGGCATACTTTTTTCTTCGCTGGGTGAGATCGAATTGCGAAATGGCGAAGTAATGGCTGTGGGCAGACGCATGCCCACCTCAACCGCATGTTTGGCAAGTTCTGCCATGACGTAGGCGGCGCGGTCTGAGCCTCCATGTTTCAACAGGGCGTCCAAGGCGTCCAGCCATTCCCGGGTTTCTATGGGGTCATTGTCTTCCGTCATGCCTGCCGCCTCTTCTCGATGATTATTCGTACAGATTCGTCTTTGTGAGTTTCATAATAGAATTCACACTAAATATTATTGATTAAATTATAATCGACGCCGCCGGCACTGGCACCTCAAATGCGGCGCACTGAAAACTCGACGAAGGGGATTGTACAGGAATTTGCGGCAGATTGATATATATCAGTTCTAATATAGAACTATAGTGATTGAGGGTGCTGTACGTCCCTCTTGCGATACACTATTCGATAATATACGACTCGTGGCCCCGCTTTATCAGCGCAGGGGAGTCAAAGCGCTGAGAATCCCCCGCCGGCAGGCTATCCCATTTGCCCGGCGCTACGACCTGCAAAGAGTGCCTATTTTCCAGGAAAACGCGGTTGTAGTAGGCCAGCCACGACTCCAGGGTCAGGGCATCGACCGCGTCCGCGAGCGATTGACGAGCATCAAATTCTGGCTGGCGCCTGGCGATGGACTGCCAGTAAAATTCCGCTCGCTCCCAGATATTCTTATCCGGCCGGAGGATGTCGCTTATCAGTGCCACTTTATGGCGCTCAAATTGCGCGGGCTCCAACTCGCTCTCAACGCTGTGCATAAACCCATCCATGGCCGCAGAGACTGCTGCCGCGTCAGCACTGGGAGACTGAATTAACAAAACCAGGCCGGGAACTTCTCGCTGGGTCCAGGAGAATGCACTGACGATGTATCCCAATTGCTGCTCGGTCCGCAATTGCTGAAAAAATCCGGATTTCATTATTTGCGCGGTCAAGGCCGTCGCCCCCCTATCGCTCCAGCCGACACCCTCTGCCTGCAAATACCAGGCGACCACTGAATCGTCATGCGGAACATCGGCGGTCAACAACAGCGATTCGCCACCGCTCAGCTTGAGCACTTCCAGATCAGGAAGACCCGACGGCAGGCCCGGGGCGAGTAGGGTCGCCACCTTGGCGGAAATGTCCTCCACGACGGCCAGTTGGTAGTTGCCATAAATCAGGATTTCAGCCTGGGCGTCTTGCCAAAATTCTGTTGCAAAAGCCTGTAGCTCTAAAAGCTGCATGGACTCCAGCGCCTCGATTAGCGCCGCCTCGCCCCATTCGCCATATAACAAGCTTTCGCGTAGGTCATCAATGACCTGGCTGCTGGGGCGCTTGGCCACGGCGTTTTGCAAGCGGCGGATCATGTCTCTGCGAATATCATCGAAGCGCTGTGGGTTGAAGTGCGGCTCTTTGATTGTGTCGAGCAGCCTATCGAGCAACAGCGCCTGCTTGTCATCGTAGCCGCTAATGCGCAAGCTGAGTCCCTGGGCATGCTTGTACAAGCTGAAATTCAAGCCCGCTAGCAGGGCGGGGTAAGCAAACTCATTTACCGAATCTTTGAGTAGTTCCGTATACAGTACCGCCCCGGCGGTTTGCCGGGCAGATTGGCCGACGTGGGGGGAGCGAAAGTTTATGTACGAGGCGCCCTTGGGTACCCGGAATTTTTCATCCTGCATAAACCATATTTTCTGGCGCTCACTCTCAAGCACCACGGTAGGATGGGGCGAGTTATCGGCAGAGAGAGTCGTAAGTGCTACATCCTGCGCGATAAATTCATTGGCGGAGGGCAGTTCAAAGGATGTGGCGGCGCTGCGATCGAGCCAGCTCGCGAGTTGCGCGCCGCGGGCGGTCTCCCGTGAATAGGGTGCCTGATAGTGCACCGACACTCGATCGGTTTCTACATTTTCATCGTCCAGGGTAACCATCGCGTTGTCAGCGACTATATTTCCCAGCAAGTCGCGCAACATGGTCGCGTCATACTCGCTCATCAAATAGGGCCCACGCAATATATCGTTCGCCTCGTAATAGTGCATACCTGTGGCCAGGGCACTGACATAATTCATCGGCTCGCCATCGGATTTGAACCTGAAACTCAGCGCGGCTAGCTGTGACTGCTCGTCATAGAGGCGCTCTTTTGGCCCCTCCTGGCGCAACATATCCATATAGGCAAACAACAATTGCAGCACGCGCTGGTAGTTAGCGGCACCTTTTGCCGTGAGGGAAATATTGACACTGAACAGGGCACCACCGCGCCAGGCTATGCCCGAACCCGCAGACAAACTCTCGGCCAGACCCTCGGCTTTCAATTGTGACAGCAAACTGCCCTCACCTTCATGACCAACCAAATTCCCCAGATAGGACACGGGCTTAACGTGGTAATTGGCCCGGTAGTCGGCGATGGGGAAGGTTACGCCAAGCTGGCGCAGGGTAGCCTGTGGCTTTACCTGTACAAACAGGGGCAGGCTGTCTGTGGTAAAAAATGGCGCCTCTATTTCGGCGCGCTCAAAAGAATGGTTGGGAACAGGGCTGAAAATGGGCACCACCAACGCCTCCAGTTCATCCAGAGATTGTGAACCCAACACCACCAACCGCATCGCGTTGGCGGAATAGTGTTTTTCATAGAAAGCCAGCAATTCGCTGCGTACGGTAGAACCCGGGCGATCGGCAAGGCTGTCAAGGCTGCCGACGGAAAACTGACTGTAGGGATGAGCTGGATTCATCACTTCCTGCAGCACATCCAGCCCACGGCGACTATCGCTCTTCAGCCCCATCTGATATTCGGCTTGAACGGCATTTTTCTCGCGTTCGACATATTGGGCATCAAATTTGGGGGCGATAAAAAATTGGGCAAAACGGTCCAGCGCTTCGGGCAGGAACGCCTCGTTGATATCAAAGAAATAATTGGTGTGCTCAAAGCTGGTATAGGCATTGCGCCGACCCCCATGCTCTGTTGTATATTGTTCGTACTCGGCGGCATCGGGATATTTATCGGTACCCAAAAACAGCATGTGCTCCAGAAAATGCGCCAGACCACCGCGACCGGGGGGGTTATCGCCACTGCCCACCATCACATCAAGGGCCGCGGCCGCCTTGCGGGTCTCGGGATCAGAAATCAGCAGGACCTGCAGCTCGTTTTCCAGCACCAGATATCGATACTGGTTTTCATCATTGGGACTTTGAACTGGTTTCAATCCGGTGGCGGGGATGGTGGCGCAAGCCACCATAATGATAGCGACCGCCAGCCCCAGCAGGGACCGTATGCCCCGCTTCGCAAAGAACACAGACATTAATTACTCCATTAAGTTGATGCGTCTGGGCCGGGCTGAGTATGAACCTCAGGCTTGGGCCAGGCATTAATGATCGCCTTGATCAGAGTGGCCAGGGGAATGGCAAAGAACACGCCCCATACACCCCAGATACCGCCAAAAAATAGCACGGCCATGATGATAGCCACGGGATGCAAATTTACCGCTTCGGAAAATAACAGGGGCACCAGCACATTGCCATCCAGAGCCTGGATGACAAAATAGACAGCAACCAGGTAATAAAAATCACTGCTGAGGCCCCACTGCAAAAACGCCACCATAACAACAGGAAGCGTCACCAGGGCGGCGCCGATGTAGGGAACAATGACGGATAAGCCTACCAACAAGCCCAGCAGAGCCGCGTAATTAAGCCCCATCCAGGCGAAGCAAAAATAGCTAACGCTGCCCACGACGACCATCTCGATAACCTTGCCACGCGCGTAATTGGCGACCTGGGTGTTCATTTCACCCCAGATCTGGCGCAGGAAAGGGCGCTCCTGGGGCAGAAAACCACCCAGCCAGTCGAGAATTTTCTGCCTGTCTTTAAGAAAGAAAAAAACCAGGATGGGAATCAGGATCATGTACACCATCACGGCCAGGACGCTGGGAATCGAACTGAACGAATAGCTCAAAAGGGATTGGCCCAGGCCCGCCATCTCGGACTGAAAAAGCCCCACAATTTCATTTATTTGCTGCTGGTTGACAAATTCCGGGTACTGCTCGGGCAAAACGCCCATTAACTCCCGCCCCCGTTCCAACAAACGGGGCGTCTCGCCGGCCAGGCTCACCAGTTGACGCCACGCCAGGGGAAGCAAGCCCAGGGTAAATCCAAAAAACGCACCAATAAATACAACAAAGGAAAAGCCAAAGCCGAACCACTGGGGCAAACCATGGCTCTGGAGTTGGGTCGCCATTCCCTGCATGAGATAGGCGAGAATAATGGACACTAGAACCGGCACGAGAACATCGCCAATGGTCATCAGTAAAACTACCGAGAGAGTCAGCAGCACCAAGAGCAGCACCGCCTCCTCCTCAAACAAATAGCGTTCGTACCATTTTTTGAAGATGTCCAGCATGCTTATCCTACTCGATAGTATTTATTTAGATCGGGATCTGGCTGTAAAGATAGCATTCTCTGAGGGCGGGTGATACGAGCGGGCTCACCTCAGCCTTTCTCCAACAGATGAATATACACGCCGTCTTTCTCTTCGCAGGACAGTAGGATATTGCCGGATTGCTGGGCGAACACTTGAAAGTCTCGCACGGAGCCGCGATCGGTGGCCAGCACTTTCAAACGCTGCCCCTTTGTCATGGCATTCAGTGCCCGCTTCGCTTTCAGTAAAGGCATCGGGCACCGTTGCCCAATGACATCCAGCTCGATAATATCAGCGCTGTTCATTGACTCTGTGAATCCCCGTGAAGGCACAACGAGTCGGAGAGTATAGCGACTCGCCGCCAAAACTGGTGAACTTTCCCGATAAATTGAACTCTCTGTGATAGAGCATGCAACTAGTTCCGATGTCGTGTGCTTGGAGTACAATAAGCGCAATTGAAATTCTTTAACTCGTTGTAACAATATGGTGTGCCCCCTTTCAGTGATGGTTTTAGCGACGTTAGCAACTCGGGCGCGACACTACGCCCTCAGCATGCTTGTAACGTGCATGCTGTTTACTGCCAGTGCGACAACCGCGAACGAGCTCAAAATCCCCAATCTCGGGGAATCCAGCACCAGCCTTTTTTCCGCCGACTTCGAGCACCAGTTGGGACGTACCTGGCTGCGCATGTTTCGCAGCCAGGTTCCCACCATCGACGATCCACTTTTGCAGGACTATCTGGAAAACCTTATATATCGCCTGGTGAGTCACAGCCAGTTACAGGACCGCCGTATCGAGGTGGTGATTGTGGACAACCCCACGATAAATGCCTTCGCTGTTCCCGGCGGGGTTATCGGTATCCACAACGGCCTGCTGTTGTATGCTCAAACCGAAGACGAGCTCGCCACTGTTCTCGCCCATGAAATCGGCCACCTCAGCCAGCGCCATTTCTCACGCCGGGTGGAATACCAGAAAAACCAACAAACACTCAACCTGGCAGCCATGCTCGCCGGATTCGTTCTATTAGCCACCACCGGGGGCAGCGAGGGTATGGCGGTACTGTCCGCCGCGCAGGCCGCCGCGCGCGATTCCGCATTGAGATACAGCCGCAGCAATGAAGCGGAAGCAGACCGGGTGGGCATGCAAACCATGGTGGATGCGGGGATGGACCCGCATGCCGCCCCGGCTATGTTCGAACGAATGTTACAGGCCTCTCGTTACTCCGGGGGAAACCGAATCCCCGAGTTTCTGCGATCCCACCCCTTGTCCGAGAACCGAATTGCCGATACTCGCAACCGCGCCAGGCAATACCCCAAGCAAATGAAGGAGGTGAATCTCGATTATCAGCTCATGCGCGCTCGGGTGGTCAATCAACTTGCAGATACACCTGAGGAAGCCGTGCAGAAATTTCGCGGCGAGTTAAAGGGTAAGCCCCGTTCCCGGGAAGCGACCCGCTATGGGTTGGTGCTCGCCCTCACCAACGCAGGCAGGGCGGACGAGGCGAGTTTGGAGCTGGACTCAATCTGGTCCGGGGACCCGGATCGGCTGGAATATATATTGGCCGACGCGGACATCGATATAGCACGTAACCGACCGCAGATCGCCGTCAATAAACTTGCTGCCCAATTGCAATTATCGCCGAAGAACCACGCCCTGACCATGGCCTACGCAGCCGCCCTCATGAAAAACCAACAGGCCCACATCGCCGAGGAAGTGTTGGTGGCGCAGAGCAAGATCAATCCCAAGGATCCCAACTTGTGGTACTTATTGGCGGAGGTTCAGGGTTTATCGGGAAACATCGTGGGCTTGCACCGGGCGCGGGCTGAGTATTTTATCCTCAATGGCATACTCGACCAGGCCGACAAGCAATTGCTATACGCATTGGAATTGTCAAACAGAGACCACCTGACCACCGCCAAGATCAATCACCGCTTGCAAGATATCGCGGTGATGCGCGAAAAAATGGAGCTCTAGCTAAGCCTTACCTTTGACGGATAATTTCAGCTCGGTGGCAAAATCGAGCATGCGGTGCAGCGGCACCATGGCTTGCTCTGCCAGAGTGCTATCGACAAAAATTTCGTTGTCATCCCGATCGAAAACGTTCGCCAGTGATTCGAGTTCATTCATGGCCATCCAGGGACAATTGGCGCAGCTGTGGCAAGTGGCCCCCTGTCCCGCCGTGGGGGCGATGATAAATTCCTTATCCGGCGCGACTTGCTGCAGCTTGTAGAAAATACCCTGGTCTGTTGCGACGATGAACTGTTTATTATCCATCTCCCGCGCAGCGTTTATGATTTGGGTCGTGGAGCCTACGCGGTCGGCCAGTTCTATCACCGACGCGGGAGATTCGGGATGCACCAGCACGGCGGCATCGGGGTATACACGCTTTAAATCTGCAAGACCTCTGGCTTTGAATTCCTCGTGCACAATACAGGCACCATCCCACATGAGAATATCGGCGCCCGTCTCTCGCCTGATGTAATCCCCCAGGTGCCGATCCGGTGCCCACAGTATTTTTTCACCTTGATCTGCCAGATGCTCGACGACATCCAGCGCAATGCT
>SMVB01237911.1_pt1 | contig 21951 bp, 18 predicted proteins | sample 2456461 | NCBI WGS metagenome assembly SMVB01 (sample SAMN11095934, study PRJNA526329) | marine sediment metagenome | biome: Marine sediment; feature: Surficial sediment; material: Deep marine sediment; isolation source: Hadal surficial sediment | place: Pacific Ocean | collected 2014-05 | depth...
CCTTTTGTTTTAGCCGTCCCGTGCGTGACATGGCGAGAATTGCGTCGCCAAGCAACGATTTCGTCGCCGCCGTCATGTTTTTTGAGTGTACGCCTGCGGAAACCGAGGGCGTGGAGAATGCTCGCCATGTCGTCGAGCCCGCATCCCATGTGCGACATCATTCGCGCCGTCACGACAAATTCGCCATTGCGCAATTGGACGACCGTATCGGCGGCAGGTGCGGCATGGCAATTCGCCGATAAATCGCTATCCGAATTCGACTCGGCGTCTGTGCCGGTCAAAAGTTTAGGAGGTATGATCGGCCCGACCAAAGGAACAGCTAAGGGTGGCGCGCTGGTCATAACTTTACGTTCTGCGTGCGCTTTTTTTATGAGTCTATAGTTTTCTATTTCCGTACGGATTATTTCAGCCAGACGTTCGACCATGTCAACGCGCACCGCCCGCGCCCCGCAAGGACGATAGCCGCAAGCCGCATAAAACGCCTTGGGCACCTGCTGGTCGAGCGACACGGATACCCGGCCGGGCGGCGGGGGCATCGGGATTGTGAGCTGCCGATCATCCTGCGCAATCTTCCACAGCAAGACCAATGTGTGCGCGGCGGCGGGCTTCAACAGTTTGGGCACGTAGATGCTGAACTCCCCGAAACGCACGCCCAATCTCCGGAGCTGTGCTCGGTCGCTTTGGCTGAGACTGCGAATGTCATCACGGATCCGCGCCCGTTCCAAAAGGCCGAAGTTCTCCACAAGCCGATAGCCGATACCGCGGGCAAGACCGGTCAGTCCGGTTTGTCGTTTGTCGTCGATGGTTTTTCGTAACGCCAAAAGCGGTCCGAGGCGTGTTGCCAAATAATGCTGAAACCAGTCTTGCAAGTTCTTGAGGATGCGCTTCTGGCTTTCCCCAGGCAGTGCTTCGTCGTCCATGAGCTCGATCGGCGGGGACAGCCAATGAGCGCCGGCCTCGATCTGTGCCACCGGTGCATTGCGCCACCACAATTTGCCCGTGTCACTCAGTTGAATAGTGTCATATGGGGCGGCGCTGAGTTCGGTTGCGCGGCCGGCCAGTTCGGATGTGAGGGCACGCGACGCGGCGGCGCGTAGCGCTTTGCCGTGAATGCCTTGGGCGCGCGGATCCGGTACGAAACGAAATCCCATCAAGCGGCCGACATATTCGCCTTCCACCGTCACCTCGCCCTCATGGTCGATTGCGGCCATCAATTCCTCACGGTCGCGCAAGCGCTTCATAAGCACACCGGTGCGCCGGTCGATAAAGCGCTGGGTCAACCGATCGTGCAGGGCATCGGACAGCTTGTCTTCGATCTCACGGGTTCGCTCGCGCCAATCGGCGGCATTCTCGACCCAGCCGGAGCGGTTCGACACGAATGTCCAGGTGCGTATGTGGGAGATGCGATTGGCAATGGTATCGAGATCACCCTCGACGCGGTCCAGGCTTTGCACTTGCTTGGCCAGCCAATCATCGGGAATTTGACCGGCATCGCTCATGAGATAGCCGTAAATGGCGGACAAAATCCGCGCATGTTCGTCGCTCATGACCTTGCGGAAGTCAGGTATCACGCACACATCCCATAATATTCTGATCGCTGCAGGCGATGTTGCCATGCGTGTCACGTCCGGCTGGCTTGCCAAAGTTCTAAGAGCCAGTAAATCCGTAGACGGACGGGTGCGAACCAAACCGGGATGAGGGGCATATTTTTCAAGGGTCGCTATCAGGTGCTGCAACGAGTCGAAATCGAGCGCATCGTTGCGCCACTGCAAAACCCGTACCGGATCGAACCGGTGATTCTCTATTTGCTCCACCAGATCGCCGTCCATGGCGGCGGCGTCGGCCGTTGTGCCGAAGGTCCCGTCGTTAAGATAGCGCCCGGCCCGGCCGGCAATCTGAGCGGTCTCCGTGGCCTTGAGCGTGCGCACATTGACGCCGTCGAACTTGGTGAGACTGGCAAAGGCGACATGATCCACATCCATATTGAGCCCCATGCCGATGGCGTCGGTCGCCACCATGAAGTCGACATCGCCCGATTGATAAAGAGCGACCTGGGCGTTGCGCGTGCGCGGGCTCAAGGCGCCCATCACCACGGCGGCGCCGCCGCGCTGGCGCCGAATAAGCTCGGCTATGCCGTAAACCGACTCGGCTGAAAACGCGACGATCGCCGTGCGGCGCGGCAAACGGCTGAGCTTTTTCGAGCCGGCATAAGACAGATCGGAAAAGCGTGGCCGCGAAACAAAAGTGGCCTGGGGTATCAGTTGTTTGATCAGGGGCCGCATGGTCTCCGCGCCAAGGAACATGGTCTCATTGAGACCGCGCGCATAAAGCAATCGGTGGGTAAAAATGTGGCCGCGTTCCAAATCCTCCGCCAACTGAATTTCATCTACGGCCAGAAACGAAACCGGGATGTCCATGGGCATGGCCTCGACCGTGCACACGTAATAGTTCGGATGTGAGGGTGCGATTTTTTCTTCGCCGGTAATCAGCGCGACGCTTTGCGCGCCGCGCAATGTGGCGATGCGATCGTAAATTTCGCGGGCGAGCAAACGCAAGGGCAAGCCGATCATGCCGGATTCGTGTCCGAGCATGCGCTCGACGGCCAAATGGGTTTTGCCGGTATTGGTCGGGCCGAGAACCGCGGTAACCGGTCCACTCGCGGCTAAAAGTTTACCCTGCATAGTGCCGCCGAGCTTTACCCGTCCCGCCGCGCTTTGCAAGCATCAGGGGCGTTTGGCTGGCCGATTATACCGCCGCCCAGCCGCGTTAAGAAACATGGTTAACGCGCCCGTTAACAACCGGAACATAGCTGGGACAAAGCATGACCGAATCGCTGACCCGTTAATTTTCCCGCTTCGTTCACGCACAACATATGGTGTTTGCCCCTATCCCCTGCACAATGCCCAACGGACGCGCGGGGCTGGGCATGGCAGCTATGACGGCCCTGCGGGGCTGGTTTGACCCGGTCAGAGGCTTCCGTCATATTTCCCGAGATTGAGGACTTCCGCTGCGGCAGGCCGCCGCGGGCAAGAAAGTTATGCTATGGCGAAAGATGAAAAGACCGAGAAGGAATGGCGTGCGCTCGCCGAAAAACAATTGAACGGGCGGCCGCCCGACTCGCTTGTTTGGCAGACGCCGGAAGGCATTGCGGTCAAGCCGCTCTATACCGCCGAGGATTTGGCGGCGCTCGAGCACGTCAATAATCTGCCCGGTTTTGCGCCCTATATTCGGGGCGTCCAAGCGACCATGTATGCTGGCCGGCCTTGGACCATCCGGCAATATGCCGGTTTCTCGACGGCGCAAGACTCGAACGCCTTTTACCGGCGCAATCTGGCGGGCGGCCAGAAGGGATTGTCGGTCGCGTTCGATCTGGCAACCCACCGGGGTTACGATTCCGATCATCCGCGTGTGGTGGGCGATGTCGGCAAGGCAGGCGTCGCCATCGATTCCGTCGAGGATATGAAAATCCTGTTCGACGGGATTCCGTTGGACGAAATGTCCGTGTCCATGACCATGAATGGCGCGGTCATCCCGACCATGGCCAATTACATTGTGGCCGCCGAAGAACAAGGGGTCGAACAGGCGCAGCTTTCCGGCACCATCCAGAACGACGTTCTTAAAGAATTCATGGTACGGAATACCTATATTTATCCACCGGAACCGTCTATGCGCATCGTAGCCGATGTCATCGGTTATTGTTCCCGGCACATGCCCCGTTTTAATTCGGTGTCGATTTCCGGCTATCACATGCAGGAAGCGGGCGCGACACAAGTGCAAGAGCTGGCTTATACGTTGGCTGACGGCAAAGAATATGTGCGCATCGCACTGGCCGCCGGGCTTAACATCGATGACTTTGCGCCTAGACTGTCGTTCTTTTTTGCCATCGGCATGAACTTCTTTATGGAAGTGGCCAAGCTGCGTGCCGCCCGAATGTTGTGGGCGCGGATCATGTCGGAGTTTGGTCCTAAAGATCCCAAATCGTCCATGCTCCGAACTCATTGCCAAACATCAGGCGTGTCGCTGACCGCGCAGGATCCCTACAACAATGTGGTGCGCACGGCCTATGAGGCGATGGCGGCTGTTTTGGGTGGCACCCAAAGCTTGCATACCAATGCGTTTGACGAGGCCATTGCTCTGCCGACCGATTTTTCCGCTCGAATTGCCCGTAACACGCAACTCATTCTGCAACATGAAACGGGTATTACGAATGTTGTGGATCCCTTGGGTGGTTCCTATTACGTGGAATCATTGACCGACGCGATCGCTCGTGAGGCTTGGAAACTCATTGAAGAAGTGGACGAGATGGGTGGCATGACGAAGGCCGTGGCGGCCGGCCTGCCCAAACTTAAAATTGAAGAATCGGCGGCGCGGCGACAGGCGCACATCGACCGCGGGGAGGAAGTGATCGTCGGCGTCAATAAGTATCCGCCCGATACCAAAGAACCAATCGATATCCTTGAGATCGACAACACAAACGTTCGCGACCAACAAATTGCCCGGCTCAACGACATGCGAAAATCCCGCGATGAGGCGCGCTGTCGCGCCGCGCTGGACGCTTTAACCAAAGGCGCGGAAGGTGACGCCAATCTGTTGGAATTGGCCATCGAGGCGTCGCGTGCCCGAGCTTCGCTGGGAGAGATTTCCATGGCGATGGAAAAAGTATTTGGCCGGCACCAAGCGGAAATCCGATCCGTTGCCGGGGTCTACGGGGCGGCCTATGAAGGCGATGCGGAGTTCACCGAGATTCGGTCGCAAGTCGAACGATTTGCTACGGCCGAAGGTCGCCGGCCGCGCCTCATGGTGGTCAAGTTGGGTCAGGATGGTCACGACCGGGGTGCCAAGGTGATCGCCACGGCGTTCGCCGATCTCGGTTTCGATGTGGATGTGGGGCCGTTGTTTCAAACGCCGGACGAGGCGGCGCGCGCCGCCGTCGATTCGGACGTGCATGTGATCGGCGTGTCCAGCCAAGCCGCCGGCCATAAGACATTGGTGCCCCAATTGGCCGAAGCCCTGAAAGAACTTGGTGCGGAAGATATCTTGATCGTCTGCGGCGGCGTCATTCCCGAACAGGATTACGACTATCTCTATAAATCGGGCGCCTCGGCCATATTCGGTCCGGGGACGAAGATCCTCGAAGCGGCCAAGGACGTCATCCGCTTGATTCGCGAAAAAAGAAAAGCGGCGGCATAAAATTTGTCATTGTTTCGGATCGGCGCCAATGGTAAAGCGCGTGACCCGCGCCACCAGCGCACCAAAATCGGTGCGTACCGATAGGCGTAGCGGAAGGACATAATTGCCGCCGTCAATGCGCGCCATGCGCACACGCATCTCAGGCCAGGAAAAATCAGAACGACGCGGCTTTGGGAAGCCGGCAACGCTTTCGACCATCATGTCGCATAAATATCCGGGACCTGCATATGGCTGATCTCTTTTGGCGCGGATGCGGATATCTCTGACATGGTCGAACAGAATGTTATAGCGATATATGCCGTCGAATATAGGCACGTGCCGACCGCACGGAGCTTCGTCGTCGGCATCCGTTCCGACAATCACATAAAGCAAGGCGCTCAATGGATCTAAGGTCGCGCGCTGTTGCTCTTCAGGCACCGGGTAGCGGGCATCAAAAGGCGGATCCGATTCGAAATTGGTTGGTCCTAAGGAATCGAAGATCAGAAGAGATGACAGGTTCTCTTCTTCCGACCGGTAGCGGGATATGAAAAGGCGAGGGCTGACCTTGCGCTGATCGAACACCCCCTCGGACATGGTGGTGTAATGGGAATCGATTACATATTCGATAATGCCTTGTGTGCTCAAAACCGCGTCTATTTCATATCCTTGTTGGTTCTAGGTCGCATTCACTTCAATGGCACCTATTTGAAGACCGCCGAAGTAAATTTCAACAAACCAATCGAGGGCTGTTTGCTCTTGAGGCGGAGAATTAACAATGTGCGGCGCCGGTTCGGCGGTTTCGCCACGGGCCGGTAAGAGTCCGATCGTTGTGACGGTTAAGGCGGCAACAAGCATGCCGGATAACGATCTTATGGTTCGCCAATGGATCGTATGGTTCATAACAAACGGCTCCAAGTTCCCAAGGTTATTTGATTTTGCCAGAAAAACCCGCCAGTGTCGCGCCATGTCGAAACCCACAGCCAAAGCGAAAACCACCGCCTCTGACGTTACGGATGTGGCGCAACTTGCCGCCGGCGTGCGAGCGGGTGAGCGGCGCGCGCTGGCCAAGGCGATTACCCTGGTCGAATCGGAGCGTGCCGATCAACAGGACGCGGCCGAGGCTTTGGTTGGGGAATTGTTGTGCGACACGGGCCATGCGGTGCGGCTTGGTTTGTCCGGCGCGCCGGGTGTCGGCAAGTCGACCTTTATTGAAGCGTTCGGGCTTCATCTGACCGGTCAAGGCCACAAAGTTGCCGTGCTTGCGGTCGATCCGTCGTCGAGCCGGTCGGGCGGTTCCATTTTGGGCGATAAGACACGTATGGAGCGGCTCGCCCGCGACAATAATGCCTTTATCCGGCCGTCTCCGGCCGGCGAAACCTTGGGCGGTGTCGCGCGCCGGACCCGGGAGGCGATGCTGGTGGTCGAGGCCGCGGGCTTTGACGTGGTGTTGGTCGAGACTGTCGGCGTGGGCCAATCTGAGACGGCGGTTGCCGATATGGTCGATATGTTTGCCTTGATATTGGCGCCCGGCGCCGGTGACGAGCTTCAGGGCATCAAGCGCGGTATTATGGAGCTTGCCGATATCGTGATCGTCAATAAGGCGGATGGCGAGTGGGCGGACGCCGCGCAACGCGCCGCGGCGGACTATTCCGGTGCGCTTCAGCTGCTACGCCCGAAATACAACAATTGGACAGCGCAGGTGCGGCTTGTTTCGTCCCTTTTGGGCACCGGGATGGCGGATATTTGGCACGATGTGGAAGCCTTCTATGAAGCGTTCAGGGAATCCGGTGAATTCGATCGCCGGCGGGCGGACCAGGCGCGGGCCTGGATGTGGACGGAAATCCGCGCGGGGTTGCTCGGCACGTTGAGATCTCATAGCGACGCCATGGCGCTGGCCGATCGATTGGAGGGGCAAGTTCTGACCGGCGCATTGAGCCCTAGTGCCGCTGGGCGCCAGGTGCTTGACGCGTTTCAGCACAACCCAAAACCCCGCTAAGGCAGGGGCCTTGCCCTTGACCCTGACGGTCCGGGGCTCTATAGGTTCGCCGCCTTCTGGGCCGTTCGATATGGTTTCAGCCAGGCGATTAATGGGAGCTAAGATATGTCGCGCCGCTGCGAGTTGACCGGGAAGAGCGTGATGACCGGTAATAATGTGAGCCATTCTCATAGGAAGACGCGGCGCCGCTTTTTGCCCAATTTATGCAGGGTGACCCTTGCCAGCGATTGCCTTGGTCGCGAATTTCGGTTCCGCATCAGCGCCAACGCCTTGCGTTCGATCGATCGTATAGGGGGCCTGGACGCCTTCTTGTTAAAGGCGAAAGATGAAAAGTTGTCTTTGAAAGCGCAACGTATCAAGCGTGCAGTCAAGAAAAGCCTCGCTCCGGCCACACCGGCATAGCCTGACCGCCATGGATTTATCCAGGAACGCCGCCTGTCCGGTTGCGTGAACCGGCCGTTACCGACTAAAATGGTCGGCGGGGGATGTCGGGTTCGGCTTGCATCATTAACCAAAAAAAAGCGACCGGCGGCCGTTTGGCCACGGATTTGCACGTTGGAGATGCGCCAGCCTTTCGTCTGGAGATAACAAATCCACGGTGGCGGACCTGGAGTACGTTCACAAAAGATGGAATTCATGACGCAAGAAGCAACGGAATTTTTTGCATCTCAAGCACCCAAAGGCCCCAATGCGCTGGTGCGCGCGATGCGGGCCTTGATCCGCATGATCATCCCGGTTCTGGCTCTTATGGGGGTTTTTATTTGGGCCGATTTTGGTGTCGGTCAGCCCATAACCTTGTTCGACGGACTGTTTTTGGCCAACCAGCCGCAACTTCAGCCCAGCCAATGGCTGACCAATGGACACTTTTTAGTGGCCCTGACATTTCTGGTTCTCAATCTGACCAATCGTCGTTATGGCGCCGCTTATGCGACGGCCCAGGTAACCCTGGCTTGGCTTATCCTGGGCGGGTTGGTTTATTATTACTTCGTGGTTTCCGAGCAGTCGTTCATGGAACGTCAGTTGCCGTCGGTGCGGATCAGTGTGTCTTTTGTGCTCGCGCTTCTGACGGCACAATATCTCAGCATTTCCATTTTTGATTGGACGCGAGGTCGACCTTGGTGGCGGGCCCCTCTTTATTCGGCAATTTGGGGAACAGCGATTTTCTGCTTTATATTTTATCCGTCCGCGAAATACGGCGTTGACCAACCTTGGATCAGTCAAATGCTCAGCCATTTTGTGTTGATGATCCTGATGTCGTTTTTAATGCTGGTTCCGTATTTCTTGGCCCGGCCTGTGGTCAAGCCGCTTCCCGGATTCGGTGGCGCGTAGCGTGCGGTCCGCCGCCCGAAGCCGAGACGGATCGTCAAGGACCCGGTCAGGCCGGCTCGTTGGCCTTGGACATTGTTGCGGCGACCTGGTCGTCATGAGCCGCATTGCGCCGGTCGTAAGAGCGCCCTAGGGAGACGGCGACGAGGGACCATAGGGCCGCAGCGGCCGCGGCCACGGCTGCAATACCGGCAAAGCCATAACCTAAGCCTTGACTGAGGCCGGTAATCATCCAGGCGCTTGTCATGTCGCCGCCACGATAGACCACCGTGTCAATCACATTCTTTGCCTTGTACTTGCTTTCGGGATCGACAATCGTGAACAGCATTTCGCGGCCGGGCCGTGTGATGGCGTAATTACCGGCGCGTCGTGCAATCTGCAATCCGATGAGAACCGGCAAGAGTGGTATAAGAGCCAAGGTCATAAAACCGCCGATCATCAGCAGGGGGATAATTGCCAAGGTGCCGACAAGCCCGAAGCGGGCGGTAAGCCTACTGGTGCCGAAAAGCTGAGTCGCGCCGGCAAGAATATTCACCGCGAGATCAATACCGGCCCAAATCTGAGTTCTTGTGTCCGGATCCACGTCGACCATCATGTTCTTCAGTTGGAAGTACACCACCGTGTTCATAAAGGTATATACGATGATGAATAAACCGATACCCAACAAATAAGGTGACTTAAAAAACAGCGCAAATCCGGAAAAAGGATTGCCGCCCATCGGCCGCTCAAGATTTTGAATGGCTCTATTGGCATGGGCTGCCGGATCATTCTCCCTGATCTTGATCAACATTCGAATGAAGATGATCGGCACGGCAATGAGGACGGCCGAAATCGGCAACAGATTGAAACTTCCAACTTGCTCCGCAAGGAAGACCGTGATCGCCGGTCCGACTATGGCGCCGCCGCTGGCTCCTGCGGCAATGAATCCGAATAGTCGTCGGGCTTGATCTTTGCTGTACATGTCCGCCATGAAGCTCCAAAAAACGGAAATGACGAACAGATTGAACACGCTGGCCCAAACATAAAAAACCCGTCCCAACCATTGGCTATCAGGAACAATCTGAACAAACAGAAAGAAGGCCATAATGTTTAATGAAAAGAAGCCATAGACCCATGGTAACAATCGGGACAATCTAATTTTTGTGCAGGCATAGCCATAGGCCGGAACCACGATCAACATCATAAAGAAAGTTGCCGTGTAGAGGGTGCTCAGTTCCGCATCACTGAATTCACTGGACAGGCTGTCCCGGATTGGGCGTAGAATGTAATAGCCGCACATCAATGAAAACACATAGATGAATGAGACCATAACCGCCTTTAATTCGTGTGGCTCGATTTTTGTGGCGATTTGTATCACTCTGACAAAGGCCCCCGGTCTATCAATTGAGTTGTCGTTTTTCGCCATGTTGTCCGTGCTCCGCCCGAAGTATGCGTCACTGTAGCGCTTTGCAGCCGCCAGCAAAGCGGTGAGGAATCAGTCCTATTGTGCAGATCTCGCCCCCCGATTCCCATGATGATGGCTTGCCGCTTGGACGCAACACTCCTTTTTGGCCCCCAAGGGAAAAAGATCTCTTAGAACCACTGGTTGGATGGCCGGTCACTTGAGTCGCAAAAATTTCGCATCCCGGTCTCGAAGACTGTCTGTGGCCGTCACGTTTTGTCGAATTCGTCGGCGCGTCGCCGGATTTCCCCGCTCGAAAAGAGACGCCAACTGTTCCGTCATGGCGCCACCCAGTTGTTCAGCGTCTACAATCGTCACCGCACGTTTATAATACCGTGTTACGTCGTGACCTATGCCAATGGCTATAAGTTCAACCGGCGAAGAGGTTTCGATGTAATCGATAACTTCGCGTAAGTGACGTTCCAAGTAATTTCCGGAATTCACCGATAAGGTCGAATCGTCAACCGGCGCGCCATCGGATATTACCATCAGTACGCGTCGCTCTTCCGGGCGCCCAAGCAGTCGGCGGTGCGCCCATAACAGAGCTTCGCCGTCGATATTTTCTTTGAGCAGACCTTCGCGCATCATGAGGCCGAGATTCTTGCGTGTCCGGCGCCACGGGGCGTCGGCCTTCTTGTAAATAATATGGCGCAAATCGTTGAGCCGGCCGGGATTTGCCGGCTTGCCGTCGGCCAGCCATTTCTCGCGGCTGGCACCGCCCTTCCAGGCCTTGGTGGTAAATCCCAGAATTTCGACTTTGACGCTACAACGCTCTAATGTGCGCGCCAGAATGTCGGCACACATCGACGCCACCGTAATGGGTCGCCCCCGCATGGACCCTGAATTGTCCAACAACAGGGTTACGATTGTGTCGCGAAAATCGGTATCTTTCTCGACCTTGAACGAAAGTGGATAAAGTGGATCCGTAACAACTCGAGTCAGCCGCGCCGAATCGAGCAACCCTTCCTCTTGATCGAATTCCCACCAACGATTCTGCTGCGCCATCAGTTTACGCTGCAAGCGGTTTGCCAATCGTCCGACGGCGCTCTGCAAGGGGCGCAATTGCTGCTCCAAATAACGCCGTAGACGGATGAGCTCTTCTGCGTCGCACAATTCTTCGGCGTTGACGGTTTCATCCTCAGCCTGGGAATAAACGCGGTAGGCAGGCCGATCGCTATCTTCGCCGCGGTAATTTTCCGGGCGCCATGGCTTGTTTCCGTCGGTCAGCTCATCGGTATCGCTGGTACTTGCGGCGTCGTCGGATTTCACCTCGACCGATTCATCATCGTCGCCTGAGTCATCGCCTTCCGGCGCTTCGACTTGTTCGGCGCTGGCACCCTCCGGCTGGTGGGCGTCGCTGGCCATTTCCTCGGGATCTGAATTGCTGTCGGATTCTTGATTGTCGTTGCTGTCACGCGACATTTGATCGGGATCGTCGCCTAATTCATCGGCGAAATCGAGATCGGCAATGAGCTTCCGGGCAACCCGTGCATATTGCGTTTGGTCGTAAATGTGTTCCGACAGAGAATCCAATGTCTCATTTGCTTTTTCTTCAATAAGAGGACGTATTTTTTTGACCAAGCGCCTGGCACTGGGAGGTGGCTTCAATCCGGTCAGGCGTTCCCGCGCAAGAAGTGCCACAATGTCCTCGACCGGCGCCTCTTGACGGTCTTCGATATGCGCCAATCCTTTTTGGGCATAGCGGTGCTCCAGCATGGCGCCCAAATTTTTACGGACCCCCTTCATTGTATTGGCGCCGATGCTTTCGATACGTGCTTGTTCCAACGCAGAGAAAATGGCGCGCGCATTGCTGCCCACCGGCTGGTATCGTTTGTTGGTCTCTTCATCGTGATGGGATAGGCGTAGCGCAAAGGCATCCGCCTGACCTCGAATGCGGGCAACTTCTTCCGAATCAAGATCACGTGAGGGTAACGGCAAACGTATTTCCGTACCCTGGATGGTCGGCGGATCGGTGCTGAAAGAGACCTCGACTTCCGGATTTTCGGCGAGCGAACGGGTTGCTTGAGTTAAAGCATGTTTGAAGGGGTCAGTCGGGTCATCCCTTCGATACATGGTGAGGGGTGCCCTATGCGATTTTCGCTTGGGTTGTTGCTTCCGGCAGATCTTCCCCAAAGCAACGCTGATAGAACTCGGCTACGGTGCCGCGTTCCAGTTCGTCGCATTTATTGAGGAACGTAAGCCGGAAAGCAAAACTCAGATCGTCGAAGATCTCGGCATTTTCCGCCCAGGTGAGCACGGTTCTGGGGCTCATTACGGTCGAGATGTCCCCGTTCATGAAGGCATTGCGTGTCAGGTCGGCCACGCGAATCATCGACGCCAGGATTTCGCGTCCCTTCTTTGAGTCGTAAGAGCGGCATTTCGCCAGAACAATGGCGTGCTCTTTGTCATGAGGCAGGTAGTTCAACGTCGTGACGATACTCCACCGATCCATTTGCCCCTGGTTGATTTGCTGAGTGCCGTGATAGAGTCCCGTCGTGTCACCCAGGCCAATGGTATTTGTCGTTGATAACAATCGGAATGAAGGATGTGGACGGATGATCTTGTTTTGATCCAGCAAGGTCAGTTTGCCTTGCGCTTCCAATACGCGCTGGATCACGAACATCACATCGGGGCGTCCCGCATCATATTCGTCGAACACCAGCGCCACAGCATTTTGCAGACACCAGGGCAACAGTCCTTCACGGAACTCGGTCACTTGTTTGCCGTCTTTCAGGACGATGGCGTCTTTGCCAATAAGATCTATGCGGCTGATATGGCTGTCTAAATTAATCCGGACGCAAGGCCAGTTCAGTCGGGCGGCGACCTGTTCAATGTGAGTTGATTTGCCGGTGCCGTGATAGCCTTGAATCATAACGCGGCGGTTGAACTTGAAACCGGCGAGAATCGCGAGTGTGGTTTCCTTATCAAATTGATAGGTATCGTCAAACTCCGGCACATGTTCGCGGGACGTCGAATAAGCAGGTACTTCCATATCGGTGTCGATTTTGAAGACTTCTCTAGCCGAAATGCTGGTGTCAGGAAGATGTAACTCATCCTCTCCAGCAACCATCTTATTCATTCACTCATTCCTCGAGCAGATTGCCGCGGCAACACGTCTTGGGCCCCTGGATGGCGGCCACAGACACCTATTGGCGCGGGATAATGCCCAGCCTTCGCCCCAAATCGCAAGAGGCCCGCCCCTGAGCTTGGGCATGATAACGGCCCTCGACCGGTCGCCCAGTTAAGCTGGCTATCGGGCCGGAGCGGGCTGTTCCTTACCAATAGCGGAGGATTCGAGGATTTGATAAGCGCGGATGACGCTCCTCAGCCGCTCTACGGCGGCCGTATCACCGCCATTGGCATCCGGATGATACCGCTTTACCAGCTCCTTATATCTAGCCTTTATTTGGTCTCTGGTTGCTGATTTTTCCAGATCCAACGTTTGCAAGGCCCTCACTTGGCTGCGTGTAAGGGCGCGGACGGGCTTTTGTCTCAAAGGCTGTTGGGTGCCCCCAATCTCGCCAAATAGTCGGAAAAAATCCTGGAATTTAGGCCCGGCGGTCTTATTAAAACCAGCCGCTGCGGCACTAGCGCGCATCGCTCTCGACCATTTTTGGCTGTTTGACCCGTCTCGCATCTGCCAAGTGGGTCTGTGACCGGTCAAATTGCCTTCAACGAAGCGTCTGACTTCGGAATCGCTCATGTCCTGGAAAAAATCCCAGGATTTGTTGAATGCCCGGACGTGATCGAGACAAAACCATTGGAAATCGCTGGAATCCGATGCTTTTGGCGCACGATGAGGGGCGTTGTTCTGACATCCGGGCCAGGCACACTCATGGGTCTCCCGCTCCACACGGCTTTCCCGCGGCGGTTTAACGCGAATGTCGAGGCCCAAAGGAGGGCGATATGTGTAACTGCCTGACATGACTAAAAGTATGGTAGGCGCGTGGCCTTATGACAAGGAAAGGCTCTGCTTGACATTTGCGAATTCCCCGTCGCAGATGATGCCGCGCGATCATGAAGGATCTGCTAAGACCTCTTTGCCATGACAATTGCCCAACGCATCGAAACCAAGCTCACCGAGGCTTTTACCCCTGAAAGCCTTGAAGTTATTGATGAGTCCGATCGTCATAAAGGCCATTCCGGCGCCCGGCCCGAAGGCGAGACACATTTTCGCATCGTCATGGTCTCGACGGCCTTTGAGGGAATGGGCCGCATCGCCCGCCAGCGAATGGTTAACAAAACGCTCAAAGCCGAACTCGATGGTCCGGTCCATGCGTTATCCATGCGCGCACTGACGCCGGCGGAGGTTCAGGCGGCGGATTAGGGCCGCGCGGTTCAATTTCCTGCCGCCCACCACATTTTCCGTATAGTGATCGAGCGGCAGCGCCGACGTAGCCGAACCTTATGATTGAGCCGCCCCGACTACTTTGCGCGGGGGTAAAATACGAAGCGCCGTAATTTGGTTGCGATTCTTGCGCAAGACTTCGAATCGATATCCGTAATAGCTGAACATTTGGCTCGGCTCGGGAATGGTCTGTGCTTCGTGGATCACCAGACCGGCAATGGTGACGGCCTCGTCATCCGGCAAATCCCAATCCATCGCCCGGTTGAGATCCCGGATGGTGACGTCGCCATCCACATAGACGGTGCCATTGGGCGCCGGCCGCACGCCGCTGACGCTTATATCGTGCTCATCGGAGATTTCGCCGACAATCTCCTCGAGAATATCTTCCAAGGTGACCAGACCCATCAGGGTGCCATATTCGTCCACCACCACAGAGAAGTGCTTGCGCTCCTTACGAAATGCATTGAGCTGTTCGAACAAATTGGTTGTTTCCGGCACGAACCACGGCTTGATCAAGAGCTCCTTAATATCAAGATTCTCGATGTCGTTGTGTCGAGCGTTCATGGCGCGCAGAAGATCCTTTGCGTGGAGAATGCCGACGATGTTTTCCGTATTTTCCTGCCAAAACGGGATGCGCGTATAGGGGCTCTGGAGCATCTGGTCTACGATCACGTCGACCGGTAGGTCGATGTTGATCATCATCATGTTTTTGCGGTGGACCATGACATCATCAACCGACATATCGCGCAGATCCAGAATGGCGCCGAGCATATCGCTTTCTCTTTTGATAACGGCGCCCTCGGTCTGATGAAGTTCTATGGTGCCGCGAATCTCTTCGTGAGCCGATAGAATTGATTGAGTATCGTCGATGCTAATGCCCCATGCCTTCAATGTTCGACGTACGATCCATTGAACCGCGGAAACCACGGGGGCAAAAACCGAGACGATCAATTTAATGGGCTTGGCCACGGACATGGCGACCTTGTCCGGATTGGAAAGGGCATAAGTTTTAGGCAGGACTTCGGCGAAGATGAGCACCAGAAAAGTCATGACCAGCGTGGCATAGACCACACCGGCTTGTCCGAAAAAGGCAATGAACAGGCTGGTCGCTAATGCCGACGCTAAAATGTTGACCAGATTATTGCCCAGGAGAATGGCGCCGATCAGCCGTTCGCGATCGTTAATCAGCTGGTTGACGACCAATGCCCGTTTGACGCCGTCTTTTTCGAGGCGAAACAGGCGTGCCCTCGACGCTGCCGTCAGTGCCGTTTCCGACCCGGAAAAGAAGCCCGAAAGGAACAATAATACGAGAACGGCAACAGAGATAAGAAATGCTTTCAGCATCACGTCTTCGGACCCATTCGCTGCAAAAAGGTTTCAAGTGTTTGCCGGGATATGTCGCGCTTAATAACGGCCTGTCCTATGCCCCGTGCAAGTACCAATATCGTCTGACCGTCGACCACTTTCTTGTCCTGGGCCATGTGTCGAAGCAGCTCGTCAGTGCCAACAAGATTACCGGGAATATCCGAAATGCTGGTTAACATTTGCATATTCGTCAAATGGTGCTTGACGCGTGCGGCATCCTCCTCAGGACAAAGACCCAGCTCTTGAGACAGCGCAAAAGCGAGACAAAGACCAATCGACACGGCTTCCCCGTGAACCAGCCGGTCGCTGTAACCGGTTGCCGCCTCTAGGGCATGGCCGAAAGTATGCCCAAGATTGAGCACTGCACGTTTGCCCGATTCGCGCTCGTCTTCGGCCACGATGGCCGCTTTGGCCCGGCAGGATTTGACCACCGCATAGATCCGCTTATCGGCGTTTCCTGAGAGAATTTGCGCGCCGTTGCCTTCAAGCCACTCAAAAAACGCTTTGTCTTGGATGAGTGCGCATTTCACGATCTCCGCGTAACCCGCCGCCAGTTCCCGTGCAGGCAAGGTTGCAAGCAGGTCGGTGTCGCTAATGACAATGCGAGGTTGGTGAAAGGCGCCGACCAAATTCTTTCCCTGTTTGGTGTTGATGCCCGTCTTTCCGCCTACGGAGGAATCGACCTGAGCCAGCAATGTGGTCGGGATTTGAGCAAAATGGATTCCCCGTCTGAGAATCGCTGCGGCAAATCCGGTCAAATCGCCAATAACACCGCCGCCGAATGCGATGATGGTATCGTCTCGTTCAACACCTGTTTTAAGCAGGGTTTCCAGTAGTGCTTCCAATTGCGCGAATGTCTTGGTTTGCTCACCGGGCTCCAAGACAATCGTATGGTAGGAGATGTTGGTGTCTTCCAAGCTTTTTTCGAGTGTTTTTAAATGAAGATCGGCGACATGCCGGTCGGTGACGACGACTGTGCGAGGTCGCTTCAAAAGCGGTTGGAGATGCCCGCCCGCATCGGCAAGGAGTCCCGATCCCACAAGGATATCGTAGGAGCGAGGTTCTAGGTCCACATGGACGCTTTGGTAGGGCTTAAAGGTCACGATTGAGATTTAGAATAATAGTCGGTCAATTCTTTGATGATATTGCGCACGACTGTGTTGTGGGGGCCGTCCACGCTGTCGATGATTATATCGGCTTTCTGGTAAATCGGATAGCGCTCCGCCATGAGTGCCATCATGATTTCCTTGGGGTCGCCCGCCCTCAACAAGGGTCGCGTGTCTCTCTTTTGGACACGTGTCAACAATAGTTCAAGATCCGCCCTCAGCCAAATAGAGACCGCTTTTTTCTTGATCAGCTGACGTGTGGCCGAATCAATAAAAGCGCCGCCGCCGGTCGCCAGCACATGGGGCGCTTCTTTGAGCAATCGGGCCACGACTTGCCGCTCGCCGCGGCGGAATTCAGGCTCGCCATGACGCTCGAATATATCGTTCACGCTACATCCGGCGGCGGCCTCGATTTCGGTATCCGCATCGACAAAGACCATATGGAGCGTTTTTGCCAGCCGGCGGCCGATGGTCGTTTTGCCCGCCCCCATCAAGCCGACCAGCACGATGGTGCGTGATTGGAGCCGTTCGTCCATTGCGGGATCGCTCTTTTTGGTGTCCAAATTCATCGGATGCGGCTCATCTCAGCAGTGATAGGGCGGCCTCGCCGTCGATTCATGGCCATAAAATGCCCAAAAAAGGCCGTCTTTGGCTTCAATACTAGAATTTTACTGTTCCTCTACAATGTTTTGTTGTCATTGAGAAAGTAAGCGGACAGGCGCTCGGCAGCGAGCTGTTTGAATTCATCCATCAGAGCCCTTTATGCTAGAGGGTCTCCGGGGTCATTTGGCGCCTAGAGCGTTTCCAAACTTAACAGAATTGCGAAAACGCTCTAAGTCTTTGTTTGGTCGCATTTTCTTAACGTGAACCGGTGTCCACTTCGCTCGAAAATGCTCTAAAGCGGTAGGGGAAGAGAATATTTCAAAATGAAAAGCCTGATTGGTTTGGCTCTGTTGATCGCCTTGTTCCTAGGCGCCGGCATCGCCCTGTACCTGGTCGCCGAGAACATGGAGCCGCCGACCCAGCCTGTGGAAGAAGTCATACCGGATGATAGATTTCCCCAATAAGGCGGCCACCCTATTGGGTCGTCTTCAACTCAGCCGGATCATCGGTATCGGTCTGATACTGGCTGCGGCAGGGCTGAGCGCGTCGGTCTGCGCTCAGGAAAGAGCCGTGACCGGCCCGCCGCGCGGGTTGTCACGCGACAACACCACGGAGCCTGACGGTCAAAACGGCCAAACGCCACCCGCCGTCAGATCCCTCGATGCGCGGCCCGGCACGGCTGAAGGCGGCATTCTAATTGGCACGTTGAGCGGTGTCGATGATGCGGGCCTTGGGTTGCTGTCTATGGCAACGGGCGGCTTTGATCGCGATGTCTGGACCGGCTCGGATCGCCGGGCCCTGGAACTTTTGATTCCCTCACTGCCGGTCGGCGCGCCGTCGGCGACCATGGCTATCTTGACGCGGCGTTTATTGCTTACGGCGGCGCCATTTCCGCCCGGTGTCACCAGCGGCGCCTCGATGCTCAACTTGCGCCTGGAACGTTTGTTCGCGGCGGGCCATGTGGACGACATGCTGCAGCTGGCGGAGCTCAGCCTGGCGACGTCTAAAAATAGCGAGACCGCGCATTATGCCGCCTGGGGATATCTGGTTCGGCGCCAACCTCGAGAGGCATGTGAGATTGCTTCGGAGCTGACCCAGGGTTCGGATCAGCCGAATTGGCTTAAATTGAGGACATTGTGCTTTGCTCTATCCGGTGAGCAAGCGGCGGCGGATCTCACCCTGGGTTTGTGGCGGGAGCAGGATGGGGACGATCCGGTTTTTGCGGCTTTGGCGACCCGCTTAACCACCCAGGCAGAGATCGATATTCCGCCCGGCATCCGTTTGGATCCGGTGCATATGGCGCTTTATGCCGAAACCGGGATAGCGCCCAGCGAAGCGGACCTGATGGCGGCCGATCCGGTGATTTTGGCAGCATTGGCGCACGACGAGCGCTTTGCCGAGGATCTAAGATTGTTTGCCGCACAATGGGCCGAGCATAAAGGCGCTGTTACGGCCACCGAACTGGGCGTCATGTTCGACCGCGTTCAATTCAGCGATGCGGATGTGTCCAATGCTCTGTCCGTCGCCGCAACATTGGCGCCGGCGCGGGCCAGTGCTTTGCTTTATCGAGCGGTCAAATCCTTGACCGTGCCGTCGGCCAGCGCCGAGGTATTGCGCGCGGCGTTTAGCTTGGCCCATGAGCAGGGGCTTTACGTGACCGCCGCGCGGCTTTATTGGCCGGTGGTGCAGGGCCTGCAACCGGCCGAACCTTATGCCGAAATCGCTTCGGATATCGGCCGGCTGGCATTGCTTGCCGGCGAATTCGAACGGGCGCGAGCCTGGTATGATCTGGCGCGGCAAAGTGTCCGTGCCGAGCCAAAAGCGGCCCGTGGTTTGCGGCTGCTTCTGGCCATACCGAACAACGGCTATGAGCTGCCGTGGCGGCCCACCGAATCGGCCAAATGGTTGGCCGATGCGCCGAGCGGGGGTGCTCTTTTTGCCCGCCGGGTCAATGAAATCCTGGCTCTCGAGGTGCTGGGTTATCCGGTGAACAATGAGATCACAACACGATTCTTGGAAGCACCGCCTCACCATACAGGCAACGTACCATCCTCCGTTATTCTGGCGCGGCTGGACACGGCGATCGAGCGCCGACAGGTCGGCGAGATCGTCTTACTTAGTCTCATCGCCCTAGGACCTGCCGGGCCGGGACACGCGACGGTGCCGACTTTGTCGGTTGTTCACCGGGGGCTTAAGCGGATCGGCTTAGATCAAGAGGCACGTCAGATTTTTGTCGAAGCGCTGCTTGATTGGCAATTGGCGACACCCTAGAGCGCATTCACAAAAAGTGTACGCGGTTTTTGGGTTCGAATGCGCGACCAATAACAAATCTAGACCCCCGTTCCCTGATTCAATGAATTGTGAACGGGGGTCTAGAGCCACGACGTATTTGATGCGGGGAGAACGGATTGATCGTTTATCGCGGAACCCATATCGAGATCTTTTTGGAAATGCTCAGTGTCGAGCGCGGCGCCGCCGGCAACACGCTTGATGCGTACCGGCGGGATCTCGAGCACTATCTCTTTTTCTTGTCGACAATCGGGAAAGATGTGTTGCGCACAGAGGCCAACGACATCAGCGAGTATTTGAATAGGCTGGATCAATCGGGCATGACGGCGGCCACCATAGCCCGGAGGCTTTCCGTATTGCGCCAATTTCATAAATTTCTGTATGCAGAGAGTTTGCGCAACGACGATCCGTGTACCTTGATCGGCGCGCCCCGTCGTGCGCGTACTTTACCGCAGACCGTGAGCGAGGAGGAAGTCGCCGATCTTCTTAATGCGACCGCCCGCGATCTGAGCCCCAAGGGCCTTCGCCTGCACTGCCTCATGGAAATTCTTTATGCCACGGGTTTGCGGGTTACGGAACTTGTCGGCTTGCCGCTCTCGGCGGTTATTGGTGATCCACGATTTCTTGTGGTCAAAGGAAAGGGCGGGCGAGAACGCATGGTGCCGCTGGGTGACGCGGCCCGCGCGGCGCTTCGAGATTATCTTTTGGTCCAGCCCGACTTTTTGGAGAAAGTAAGGGATTCCGGGTCAAGAGCTGCGGCAAAATACCTATTTCCCTCGCGCGGCAAGTCGGGTCATTTAACCCGTCATCGATTCGCACAATTGTTGAAAGAGCTCGCCCTTGCGGCCAAAATACCACCGCACAAACTGTCTCCCCATACATTGCGCCATGCCTTTGCCAGCCACCTGTTGGCCCATGGTGCGGATTTGCGTAGCGTGCAACAAATGCTCGGTCATGCGGATATTTCAACCACGCAAATCTACACCCATGTTCTCGAAGAGCGTTTGAAAAAGCTGGTTGTGGAGCATCATCCCTTAAGCCTTGCTCAACGAGATTGACGCCTCAAACAATGGCCGACATTAATTGCAGGGAGGCGTCCAGGGACAGACCATCCCTGCGGCCCGACAGGTAAAGCTGTGTGGCCTGTTCCGGTGTTAACCGAACGACCTTGCAAAAGCCCGTGCTTTGCAATTCCGCTTGCAAGTCGCGGGGAACGAATCGGGTGCGTAAGGGCTCGCCATGGGTATCCGTCTCGCGGCGCGCGCTTGAGACGGATTGGCGACTTTTCTCGTCGAGCAGGGTTTCGTCAAGTAGATAATCAAAAACGATTTGGCTGGGCGGGGGCATATTGGCAATGAAGGCGAACATGCTGAACACGGCGTGTCGCTCAAGGTAATAACTGACACCAAGCCAGGAAAAAAAGGCAGGGGCGGCGGCGTCAAATCCGCCGGCGGTGAGTTTATCCGCAAGAGAATGGCGTTCGAAATCAACGCCGATGTGTCGAAGGTGAGCCGGTATCCCAATTTGTGCCGCTTTTAGCTTTGCCAGTTTCCAGCGTTGTGTGTCCGGATGATCCACCTCGAAAATGCGCAGGTTCTTAACACTTTCTGCACAACGGTAAGCAAACGTATCGAGTCCCGCCCCGAGAATGACAAACTGTTCCATGCCGCGCTTTATGGCTTCGGTTAATTGATCTTCCGTGTAGCGTGCTCTGACAACCATGAAAGTCCGCGCCCGGCGCAGAACCGGTTTTTGTAGAAACTCAAGATCTTCTTGGATGTCCGATTCCGTATTGCCGCCGTAAAGACTCACGGCCAGGGGGTCGGCCAAGATCTTTGGATCGTCGTCAAGCAGTTGATGGGCGGCCCGAAGACGAGCGGTCCGGTCCGCCATGTAACTGGGTTTACCTGATTCCATGTGAGCTAAACCGTCTTTTCCTTCATGGGTTGTGTGGCCGCGGCCAAATTAGCAGACGCTCGATGTCGGCATTATACAGATCCGGAAGGGGCGCCAATCGGCGGCGAAACCGCACTCTGCCGCCAAGATCGTAAACAACGCCTGGCTTGTTGCCCGGGCGTGAGACAATGTTAATGCATGGCAATTAAGGGATTGCCTTGCTTGGATTTGATATGTATCCCAGCTTATCCGAAGACAGATCCTGAGTATCTAGAGTGTTTCCAGGAGTGAAGACCGTCCTTGCCAAGGTCAATCGATCCGGTGGATCGATTGAAGGGATGAACGGGCCCGGTTTTCCGTCCGGAAACACGATAAAACAACAACTTAGGGTCAGGTTTTGATTCCATCAAAA
>SMVB01410307.1_pt1 | contig 21935 bp, 19 predicted proteins | sample 2456461 | NCBI WGS metagenome assembly SMVB01 (sample SAMN11095934, study PRJNA526329) | marine sediment metagenome | biome: Marine sediment; feature: Surficial sediment; material: Deep marine sediment; isolation source: Hadal surficial sediment | place: Pacific Ocean | collected 2014-05 | depth...
ATGCGGTGGGACCCGGCAATCGTCAAGGTGCTGGGCAAAGGCAAAAAGGAGCGCCTGCTTCCGCTGGGGGGAAAAGCTGTGCTGGCGGTCCAGCAATATCTATCTTTTCGGGAGCGATTTATCCAAAAGAAAAAACCGCCCGTTCCGCCGCGGGGGCTCATTTTGAACGCTCAAGGAAACGCGATCAGTGTGCGCGGCATCCGCAAAATTGTGGACAAATACCTCGGCCCTTATTTTCCCGGAAAGTTGTCGCCGCATTCGCTCCGGCACTCCTTCGCGACCCATCTGCTCGAGGGCGGCGCCGATCTGCGGGCCATTCAGGAAATGCTGGGGCATGCCAGTTTGTCGACCACCCAGAAATATACCCATCTGACGGTGGACCGGCTGATGGAAACCTACGACAAGGCTCACCCCCGAGCCCAACGTTCCAGTGCAAATCGCGCCAAACCATGGTAAAAAGACGGGAGACTTTTCCTCCCCGAATGGTTTAAACTCTAGGAAAACTTAAAATCAATCCAAGGATAGAACATGTCGGAACAATTCAACATGCATGGCACCACCATTCTTTCCGTTCGGCAGAACGGTAAAGTTGCGGTCGGCGGTGACGGCCAGGTCACTCTCGGCAATACGATCATGAAACATTCCGCCAACAAAGTACGGCGCATGTACAACGATAAAATTATCGGCGGCTTTGCCGGCGGCACTGCCGACGCGTTCGCCCTGTTTTCCCGTTTCGAGGAAAAGCTGGAGAAATACAACGGCAATCTGGCGCGGTCGGCGGTCGAGTTGGCCAAGGACTGGCGGACCGATAAACTTCTGCGGCGACTGGAGGCGGTGTTGCTGGTGGTGGACAAAGACCAATCTTTTCTGGTCTCCGGCACCGGCGACGTGGTCGAACCGGATGAGGGTGTCATGGGTATCGGGTCGGGAGGCATGTTTGCCCAATCGGCGGCCCTCGCCCTGGCCCGGCATTCCAACCTCGAAGCGCGGCAAATCGTCGAGGAAGCCATGAAGATCGCCCAGCAAGTCTGCATCTACACCAATTCAAACGTCACTATTGAGGAATTATAATTCATGGAACAGGCACTTCGGGAAGCCCCCAAGACCCGCCAACAGCGCGAGGATTTTATGGCTGCCCTGACCCCAAAATCAATCGTCAAGGAGCTGGACAACTACATCATCGGTCAGGACAAAGCCAAACGGGCCGTCGCCATCGCCCTGCGCAACCGGTGGCGGCGTCAACAACTGCCCGCCGATATGCGCGACGAAGTGGCGCCGAAAAATATTCTCATGATCGGACCGACCGGCGTGGGTAAAACGGAAATCGCCCGGCGGCTGGCCAAATTATCCCAATCGCCCTTCATTAAGGTGGAAGCGTCCAAGTACACCGAAGTGGGTTATGTGGGACGCGATGTGGAATCCATGATCCGCGATCTCATCGAACTCAGCAAGAGCATGGTCAAGGAGGAAATGGAACAGGAAGTGGAAGAAAAGGCCCGGCGCTATGCGGAAGAAAAACTGCTCGACCTGCTGGTGCCGCCGACTCCCGGTCAGCGGCCTGCCGGGTTTGAGGCATCAGACAGCAATGCATCTGAAACGCCTGCGCCCGATCAGACCCGGGAAAAGTTTAAGCAATATCTGAAGGAGGGAAAACTCGATGACCGGGTGGTGGAACTGGAAGTTCAGGAAAAATCCGGCCCCATGATGGAGGTCATTTCCCAGCCGGGCATGGAGGAAATGGAAAATAATCTGAAAGACATGCTCAGCAATTTTATGCCCAAGCGCAAGAAAAAAAAGAAACTGAAAGTCCCCGACGCTCTCAAAGCCCTGGTCCAGGAGGAAGCGGAAAAGTTGATCGATCAGGACAAAGTGATTCAAGAAGCGATCGACCGCGCCCAGCAGAACGGCATCATCTTCATCGACGAAATCGACAAGATCACCGGCCGCCAGGGCATGCAGGGACCGGACGTCTCACGCGAAGGGGTGCAACGCGATCTGTTGCCTATCGTGGAAGGCTCCGCCATAAACACAAAATACGGCATCGTTAAAACCGATCACATCCTGTTCATTTGCGCGGGCGCATTTCATTCCTCAAAACCCTCGGATTTGATTCCGGAGTTTCAAGGCCGGTTTCCGATTCGTGTTGAATTGGATTCTCTGACGGAAGACGATTTTTATCTCATTTTAAAAGAACCCGACAATGCCCTGCTCAAACAATACTCGGCCCTGCTTCTGACTGAGGAATTGACCCTGACGTTCGAGGAAGACGCCATTCGCGAGATTGCGGCCATGTCGGCCAAGGTGAACGACCGCACCGAAAATATCGGGGCGCGCCGACTGCATACGGTGTTGGAAAAATTATTGGAAGACATCTCATTCGATGCGCCGGACAGAAGAAACACCAAAATAGTGATCGACGGCGATCACGTACGGGATAAATTGAAAGACATTATTGAAGACGAGGACCTGAGCCGTTATATTTTATAATCATGCCTATCAAAAAGTTAATTCATAAAGCTGAAACCCTGATTGAGGCCCTGCCGTTCATCAAGAATTTTTACGGCAAGACCATCGTCATCAAATACGGCGGCAGTGCCATGGTGTCGGAGGACCTGAAAAAGACTTTCGCCCTCGACATCATCATGATGAAGTACATCGGCATCAATCCCGTTATCGTGCATGGCGGTGGGCCGCAAATCGGCAAGACCCTGGAGATGTTCGGCATCCAATCCAAATTCGTCGATGGCCAGCGGGTCACCAGTAAAGAAATGATTGGCGTCGTGGAAATGGTGCTGGGCGGAAAAATCAATCAGGAAATTGTTTCCCAGATCAACCAGCAGGGTGGTAGCGCGGTCGGCATCACGGGCAAGGATGGCGATTTGATTCAGGCCAAACGGTTCCGCAAGGTGAAAATTTGTCCGGAGACCAATCGGCCGGAAATCATCGACCTAGGGTTGGTGGGGGATATTAAAAAAATAAACCCTGGTATTCTGGAAACCCTTGATCGGGATAAGTACATCCCGGTGATCGCTCCCATCGGCCGGGGCGAAGAAGGGGAAACCCTGAACATCAATGCGGATTTCGTCGCCTCAAAAATCGCGTCCGCCTTGAAAGCGGAAAAACTGCTGTTGATGACCGACATTGAGGGAGTCAAAGATAAAAAACACAAGTTGATATCGGAGCTCAACCGCAAAGAGGCGGAAAAACTGGTGCGCACGAAAGTCATCAAGGACGGCATGATCCCCAAGGTCCAATGCTGTCTCGACGCCCTCAAAGCCGGGGTGAGTAAAGCCCATATCATTGACGGTCGAATCAAACACTCCCTCTTGCTGGAAATATTCACGGAGGAAGGGATCGGAACACAAATCGTGGAAAAATAAACTCCGGGAGGGACCGGCCGGATCGTCTGGGTCAATCCAGAATTACGAAGCCAAGTTGACTTTCAATTCCGGCATTGGTAGGTTAGCTGAAAGAAACTCGAACCCTTTATTTGCAATCAAACCATTGCCATGTCATCCGTAGAGTTGGAAGAAAGAGCGCACACAATTTTATTGGAAACGGTCACCGATTACATCACGGGCGCCGAGCCGGTGGGATCGCGCACCCTTTCCAAAAAATTATCCGAGCGCCTGAGTCCCGCCACCATCCGCAACGTCATGGCGGACCTCGAGGACATGGGTTATCTGTATCAACCCCACACTTCCGCGGGGCGCATTCCCACCGACCGGGGGTACCGCTACTTTGTGAACGAACTGTTGGCACTGCCGGAGCAGCACGCTCCGCCATTGGCCTCCATCCCCAATCACTTTGGTGATTCAAAAAGAGAAAACCTGAACGATCTTTTGGAGTCCGCGTGCAGTTTGCTTTCAGAAAATTCCCAACAAACCGGACTGGTCATGGCGCCCAGCGTCACCAATCTGATTCTCAAGCACATTCAGTTTGCGAAAATCAATTCGACGCAGGTCCTGGCGGTTTTCATTTCCGAAATGGGGATTCTGCAAAATAAAATTTTGCCCGTCGAAAGTTCCATGACCCAGGAAAAACTGACCTCCATTGCCAACTACTTGAATGCCGAATTCAGCGGCCAGTCTCTGAAATCCATTCGCAAAGAAATTCAGAGACGCATGAAGCACGAAAAGGAACATTACAACCAGTTGATGAAAAGGGCGTGCGAGCTGTGGACCACCCTGTTCAGCGAAGAGCAGAAAAGCACAGAAATTCTGATCGAAGGGGTGAATCACCTGCTGGACCATCCCGAGTTCTCAGCCGATCTAAAAAAAATGAAGAGCCTCATGAAAACCGTGGAAGAAAGGGATAAACTGATCAAACTCCTTGACCTCTGCATGCAACGGGATGGCCTGACCATCATCATCGGCGAGGAAAACCAGGATGAAGAAATGAAAAGCTGTAGCCTGGTCGCCCAGAATTATCAAATGGAAGATGAAAAAATTGGAGTGGTCGCCATATTCGGGCCGAAGCGGATGGACTATTTAAAGATGATTGGAATTGTCAACTCCACCGCCAACAATGTTTCAGAAATACTGTCGAAAAGAAATCAATAGAGGATTAAAATAATAAATGAGCAAGAAAAAGAAAGCTGAAAAAAAATTAAAAGAAGAACCCAAGGCGGACTACGAAGAAACTCTGGCACCGGAAGAAACGGCGGAAGCTGAAATCCCAAAAGAGCCCTCTCCGGAGGAAACGGCAAAAGCTGAAATTCCAAAAGAGCCCTCTCTGGAAGAGCGACTGGAGGAGAAAGAGCTGGAAATCGCCGAGCTTAAAAATGAGATGTTGCGTTTGCGTGCCGACACCGAAAATATCCGGCGCCGCCTGAATAAAGAGAAGCTGGATTCCATCCAGTATTCCAATGAGAAGCTGATCAAGGAAGTGATTCCCATTTTCGACAATCTGGAACGCGCTCTGGCCGCCGCCGATGCCAACCCCGACAGCCTCAAGCAAGGCGTGGAGATGATTTCCAAACAGTTTCTGGCTCTGCTCGAAAAAGAAAAAGTCAAACCGATCCCGGCACTGGGTGAAAAATTCGATCCCAACATCCACGAAGTACTGAGCCAGATCGAATCCGATGAGCACGAAGAAAACACCGTGATTGAGGAATATTCATGCGGCTACTATTTAAACGACCGGGTAATCATTCCTGCCCGGGTGGTCACCAGCAAAAAACCGGCGCCTCACCCGGATGACGAGCCCAAGGAAGAAGCCGAGGCCACCGCCTGATTGGGGCGGCCCCTCATGCCCGAACTTCCAGAAGTTGAAACGCTCCGACAGGCCCTGCTACCATTGGTCCTGAACAAAACCCTCATCGATTTAAAATTCCTGCGGCCCGACCTGCGGTTTCCGATCCCGACAAAAACTTTGCGGCGGGAGATGATGGGTGAGGCGATACAGAACGTCACCCGCCTCGGCAAATACCTGCTCCTGCACAACGCCAACGGCGCCATGCTGTGGCACCTGGGAATGAGCGGCCGCGTAGTGCAACGCCCTACTATGCAACCGGCGGAAAAACACACGCACGCCGTGTTCCAGTTCGGTCCGACGACTTTCCTGCACTTCATCGACCCACGCCGGTTCGGAAGCATCCTGTGGGTGCCAAAAGACGAAGGCCATCCCCTGCTGGACCACCTCGGACCCGACCCGTTTTCGGAAGAAGCGACACCTGAATTATTCAAAGAGAGAGCGCGCACCTGCAAGGGCCCCATCAAAGGATTTCTGATGAACGCCAGCCGCATCGCGGGGATCGGCAACATCTACGCCTGCGAAGCGCTGTTCGAAGCGCGGATTCATCCCAAAAAACCCGCGAACAAACTCAGCCGTCCGCAGTGGCACAAACTATTAACCGAGGTGAGGCAAGTCTTGCGCAAAAGTATCTCAGCGGGCGGCACCACGTTACGCGATTTTTTCACGACCGACGGCACCCCCGGTTATTTCGCGCTCGAATTATCCGTCTACGGCAAAGAAGGCCAGCCCTGCCCTGCCTGTGGAAACCCGATCAGCCGCGCCGTCCACACCGCCCGCTCCACCTTCTTCTGCAAAAAATGCCAGAAACGTTAGCTTGCTATTTGAGATGAATGATATTTAAATAGCTCCATGACAACCTCCATAGGAATCATAACTCTGAATGCCCGGTTCATTCATTCGTCGTTGAGCCTGCGTTATTTGCGCAACGCGGCCCGCCGCGCGGGGTATGAGAATGTCTGGATCCAGGAATTCACCATCAACCAACCGCTGTGGAAAATCGCCGCAGAAATCCAGCAACAGAAACCGCAAATTCTGGGCGTCAGCATTTACATCTGGAACCGGACGCAAAGTTTCGAGTTGATCGAACTTTTGAAAAAACAAAACCCGAACCTGGCCATCGTGATCGGCGGACCGGAAGTGTCCTTTGAAAAAGAAATCTCAGCGGCCACCACCACCATCGCCGGCGAAGGCGAAACCAAATGGGTGGAGTGCCTGGAGTCCCTCACCAAAGGAGAAACTCCATCGGAGGAAACCCTCCAGCGCTGGCGCACCTCCGGCAACGATCTCCCGGAACTGCATCCGCCCTACATCGAGGAAGATTACCCCGACCTGAAAAACCGCTACGCTTACCTGGAGACTTCCAGAGGCTGTCCCTACCTGTGCTCGTTCTGTCTATCCGCTCTGGACAAAAAGGTCCGTTACTTTGAGGAAGACAGCCTGCGCCGCCAGATCAAAAAGTTGATCCGGTCCAGCGTTCAAAAAATAAAATTCGTCGACCGAACTTTCAACCTGCAACCCAAACGGATGCGATCTCTCATGGAGTGGTTGACCCAGTTCAGTGAAACCGAGTTTCATTTCGAAGTGGTCGGCGACCTCATCGGCGACGACATGCTGGCCTTTTTGGAAACGGTTCCGCAGGGCATGTTTCAATTCGAGATCGGCGTGCAAACCACCACGGAAAAAGTGCAGGACGCCATCCAGCGCAAGCAGAACAACCAAAAACTGTTCGCCATCATTGCCAATCTGGTGCGGCAGGACCGAATACATCTGCATTGCGATTTAATCTTCGGCCTGCCCGGAGAAACTCTGGAGCAAATACTGGAATCGTTCACGGAGGTGTTCTTGTTGCGACCGCACGAATTGCAATTGGGATTTTTAAAATTTCTACCTGGCGCGCCGATCAACGATCTCATTGAGCAACATGAATACCAATACCTTTCATCCCCGCCTTACGAAGTGATCTCGCACAAGAATCTTAGCGCCGGAAAAATAACCTGGCTGAAACGTTTTGAAGAAGTGTTCGATATGTATTACAACTCGAAACGGTTTAAATTTTCCATCGAGCATCTGCTCGACCACAAGACGCCCGTGCAGATTTTCCAGGAACTGATGGATTATTTGGATGCGCGCTTCGCGTCCCGGGATGGTCTCTCGCTGGACACCCAGTACCGGGTCTTTTTGCAGACTTTTGAGATCGCCTCCGACCCGATGGCGCTCGATCTTTTAAAGCTGGATTATCTGTATCATCAACGCGTGTACCGGGTTCCCGAGTTTCTGCAATCACGAAAGACCGGTCGCGTCCGTACCTGGTCGGGGGACCGCAAAACTCCAGTCATCCCTTTTGATCACCTCCTCGAACTCGAAGGGTTCAGCGTCCACCTGTCTCCCACGCCCTCCCCCACGTTTTACGCCATTGCCCATCCGGAAATGAAGGGCGGGTATTTCACCCGGCCTAAAATTGAGCGGGTGGCCTCTTCCTGACCGCATAATATTTTTAATTTTAATTTCACGGCTGGCGTTATATGATGTCCTTCTTCATTCCAACCATTGAGGCAATTCATTTCAAGCACAAAGGAGTCGGTCATGGCGGACGCTGATAAAAAAATTCTCAACCTGCGCAGTCGCATCATCACGGCAGGCGACAAGCGTGCGCCCAACCGCGCCATGTTGCGGGCAGTGGGATTCAGCGACGCGGATTTTGACAAGCCCATCGTCGGCGTGGCCAACGGGCAAAGCAACATCACTCCCTGCAATGCCGGACTGGGAAAACTGGCGGATATTGCCTCGTCGGAAATCAGCCGGGGCGGCGGCATGCCGCAAATGTTCGGCACCATCACCATCAGCGACGGCATCTCCATGGGCACGGAAGGCATGAAGTGTTCGCTGGTCAGCCGGGAAGTGATCGCCGACTCGATCGAAACAGTGGGCCGCGGCGCCAGCATGGACGCCATGATCTGCATTGGTGGCTGTGATAAAAATATGCCGGGCGCGATGATCGCCCTCGCCCGGCTCAATATTCCCGGAATTTTTGTTTACGGCGGGACCATCAAACCCGGCCGCCTCGGTGAAGAAGACCTGACCGTGGTGAGCGCATTTGAGGCGGTGGGCAAGTTCAGCGCGGGGTTGATCGACCGGGCGCAACTGACCGCTATCGAAAAGAACGCCTGTCCCGGATACGGGTCATGCGGCGGCATGTTCACCGCCAACACCATGTCCTCCGCGTTCGAGGCCATGGGGATGAGCCTGCCCTACAGCTCCACCATGTCCAACGAAGATAAAGAAAAGGAGCTGAGCACGGGTGAGAGCGCTAAGGCGCTTATGCATCTGCTGGAGAAAAATATTACAGCGCGCGATATCATCACCCGCAAGTCCCTGGAAAACGCGATCGCCGTGGTGATGGCTGTCGGCGGTTCCACCAACGCGGTTCTGCACCTATTGGCCATTGCGCACAGCGCCGACATCAAACTTGACATCGACGATTTTGAAACCATCCGCCGCAAGGTGCCGCATTTCTGCGACCTCAAACCTTCCGGCAAATACGTCACCGTCGATCTACACCATGCTGGCGGCATCCCGCAAGTCATGAAGATGCTGTTGCAGGCGGGGCTGATTCATGGCGATTGCCTCACCGTCACCGGCAAAACCATCGCCGAAAATCTGGAGCAGGTACCGGACGCGCCGCGCACCGATCAGGATTGCATTCTGCCGCTGGACAAACCCAAATCCAAGCAAGGCCATCTGGTCATTCTTAAAGGCAACCTGTCACCGGAAGGATGTGTCGCTAAAATTTCGGGCATCAAGATTTCAAAAATGGAAGGCCCCGCGCGGATATTCAACTCGGAGGAAGAATCTTTAGACGCGATCATCGACGACAAAATTAAAGCAGGTGACGTGGTGGTCATTCGTTATGAAGGCCCCAAAGGCGGACCGGGAATGCGTGAAATGCTGGCGCCCACTTCCGCCATCGTTGGCAAAGGTCTGGGCGAGAAAGTCGCGCTGATCACCGACGGCCGCTTTTCGGGCGGCACCTTCGGATTGGTGGTCGGCCACATGGCGCCCGAAGCGCAGGTGGGCGGCGTCCTCGGATTGCTTCAGGAAGGCGACCCCATCACCATCGATATCGGCGCGGGTCTGATTCAGGTCAACCTGTCCGATAACGAACTGGCTCAAAGAAAAGCCAAGTGGCAGGCCCCGCCCCAAAAGTACACGTCGGGAGTGCTGGCCAAATACGCCAAACTGGTGGCCACCGCATCGCGCGGCGCGGTCACGGATTGATCGAAAAATTCATGATAAGCTCCCCACTGGCAAAAAAACTGGTGATCGGCCCCCGCAATCTCAATCTTTGCCACCTGCACGACTTGTTTCAAACCACAGCAAACACCGCCAGCACCTGGCTGAAATCGGAGTTCGCTGTCGACACACCCATCACTGCCGGAATGTGGGGCGGCGCCTACCTGGTGGCCGACGAAATGGGAGTCTCCCGCACCAACGTCGTGCGGCTGTATTCCCTGGTGAACTTGCCGCAGGGCACGCCGTTGGATGAAAAAGAGAATTTTGAAAAGTTCGTCATCCTTTACCGGGAAACCCTGCAATCCAACTTTAAAGTTCACGGCTTGGATTTTGTGGACCCACGCTGGGGGGAAGCCATTCCCTACACCAACGAGATCCGGCCCACCACCACCTTGCAAATGTGGGATGCCACCGGGCGGGTCAAGTTCACGCGGGCTTTTTTCGTTTGGAACACCGCCACTTGGGCGGAATCGGTCATCTACGATACGATCCGGAATATCAAGATCATCAAAGAATTGTTGAACCTCGACCACCGACCTTTAAAAAAAGCCACCGATGAACTCAAGTTCATGCTTCAGGATGCCATGATCATTTACTTCACGTTGGAACCCGCCCTCACTCCCGACTTCCGGGAACACGCACAACCTCTCGTCGACGAATTGTTTCAGCATTTCATAAAGGGACTGCACGACTCGGAGGTGATCGAAGATCTGTATCATAAAGTTTATTCCCACGCGCTGGTCTACGGTTATGAGGAGGGCCTGGCACCTGCCTATAAAAAGGATGGATTGGATATTCACGAGATCGAAAAATGGCCCGCGGAAAAAATCAATTGGGTTCCCGAAGAATTGAAAGAGAAACTGGTGCCGCACCTCGAAGGCAAGTTCGCCACTTATCGCGAAAACCTGGCCCAACCCCGGCATTGATCTTTAATTTCAAATAAATTTCAGCAGAATCCAGCCGGCGATGCCTTTTTGCCCATTGGTTTCGCGGTTGGACCCATTCCACACCGCCATGCCCATGGGCGTCGAACCTTTAAACTGACTGTCGTGTTCATCGGAATTGATCAGGGACCGTTTGAACACCACCTGCCAGCCGGTGGCGCTCCGCACGCCCTTGCCCATCACGCTCTGGTGTTCCTGCAAGGTGAGGGTGCTGAAACCTTCCGCATTCAAATCGTCCACCGGTGTTTTTTGGGAACCTGGCGACGACGAAGCAGAAATTGTTTGCGCCTGCCGAACAGCTTTCCATTGCCAGATGTTGACCACTTGGTTTTCCCATCCCATGGTGATCGGTGGGATGGCTTGGGACCGATCCAGGGGAAACATCACCGCCGCCTGGTCGGTATAAGCCCGGGTGTGGCCCGCTCCCTGGTCGGCTTCCGAGTCTTCCCACTCCAGGCGAATGGCGATTTCCGTTGTGGTGCGCGCCACACTGACCGACACCGCTTTAATCGAAGGGTTCGGCCATTGCGGGTTGGTGATCAACTGCGGCCCCAATTCCACCGTGATTTTCTGTGGCCCCTGAGCCGAGCTCCAGAACCGGGAATCGGGAGAAAGCGGAATAGTGCCTGAGTATTTTCGGACCTCAATGGACGCAATGCATTCACCAGTATCCACACAACCCGCAAAAGGGCTGGTCACCGGCCCGCAACCCGGTCCCAGCAGAACACACCCCAAGCCCGCACAGACCAGCAATGAAAATTTTTGAAACTTTCTAAAAGAGGAGGGACGGAACATAAGTAGGGAATTTAAAACTGCCGGGTGAGGGTTTCAAGTTCCTGAACAATTTGCGGAGTGTGCGGCCCGACCAGAACCACGTTTAATTTGTGAGCGACAAAAGTTTTTTCAGCGACCCGGATAATATCTTCCAGCGTGATGTTTTCAATGATGGCTTGTTCCTGTTCCACGGTAATCACCTTCGAATATAAATGGGGAAACCCGTACCGGGCCATCTGCTTGTAAAGATCGTCCTGATCAAAATCCAACTCAAAAAAATACCTTTTTTTAACATGCTCCAATTCTTCCGCTCGCGGCCCCTGCTCGAGAAAGACTTTGATCTCATTAAAAATAACCTGCGCGATGGGGATCACTTTTTCCTGCCGGGCGGTCACGTCAAAATCTATGGTTCCAATATCCGACAAGCTGGTGGCGTGACATTCCACAGAATAAGCCAGGCCTTGAGCCTCGCGAAGGGTTTTTTGCAACCGCGAAGTCACCCCGTCATCAAACATCCTCTCTATCAGGTCCAGGACAAAATAATCGGGGTCGTTGTAGGACACGCCGCGAAAACAAATTTGCAATTGCGCCTGGCTGTCGACATCTTTCTTGATCATCAACGCTGGTTTCTGTTGCTCCTCATTCACACTGCCCTGAAAATGATTTGTGGCAATGGCCGTCCCTCGGCGGGGCAGAGGCTCGAAATAGCGCTGGGCCTGCCCCAGAAATGGGTCGTGCGATATGGCTCCAGCCCCAACAAGAATCATATTTTCCGGACTGTATTTGCTTTCAAAATAGGTTTTCAACTGAGCCACATCGATTCGCCTGATCGATTCTTCCTTCCCAATGATGGGGAGAGCCAGGGGGTTCTGGCCATATAGAAGACGACATGCCAGGTTGTTGATCTCCACATCTTCGCCCTCGGCGTTGATGTCCTCCAGGCATTCTTCAAGAATGATTTCCCGCTCCAATTCGATACAGGGAAAGGTGGGTTCCGAAAAAAATTCGGCAAACAATTCCATTCCGCGCTCCAATTGTTCATAATGCGGAGAAAAACTGAAATGGGTGTATTCGCTGTGAGTGGACGCTCTCACGTCCCGCCCGATTTTTTCAAATTCCAGATTCAGGGCGATGGAGTCGGGATATTTTCGATTGCCGCGAAACAACATGTGTTCCAAAAAATGAGAGATGCCGTTATTCTGCTCATTTTCGAATCGCAAGCCCGCCCGAATGAACAGGGCGATTTCCAAGGTGTGGAGATGAGGCATTTCAACCGTGACCAGAGTGAGGCCGTTGGCCAGAGTGTCCTCAAACCTTCGAATTTCAGTGGCGGTTGCAGTTTTCATTTTTTATCCATTGCTATGATGCTCTCCCGACAGACGGCGCGCCATTATCTCACACTCCATCGCATTTGCGGTCCTGCAAAGAGCCGCCTGTGAATTCGCCCCATTGGAGTCAAACCGACCGCCACCGTGCGCAAGAATACCTTGCCGAAGCGCCATCCACACTCTGGTTGGATTGCCAAAATGGATTGGTCGCTGTCAGGCCACACGGGTGGTCCGCGCTTGGAATGCGGTTCCATGGCGGGTTTATGCTGGCCCCTCTGCCCATTCTTACAGCACTAATTCTGATGATGTTCATCGTCGTTTCCAGCAGGTACGGACTCGGGAGCGGCATCACTCTGGGAGTCGGCGTGTTCTTCCTGGCACTCCTTTGGGGCTTGGGCCGTGTATTTCAAATGCTGACCCGGAACCGGGACCTGTTTCCAATAAAATATTTTTCCACCCTTGGCGCTCAGGGAGTGGCCATGCACTTTTCACGTTTTCATTTTCCGTTGCGCGATCCGCAAGCCCGGTTGGACTGGGACGAGGTGGCATCGGCGCAAAAGATCACGGGGATTTTTATTCCCGCCTGGTTCCACGGCCGCTTTCACATCCCACTGCTGGAGATTCGATCCCTCAAAGGAAAAACCGTAGTGATCCCCATTGTGCAACTTTCCCACCAAGAACAAGACCTGCGAAATATTGAAAAACTCATTCAGGAAAAGACCCATCGGCAAAAACTTTCATGAATCATTCCAGATAAATGGAATCCTCGCCCAGGAGGGTTTTGATTTTACCGATCACCTCGTCCGACGGTTTCACTTTGATGTTAGAAGATACCGTACGCACTTTCGCCTTGTTATCGGGAAAAATAAAGTGGACCAATATCGGATTGGTGCCAAGATGTTGGTTCAATATATTTTTGACCTCTATCAAGGTTTCGCGTTCCAACCCCGGGGTCCGGATGTTGATATGAATTTTTCCTTTCCAATGGTTGTGCGCTTCGGCCAGGGGAATGACTTCCTTGGCAATCACCTTCGGCAGGTTGTCCACCGACTCGACGGTGCCCCGCACCAAAATCGGCTCGTCCCGCTCCAGTAATTCGCTGACGGCCTGATAAATTTCCGGCCACAAAGTGACCTCCACGGTGCCCTGCAAATCCTCGAGAGTCACCAGCGCCATCTTGTCACCCTTGCGCGTAATTTTGGTGACGGTTTTGAATGGCACTCCGGCAATGTTGACTTTTTTACCGTTATCGCCTTCGGAAATATTGGCGGAATTTGTGTCCGCAAACCAGTCGATTTCCTTCTGGTAACGGAGGAGCGGATGACCCGATATGTAAAACCCAATGGTTTCCTTCTCGAACCGCAAACGATCATGGTCGCTCCATTCCCGCACGTTCTCAGTCGACGCGCCCGATTCGGCGGAACCTATCTCTTCATCAATCATGTCGAAAAAACTGCCCTGCCCCAATTGCCGATCCTTTTGCCGCGCCTGCCCCATGTCCATATAAGCCTGCGAGTGATGCATCATTTCCGCACGGCTCTCGCCGAATGAATCGCAAGCACCGCTTTTGATCAGGCTTTCGATCACCCGCTTGTTGACGAGGCGCAAATCAACGTACTCGCAAAATTCCTTGAGAGAAGAAAAACTCCCCCGCTGGTTGCGGATTTCAAGGGTCGAATCGATCGCCGCGGAACCCACGTTTTTGATCGCCCCCAGACCGAACAATAACTTTCCCTCGGAGATGGAAAAGTCTTTCTGACTTTTGTTCACATCCGGCGGAAGAATGGTGATCCCCATTTCCCGGCAATCATTAATGTAGCGAATCACTTTATCGGTATTGTCCATGTCGCTGGTGATCAAAGCGCCAAAAAATTGCAGAGGGTAATGGGCTTTCAGGTAAGCCGTCTGATAGGAAATGAGAGCGTACGCGGCGCTATGTGATTTATTGAACCCATAACCCGCAAATTTCTCCATCAAGTCAAAAATCTTTTCAGCCTTTTTTGCGGGAATTTTGTTTTTGTGACTGCCCTGGTTAAATTTTTCTCTTTGTTGCGCCATCTCCTCCGGTTTCTTTTTTCCCATGGCGCGGCGCAGGAGGTCGGCATCGCCCAGAGTGAACCCGGCCAACACGTTGGCGATCTTCATCACTTGTTCCTGATAGAGGATGACCCCATGAGTTTCTTTCAGGATTTCTTCAAGTTGCGGCAGGTCGTATTTTTCTTCCATGGTGCCGTGCTTGCGCTTCACATAATCGTCGATCATGCCGCTTTCCAACGGTCCCGGCCGGTACAGCGCCAGCAGAGCGATGATGTCCTCAAAGCTGTCCGGCTTCATTTTTTTGAGCAAATCCCGCATGCCGGAGCTTTCCAGCTGGAACACACCCTGAGTCCGCGCGTCACCGAGCAGTCGAAAGGTCTCCGGATCGTCCTTCGGAACCGCGGCGATATCCAGCTCGACTCCCAGGGATGATTGAATCAACTTGAGCGCGTTGTGAATGACGGTCAAAGTGCGCAAACCAAGAAAGTCCATTTTGAGCAGGCCCAGCTTTTCAATATTGTTCATCGAAAACTGAGTCACCACTTCATCGTTACTGCCTTTATAAAGCGGCAAAAATTCGGTGAGAGGCGCCGGAGAGATCACCACCCCGGCGGCATGGGTGGAGCAATGCCGCGGCAGGCCTTCCAGATTGAGCGCAATTTTTATCAGCTCATCCACATTTTCACTTTCCTTGCGCATCGCTTTAAAACGCGGTTCCTCCTTAAAAGCGTCCGTCAGGGTGATGTTCAAACGGTTGGGGACGAGCTTGGCGATCTTGTCCACCTCGCCGTAAGTCATTCCCAACACCCGCCCGACATCACGGATCACGCCCTTGGCGTTCATGCTCCCGAAGGTGATGATTTGAGACACGAACTTGTGGCCGCCGTATTTTTTAGTGACGTAGTCGATGACCTCCTCACGCCCGTCCATGCAGAAATCGATATCGATATCCGGCATGCTGACCCGCTCCGGGTTCAAAAACCGCTCAAACAACAAGCCGTACGGCAGGGGGTCGATATCGGTGATTTTTAAAGTGTAGGCCACCAGACTGCCGGCGGCAGAACCCCGCCCCGGCCCCACTGGAATATTTTTCTCGCGGGCGTAGGCGATGAAATCCCAGACAATCAAAAAATATCCCGGATAACCCATCTTCTTGATGATCTCCAGTTCATCCGCCAGCCGTGTCTCGTATACCGCCCGGTCATATTTTTGCTCCAGACGATCCATAGCCGCGAACCGTACCTTCAAACCTTCCTTTGATTTTTCCTCAAGAAAAGAAAACAGGGTGTGCGATTCAGGAACCGGGTAGCGCGGCAGATTGTCGACCCCAAATTCCATTTCCAGGTTGCAACGCTCGGCGATTTTGATGGTGTTCTCTATCGCTTCGGGAACCTGCTGAAACAACTCCGTCATTTCCTCCGAGGATTTGAAATAATATTCATCGGAGGGATATTGCATACGATAAGGGTCGTCCATCGTTTTCCCGGTCTGCAGGCACAGTAAAATCTCATGAGCCCGTGAATCCGCGCGATCCAGATAATGGCAATTATTCGTGGCCACCACCGGGATATCATGCTCTTTCCCCATGGCCACCAGTTCCCGATTGATCTTCTTCTGCCAATCCTGCTTGTGGTCCTGCAGTTCCAGGTAAAAATTTTCATGGCCCATGATTTCCTGATACTGCTGGGCCATTTTGACGGCGCGCGGAATGTTCTCCTTGTTGACGAGGTGGGCGATCTCGCCCCGGTTGCAACTGCTCAGCGCGATCAGCCCCTGAGCGTGCTCCGCCAGCAAGGCCTTGTCGATGCGGGGTTTGTAGTAAAACCCTTCGAGATACCCGTGGCTGACCAATTCTATGAGATTACGGTAGCCGGTGGCGTCGCGGACCAACAGGATCAAATGGTAGGAGGCATCGCGCAAACTAAAATTGTCACTTTTATTATGCAGGCTCTCCGGGGCGACATACACTTCACAGCCAATGATGGGTTTCAAGCCATGCTTTTTGGCGCCGGCATAAAACTCCATAGCGCCAAACAGGTTGCCATGATCCGTCATCGCCACCGCGGGCATACGAAATTGCTTGGCACGTTTAAACAGTGCCTCATGCCGCAACGAAGAGTCGAGCAGGCTGTAGTGGGTGTGCAAGTGAAGATGAACGAAATTAGAATGACGCATGGCAGTCCAGATTGATTTCAGGTGAAAAGTTTATCTGCCGGAACGTATTCCCTGCCCAGGGCCTCGGCCACCGCGGGATGGGTGATGTGTCCTTCACAAAGATTCATACCGTGTTGCAGGGCCGGATTTTCGCGGAGGGCTTTTTTGAAACCTTTGTCCGCCAATTCCCGGGCGTAGGGCAACGTCGCGTTGGTCAACGCATAAGTGGAGGTTCGGGCCAGCGCGCCGGGCATGTTGGCAACGCAATAGTGAATGACGCCATCGACCTCGAATATCGGATCGCTGTGGGTGGTGGGGCGGGACGTTTCAAAAATTCCACCCTGGTCGATCCCCACATCGACCACCACGGAACCCGGCTTCATCCGCGACAACATGTCCCGGGTGATCAGTTTGGGAGCTTTGGCTCCCGGCAAAAGCACCGCGCCCACCACCACATCCGCCATCTGGATGAATTCCATAATGTTCAGCTTGTTGGACATGATGGTCTTGACCCGGCCCCCGAAGATGTCGTCGAGGTAGCGCAAACGCGTCAGGCTGGTGTCCAGCAAAGTAACCCGGGCGCCGGTGCCCACGGCCATTTTGGCGGCATTGGTGCCGACGACACCGCCCCCGATGATCACCACATGGCCCGGATCCACACCGGGAACCCCGCCCAGTAAAATCCCTCTGCCGCCGTTTACTCGCTCCAGATATTTGGCGCCCTGGTTGACGGACATCCGGCCCGCCACCTCGCTCATCGGAATGAGTAACGGCAGGGACCCGTCCTGCAACTGCACCGTTTCGTAAGCGATCCCCACAATTTTCCGGCGCAGGAGAGCCTCCGTCAACTGCGGAGCGGGCGCCAGATGCAGATAGGTGTATAGAATCTGGTCTTCCCGCAACAGATCGTATTCCTCGGCCAGAGGTTCCTTGACCTTGATGATCATTTCACCCCGCTCAAACACTTCTTGCCGGGGAGTGACACGAGCCCCGACGGCCTCATATTGGTCTTCAGTGATGCCGCTCCCTTGCCCCGCGTTTTCCTCCACCAGAACGGTATGGCCATCCGCGATCAGCTCTGCCGCGCCCGCCGGGGTTAGTGAAACCCGGTATTCATCCTCTTTGATTTCCTTGGGAATCCCGATAATCATAATTTAATCCTGGCTCCGTTATAAAAGTACGCTCCCATCAAAAAATGAGCCTCCAGCCGCAGGCTAGCCTCTTTGCAGGGAAGTCAACACACTGAACTCTGAATTATGTCAGACAACTGCTAAGCGTATATCCAAGTTTGATCTATTGCCTCCAGCCGCAGGCTGGCCTCTAGCAAGGGAGGCAGAGGGCTGAACCCTGGACACAGATCACCCCACCTGGATCGGGGTGGTTTGCCATTCTTGAATCATGCCTGACAACTGTTGAGCGCAAGCAGAGTCTGACTTATTTGCTCCGGCGCTTCGCCGGTTGCCTTCAGCCGCAGGCTGGTTGCTCTTTTGATCAAAATCTTATAGATTATTAGCATAGAATTCCCAATTATCACTATCCAAATTTTTCCAACTATTTGAGAGGTTCCCTTTTGGAAGAAATTGCCAAATCCAGGGTTGATGAACTGCTCCAGACCCAACTCAGCGAAGACAAAAAGTTATTGGACCTGGAGAACCAGAGTATCGGGCGCGAAGAATTGAAACTCCTTGCAGTTAATGAGGATTTCGCATCGGTCGAGAAATTGTACCTGGGTGAAAACCAGCTGGAGGACGATGTGATACAGGCCCTGGAGTGTCCTTCTGCCAACCTCAAGTCCCTGTATCTCAACAACAATGAGCTGGGCGATGAGGCGGCCCGCTGGCTGGCCCAGTCCGATCTGGTCAAAAGTGTGCAGTGCCTGATGCTGGAAGGCAACAACATTGGCCCTGCGGGAGCACGGTTTCTGGCCGAATCCAGAAACCTGCAAAATCTGGAAGAATTGTTTTTGGATTCCAATGTGATCGGTCCCGAAGGCGTGGCCGCGCTGGCCGAATCCCCAAATTTCCCCAAGCTGGAAGCGTTGCATCTGGACAGCACTAAAATGCGGGATGCCGGAGCCATAGCGCTGGCCCATTCCAAAACCCTCACCCGCCTGGCGCGGTTGTACCTGTGTTCCAATGGCATCGGCGACGCGGGCGCGCTGGCCCTGGCCGGGTCCGACAACTTAAAAACTTTGAAAGTGCTCAGCATCTGGAGAAACGAAATTCGCGACGCCGGCGGGCAAGCCATCGCCGAATCTGAAACCTTTGCAAACCTGGAACGCCTGTACATGAGCCTGAACCTGATCGACCGGCCGGTGCGGAAAATCATCCGCGGCTCCGCACTGGCGCGGCGGCTCACCACGCTGGTGATGGATTAACGGCTATGGACTACCAATTCACCTACAGCAAATTCTTCAACATTGTTTTCCACGTCGGCGTTATTTTCAACATCTGCCTGGTGATCTGGCTCTACCTAGTCTTCTTCGGCGTGATTTGACGCTGGGATGCACCACGTACTAATAAAATACTGCCATGACTAAGAGAACGATAGCCAAAAAAAATACCACTTCCATAATGCTCCACAGCATTCTCCCTATCGAAAACCCTGAAGGAATATAAACTACACCTTGCCACTTGGAATCAGGTAGATCACCCTTTAGATGTTTTTGTCAAGGACCGTAAGGAGTGGGACGGGTGGAATTCATGGCGAGGGACAAAAAACGATTTTAGCCGAAACTACATTTTTTCTTTAATCGACTTTTACCCGGAGAAGGATACGTGGCTGTTCGGTGGCATCTATAAAGTCCTTTCACGCAACCAGAAAAATAACGCTTATAGTTACACTATCGCGCCGAGCACACACCAGGAACTAATTGGGCGTCTAAAAATTTTATTTAAACGGCCAAGTCGGACAAAAGCATTCTATCTCGAACCCTACTTATGATGCCCTTGTCGTTTCCGAAATCCTAAAAGAGTCATATTCAGGAGAAGTTTTTTGTGGCTATGAAAACATTAACCATGATTTTTCAAAGCTTCATGTGATTTTTATAAGTGAGAGACCAGACTGGAAAACCGCACTAATGAACGTAAAAGGTGTTTATCTTATTGTAGATAAAAACAACGGGAAAAAATATGTTGGTTCTGCTTACGGAGACGGAGGCATCTGGTCAAGATGGAGTTGCTATATGGGTACAGGTCATGGCTGGAATGATGAATTAACAAAACTAATTCAAAAAGAAGGGATGGGATACGCAATGGAAAATTTCAGACTTTCTCTCCTTGAACACCGGTCAATGAAAACAGATGATAATGTCATCATACAAAGAGAGTCTTTCTGGAAAGAGGCTCTTCTGACCAGAGGGTGCTTTGGGTACAATAAAAATTAAACCAAACAAACAACATTGCAGAAGAGCCGCTATTCGGGGCGGCACCCTTTATTTCGGCGCCAGGGATCGTTCCACAGCCATGCGGATATACTTTTGGTAGGAGATGCCTTGGCGTTTGGCTTTCGTCCTGACCGCTTCCAGCAAATCCTCGGAAAACCGGATGCTGACTTTTTTAGCTTTGGGCTGAAACTCAAAGCTCACTTCGTGAAAGTTTTTTAGATTAAGATGGTCCGTCAAATCCTGATTTAAAAATTCTTCTGCCTCTTTATCGCTTTTGAATTTTGGAACTTTCTTGTTCATATTTCCTCGCTTCCTTTTCATGCATCCAACGGGCACTGATGGGCCGGATGAAATATCCACCGCCTTTTTTGCGGAAAGTAAACACCACCACCATGGGCCGCCCTTTTGACGATGCTCCTACAGCCAGATACCGCTCTTCTTGTGGAGAATGTTTCAGGTCCGGCGTCACATAAATACTTCCCTGCTGAAAAAACTCTTCAATGTCTTCGGGGGAGACTCCATGCTTTTGGATTTTTGATAAATTCCCGCTGTCCCAATCAAACCCGCTAACTCTTAATTTCATCATAAATTAAAGGCCGTCATTTGTCCATACAAATGCCCACCCACGATGCCTTGCTTGAGACACGGGCGCATTTTTAGTGGCATCAAACCTCCTTTTTCGGCAGGTATCGATTCAAGAAAAGCGCTAAGTTTTTAGTAATTGCGGTGGGAGGAGGCTTTCACCAGGGTGTCTTTATTTTCCCACAGGATATGGTCTTCAGGGATGAGGAAGTCGCCCTGTTGGTTGCGGAAGGGTTGCCATTCGTGGTTGGTGTAGATTTCATTGGGGCGGAAGTTGGCTTTATAGGACAACGATTGATTTTTAGAAATAAAATATCCCAGGTAGAAATACCGAATCCCACGTTTCTTGCAGAATTCAATCTGTTTTAAAACGCTGAACGTGCCCAGGCTCAATTTCGATTGGGCCTCCGCGTAAAACGTATAAACCGCGGAAAAAGTTTTTTGGGTCACATCGGCCAGCGCCACGCCCACCAGCTCTCCATCCAGATAATATTCGAACTCCAAGCCAAACGGAGTTTTGGTGTAAAACGACAAACGAAAGTTTTTAACGTCCTCCACATCATCATCCAAAGTATGGAACCGCGTTTTGTGCTGGAGGTAAAGTTCGAACTTTTTATCCGTGTAGTTGGGCGGTCCCACCCGGATTTCAACCTGGGAACAGCTTTTCAACGCCCGCTTTTGCGCCCGGGTCGGTTGAAACTCATCGGCACGTAACCGAAGGGGCACGCATTCATGGCATTCGTGGCACCGCGGCCGAAAATAATATTCACCGAAATGACGCATGCCATGGGCCAACAGGTACTCAAACTCCACTTCGGAAATGTCTTCGAGCAGGTACTCCTCGAACATGGATTTCCGGTCATTAAAATAACCGCACTGAAACGGTTTGGAATCTATAAAGTGAGCCAGCATGGATTTTCCTGTGCCAACCAGCAAACTGGCTGGGCATTGATATCAATGCGTTCAATTCTATAATACTTTCAATGCCAAATGTAGCGTTAAGGATGCGGCAGATGCAAACTGTCTGCAAGAGCGCCGGGCGCGGGACACGTTGCAGGTCCGCTGGCCACCCTCCGGCCCACCCGCAAGCCCCCAGGGTCATATCATTGAATTCACTGAAATATTGTGATTTACTGCGGACATTTTCAAGAGTCCGGCGGACTCCCTATTTTGATTTTAAAAGTA
>SMVB01374806.1_pt1 | contig 21915 bp, 20 predicted proteins | sample 2456461 | NCBI WGS metagenome assembly SMVB01 (sample SAMN11095934, study PRJNA526329) | marine sediment metagenome | biome: Marine sediment; feature: Surficial sediment; material: Deep marine sediment; isolation source: Hadal surficial sediment | place: Pacific Ocean | collected 2014-05 | depth...
CCACCATCATCTCTTCCCAGTTGCCGATCTCGGCCTGGCACGAGGCACTCGGAGAACCGACCCTCGCCGACTCGATCTGCGATCGGCTCATCCATGCCTCCCACAAGATCGAGCTCAAGGGCCGCTCCATGCGCGAGCTACGCGCCGCCAAGCTCGAGGCCAACAGTTAACTCATGAAGCTCGTCGCTGCGCTCCGATCCCGTCAGGCTCGACATTACGCCCGGATAGGGGTGAAACCAAAAAACCGAGCTCCCAGGATGCCCCAGGAACTCCGATCTCCAGGTGCCGAGGCGTATAGATACCCCTCGCCCGTTCACCTCCCGCGGGCTGTGGATCCTGCCGGGGCCGTGGAAAACGCTGACGCGTTTACCACCGCCCCTTGCACGGCGCTCCGCGCCGACACACAGGCTCCACAGCCTCTACGACTACTGCCCCTGACACCTTCAATCACAAGGAGACAACCTATCCGTCGCTGCGCTCCGATGGCGTGATCACGATCGACCGAAATGACTGATCACCTTGCGCCGTAATGAGCGATCACGTTCCCGAAACGGGCGATCACGATCAGCGAAATACGCACCCTAGGATTCGACACCCCATTAGGCGCACCAAACCCATTCGGATACGGATCTCACGAGCTCGCTTAACTACCGTGCTGTGCGGGACGTCGTTGCCATCGGCTCGAAGGCGCTTTGTGATCTCGGCACAAATCCCGGGCCGGCCGGGGGACCGGTCATCCGGGTCCACAACCGGAACGCTCCTGCCGATGCCAGCAATCTGACGATCTTTGGCGTCCTGCAGTGGGCGTGAATCCCAGAGCAGACGGATCTCTTCCAACGCCTTCCACTTGCCGCCCTCGCGAGCTCGCACCAACCTCTCATCAAGAGCCCCGTCGAGCCGGACAGCCGCATAGAGGAGATCCTGTAGCTGACCCTCCGGTAAGACGTTAATGACGTCCCCGAACAAGTCCTCCAGTGAGAACTCCAACGTCTGGCTTTTGCCCGTTCTCAAGCCTTCTCTACCGGGAATTCTCATACCATCCCCTTGATCCCAAGTAGCTTACCCAGCGGCTCTCAGGCGCTCGGCGATCCGCTCGATGACGTCCGGATCGATTCCCTCTTCGGAGAACGCTTTGGTCAACGTGTCTGCGAATTGCTCCTTGGCCTCCGTGACGAGCCTCTTCCGCAACACTTCGTCGTAGACGTCCGTCCAGCGTTCGGGGGCTTGGTTCTTGAGCCAGAAGATCATCGCCGTTACGTTGCGCTGGGCGAGCTCGAAACCCGCGTTTTCGATCACACCGATAGCCCGCTGCTCGGGGTTGTGTTCCTCAAGCTCGAAGTCGGGGTTTTTCTTGCGATAGTTATAGACCGTTTGATAACTGACGCCCGCCTGCGCCGCGGCCCGAGTACGCGACAAGCCACGCTCGAGGGCCTCGAGGTACGCGTCCTTGTTTTAGCGAATTTCCATCAAATTTATCCGCACGTCGGCGCTTGACGCCCTTGATCGATGTTAAGTCCTTGGCCATTGCTGCCTCCGGAGGGCGGTCAGGGAACCGCACATCCCATCGACGAGCGCTCTCAGACAGCGTGGCTCTCATAGAAGAAGTTCGCTGCTCTGTCCGCTGAGCTACGGGCGCGCCCTCTTGTTTATGGGCAGTTAGGCGATTTCGAAGTGATCGCTGCGCCTAAACTGTGCCCGTATTGTAGCGGGAATTGTGAATCTAGCGGCGAGACCAAGTGGAGTGCCGCCGTGCCTATTGCGGCGCACCCGTTGATCGAAATGAAAGCCAAGGCTACGGTCTCCGGATCGTTCCCTCGACTTCCGGGTCCATACTTTGATCGGTACCTCCCTCGGTAGTTCGGATTGATGAACGCGGTTCAGGGTGTGGTTGAGACGGCACAACAACCGGCCCACCGATAGGCACCGTTGATCGAATCGAGCGATTCCGGCTAGGCATCCTTGACCGTCGCGCCTCGGGCCAGCTCCACCTCAGCCTCCCGTAACTTCCGTACGATCTGCTCGGCGCTGTGGCGTCTCGTCGGCATTCTGACCTCCGTTTTTCGACCCAGATCGTGAGATTACATCTGGATCCGTTTTGGGGGGTCAGGTCAGGGGGAACTCTTCGGGAGATTGAGGCCGAAGCGCGCGACTCGTCGGAGGATCTCTGGGTGTTCTCCACCGCTGCGGAGATTCCGCGCGTCCTCATGGCCGCTGGAATTACACACGCGCCGAGCTCGATCCCCAAGCAAGCATCTGGCTCGCGAATGTTCTCTTAGGAAGAAAGCGAACATCGCCTCTTGAGATGTTCGGAACGAAGAGCGGAGCGCCGATACGGACTCGCCTCACTCCGGAGTAGCCCCGATCTACGGAGTGGCCGCCGCCTGAAACATCTCGCTCGAGATGACCGCCGCTAGCGCTAGAACGCTTGTGAGTGTCAGGTTTCGTAACAGGTCGCTTCGAAAATGTTGCCGGCATCGCATAGATGGATCTTCGTATGCGAGTGCGGGAAATTACGGAGTTTCCTTAGCTCGACACTCATGCCCCGATCGACGATATTTGATGTTCGCGCCGATGACTAGAGTATGCGGTTCCGCCCTTTTTCTTGCCTAGCCAATATGGCGACAAGAGCCGGGAAGATCCGCCAGGATGCGCCGCTCGGAGCTTTTTGAGAAATGCTCCTGCCGCGTGGGAAAGCTTGCCTACAAATCCTCAACGGTGAGGAGACAGATCGGTTTCGTGCCAGGATTGTCAGCGCCGATGTTCGGTTCCCAGAAGGAATCGGGCCGTGGGCGGTTCCCTGGGACGGACCTGCGTACTGATCGCCTACTTCAGAGCGGTTGACACTACCGAAGCACCGGGCAGCAAGCCAGGGTAAGTACAAGCGGGAACGAGAGCACCTGTGACAGGGACCCGGGTTGGGGATCTGGGATTCGAGTCGCCACGAAAATAGCGCTCGTAGTAAAGTCCCGCCTCGGGTTTCAGCGTGCGGTTGTTCCCATGTGAGAAAAGGCGCGCCATCTCGGGACTTCGTGTCAAACGGAATCTGGGACGACTGCAGTTGACTGCAACCCGGGAGGATGTTGACGTGCGAGCGAGACGCTGGTTGTTGTTGGCGCTTTGTGTGACAGCAGTTGTTGCCCCGTGGACGCCGAGCGCCTTGGCGGAAGATCCTGGCTGGCCCCGCGAGCTATTGCTGGATGAGGGGCGCGTTGTGCTCTTTCAGCCACAGATCGAGGACTTCGAAGGCCGTGAGATCGTGGCGCGCGCCGCGGTCGCGCTGACGCCGACCGGGGCTACGACGCCCGTGTTCGGGGCCGTTTGGCTGCAAGCCTTGATCGATGTCGATCGTGACGTGCGCACGGTGTCGGTGTACGACATCCGCGTCGACCGGGTCCGGTTTCCCGAAACGCTGCCGGAAACGGAGCGTTTGGTCGCCGCGCTCGAGCGCGAGTTGCCGACGTTGGAATTCGATCTGTCGCTCGACCGCTTTCTGACCTCACTCGAGAACGTCGAGAGCAGAAGGGCCTTGGCCGGCGAACTGGAGATGGCTCCGCCGGTGATCGTTTTTCGCGCCGAGCCCAGCGTCCTGGTGATGATCGACGGTGATCCGGTCCCGGAAGACATCGAGGGGACCAACCTGGCACGGGTGATCAATACGCCGTTTCTGATCGTTCGCGACGGCGATACCCAAGCGTATTTCTTGTACGCCGGAGCGGACGCCTGGTACACGGCGTCGACGGTGACCGGCGACTGGAGCTACACGACTCAGGTGCCGGCGACCGTCGTGGCGATGGCGCCAGACTCCAGCTACGTCGAGTTGCCCACCCTCGAGGAGGCGGCGGCTGCCGGCGTGACGCCGGCCATCGTGGTAGCGACGGAGCCGACCGAGTTGATCTTCACGAACGGTGCGCCGGCCTACACGCCGTTGGCCGATGCGCGGCTGATGTACATATCCAACACCGACAGCACCCTGATCCTGGAGATCGAGACACAGCGCCACTTCACCGTGCTGTCTGGGCGCTGGTATTTCAGTGTCTCGCTGGATGGGCCTTGGGCCTTCATCGAATCCGCAGACCTTCCGGAAGCCTTCCGGGACATCCCGGCCGATTCCGACATCGGCGACATCCGGATCCACGTCGCCGGTACCGAAGAGGCCAACGAAGCGGTCCTGGATGCCGAGATCCCACAGACGGCCACCATCGAGCGTGGCCGCGTCTATCTCGAGGTGATCTTCGACGGTGAGCCGGTGTTCGAGCAGATTCCGGGCACCAGCCTCCGGTGGGCGGTTAACACCGACAAGCAGGTGCTGGCGGCAGAGGGGCGCTATTGGGTGTGCGACGAAGCAGTCTGGTACGTTTCCGACTCGCCGCTCGGACCCTGGGAAGTGGCGGTGGAGCGACCGCAGGACGTGGACCTCATCCCGCCCGAGAACCCCAACTACAACCTCAAATACACCGAGATTTACGGGTCCACCTCCGACCTCGTGTACGTCGGCTACACCCCGGGCTACACGCACACCTACGTCTACAACATCACGATCGTGTACGGCACTGGCTTCCACCATCCGCACTGGCACAGCACGATGTTCTTCCCGCGCCACGCGACCTGGGGCTTCCACGTGCGTTTCCACCCATGGTGGGGCTGGAGCTCCGGGATCGTCTTCAGCAACGGCCGCTTCACGTTTGGCATCGGTTTCGGAGGGTGGACCACGTGGCATCGCGGCTGGTGGGGCCCCGTCCGCGTCCACGTCCATTGGCGCGGGCACCCTCGCGGCTTTTACCGTGGCTGGAACCGTGGGTTCTACGCCGGCGCCCGCGCCGGGTTCCGTGCTGGTGCGCGTGCAGGCTACCGGAGGAGCAACCTGTTTCGGGAGCGGGACCGCACCGGTGCGCGGGTGCGGGAGGCAACGCCGCGGCCGGGGAGAACAGATGCCAACCGATCCGCCATCCTGAACGACGCGCAGAGCGTGTCGCGGACGCAGGCAAATAACGTGATGGCCGATCGCGACGGCAACGTTTTCCGGAGCGATTCATCGGGAGCGGTGCAGCAACGGGTAGACGGCAACTGGTCACCGCCTGCGGTGGGCGGGGAGGGACAGGCCGTTCAGGCCGTGCAAAACGTGCAAACCACGCGCCAGCGCGGCACGCAACTGACGAACGCCTCCCGGAGCGGTGCCAGGGGGGGGCGTCGAGGCGGCGCGAGAGGCGGACGTCGAGGCGGCTAGAACGACGATGAGTCAATCGAAATCGGGACCTTTACGCGGCGTTGGAGGCTCACATTTGACGGGCAACGATCGAGACCAATTAGACGTTGAGTAAGTTCGAGGAACCGTTTGTCGAGGGTTCACGGACCCCTAGAAGATTCGAACAGGGAAGCTTATCAACCGGCATCGACAGGAGGACGAGATGAACCGATCACCCCGACGCTACTACATGGCCGCAGCGATCGTCGCCGCCGTCGTTGGACTTGCGGCCACCGGCTTTTCGATGGCTGGCGGGCCGGCGCCATCTCCTTCGATGACCACCGGCTCCGTGCCTACCCAGGATCTCCAGCGCCCCCCCGGCGATTTCGTCGAGCGACAAATCTATTCGCCGTTTGTCGATCGGGCGTATCCCGACCGCGTCCTCTGGGGCGACACTCATATACACACCAACCTCTCGCCCGACGCTGGGCTGGTGGGAACCTCGCTGGATGTGGAGGCGGCGTACCGCTTTGCCCGCGGCGAGAAGGTCGTCTCGAACACGGGCCAGCCGGTTCAGCTGATCCGGCCGCTCGATTTTCTCGTGGTCACCGACCACGCCGAATACATCGGTCTGGCGCCGATGATCCAGGAGGCGAATCCGGTACTGCTCGCCGATCCCTATGGGAAATGGCTGTACGAAAGGTTCAACGCGGGTCTGGAGGGCCAAATGGAAGCCTTCGGCTCGATCCTGAACGACGGCGCAACCGGTACCAACCGGTTCACTTCGAGCGGCATGGCGCGCAGCATCTGGGAGGCCTTCGTCGAAACGGCCGACGCCTACAACGAGCCTGGCCGCTTCAGCGCCTTCACCGGCTTCGAGTGGAGCTCGTTTCCATCCGGCAACAACCTCCATCGGATCGTCATGTTTCGGGACGGCGCGGAGAGAACCAGCCAGGTACTGCCGTTCTCGTTGTTCGACAGCCAGGATCCGGAGGACCTCTGGCAGTACCTCGCCGACTACGAGGCCAAGACCGGCGGCAACGTCCTCGCCATCCCGCATAACGGCAACCTCAGCAACGGCCTGATGTTCGCGGAGCAGACCTTCTCCGGGGATCCCCTGACACAGGACTACGCGGAGAGGCGCATGCGTTGGGAGCCCCTCATCGAGGCGAGCCAGATCAAGGGCGACGGAGAGGCGCACCCGCTGCTGTCGCCGGACGACGAGTTCGCTGACTTCGAGACCTGGGATGTTGCCAACATGGACGGTTCGGTTGCCAAGGAAGAGCGGATGCTTCAGCATGAGTACGCGCGCTCGGCGCTCAAGCTCGGCCTCAAGCTCGGCCAGGAACTCGGCGCCAACCCCTACAAGTTCGGCCTCAGCGCGGCGTCCGATTCTCACACCGGCCTCGCCACCACGCGCGAGGAGAACTATTTCGGCAAGTACTCGTCCACAGAGCCGTCGCCGGATCGGCATGGGCACGAAGTCATTCCGTCCGACGACCCGGCGCTGAGAGTCTATACAGCGCAGGAGGTCGCGACAGGACTCACCGGCGTGTGGGCGCGAGAGAATACGAGAGCAGCCATCTTCGATGCGATGGAGCGCAAGGAGGTCTACGCGACCACCGGCACTCGAATCGTTGTGCGGGTGTTCGGTGGGTGGGACTTCGAGGCCGACGACGTGGCGCGGCCCGATTTCGTTCACCAGGGCTACAGGCGCGGAGTGCCGATGGGTGGCGACCTGATCGAACCGCCCGTGGGCGCGGCGCCGAGCTTCATGATCCGCGCGCTGCGGGACCCGGACGGCGCCAACCTCGATCGCGTGCAGATCATCAAGGGCTGGTTGGACGCTCAAGGGGAGACACGCGAGCGCATCTACGATGTTGCCGTCGCCGACGGACGCCAGATCGGTGCCGATGGTCGGGCCCGGCAGGAGGTCGGCAACACGGTGGACGTTGCCACCGCCACATACACCAACACGATCGGCGATGCGCTGCTGACGGCGCACTGGACGGACCCTGATTTCGATCCCGACGAATCAGCCTTCTACTATGTTCGCGTGCTCGAGATCCCGACGCCGCGCTGGACGACGTACGACGCAGCGTTCTTCGGAATCGATCTGCCGGAGAGGGTGCCGGCGACGCTCCAGGACCGCGCCTACACGTCGCCCATCTGGTACACGCCCGAGAGGTAGGAGCACGATGGTGAGCATTTCCAAGCTTCTTCGCGAACCAATGCTCCACTTCTTCGTGCTCGGCGCCGGCATCTTCTTTCTGTACGGCTACACCGGCGATGGCGGTTCGGCGCCCGATGAGATCCTGGTGAACGCCGGGCAGGTCGATCGCCTGATCGACAGCTGGGTGAAAACCCGCATGCGACCACCCACCGCGGACGAGATAGCCGGGCTCATCGATGATCACATCCGCGAGGAAGTTTATTACCGGGAGGCCGTGGCGATGGGTCTCGACCGCGACAATATCGTGATCCGCCGGCACCTTAAGCAAAAGATGGAATTTCTGGTGCAGGGCCTGGCCGACCAGGCGGATCCCACCGAAGAGGAACTGCTGGCATTCCTCGAGACCAACGCCGACTCCTTCCGGATCGGGCCCCGTTTCAGCTTCCGGCATGTCTATCTGAATCTGGACGACCGAGGCGATGATGGCTGGGGCGACGCAATGCGCCTACTCGCCGAGCTGGAGAGCCAGGGCGCTGCGGTCGAAACGACCGGACTCGGCGACCCGTTTCCGCTGCCCCACGACTACCAGGCGAGCCCCGAGCGCGACCTGGCCAGAACGTTTGGCCGCCAGTTCGCCGCACAGATGGCGAGCGTCGAGCCCGGATCGTGGCAAGGCCCGGTGCGTTCGGGCTACGGCTTGCACCTCGTTTTCATTGAGGAACGCACGGAGCCGCGAACGCCGGAACTCGACGAAGTTAGCGAGGCAGTGACGCGTGAATGGCGCGCCGCCCGCCGGCAGGCGGCGAACGAAGAAATCTACCGGGCCCTGAGAGACCGCTACACCATCACCGTCGAGACGCCTGAATGGCTCGAAGATCCCGTCGTCGCGGAGGCGGCCGGCCGATGAAGAGCGGCTGGCTGGTCGGTTGCCTGCTGTTCACGATGATGGCGGCGGCCCCGGCTTTCGCCCACGAGGTCAGGCCCGGATACCTGGAGTTGCGCCAAACCGGAGCGGAATCGTTCGACGTGCTGTGGAAGGTGCCGGCCCGGGGGAACCTCAGGCTCGGCATCTACGCACGTCTCCCCGCGAACTGCGAGGCTACCTCTGAAGTGGTCTCGATGGTGCGCGACGGTGCGTACACGGATCGCTGGACGGTCGATTGCCCGGGCGGCCTGATCGGAGGAACGATCTCGATCGACGGATTGTCGGGGACGCTCACCGACACGCTGGCGCGCATCGAGCAGTCTGACGGCACCGTCCAGGTCGTACGCCTTACTCCGGCGTCGCCGGCGTTCGTCGTCGAAGCACGCCCGTCGTCGTACGCGGTTGCAGGGACCTATCTGAGCTTGGGTGTCGACCATATTCTGCGTGGGATCGACCACTTGCTGTTCGTGCTCGCGCTGCTCCTGCTGGTGGATACGCGGCGTCGGCTGCTGGCGGCGGTTACCGCCTTTACGGTGGCACACAGCTTCACGCTGGCGGCCGCGACCCTCGGCTTCGTGTACATCCCGCAGCAGCCAATCGAGGCCATCATCGCCCTGAGCATTGTTTTCGTCGCGGCGGAGATCGTTCGCAGAAGAAACGGTCAAACGAGCCTGACCCAGGAGTTCCCGTGGGCCATCGCGTTTACGTTCGGGTTGCTGCACGGCTTCGGGTTCGCGGGCGCGTTGAGCGAGATCGGCCTGCCCGAGCAAGCGATTCCCGTCGCCCTGCTGTTTTTCAACCTGGGCGTGGAGGCGGGCCAGCTTCTCTTCATTGCCGGCGCGTTGATCCTCGCCGCCGTGGCGAGGCCACTGGCCAGCCGCACGCCGACCTGGGCGGCGCAGCTGCCCGCCTATGGAATCGGCGCGGTGGCGGCTTTTTGGACGATAGAAAGACTGGTTGGATTCTGACCCTCCCCAAATGACCCAAGGAGGTCAAACAATGCGTGGTTTCCAAATCCGTTACATCGTAGCCGTCGGAATCGCCCTGCTGTTGCTCGCCGGCGCGGTCGGCGGTCAAGAACAGGAACGGGAGACGTTCCGAGCTCTGGCGCGGCACATGGGCACGGGCCCGAGCGGGCAGACGACGATTCAGATCACCATCGATCGCTTCAGCAGCGACGAGGAGCACGATCACATGCTCGAGGTGATCATGAACGAGGACAACCAGACGATCGCCGATGAGCTTGGTGACATGGACTCGGTCGGGTTTCTGCGGGTCACTGGCAGAGCAGCGACACGCGGAACCGGGTCGTGGCAACTGCGCTACGCACGCCAAGTCCAGCAGGGCGATACCCGCGTGATTCGCCTTGCCACCAACCGGCCGATCTTGTTCGTAGAAGCCGTGCGGCGGCCGAGGCGCACGTGGGACTCGCAGACCACCCTGATCGAGCTGCGCCTCGATGAGAACGGCGAGGGCGACGGCGTGTTGATGGCCGGTGTCGAGTTCACCGTCGACGCCAAGAACAACCAGATCACGCTCTCGCATCTGTCGAGCTCGCCGGTGGAGCTCACAAACGTGCGCCGTTGACCGCCAACGGGGGCCTCGGGAGGTAATCCGTCCCGACTCGAACTTCGTCGAAGGTGACCGCACCGACAACCGACCCCAACGGAGAACAATATGCACCGCATCCAAGCGCTCACGAGCTTCCTGACGCTGGCGACCTTCCTGTGGGTCGCTCCGATCGCTCACGCACAGTCGCTCCCCTCCGACGATTCGCAAGGCACCGCCGTCGAGTTCACCGTAGCACCCTACCTGCTCGTTCCGACGATGAGCGGCAACGTGACGCTGCGTGGGCGCGACCTCGAGGTCGATTTGGGCCCGAGCGAAATCTTCGAAAACCTTGAGTTCGGCATCATGGGTTATTTCGAAGTGCGCAAGGGTCCGTGGGCCTTCGCCTTCGACGGCCTCTACATGGACCTCGCAAAGAGCGCTCAGCTCGACACGATAGTCGGTCCTGTCGGCGCCACGCTGGGCCTGCAGCAAGGCATGTACGAGTTCACCGGAATTCGAACGGTCGCACCCTGGGCGGACATGGTGTTCGGCGTCCGCATCAACAACATCAGCGGCTCGTTCGAGACCGTCCTGCTCCAACTCACGGGCGACAGCAGCGCGACCTGGGTCGACCCTTTCGTTGGCGTGCGACTGTTCGTGCCGGAAACGGGGAATTGGTTCGCCGGTGTACGGGTCGACATCGGCGGCTTCGGCGTCGGCTCCAGCTTCGCCTGGCAGATCTATCCGACCGTCGGCTACAACTTCTTGGATTGGTTCACGCTCGCCGGTGGCTTTCGCTTCCTCGACATGAACTACGAAACCGGTGAGGCCAGCGAGCTCTTCGTGTACGACATGTCGATCTACGGCCCGGTCGTGGGCTTCGTGTTTCGCTTCTAGGAAGCGCGCGGGCGTCGTGCTCTGCCTTCATCGGCATTGCCGTCATTGAGGTTGGGGGCCAGGGGAAAGGACGGAGGAAACGACGATGAGCCAGCGAAAATTGTACTTATGGATTTCTGCTACCGGCCTGATACCCGTGGGACTTTCCTACGGTGTGGTCCTGGAGCAAAGCCTGGGCTGGCTCTTTGCAATTACCATCGAGTCGACAAATCAAGTGCACATTTTCCGTGGAATCACGGGTCTCTACCTCGCCATGGTCTCGTTCTGAGCTTTCGGCGCCATGTACGAGAAATACGAGCGTGCGGCGATACAGAGCGAGATTGTCTTTATGAGTGGTCTTGCTGTGGGTCGAATCGCCAGCATTCTGATAGATGGGTGGCCCCACTGGCTGCTGACGGGCTATGCCCTTGCCGAAATCACGCTGGCCGGCATCGGAATCATCGTGCTCAGGAAACCGCAGCCGGCGGCGTAATTCAAACGGTGAAGTACGCGCCCCGCGCGAGAGCCCTGTGTCACGCTCTTCAATGGACCCAATATCAAACGTCCACAAAGGAGAACTCGATGCGCAAGAGCTGCTTGATGACCGTGCTTGTATTGCTCCTGGCCGTCCCCGCGCTGGCCGCGTCGCCGGGCTCGTTTGCGGCCCTGGCTTCGGTTCAGGAAGAAGGCCCGGGGCGCGGCGACGATCCGGACCGCATCAAGGCCTGGCGCGCCTTTCTCGATCGTGCCGACCGGGCGTTTTTTGCGGCCCGCATGAACACCGCCGCCGTGCGCGTCAAGATCGCCGAGGCCGACGATCGCATCGAAGAGCTCGAAGCGGCGGCGAAGAGCTCTGAGCTCGATTCGGGCGGGCGCTCCGACATCACCGGGGATATCCCCTTTCTCGAGCAAGCGCACCGTGCTTTCACAGCCGCCCGCATGAACACCGCCGACGTACAGAAGTGGCTGCGTGAGGCGCGGGAGAAGGGCTAGCCAGGGCGTCCAACACCGCCTTCTTGGAGGAGCAGTTCGAGGCCCACCTGGCCTTGTCGCAGTACTTCACGCGATCCGGTGAGGTCGAGCTGACCCCGGAGCAGCTACGGACGCTGCGGGCGCCGGGGCTACATGCGGTGACGCCGGGACGAACTCCACGTCGTCCTCAACTGGTTCGAGGAGTTGAAGCAGCGGGTGCCGACGGGGGGACGGTGAATTCGAACCGTCGCGAACCGTGGCATAGGCGTGGCATTTTCCCCTGGTCAACAGAAAAAGGAACTCAGCCAAATCGACTGAATCCCTTTTCTGCAGCGGCTTTCGCCGAGTAGCGGGGGGCAGATTCGAACTAGCGACCTTCGGGTTATGAGCCCGACGAGTTGATTGGATCGCTGTACACATGGCTGTACATATGAACTTTCGAAATACTCGGAAACGTACGGGAGGGGTGCGAACTGAGCCCAACAAGAAAAGCCCCGAGAAACGGGGCGTCCGGTAAGCTTTCGAAGCGGTTCGAAATGCTCGGAAATGCGCTGAGCCGGATTTTGAGTCCGGCGCGTCTGCCAATTCCGCCACCTCGGCTTGAAGTCGCAAGTGTAGCAACGGTGCTGAACGCGGTCGATGCAGTGCGGCCGTCCGGGGATGGGTCTCGGCGGCGCACGAGAGTCAGCATGCACCCGCGAGTGGGTTGCTATCAGGTTTCTTCGCCCAAGAAGGGACAGACTATGCCACCCTTCGCTTCGATACGGGTGCCGAAGGAGAGAAGCGCGGGATGGGAAAAACGGAGGAAATTCAGGAATGGATCCGTGCCCACCGGGCGCATCTGTACACGGCGTGGGCGCTGGTCGGTGCGGCTGTTGTGGGGGCGCTGGTCGTCGGGCCCGATTTCCACTACATCCGCGGCATCGCGCCGCTGCCGCGCATCTGGGCGATCCTGTTTTTCCTGTCGCTGTGGTGCTGGGTGGCGCTGCGCTTCATCACGCTGTGGATCTGGGCCTGGGTGGTGATGGCCTTCGCACCCGTGTGTCTGGCGTATCCGATCTGGTACAACCTCGATGCCTGGTGGTTGATGCCGTTGCTCTACGTCGTCGCCGGCGTTTCCGCGCTCACCGTGGTGGCCGTGGTCTGGTGGGAGTTGCGCCGCCGCCGGATCACCGCGGATTAGCCCGTATATCGCAACGCCCTCCGTTGCGCGGGCGTTGAGATACGCGGGAGAAGCGGCTCGCGCAACCCCGCATCGAGGCAGCGTTGGCCCGCCGCGGAATTTCGAAGGCCGAGAGGGAGTTGGCCGCCCATATTGCGGCGCGGTGGTGTTCGGGTGTACAAGTTTCTGCACGATGCAATATGTCGACGATGTCTTGAACGACAAGGGGCGCGACGTCTACGCCGTCATGCCGGCCACCACAGTCTTCGAGGCCCTCGAAGTGATGGCCGACAAGAACGTCGGCGCCCTGGTAGTGCTCGAGGACGACCGCCTCGTCGGGATCTTTTCGGAGCGCGACTACGCTCGGGGCCTGGCGCTGCTGGGCAAGCGCTCCCGCGAGACGCCGGTGCGCGATGTCATGACGGAGGTGGTTGCCACCGTCAGCCGGAGTCACTCGGTGAAGGACTGCATGGAGGTCATGACCCACCAGCGGGTGCGCCACCTTCCGGTCGTGGAAGACGAGCGGATCATCGGCCTGGTCTCGATCGGCGACGTGGTCAAGTCGATCATGTCGGACCAGGAGTTGATGATTCACCAGCTTGAGAACTACATCACCGGGCGTAGCTGACCGGGTTACCGTCAGCGGCCCCAGCTCCTGCGGTCGAGCGTAGTCCGGGTCAGCGTCAGCCCTCGCGCAGCCCCATGGCGATCGGCATCCGGGCGGCGCGAATCGCCGGGAAGATGCCGCCGATCAGGCCGATGATCGTCGCCCCGACGGCGCCGGCGACGAGAAGCTGCGGCGTCACCTGAAACGCGAACGTCACCTGCGAGAAGCTTTGCCAGTTCATCGTCGAGGCACGGGTGCCGTCGAAGATGACCCAGGCGGCGGCGCCGCCGATGACGCTGCCGATCAGCCCCAGCACGAGCGATTCGAACAGCACCGAGATCATCACCGGGCCGTTCTTGAAGCCCAGGGCGCGCAACGTGGCGATCTCGCGGGTGCGCGCCGAGACCGACGAATACATCGTGTTGATCGCCCCGAAGATCGCCCCGAGTCCCATCAGGCCGGCGATCAGCACGCCGACGACGGTGATCAGGTTGGTTACCAGCGTCGATTGTGCCGAGTAGTACTCAGTGGAGCGAACCACCGAGAGGTCGACGCGTGGGTCGGTGTCGAGCTCGTCCTTGAACGTGGTGAACACCTCCGGCGTCGTCAAACGCGTATAGACGGCCTGGTACGAGTCGCCGCGCCGATACGCCGACTGCAGGATGCGGGAGTCGGTCCAGATCTCGGACTCGGAGATCCCGCCCCCGGCGGTGAACATGCCGACGATCTCCCAGCGGTCGGACGCCACCTCGAGGCTCGAGCCCACCTCGAGGCCGGCGAACTCCTGCGCCGCGCCGATGCCGATGATGATCTCGTTGCGTCCCCATGCGAACGTCCGGCCCTCGACGATCTCGATGTTGCCGCGGACGTCGAACGCCTGCTCCTGAACGCCGCGCAGCGGCACGTTGGCGGTTGTTCCCGTCGAGCGCTTCGGCAGGTTGATGATCACGAACAGCTCGGCCGACGACATTGCGCCCTGGGCGTTACGGGCGACGCCCTCGGTATCGGCGATAACCAGGACATTGTCGTGCGACAGACCGCTCATCATCTCGCTGGTGGCGCCGCTGCGCAGGACGATCGCCATATCGTCGGACCCGGCGATCTCCATCGCGGCGCGGAACCCCTGCCCGATCGACAGCACGCCGACCAGGACGCCGACGACGCCGGCGATGCCGAACACGGCGGCGGCCGACGAGCCGAGGCGCTGGGGCACGGTCTGCAGCCCGAACCAGGTGACGGTGACGACCTGTGAGAGCCAGCGCATGGCTACTTCCTCCGCAGCGCTTCGGCGACCTGGAGCCGCATCGCCTGGGTCGCGGGCAAGACGCCGGCGGCGACGCCAAGCGTGATCGCCAGCACCACGCCGACGAGGATGTCGGGGGTCGGGAAATAGAAGACCGGGAACGCCCCGCCGGTCGGGTCACCTTGCGAGATAGCGAGCCAGGCGACCGCCAGGCCGGCCAATCCGGCGCCGCCGGCCAGGACGATCGATTCGGTGAGCACCAGACCCATCACATGGCGGTGGCTGTAGCCGATCGCCTTCAACACGGCGATCTCTTCGATCCGCTCGCGCACTGTCTGCGCCATCGTATTGCCGGCGACCAACAGGATGGTGAAAAAGACGGCGCTGAGGATGCCGGTCATGATCTTGCCGATGTTGCCGATCTGCTTGGCGAAGCCCTGTACGAAGGCAAGCTCGGTTTCGGCGCTGGTCTCGGCCGGCGAGTTGGCGAAGCGCTCGTCGATGGCGTTGGCGATGGCGACGGCGTTGTCGGGATCGTCCACCCTGACGATGTACCAGCCGACGATGCCGCGCGAGCCTTCGGATCGTGACTCATCGAAGTAGTCGTAGCGGAACAAGAACTGGGCGATGTCCGTTCCCTGTTCGGCGCCGTCGTAGATGCCGACGATGTCGAATTCCCACAGCCGCGTGCCGTCGCGTTTCGCCCAGATCGTCGCCTGGATCGGCACCCGGTCGCCGATCTCCCACTCGTACCGATCGGCGAGGGCGCGCCCGACGATCACCCCCGTGCGGGTAGTGAGCCAGGCCTCGAGCTGGTCCTCCGGGAGCAGGAACTCCGGATACATCGCCAGGTACTCCAGCGGTCGCACCGGCGCCTGGAAGAAGAAGTTGGTCGGATCCTGGTACACGCCGCCGAACCAGGTCGCCGGGGTGGCGTCGACGATGCCGTCGATCTGCTCGATCTGCGCCTCGTAGCTCTCCGGCAGCGGCTGGATGAGCGACACCTTGTGGCGCACCACCAGCCGGTCGGCGCCGGCGACGGTGACCCCAACCTCCAGCGCGGCTTCGATCGCCGACAGGTAGCCGAACAGCACGAAGGCGACGAGCACGGACGCGAAGGTCAGGAACGTGCGGATCTTCTTGCGCGCGAGGTTGCTGTACACGAGGTGCAGGTACTTCATTCCGGCGACTCCGTGGTCAGCTGGCCGGCATCGAGGTACAGATTGCGGCTGGCGCGCAGCGCGGCGTGCGGATCGTGGGTCACCATGACGATGGTCTTGCCGTGGTCCTTGCTGAGGGCTTCGAGCAGGTCGAGGATCTCGTCACCGGATTTGCGGTCGAGATCACCGGTCGGCTCGTCGCACAGCAGGACGGTCGGATCGGTGGCGATGGCCCGGGCGATCCCGACCCGTTGTTGCTCGCCACCCGAGAGCTGGCGCGGGTAGTGCTTGGTACGGTGCTCGAGCCCGACGATCTTGAGCGCTGTTTCGACCTGCCGGCGGCGCTCCTTCTTCGACAGCGGCGTCAGCAACAACGGCAGCTCGACGTTGCGCGCCGCCGTCAGAACCGGCAACAGGTTGTAGAACTGGAAGACGAAACCGATGTGGCGGGCCCGCCAGTTGGCGAGCTTGCGGCTGCTCATCGAGTCGATGCGGTCGCCGCCGACCTCGACCGTGCCGCTGTCGGGACGATCGAGGCCGCCGATGAGGTTCAGCAGCGTTGACTTGCCCGACCCCGAGGGGCCCATCAGCGCCAGGAACTCGCCGGCGGGGATGTCGAGGTCGAGGTCGGCGAGGACGTGGATCGTCTCGGAGCCGCGCTTGAAGTTCTTGCTGATGCCACGGGCTTTGACCAGGGTGCCGTTGGATTCGCTCACGAACCTGCCTCGGTTACGGCGTCGCCGTCGGCGAGATCTGCGGGCCCCTCGATGACGATGCGCTCTCCGGAAGCGATACCGGAAATGATGATGATTTCTTGGTCGTTTTCACTGCCGACGGTGACCGCGCGGCGCTCGACGGTACCGTCGCTGGTGACGACGAAGACGACGTCGCGGCCGTTCTCGCGGCGCCGGCCGGCGGCTGGAATGGCGACCCCCAGACCGGTGCCGGGCGAGCCTGCGGAGCCGGCAACGGCCGCCGGATCCGGAACTTCCCCGGCCTCGTAAAAGGCCACCTTCACGCCCATGTCCGGGAGAATGCGAGGGTCGAGCTCGTCGAAGCCGATACGTACCTTGACCGTCGCCCGCTGGCGGTCCGCGGTCGGAATGATGGCGATCACCCGCGCCGGGATCTTCCAGTCGATGTAGGCGTCGAGCGTCGCCTCGACCGGTTGGCCCGCCACCACCCGGTTGATGTAGCTCTCGTTGACGTCAACCTCGATCTCCAGCGAGGTCATGTCGACGATCGTGCCGATTCCCGTGCGGGTGAAGCCGCCGGCTGAGATCGGCGAGATCATCTCGCCGGGCTGGGCGTTTTTCGCCACCACGACGCCGGCGAACGGGGCGCGGATCTGGCGGTCGGCGAGCTCCTGCTCCCACAGCGACAGGCGGCTCTCGGCGACGTGGATCTGGTCCTGTTGCTGGGCGATCCGGGCGTTGAACGAGTCGTAGTTGGCTTGCACGCGGTCGAGCTCGGCTTTGGCGACGACGCCGCGATCGAACAGCGGGCGGACGCGGTCGAGCTCGAGCTCGGCTTCGTGCAGGCGCACGTCGGTCTCGGCGAGCATGGTCTTTGTCGCCGCCAGCTCGCTCTCGGCGAGCCGCAGGTTGACCAAGACGTTCGACGGGTCGATGGTGGCCAGAAGCTGGCCTTTTTCGACCTCCATGCCCTCCTCGATCAGAATCTCGGTGACCCGCCCGGTGACCTTCGAGGAGACCGTTGCCATGCGCCGCGCCGTCACATAGCCCGACGCATTCAGCACCGTCGTCGGCTGGCCGAGGCGTACCTCGCGGGCGGTGGCGGTGCGCACTTCGATGACCGGTGTGCGGCTGGTGTACCACCACGCTCCGCCGGCGACGGCGGCGGCCACGACGATCAGGCCGGCGACGACGCCGAGCATCGAGCGGGGCGCGGTTTCGTCGCCACGATCGATCTTCAAGCTGGCGAGGTCTCGATTATCGGACATTGTGGAGATTTTACTGAGAATCAGGACGAATCGCGCCCACCGACGTCCAAACGGCACGATCGGGCCTCGAGCGGTCCGGGAGTGCCGCCAGCGGCGTCCGGTCGCCGCGGCGCCGGGCGCCGGGTGCAGAGGAGGCGAACGGCTGTATGAGGAGGCGGGCGGGAAAGGGGTCCACCGCCCGCTTCAGTCCTTCGCGTCGAGCCGCAACCGGATGCTCCAGTCGAGCTGCTTGAGGTCGAGCGGCTTGGCGAGGTGGTCGGCGGCCCCCAGCCGCAGGCACTCGCGGGCGTCCTCGTCGGATGCGTAGCCCGAGATCGTGCAGATCACGCCAACATCGAGGTTGTTTTCCTTGATCTGCCTGAGAACCTCGTGACCGTTGACCTTGGGCATGTAGAGGTCCATCACGAGGATATCCGGCGGATCGTCAGTGATGCGTTTCAGGGCCTCTTCGCCGTTGGCGGCCACGTCGACGTCGAAGCCGCGGCGCGACAGGAAGCGCTGCAGCAGGTTGCGGATGGTGGGTTCGTCGTCGACGACCAGGGCGCGGATCCTGCCCCCATGGGCGACCGCCTTGCCGCCTTCGGCAAGCCGCAGAAACTCCAGCGGTGTGTCGAACTCGACGCCGAGGACGAAGCCGTCCTGTCGCCGCTCGATGCGGCGGATGACACCCCACGCGAGCTTCGGTTTCAAGCGCCCGCGGCTGTTGAAAAAGCGGACGATGCAATCGGTGCGATCGGGGATCTCGCGACCGACCCAGGCGCTCATTCCGCCGCGGCTGACATCGGTGCTGAGGCCGGAGATCGCGGACGACAGGTGCTCGTCCAACGGCGCGCCGTTGGGAACGACCTGGACCTGTATCAGCACCGACATCGCGGTGCGCGGGAAACCGCGTCGCTCACGTCCTTCGAAAGGCTCGATCATTTGCCTCAGTTTAACAGGGGCCCTGATGGCCGAAAAGCTCGACCTCCGCGAGCGGCTCGACGTGACGCCGCCCGCGGCACGATGCGCCGGCGGCAGACGTGCTCCGCTCCACGCCCGCAGCCGGAGGGCGGTCAGGAAAAGATCCGGAGCCAGATCTTGAATAGCCGCTTGACGGTCGGTGTCAGCTTCGTCCGGCGCCACTTGTCGGCGGCTTTCTTGATGATCTCGGCCTGGGTCGGGTACGGGTGGATCGTCGCGGCGATCTTGCTCAGGCCGACGCCGGCCGTGATCGCCAGGCAGAGCTCGCCGATCATGTCGCCGGCGTGCGACGCCACCATGGTGGCGCCGAGGATCTTGTCGCTTCCCTTCTTGAGGTGGATCTTCAGAAAGCCCTTCTCTTCACCGTCGAGGAGAGCCCGGTCCACATCGCTGAACGGCACCTGCACGGTATCGACTTTGTAGCCGAGGTCGCGGGCGTCTTGCTCGTAGAGACCGACGTGGGCGATCTCGGGGCTCGTGTATGTACACCAGGGAATGACGAGCTCCGAGGCGCGGGCACGGCCGAAGAACAGCGCGTTCTGGATCACGATGCGCGCCTGGGCGTCGGCGATGTGGGTGAACTTGAAGGCCGAGGCGACGTCGCCGCAGGCGAACACCTTGGAGTTCGTTGTTCGCAGGCGGTCGTCGACCAGCACCCCGGCGCGCTCATACTGAATACTGGCGGCCTCGAGGCCGAGATTCTCGACGTTCGGAGCGCGCCCGACGGCGACGAGCAACTGGTCGAACACGGTCTCGTGCGTCTTCCCGTCGCGCTCGAACCAGACCGCGATCTCGGCGCCCCTCTGCTCGACTTTCGTGACGCTGACGCCGAGCAGCAGGTCGACACCGTCGGCTCTCATCGAGTCCTGGACGACCGCGGCGGCGTCGGGGTCCTCGCGCGGCAGGACGTGATCGGTCATCTCGAACAGCGACACCCGGCTGCCGAGTCGGGCGAATGCCTGCGACAGCTCGCAGCCGATCGGCCCCGCTCCGATGATGCCGAAACGCGCCGGCAGTGAGGTCAGCGAAAAAACACTCTCGTTGGTCAGGTACTCGGTGTCACTGAGCCCGGGGATCGGCGGGGCCGAAGCGCGCCCGCCGGTGGCGATCACGGCGCGCCGGAAGTTGAGCTCCTTGCCGTCGACCTCGATCCGGTTGCTGCTCGTGAAGCGTCCCTCGCCGATGAACACGTCGATGCCGAGGCCGCGAAAGCGGGCGGCGCCGTCGAGATCGCTGATGCCGGCCCGGATGCGGCGCATACGGGCCATCGCGGCGCCGAAATCGCCGGCGCCTGAGGCGGTAGGGCCGCCGAAGTCGCGGGGCCGCAACGCCGCGTGCCAGGCGCGCGCTGCCGAGATGATGCCTTTCGACGGCACGCAACCGACGTTGAGGCAATCGCCGCCCATCAAATGGCGCTCGATGAGAGCCACCTTGGCGCCCAGTCCGGCGGCTCCCGCGGCCGCTACCAGCCCTGCGGTGCCGGCGCCGATGACCACCAGGTGATAGCGCGAGGCGGGTTCGGGATTGACCCAATCAGGCGGGTGGACGTTGTCGATGAGCCTGCGGTTGTACTCGTCGTCCGGCGAAATCATCGTCTGTGGCATGTCGTGCCTCCGTGGCTCGTCGCTCATCCGCGCTTCGTGCCCGTCTGCGGCTTATCGTTCATCCGTGATCCCGCGCAGCGTTCGAGTGGCGATTCTCGTGACGATCGTCGTCACCACCAGGGTGGCAACCAGGCCGAGCCCGAAAAGAGCGTAGTAGCCACCATCTCGTTGTGCTCCGGCGCCGCTGGCGACCTCGGCTACAGCGCCCGCCAGGCGGCCGTAGTACACGTACAGGAACGTGCCCGGGAGCATGGCGAGATGGGCTGTCACGTAGGCGCGCAGCGGCACGCTGGTGAGGCCGAGGGCGTAGTTCAGCAGGTTGAAGGGGAATAGCGGCGACAGGCGCAACAAGACGACGATCTTCAAGCCCTCATTGCCGACCGCGCGGTCCACGGCGGCAAATTTGTCGTGACCGTCCAGCTTCTTTTCGACCCACGAGCGGGCGACATAGCGCGATACCAGGAACGCCAGCGTCGCACCCACCGAGGCGCCGACAAACACCGTGGTGATACCGGTCGCGAGCCCGAAGATGGCGCCGGCAAACAGGGTCAACAGCGAGCCGGGCACCATCGCCACGGTGGCGATCGCATACCCGGTGGCGAAGACCAACGGACCCCAGATGCCGAGGCTCTCGACCCAGGTTGCGAACGCCGGCAGGAGGCGCGCCAGATCCTCGCCCATGACGAACAAGAAGACGAGAATCGCCGCGGCCACGACGATCTTGGCAATGCCCGCGCGCCGAGCTCCCGGCGCGGAGTTGCTTGTCTTGTGTTCGTCCACGGCGATGCTGTCTTCCATTTCGGGTCCGTGCAGGAGTGTGATTCTCGTCGGTCGCGGCGGTTTCCGCCAACGCTACCGACGATTTGCCCGGCGATCGCGATTGGTTTCAGCCGCGGCGACGGAGAGCCGCCGATCTCGACGCCTTTCGTCGGGAGGGTGGGCCCGAGCTTCCACGAGGCTGTTGTACGCCTTCAGGCGGCGTGCCGCTTGGCGGGCCGGGCTCAGGCCAGGGCGCGAACGAACTCCGTCATCGCCGCAATCGCCTCAGCGAGGTTCTGCTCGAGGGTGCGGCCCGATGCCTTGCGCGGCCTGAAGGAGTGATCGCCGTCGTCGAGCCAGACGATGTTGATAGTGTCCGATAGATCGTACCCCTCGACTTCGTCGGGCTTGCCGAACGTGTCGCGCGTGCCCTGCACGATCAGGGTAGGGGTCTGCAGAGCGGCAAGGTGCGCGGTACGCAGCTTCTCGGGCCTTCCCGGCGGGTGAAACGGGTATCCGAGGCAAACGAGGCCGTGGACGCCGATGTCGTCGGCGATCATGCTGGCGATACGTCCACCCATCGACTTGCCGCCGATCACCAGTCGGCCGCCGCCCGCCGTCGCCACCGCGCGACGCCAGCTTTCCATCAGCACCGGCAGTCGATCGGGTCCGCCGCGCTTGCCCGTCTGCCGCCGCCGCTGCATGTAGGGAAACTCGAAGCGGACCACGCGAAGGCCGGCGCCGGCCAGCCCCACGGCGAACGCCTCCATGGCGGGCG
>SMVB01096219.1_pt1 | contig 21891 bp, 26 predicted proteins | sample 2456461 | NCBI WGS metagenome assembly SMVB01 (sample SAMN11095934, study PRJNA526329) | marine sediment metagenome | biome: Marine sediment; feature: Surficial sediment; material: Deep marine sediment; isolation source: Hadal surficial sediment | place: Pacific Ocean | collected 2014-05 | depth...
CTACGTTCGGACTTCGGTCGTTGGGTGGGACGCGAATATGCGGGATGGCTGAGAGATGAAGGGGATAGGCCCCTCCTCTCGGTGGACATCGTTCGGGAGCACCTGCTCCCACTCCTTGGGCCCTCGCCCGTTTTTTTGGTCGTGTTGGACTGTATGCGCCTGGACCAGTGGCGGGTGATCGCCCCGCTACTAGCTCCGTACTTCGAGATCGAGGAGTCGTACCACTATTCGATTCTTCCCACGGCCACACCGTATGCGAGAAACGCGATCTTCAGCGGCCAGTTCCCGGACGAGATCGCGCGAGACCACCCCGGCTGGTGGAACAAGTCGAACGACGAGGGCAGCCTCAACGCGTTCGAGGACGAGCTTCTTATCAAACAGCTGCAGCGTCTCACCGGAAGGCACATCCCGGTTCACTACGAGAAGATCTTCACTGACAAGCAGGAAGATCAGGTGCGTGGCCGTGTCCGTTCAGCGCTCAAGAAGCCCCACTCCGTCATCGCGATGGTTTTCAACTTCGTCGACCTCATGACACACGGGCGAAGCGAATCGCCCATTCTGATGGAGGTGGCCAAGGACGAGGCTGCGCTCCGCGGGCTGACCCGGGCCTGGTTCAAACGATCGACCGCGTTCTCTGTTCTCAAGGAAGCCGCTGCCGCCGGCCACAAAGTGATCATGACCACCGACCACGGCTCGATCCTTTGCCAGAGGCCGGCGACCGTCTTTGCTCGAAGGGACGCAACCAGCAACCTCCGGTACAAGTTTGGGCAGGACCTGAGGACCGAGAAGGCCAATACAGCGTTTTCCACCAGTCGGTCGGAGGACCTCCGTTTTCCCAAGGGGAAACTCGGTGTGACGTACGCGTTGGCCGTCGACGACTACTTCTTCGTGTATCCGACCAAGTTGAGGGAATACCAGCGCCGATACCGCAACTCGTTCCTGCACGGGGGCATCTCCCCAGAGGAGATGATCGTCCCGGTCGCGCGCCTTACGCCGCGTGGTCGCGGCCCCACACGTTAATCTGTCGGCGTGACGCTCTACACTCGGGTCCTCTCGTACCTTCGTCCCTACCCATTCGCTCTCGCTGCGGCGGGCGCCGCAATTTTCGCGTTCGCCGCGCTCGACGCTTCGGCATACGTGCTGCTCATTCCTTTTGTGGACACGCTCTTCCGTGCCGGACCGACCGGAGGAGGTGGAGCGTTATCCGGTGAGGCGGGTGGTCCGGACCTGATGACCAGGGTCCTGGACGTTACGGTGTACCGATTGGTGGACGTCGAGGGTGACCCACTCCAGGCGGTCCAGGGGATCGTCGTTCTCATCCTGGTCGTATTTCTGCTCAAGAACGTATTCGACTTCGCCCGGACCTATCTGGTGGCGTGGGTGGAGCAGACCGTGACACGGGACTTGCGGAACGAGGTCTACGATCACGTTCTACGGCTCGACCTTTCTTTCTTCGCCGGGACGAAGGTCGGACAGATCACTTCCCGGATCACCCACGACGTGGAGCAACTGCGTCGTCTCCTCACGACGGAGTTGGCGAGGCTTCTGTCGTCCGGCTTCGAGGTCGCCGCGTTAGTGGCTCTCATGCTGCTCCTGTCTTGGAAGCTCACACTCGCGGCGTTCGTGGTGATTCCCGGTACCATGGGGGTCTGGGCTTTATTGGTGAAGCCCCTCCGGCGCGGCGATCGGCGCGTCTTGGATTTGGCCGGAGAGGTGAGTGCTCGGATTCAGGAGACTCTGTCCGGAATTCGGGTGGTTAAATCCTCTTCCGCGGAGGAAATGGAGCGGGAACGGTTCCGCTCCGTCACGGGTGATTATCACAGGACGTTTTTGAGAGCGGAACGGTTACGGGCCCTCGCGGGCCCCCTCACCGAGACGCTCGCGACGGTTGGCACCGTCGTCATCCTGTTGTACGGGGCTCGTCTGGTGTTGTCGGATGGAGCGTTGAGCGGGGCCCAGTTCGTCAGTTTCGTCGCCCTCAGTCTCAAGCTCTACAGGCCCGTGAAGTACGCGGCCAAGTTCCCGACGCTGGTGCAGCCCGGGCTCGCGGGGGCTGAGCGCGTCTTCGAATTCCTGGAGACACCCATCACCATCAGGGATCGGCCCGGGGCGAAAGTCCTGAGAAATCCGACCGGCGCCATCACGTTTGAAAACGTCACCTTCGAATACCGACCCGGCGAGCCCGTACTCCGAGACATCACCATGGAAATTCCGGCCGGAAGTGTCGTGGCCCTGGTCGGACCGAGTGGGGCGGGGAAGAGTACACTCGCAGATCTCGTGGTGCGGTTCCACGACGTGACGTCGGGTCGAGTCACCGTCGATGGTGTGGACGTGAGGGACTGGACGGTTTCGAGTCTGCGTGCGTCGATGGGCATCGTACCCCAGGAGACCGTGCTCTTCCACGATACGATCGCCGCCAATATCACATATGGGACCAAGGATGCGACGGACCTGGAAATCCGGCGTGCGGCGCGAGCAGCCAATGCCCACGGATTCATCACTGCCCTGCGGGGGGGGTACGAGATGGTGGTGGGCGAACGGGGCACTCGGCTGTCGGGTGGCGAGCGCCAGCGCATCGCGCTTGCGAGGGCGATCCTCTCAGATCGTCCCATCCTCATTCTCGACGAAGCCACGAGCTCCCTCGATACCGAGTCGGAACGCCTGGTGCAGGAGGCCGTGGGGCGCCTCATGGGCGGGCGCACGGTGCTGGTGATCGCCCACCGGCTGTCGACCGTCCGGCGCGCCGATCTCATCCTCGTGCTGAAGGACGGGCGGATCGTCGAACGGGGCGACCATAACTCGCTGTTCGCGGCGAGCGGGCTCTATCGGCGCTTGTACGAGCTTCAGCACCCCGAAGCGGCTTTCCCTTCTACCGAGAGCGAGCCCGCGCCACGTGCGGAGGTTCGGGCCTGAAGGCTGTGACGGCCCGGTACCGGATCGAGTTCTGGACTTTTCGAGCTCTTTCCTGGATCGTGGCGGTGCTTCCGGAGCGAGCCGCATTGGGCCTGGCAAGTGCGCTCGGATGGTTTGCCGGTGTGGTGTTGCGGGTCCGTCGGGTCGACACCGATCGGCACCTCCAGATCGCGTTTCCTGAGCGGGATTCGGCCTGGCGTCGGCGTGCGGCGCGGGCCAGTTACATACATTTCGCCCGGGAGGCAGCCATGACCATCCGCCTTTCGCGGATGCCCCCGGAGGAGATCGTTCGGCGCACGGAGGTAGTGGGTCTCGAAGCCCTGAAGGAAGCCGCCTCCGAGGGTAAGGGGGCCGTCATGATTTCCGGGCACTTGGGCAACTGGGAAATGGCGGCAGCTTCGGTGGCGGTGCGGGGCGTACCGATGGATGTGGCGGCTCATCTCCAGAAGAACCCGTTGTTCTACCGCCATATGGTTGAGTTGCAGGATCGTCTCGGACTGACTGTCATCGTGAAGAACGAAGCGTTTCGTCTGGTGCCGCAGGCGCTCGCCGCGGGCCGAGTGGTCGCCCTGATTGCGGACCAGAACATCCGGCAACGCGGAGTCTTCGTCGATTTTTTCGGGAAGGCGGCCGCCACCGCCAAGGGTCCCGCATTGTTCGCCCTCCGCACGGGTGCTCCGGTCTTCTTGGGCGTGGCGGTTCGGAAACAAGGTCACCCCTCGCGGTACCGGGTCACCATCGAACCCGTTCCGGTCGAGAAGGGAGCCCGTGGTGCGGATGCGATCCGTGACTTGACCCAGCGGCACGTCTCCATACTCGAGTCACACATTCGCAAAGCGCCGGGCCAGTACTTCTGGCAGCATCGCCGGTGGAAGACGCGTCCGGAGCGGTAACTACCTTCGGAACCGCACTCACTCTGATTCGCTATCTTTGTTTAGATTTCTAGTCTCGCCTGGACATGGCCCCTTTGGGTAGCATCGACCATTGATCTACATCTGCATTCCTGCGCACAACGAAGAGCGAACCATCGGGGTTCTTCTTTGGAAGATCCGGAAGGTGATGCGCGAATTCGGCCGTGACTACGAGGTTCTGGTGCTCGATGATGGTTCCACTGACGGGACCGCCACGGTCCTCGACCGTTACCGCAGTGTCCTTCCGCTACGAGTTCTCAAGGAAGAACATCGCGGGGGGTATCCGGGCGCCGTTCAGCGTTTACTTCGGGAGGCGCTCGATCGCACGAGCTACCCAAAGAGAGACGCCGCGGTCTTGTTGCAAGCGGACTTCTCGGAGAGCCCCGACTACATCGTTCCACTGCTCAAGGCACTGGAGGGTGGGGCCGACATCGTTGCCGGTGTGGTCGAAGAGAACGGGCGCTCCGCGCCCAACGGGCATCCTGCGCCCCGCGCGGTCCGTGTGGTCAGGCGGATGGCCCCGTGGGTCCTCGGAAAGGCTTATGACGGTGCACCGGTGTCCGATCCACTGTCCGGATTTCGGGCGTACCGGCTGATCGTGCTGAAGAAGGCGTTGGCGGAGTTCAGAGGCAGGCCTTTCTTAACGACCGAAGGATGGGCGTCCAACGTAGAGCTGCTCGGCCTCGTCGCACCCCACGCACGACGGATCGCCGAAGCGCCCGTAACGCTGCGATACGATGTCGATGGGCGCCCCTCACGGTTGAGTGCGGTCCGAACCCTTAAGGGGCTGCTCCGTGTACGACGAGAGAGATGGGAGAGTCACGCAAGAGAGGGAAAGCAGTAATGGGGCGGATAAAGCAGTGATACACAGAAGATATCTGGCGGTTGGTCTGGCGCTGATGTTGGGCCTCGCGACACCCGAGGTGGGGGTCGGGCAGGGTGCCGATACGGACCTCGACCCGCGGTTGGCCGACCCCCTCACGGCGGCCGACACCCCAGAGGCCCACCGTGCTGACTCGGTCAGCTACGAGATCGATCCTTTCGCAGCGGTCGTTCCGTTTGGCCCCGGAGAGCGGCTGGAGTACAAGGTCAAGCTCGGCATCTTCAACGCGGGTGAGGCACACATGGAGGTTCTGGGCATCGACACGGTACGAGGTGAGCCCACGTACCACATCGACGTGGCCATGAAGGGGAGTCTCCTGTTCGGTGCCGTTGGGATGGACAGTCGTTTCGAGACCTGGCTCGATACGCGACTGCTCTTGAGTCGCCGATATATCTCGGACGAGAGCTACACCGGCTACAGCAGCTACCGTTCGTTCGAGTTCTACCCTGACGAAATGTACTGGCACCAGACGGACGAGGACGTGATTGGTGAGTTGGGGACCGCCCTTCCCTTGGACGACATGTCGTTCATCTATTTCGTCCGATCTCATCCGCTCGAGGTCGGACAGACCTACACGTATCCACGATACTTCAAGAAGGAGGGCAATCCGGTCGTCATCGAGGTGCTGCGTCGTGACGTGCGTGAGACTCCCGCCGGCACGTTCAACACGATCGTAGTGCGCCCGACCATTAAGACCGACGGACTCTTTAAGGACGGGGGTGAGGCCGAATTACACTTCACTGATGACGAGAATCGGTACCTCGTGTATATGCGCGTCGGCATGCCGGTTCTCGGCTCCATCACATTGCACCTCGAGAAGATCATACCGGGAACGCTCATCCACCCTGGGGCGGCTGCCCGCTAGAACCGGAGGGGCCTCGACCCTCGCGGTGGCCTACGAACTTCCGGGACACGACACCCAGGTGGTGAGCACGTGAGCCGGCGACTCGACCTGAGAAAGCTTCGCCTGAGGGCCGTCTGGCTTCTCATCCTTCCGTTTTACATTTTTGCAGCCCCCGCGGTGAACCTGTTGTGGTGGGGCGCCGGCCTGAGCGCAGCGGGGCTCGCACTCAGGGCTTGGGCCGCGGGGTCCATTCGGAAGGATCGTGAACTGGCCACGACCGGACCGTATGCTCACACCCGGAATCCACTCTACCTGGGCAGCTTCATGCTTGGCACGGGTGTGACGCTCGCCGGGGGGCTGTGGGTGTTCGGTGTGGCCTTCCTGGTGTTTTTTCTCCTGGTCTACCGGGCGACCGTACGCCGTGAGGCCACGGAGTTGGAAGCGCGTTTCGGGGAGAGCTACACAACTTACGTTGCGCAGGTGCCCGCGGTGTTTCCGCGGATCACCGGGTACCAGGGCGGGGGCTCGGATTCGGCACGGGGTGGGTTCTCCCCAGCCCGCTACCTTCGCAATCGCGAATGGGAGGCGGCACTCGGAGCGGTTGCGGCCTTCGGCCTACTGGCTTTGAAGCTGCGGCTCTGGCTTTGACGAACCTCTAGAGGTCGGACAGGGGGGCGGGTCGCGCTAGGATCTATCCGATCCCGACTTGGCGTTGTAGCCAACGTATGTAGCCCACGATCTCCAGGACGATTTCGTCCGTTACGCCGGGGACGGGCGGCATGTCACCGAAGCGCCAGTGATGGGCCCGTACGCCATTACGCGCGGCCAGAATGAAGGCTGCATCGGCGTGGTGGTTGGGTTCATAAATGATGTCTACCAGGGGCGGACCCTGGGTGGTACCGTCGCCGGCCGGACCATGACAGACGCTGCAGTTTTGTGCGAACAACGTCTTGCCCTCTGCCAGTTCAGGTGGAGATGTCGCTGCGATCCCGCGAAGTACGACCTGCCTTTCGTCGGTCGGCGGAGCCGGAGCGGGAGCCTCAGAGGGAGACGGAGACGGAGACCGACCTTCTGGCTCGGCACCGCATGCCGTGCCCACAATCGAGAACAAGAGGGCCGCTCCAACGGTCCAGAATCCTGATCTGTTACGTATAGTCACCTTCGCTCCTAGTCAGCTGGGCTCCGCATGTCCGGGGCGCTGTGCGGTCACAGGTACTTGCCCTGGTCACAGGTAGTTACGGACGGCCAGGTCCACTTTCTCGAGGACCATCTCGGCTGTCACTCGTTTCATGCCGTTTCTCTGGTCCATGGAAATCGGGTATTCCTCGCCTGGAAATTCGGCGTATCCGTCGACCACCAGGTCATAATAACGGCGGTAGGGTCCCGAGCGTTTCGGATTGGTGCACCCGTAGATACCGACGACCGGCGTCTCGAGGGCCCGGCTGATGTGTAAAGGTCCCGTGTCGGGGCTTACAGTCAAGGCGCTGCCGTCGAGGAGGTAAACGAGGCGGCGCAGGTCGTCTCCGATGGCGTCGATGGGATGGGCTTTCGTCAAGCTGAGAATCTCGTCCGCCATCTCGCGTTCGAGCTTGGACGGTCCACCCACTAGAATGGGCTGGAGCCCATGCGTCGACTCGATCTCCTCCAGAATTCGTGCGTATCCCTCGGCGGTCCAATTTTTCTTGGGCTTGGTAGTGGCGACTACGACGGAACAGGCTGGCTTGTCCAATTCGGAGAAGAACGACGCCTGGGCCTCGCGGTCCTGGTCCGCGATGGGGATGTCCCATTCGACGGGCTCGGGATCGACGCCCAAGTAGTGCAGGAACTCGAAATACTGTGCCTGCACGTGTTGAGGGGGCTGCGGGGGAATACGCTCATTCGTGAAGATCCAGTTGGCGTCGCGTGCGCGTGCCGTGTCGAAGCCCAGCTTTCTTTTCGCCGGTAGCATGCCGACGACGATGCCGGCTTTGAGGTAGACCTGGAGCGCGAGGGCGAGATCGAAGTGCTTCCCTCGTACATAGTGGCCGAGGTCGGCGAAGTTGGTCCAGGATCGTAACCCGCCCCTCCTCCTCTCGAACACGATAAGCTCATCGATGGCGGCGTGTCCCTCGACGAGTGCCCTGAGCGTGGGCTGGATGATCCACGAAATCCGAACGTCCGGCCAGGCACGTTTCAGCGCGTTGGCCACGGGGAGGACGTGGACGGCGTCACCGATGGCGCTCAGCATCACGATGCAAACGCTGCCGATAGGTCCGTTCGCCTGGGTCGTCATGACGTTGTCCTGTCCAGGCCCAGCAAGTGGTTCATCTCGTCCTTGGTCAGATTCCCCCCGCCGTCTTGGTCGGTCCGCTGCTGGGACCGTTGATGTGTACGATCGAGTTTACGGATCGAACGAGCAAGCCGTCGCTGAAGCCTTCCGGCATTCACAGAGTCGCCCGGCCCCGCCAGCCTACACCCGTCCAGGTCGAGTAGAATAGCATGGACGTGCTGCTCTTCTCGAGCAATAAGGATGTTCCCGGCGTTCAGATCCTTGTGACGCACACCCGCCTCCGACAAGCGTGTGATCAGGTCTCTGGTGCAGGTCAGGGCCTCTCGGCGTGTGTCTCTGGCGGTACGTCCATCGGAGGGGTCGTGGATACCGAACAGTACATCAGCGAGAGTCCGGGCGTGGGGCACGAACTCTGTGACGAGGTCGGCTCGGTAGAGGACACCCCTTGGATACACGGCTGCAGCCACGATTCGGGGTGTGGTGAAACCCAGTTCCACGATCCGGGCGCTGCTCTCCAGTTCGGTGAAACTCCGGGGCCGTCCCAGCCGAAGGAAGCGGTCACCGAAGGATCTCATGAGCCCGCCTCGGCGGTAACGTCGAACCACCCACGGTGGCCCCGCCCCGTCCGGATTCGCCACGACCGGCACGGGCCCTCTCCCGTGGAGCGTCCGACGGGCCGAAGCGCGTGCGGCTTGGTACAGGGATCCATATTCTTCGACCGCTTGGCGACTCCAAGATGCGGCTTCGGGCCGTGCAAGGATCTGTGCTCTTCCTACCGTGATGCGTTTGAATCCTCTAGGCGGCTGTCCCGCCGGACCGATGTACGGTCCCTCCCGCTCGACGTTGTCGTCCCGGCGGAGTTCCTTAGCGCCTACCGAGGATGGTTCGCTGTCTCTCATCAGTGGCGCCCAACTCCGTATCGCTCGCGGGCCCGGCTGACACGTTCTAGAACGTCTCTGATCCCGATTCCCGGCATTCGTCCCGGGCGGGGTCCGTAGTGGGCTGGGGTCCGGGTCTCGCCGGGATCCGTGTATCGGTCCACGACCAGGTCGTGGTAACGCTCGTACGGACCGACTCTCCACGGATTGGTGTGGCCGAAGAGCCCGATCACGGGAACGCCCATCGCGTGGGCGATATGGAGGGCCCCGGTGTCCGGGCTGATGACGAGGTCACACCCTCGGATGCTCCAGATCAATTGCCGTACCGAATTGGACAGCGCCGACCTCGCGGCGACCGCTCCGTCGTGCATGATGGCTTGCGCGGTGGCTTGCTCCTTCTCCCCTGGCCCCCCCAACAGAAGCACGTCGAATCCGAACTCGGCCTCCAGAGCGCGAGCGAGCGACACGTACCGGTCGGTTGGCCAATCTTTTGCCCGGCTGGCGGTGCCCAATGCCAACCCGACCACCGTCGCACCTGCCGAAGGTAAAAAAAAAGTCTCGGCTGCCGACTCCTCATCTTCCGACAGAGTGATCTCCCACTCCAGGGGGTCCGGTCTCTCGACGCCCACAACATCCAGAAACTCCAGGAACAGATCCTGCGTGTGTCGCCACTCCCCTCCCGCTGTGTACTCGGTGTTGACGAACCGGACTCCATCACGTGTCCTCGAGGGCGCGAGGCCCACTCGTACCGGTGCGCCCGAGAGGTAGGCCGGGAAGATACTCTTGGCGTAGCGCTGCATGTTCAGCGTCAGATCGCAGGAGGGTCCGGCGCGAAAGGCGTTCCAAAGATCGTATACTCCCCGGAGACCTCTCTCCGGCCGGAAGACGATTACTTGGTCCACCGCCGGGTGATGCTCGAGGACCTGCGCCGGTACGGCTTCGGCGACCCAGATGATCTTCCTGGAAGGCCGATCGCGTTTTAGGGCCACGGCAACGGGAAGTCCGTGAACGACGTCCCCGATGCCCGAAAGGAGCACGATACAGACACGGTCGCCTGGGGTGGCCTGGGCTGCCGTCCTCTGAAGTTCGCCACCCTCGCGCGCACCGGGTCGGATCATTCCGAGGAGCTCCCCGCGGGCAGTTCCATCAGAAAAAGGGAGGGGCCCTCGTAGTCCCGGCCCTTGATACGGATCCGAAAGCGGTACGCCCCGGGTTCGGGAAAGACGATCCCCCGAAGTGGCATGACGATCTGAGTGCGTGCAGGAGGGCTCTTAGGGTCACGCCGGTCCACTTCCGAGTGTCCTTTGATCGTCATCGTGGATTGGCCGGACGGCCCGGTCACTTCCACGACGAAGTCGTAGTGGCCGATGTCGTTTCGGCTCCACTCCACAGCGATGACCAGCACCATGTCGTGTTTAGCGGGGAACCCCGGAGCGGCGAGATCATTGAAGACTCCGCGGATGTCGAGTTTACCGTCCGCGGTTTGCTCTGCGTGGTCGCAGACGAGGGCCAGCTGCAATTGCATCGTACCCGGTTCCTATGAAGGCTTCACGGTCAACAGTCCTCGGCGGAGCCCCATCCTCCTCCGCCGGGAGAACGAATACTGACGACGTCGCCGAGTTGTGCGAAAAACGTAACCTTCGCCGGAAGCGGCTCCTCACTGCCCTTTCGGATGAGGACGTTTCGGCCGGGGCTCCCGTCATGCCCGCCCCGTGCACCCGAGGGCCGTCGGCTCCGGCGCTCGGAGAGGAGCGTTACGGTTGCCTCGCACAGTAGCTGTACGTCCCTGCGAAGACCGTCTCCGCCCTGGTAAAACCCGGCACCCCCACTCTTCCGCCTCAATGAATATCGGGTGATCCGGAAGGGATAGGCGTGTTCAAGGGCCTCGATGGGAGTGTTGAGGGAGTTCGACATATGGGTGTGTACACCAGAAAGTCCATGTCCGGCAGGACCCGCACCCATCCCTCCCCCGACGGTCTCGTAGTAGGCGAAATTGGCTCCGTTCCTGGGATCCACCCCCCCGATGGTCATGTTGTTCATCGTGCCTTGGGAAAGTGCAGGCATGAGGTCCGGAAGGGCACGCGCGAACGCCTGGAAAAGGACGTCCGTGATGCGCTGGCTGGTCTCGACGTTGCCGGCCGCAACGCTCGCGGGAAGGCTGGCGTTCACCACCGAGTTTTCCGGCAGGATCAGCCGGACCATCGACATGGAGCCGCCGCCGGCCGGGAGCGATTCGCCTAGGAGGGCCTCCACGACGCAGCGTACGGTGTACCTCGTGGCGGAGTGGGTGACGGCCCTTACGGCGTTGATCCCGCCCTTCACTTGAGGGCTGGTCCCCGTAAAGTCGACATCGAGACCGTCGCGGTGTCGGACGAGCTTCACACGAATCGGGATGTCCACGGTTCCGAATCCGTCGTCGTCCATGAAGTCCTCGGCCTCGTACTCACCGCGTTCGATGTGTGCGAGGCCGGCCTCCACGAGTCGATCCGCGTACTCGACCAACAAGTCCATGGCCGCCGTTGTCGCCGTGTCGCCGCGTCGTTTGACGATCTCAAGTAGCCGGGACGCGCCCGCGTGCAGGGCGGCAAGTTGGGCGTCGAGGTCACCACTTCGTTCGGTCGGGGTTCGGACGTTTGCCAGTATGAGGTTCCACACCCCTTCTTCGCGTACGCCTCCCCTGTAGAGGTAGACGGGTGGGATGCGTAGTCCCTCCTGATAGATCTCCTGGGCCAGCGGCATCGATCCGGGGCTCATCCCGCCGACGTCCGAGTGATGGGCCCTCGACGCCACATAAGCGAGCGGTGTGCTGCGGTTCGGGTCGTGGACCGGCGAAATCAAAGTGATGTCGGGTAGATGTGTACCGCCCCGGAAGGGATCGTTCAGGCAGACGACGTCTCCGGCGTCGAGCGGGCCGAGTTCGCTGAGGGCAGACTCTACGCTCAGCGGCATTGCGCCCAGGTGGACCGGCATGTGGTCCCCTAGAGCGACGGGCGCGCCCGTCGCTGAAAAGAGCGCGCACGAGTAATCTCGACGTTCCTTGATGTTGGGTGAGAAGGAGGCTCGCCGGAGCGCGGCGCCCATCTCTTCGGTCAAGGCCGTAAAGAGGTGACGGAAAATCTCAAGCGTTATGGCGTCGGGCTCTTCCCGTCCCGTTGGCCGACTATCGAGCATGAGTTAGCTTTAATGGCTAAGGTAGTGTCGCATACATCTGGACCGGATATTGTATCCGTTCAAAGGGAATACAGGGAGGTGTGAGTGCCAATAGAGAAGATTTTTGCACAGGCTCGGGACGAGTTGTTCAGCCACATCAATCGATGCGGCGTGCTGAGCGCCACGGATGACGACCGAACGACGTGGATGACCGAGACCATCGACTATATCGGTGAGCGTTATCCGGATCTGGTGGATCCCGATCTCCGTGAGCTCCATGCGGTCGGTATCAGGTTCTGTCAGCCGGCCATCAACAACGTGCCTGCTGCCGTAGTAGCGGGACCAGGGGCCGAGCCGGCAGCCGAGGCTACAGCCGACGAGGCTACGGCTACGGATGTGCCCGAAGCAGCAGATACACCCGAAGCCGTAGAGAAGCCCGAAGCGGTAGATGCACCCGAGGCCGTGGATGCGCCGCAGGCCGCCGCCGCACAGTAAGCTTCTCCGACGTCCTAGCCGACCCCGGGCTGGACCAGACAGGGGCGCCAACGCTGTCCCAGAGCTTACCCACATCACTCTGATCGTCCGTCCTACGGCGGGAAGCTGCGTCTTCCCGCCGTTTTCTCCTCTTGGATAGGGCGGCAAGGTTGTCCGCGGCAGGCTGAGCGGGGGTGCTGGCGCACACTTCGGACACATAGTATGTTGCCGCCCCAGTTGGCGGGACTGATGAGTACGCGCCTGTCGAAAGGGTGACCCAGACGCCTCTATGAGGGACGCTCAAGAAACGGAATTGCGGTGCGGCGTGCGTCGAAACGGCTCATGACCGGCGCCCGTAAGGACCCGAGTGTGGCGGCGGAGAGCGACCAACGCCTGATACTCGCGGATGAGGATGGCCTCCTTTCCATCTATTACGAAGGAAGGCGTCTGCCTTCTCCGTCGGGCGGATTCCTGATGGTCCTGGGGGTTCAGCCTGAGGCCGAGGGGGCGGGTTCGGTCTTCCTGGAGTGCACGTCGTCGTCGCTTCGGTACCGGATGAGTGTGCCCAAGGCCACGCGCGCCGAGAGGAAGAAGGTGCGGGACCTGATCGACGAGGGCCGTGATCCGGAATGTCCCCGGCACCAGGGTCAACTCCTAGTGCGAATACGTCACGATCTTGCTTGCTCGAGGTGTGGTGTACGGTATGCCAAGGCGAAGTAGTGGCCGGCGAGGGTCAGGGTGGTTATCGCCACGGGCGTCCATTACATTTGCGCTGTTCGCCCTCGAAGGCCGTCCTTTGGCAGCCCTCTAACGTAAGGAGCTTTTGTCGCGATGGCAGAGGGTTTCCTCAGCTCTGAGGAGTACGACGAAAAAGCTCATCAGCTCTACAACAGTGGGGATTACGAAGGGGCCCTCGAGACGCTCAAAGAGGGCCTCTCGATTTATCCCAACGCAGTTGAACTCTGCGTGGGGATGGGCTACGCACGTCTCGCCCGGGAGGAGTATGCATGGGCGCGCAGGGCGTTCGACCGTGCGCTCGTTCTTGATCAAGGGCATGAGGACGCCCTGGTCGGGTTAGGCGAGACACTGCTCCGCTTCGGGGAGCGTGACGCCGCGCTCGCACTGTTCGAGCGAGTCGCCGCGCTGGGGTTCGAGGACGACGTGGAGCTGATGCTGACGGTGGGGCGGGCGCTTTATCGCGAAAGCCTTTACGCCGAAAGCCGGGATGTGTTCGCCAAGGCCGCCGCCGCCCGTCCCGACAGTGCGGAGGTCGCGGCCTCGCTTGGCTACGCACTCCATCGGCTTGGCGAGGAGGTAGGGGCCGGGCGTCAGATCCGGAGGTCCCTCCGCCTCGATCCCGATCTCCATGAAGCCAGAATCTACCTCGGCCATCTCTTGTATGATCGCGGAGACTGGGAGGGAGCACTCCGCGAGTTCGAACGTGTCCCGCCGCTCGATCACTGGGACGCGTTGGCGGTGTGGCGTCTCGTCGAGCTAAAACGAGCGCTCTGGCAGGTGGAAGACGGGGACCTGAGGATCAAGCCCTGGCAAAAGCGCTTGGACGAGCTCGAGGCGCTCCATGATCCCATCGACCGTTTACTCGCTGAAGTCGAAGCACAGGTCAACGGTGGTGAACGATCGCTTGTCGACCCGAGTCAGCTCGAACTCTTCGAGCGGGGTGAACGAAAAGGCGCCACGGAGTCGCATGAGGTCCGAATTGGCGATGGGCACCTGTTCCGCGGAACATGGCAAGGTATCGTGCGGCAGATGAGAGATCAGGCCGGATTTTCACACGAGTCTCTATCCCAGTACATGAGACGGCTGGCGGAGCGTTGGCACGAACAGCTCGGCGTGGAGATTCCCTTTGCCGATCCCGAGACCTTCCTCGAGGCTGCCATTCGTGCCGGCGTGGTGTATCTCGAAGACTAGGACTCCTTTCAACAGCTTTCTGACCATGCCACAGTCCGGAGATGTTCTTGAGCGTTTCATCAAGGCGCTCGTACTGGAGATCACGTCTACCCGTCCCGAGTACCTGACCACTCCGTTCACGGTCGCGGAGATCTACCAGGACCTCGTTCCTTACCGATCCCACCGGGCTTTGATCGGGGTCGAGATGAACGGGGACTACGAGGAAGCACTCTTGCAGATGCTCTCTGGCGAGGGCGACTGCCTCCTCCTCGACTCTGCGGTTGCGCGCCAGGAGATGCAGGACGAACTCGCCAGCTCGAATCCAAACACTGGGCTGTTCCATGATTTTGCGGCGGTGGACGTCCGTTTACATCCCGGGCGGGTGCCCCTGGACGCGGGCCGCGGATCCGCAACGGGACACGGCGAGGCTTCAGAAGCGGACACCACCGATCGGCAGATGGCCCCGACGAGGGGAGCGGACGTCGAGTTGGAGGTCGAGAGGGAGTTGGAGGCAGAGAGAGAGTTAGAGGTTGAGCGGGAGTTGGAGGCTGAGCGGGAGTTAGAGGCAGAGAGAGAGTTAGAGGTTGAGCGGGAGTTGGAGGCAGAGAGAGAGTTAGAGGCTGAGCGGGAGTTAGAGGCTGAGCGGGAGTCGCAGGCTGAGACGGAGCAGAACACCCCAGTGGAAATCGCCCCAAGAGCAGCCGAAGTGGGGGGCACGGGGCCAGCCGATCCGGCGACGGTGCCCCCGGACGGAGGCGATCCGGTGGAGCTCTTGAGGGCCGAACCCGGAGCGTCCGGCGAGGACGGCGTGGTGGGTCACATTGAGACGGCTTCTGCGCCGCCGCCGACCTCGTCTGAAGAGGCGGCACGTGACCGCAGGGTTCCGACGGACGGCCAGCCCGGTGATGTCTTGATGGTGTGTCACTGGTGCCGTGAGACCCTTCCGGTGCGCGATTCTGTCCATTTCTGCCCGTTCTGTGGCAGCGACCTTCGCCCGTCTCCGTGTCGCGAGTGTGGCGAGGCGATGGAGGCCCGGTGGCATTTCTGCGTCTCCTGTGGGGCCGATGTACGCGGTTAGGAGCCTAGGGGCTCTCGCCTGTCTGGCCGTCGTAGGATGCGGGATCGAGACCAAGACGCGCCTCGAGGTAAGCGGGGTGGACAGCACGGATCTACACGCGGACATCGCCGCCGTTGCTCAGGTCATTCGGCTTTCTGGCGGCCGCGATGTTGAGCATGTGGTCCCGCCCCACCTGGAGATCGACCTCGGGGAGTGGGTCCAGTTCGTATCCCTGGACCGCCGTGTGCACACGGTGTCCTTCGCGCCCGACTCTCTTTCGCCGGAGGCCCTGGTCTACCTGATCGACACCGGCCAGCTCGAGGGCCCACCACTTCTCGTTCTCGGAAGTCGATTCCTCGTCGATTTTCGAGAGGCGCCCCCAGGTCGGTACGTTTTTTCGAGCACGAGCCATGGCGACCCTGTCTTTGGCAGCATTACCGTGCGGGAGATCTCGGCGAATCCGTAAACCTTGCGGGTACCGCGCCGGTGCTGCCCGTGCCGGCGACCCGCCGTACTCCGTTCAAACGCCTCGAGGGTGACCTAGATGGGAACACAAGGACACACCAAGGACATTGTGGTTCTCTCCGGAAAGAGGACTCCGTTCGGAACCTTCGGTGGAAGCTTGAAGAGCTTCACGGCGACAGATCTCGCGGTTTTCTCGAGTGTCGCTGCGATCGAGGTCGCTGGCGTGGATCCGGGCCAGATCGATCACTCGTTCTTCGGAAACGCACTCCAGACCTCTTCGGATGCGATTTACCTTGCCCGACACGTGGCATTACGGTCGGGCGTGCCTCAGGAAAGCCCGGCGCTGACCGTAAACAGGCTGTGTGGGTCCGGGTTCGAAGCGATTGTCCAGGGGGCCAAGGAGATTCTGCTCGGGGGAGCCGAGCTGACGTTATGCGGCGGCTCGGAGTCCATGAGCCAGGCGCCCCACGTCATACGCGGTGCGCGCTGGGGACAGCTTCGCCTGGGGCCGGCCGGAAACTCTTTCGAGGACCTCCTTTGGGAGGCGCTCAGTGACTCCAACTGCGATATGACGATGGCGCAGACTGCGGAGGAATTGGCAGAGCGCTACGAAGTGACCCGTGAAGAGGCCGATCAAGTCGCGGTCCGCAGCCAGCAGCGTGCCAAGGCTGCATGGGACGGCGGTTACTTCGCCGCCGAGATCGTTCCCGTCATGATCGAGAGCCGAAAGGGGGAGCAGGAGTTCGGGCACGACGAACACATGCGGCCCGACACCACATTGGAAGTGCTGAGCGGCCTTCGGCCGTTCTTCAAGAAGGATGGTCTGGTGACCGCGGGTAACGCCAGCGGGATCGGCGACGGAGCAGCGAGCGCTCTGCTCGCCGCGGCGGATTGGGCCGATCGAAATGGGATCCAGCCTCTGGGCCGCATCGTGTCATGGGGATTCGCGGGTGTGGAGCCACGGATCATGGGTATTGGACCGGCCCCCGCCTCCCGTCTGGCTCTTGAAAACGCGGGTTTGACGTTGGACGATATGGACTTGGTGGAGGTGAACGAAGCGTTTGCGGCTCAGTACATGGCGGTCGAGAAGGAACTCGGACTCGATCCGGCCATCACGAACGTAAACGGCGGGGCGATCGCGCTCACTCACCCCCTCGCGGCGTCAGGGGCGCGCATCACGATCCATCTTCTCCACGAATTGAGGCGGAGGGGTGGGCGGTACGGCCTTGGGGCTGCTTGTATCGGTGGGGGGCAGGGTGGCGCAGTGATCGTGGAGGCGCTGTAAGCGCGTACGGCGAAGTTCGGCTAGACCTTGCCCCGGCGCTGACGGCGGCGTTCACGGCGAATGGCCGCCTCACGTTTCCTCTTCCGCTGGGCGCTCGGCTTTTCGTAAAAGCGACGCTTCCGGAGTTCGGAATAGAGACCCGACCGCTGCACCTTACGCTTGAACCGGCGAAGGGCCCGTTCGAGGCTTTCGTTGTCCTGAATAGTTACTTCCAAAAGATCACAACTCCCTGCGGTAGGTCGAATCCAAAAAGATAACCGATCGAATGTCCGACCAGGGAGAAAAAAATAGTGGCTACGGCCGGATCAGGGAAGTCTTCGTTCACGGTGGAGGGTGTGGCTGTACAGCATGTACTCCTCCGTATGGGCCAGGAAGTCCTCGACCCACACTTCGAACGGCGGCATGGGAATACGTGCCTCGATGTACTCGATGACCAGCATCCCCAGCTGCAATCGATCCTTGGCACCGAAGTCTACCCGTTGGCCCTCCAGAATCGAGTCGACGGCGGCCTCGAAGCATTCAGGGTCAACGAGAGTGATGAAATGGCACACTTGATCAAGCCGATAGGATTGGTAGAGAGATCGGAGTTGGGCCGTGTCCGACATCCCGTCGGAGGCCTCCAGGCGTCCTTCGGCGGAGGCTGAGAGCTCCTCCGAATTCTTCAGCAGCAACTTCCTGAACCAACGTCGGGTCTTGGGAGACTGCCGGGCCTCGTCTCCTCGCCTCGTGTGCATGGCCGAGGAGAGCAACGCTCGGAAAAGCGGCCGCCCCAGTCCGCGCGCCTTATGATCAATCTCCGCTTCAGACGCTTCGATGAAGATATCGGCGGTCCGAACCTCGTCTGATTCTCCGTCGCTGTCCTGAGGACGGAACGTGACGTGCCCGTGCCACTGGCCATCCCGACCGACGAAGGTCACGAGAAAACAAGACCAGGTTTCCTGTTCCCAGTCCAGAAATCCGAGCGATCGCCGGCGGGATCGGTCGATGAGAGCGTGTTCCGTCAAGTCGCCGGTTGAGTAGAGGGTGAGGGATGAAACCTAGAATGCTACCGTGCCGTGGCGTCGGCAAGCAACCATGAGACCGTGGTAGGCGGAGCCGGTGGGCGTCGGTAGCGTCCCGGTAGGACACCACCTACAGGTGTCTTGCCATAACCGTAAACATATTGTTATCGTGGATCAACCAGGACTGGGGAAAACTAGCATTACCGCATTACAAAGACCTTTTGCGGATGCTTGCGACGCAGGAACGTACCGGCAGGAATGCCGGATTTTTTACCTGGATACTCTCGGGGGACAGCTTCAGAGGCCCGCCGATACAGACATCGACCACTCGTTCGGACCGTTTCGGACGTAAGGAGAGACATGGAGGGGACGACTTTCTCACCGCACTCCGCCGCTCGGCCCGAAGCCATGGCCGATGTACCCGGTGTCTGTGAGCTTCCCCTGACGAGGGCCGTGGTCCACTACCGCGATCTTCACGAGGTCGATTCGCCCGGCGGGCGGATCCAGGACATCGGACTCGCCCTCGTGCTCGAGGGCCGCTTTGCTTCATCCGCGGAAGCGTTGGATCTGGGGAGCTCCACCGTGAAGCTTCTGGATTTGAGTTCGGAGTTGGTCGTGCTCGACTGGGTCTATGAGCCGACACTGAAGCACATCAATCGTCTGCTGACCGAAAGAGCCCGGGGGGCTGAGGATGTGGACGCTGCTGGACGGCTCGGCGCCTACTCGTTCCAGATGGCCTTGAGCTTGCTCGGCCGACTCGGGTACGGGCCGCTCACCCGCCCCACGTTTCTCAGGATTGGATTCCGGGACATATGCCGGGACTTGGATTTTCACGAGGGTACCTCAGTGAGGATAGTCCTCGGCGAGCATCGCGTTGCACGTGCACACCTCGATTATGACTCGAACTCCTTGGTGTTCAGTACGCCCTCGCCAGAGCCGGACGCATCACTCGAAGCCGCCGTACTCGAGGTTTTCCCTCGCAGTGACGTCATGCGTATCAGCGAGGCCCACAGCGGTGGGTCTGTGTGTTACCAGGTCCGGCTCCTGTTCCCGGCCAGTTTGGCCGAGGCCCGTGGGGAGCTCCTTACGATCAGGCGAGGCCTCGGGGCATTGTTGGCCCGCTTCGAGCCGGAGCGCTTCAAGGGGATCGAGCAACATCTCACCACCTTCGGATCGCGAGACACACTCTCGCAACTCCGCGTCCGGGAGCGGCGAACCAAGACCGAGGCGCTACAGACCCGTCACGCCGCCAGCGACACCGTCCACTAGCACTAGCCACCCGCCATGACCGTCGATGCGGAGTTGGGCACGGTGGGGGGGCCGGTGGGGCCGCCGGTTGATCGGCTAGACCACGAGGGTTCGCCACGCCATTCGGCGGCCTTGAAGGGACGCTACGAGGAGTATTGTCGGCAGCAGGTATTCCTCCTCCTGGAGATCATCCCACGTGAGGCGGTGAGGCCGCTTTACCGGCGCGCAAGGACTTGGGCGACCGAGAGGGGGGTCCACGAATCCAAAGATCCGATGTCGACTCTGCGGCTCTTCTGTCGTGAGGTCCTACCGTTGCCACCGTTTGAAGTCTGGCTCATGGACTATGAAACGCATCGCCTGACCCACGTGAGCACGGGACTAGGATTGTTGCCTGTGCCCGAACCGATGGAGCCGATCGCGGTCGAGTTCAGGCGATTGGAACACGAGGCGGAGCCGTGGCGCGGAACGCTCGAAGTCTACCGAGGCGGGGATGCCTGGAGGGGGCTCATTCGATTCCAGCGTGACGGCAAGGAGGGCCAGTTCCGCACTGGCGAGATCTTCCGTGAAGACGACCTCCAAGACCTTAGAGACCGCTTTATTTCCTTTACTGTGCCTACCCTGAGGGCCTTTCTGCGATCCACCCTCCCGTAACCCCGGTTTTTTGCAAAAAACGCTCTCGGCGAAAGCAGGGTTTTTTGCAGAATTGGTTCCCGTAAGTTCCCATCGCAGTTGCATTTCACTCCTTCGAACACCTGAACTATGGGCCGCTTCGGGGGTCGAGGAACAATTGATTTCGAGCCAAATCGGTAATTTATAAGTAGTTGTTGTACAAGGAGTTACGAAATTTCGTTGGGCACACGACAATTTCGATCGCAGGCTTGCGCACGTCGCAAAGGATCTGTACTATGGGTTCGCCTCGACGTTGTTGCTTTTCCATAACACTTTCGAAATTCACGATGGTAACGTCGATCCTATCGGGTCATTTCGTGAATTTTCGAGCCACTCAAAACCCGGGGAGAAGTGTGTCCATGTGGGAGACCCGATCTGTTCAAATCACAGTGTTACTTCCCCATGATATTGCAGAACAAGCTGAAGAAGTGCAGAAGACGGATCCTGAGTTCTTGAGCCGGGTCGTGCTCTACGGTCTCACTCGCCGATCCATTTATCACCAGTTGCGCGACCGCAATCGGGACCAAGGTTCAGTCGATTACTCCCCCCCCCCTGCCATGTAAGGGCTTGACTCTCTCGGCACCCCACTAAAAACTAAGGGTAAGTAGGGCAGGCACTTGCACGTCGAAGGCCGGCGTGCCGCGTGCGCGTGGACCGTGCTGAGAGGATGTATGAGCGACGCCGGGCCGGAAGAATCCCCAGAAGGAAACCGTGATAGAGCGGAGCGCGTACTCCGGGCGAAGTACCTGGACTACTGCTCCTCTCAAATCGCTGGCCATCTAGTCCTGCTATCGCCGGACGAGATCTACGTCCTTGCTCAGGAAGCGCATCGTGCGGGTGGCGGGGAGAGTGAGCCCTCCTACGAACAGATGGTGCGTTCGGCCACCGAAGGTGTCGCTCAGCGCCTCACACTCCCCACGTTCGAGCAATGGGCTGAGGAATACGAGCGGGATCCGGCTCGATATGACGAGCAGCTCCTCGGTCTCTGGGAAAGCGAACTGGAGGAAGCGCCCGGCCCTGAGGAGGGTCCAAGCCCCACCTGATACCCCCCCTTGCCGATAGCCCTTCTAGAACGGCAAGTCGTCGTCCGGCTCAGAGATGGGCGATGCGGGGGACGATACCGGGCTGGAATCGCTCTGAAAATCTCCGCCGCGGCCGCCTCCACCGCCGGTCGACCCGAGCATGACCATCTCGAGGACGATGATATCGGTCCAGTACTTTTTCTGGCCATCGCTCTCCGACTCGGAGTATTCTATGCGCCCTTCGATGTAGAGCCGGTCACCCTTCTTGACCCATTGATCGACGATGTCGACGAGGCGGCCGAAGAACGTCAAGCGGTGCCACTCGGTCTTCTCCTTCTGCTGCCCCGAGCCGTCCTTCCACTGGCGGCTGGTTGCCAGAGACACTTTCGCTACTCGGGTACCCGAGGAGGTGGCTCGGATGTCAGGCTCGCTTCCCACGTTTCCGATGAGCATGACCTTGTTGAGGGACCGGCTCATTATCGCGCACTCCTTGGAGAATTGATGCAGGGTCACGTGCCATTTGGGCCGTGAGGCGCCACAAGGTACCAAGGGCTCCGAGCGGGCGCTATGCTACGCTACGCTTTTGTTCGATATGCCTCGCCGGGGCGCCCTCCAACGCCGGATCTGGCGGAGCCTAGCATAGGATGGCGCTGGAGTCCCTCTACGTGGCACAGAATTCGGCGCCGGGGGACGCCCCGAGCCTCGAATCCACGCTGTTTGGATTACTTGCTTCCACCGCCGACATGAGAGAGGAATCGACGGCCTTTCCGGAGAAGCGAAAGGCGGCGTCCAAAGGTGAATGAAACAGGGCGGAGACGGGTGGATGTAAGGCCCGGGAACCGTTAAATTTTAGGATGTCATCAAGGCCTTCCCCGGCATCCGTTCCTTGCGTTTGAGCGTGCTGAAACTCCGGC
>SMVB01138665.1_pt1 | contig 21884 bp, 19 predicted proteins | sample 2456461 | NCBI WGS metagenome assembly SMVB01 (sample SAMN11095934, study PRJNA526329) | marine sediment metagenome | biome: Marine sediment; feature: Surficial sediment; material: Deep marine sediment; isolation source: Hadal surficial sediment | place: Pacific Ocean | collected 2014-05 | depth...
CGGCGGCGCGCTCGACGACTCCGGCTCGCAAGATGGCGCGCCGGAGCCGCAGGATCACGAACGCTTCGGGCAGGGCCAACACGCACACCGGCAGCACCGCAGCGGACGCCAGGCGGGACGCTGGGTTGCCCCCGTCGAGAGCCTGGGCCAGCATCGTTCCGATCGCGCTCGATGCGAGAGCGTGGCCCACGGTGACGAGACCGCCGATCCACAGCAGCCGAGCGCCCTCCCACGCAGAGATCGCCCGGTAGAGCGCCTCACGCGCCTCGTCAGAATCGCCGAGCATCTGCTGGTAAAATGAGCCCCCTCCCTCGCGCGGGACACTGTCCGGCGGCGCCGTCCATTTGTCGAAGGACGGCGAAGGGCGCCACTGCTTGTTCCACAAACGCCTGTCGAACACGTCGCCAGTTTGTCGCTCGAGGTGCTGCCCGCCAAGGGTCGTCGACGCGCGCCAGTACGCCGCGAGCAAGGCGAACTGCGCCGCAATGAGCCCCATCGCACGATACTCCAAGCTGTCGGTCGCGACCGTGAGCAAACCGATGACGCCGCCATTCACGGCGAGCACGATCAACGCCAGCTTCGGTTGCGTCCACCACATTCGCGATGCCACGGAGCGACCTCCTGGATTTCGCTCGGCGTCGGTTCGGGACAAGATGTCCTGAGCGTGCACCCTTTGTATCAAGTGGATGGTACAAACGTCAACGGTTTGTATCAAGCAGGGTGATACAAAATGTCCGAAGAACACTTCTACACGAGCGAGCACATCGATCGGGCCGCGGCGCAGCGGCGTGACGAGGCCTGGGTCAACGAGCGCCTCAGCGCCGACAGCACGCTGTTCGTTCCGGTGTGGCGCGACAAGAGCTTTGTCGATCGCGCCGAGGCCGCGGGCGACACCGAGTACCGGCTCAGTGGCCGGCCCGATGCGCCGGCGGCGCCCGATCGGCGCCTCAAGGCGGTGTTCTTGCGGCCTGATGAGGCCATGCCGCTGCTCGATGGTCATCGTCGCGCCGTCTTGCTGGGCGATTCGGGGCCGCACACCTACTTCGCGCTCGATCTGTCGGATCTCGACGACGCCAAGAAGCACCGCTCGCTCGCCGGCCGTGGCGACTTCGTCGGCCTGCGCCGCGTCGGGCCGTTGCTCGATCGCTTCGACGGCGGCTTGCTCGCCTACGCCCGCGGCATGCTGCGCTGGCATCAGCAGCACGCCTACTGCGGCGTGTGCGGCAGTCGCACCGTGATGCTCGAGGCCGGCTTCGTCCGGCGGTGCACCAACGCAGAGTGCGATCGACAGCACTTCCCGCGCACCGATCCGGCGATCATCGTGCTGGTCACCCACGGGGATCGGGTGCTGCTTGGTCGCCAGGCGAAGTGGGACGCTACCTGGTACTCGGTGCTGGCGGGCTTCGTCGAGCCGGGCGAAAGCCTCGAGCAGGCGGTCCGCCGCGAGGTCAAGGAAGAGGCCGGCATCACCGTGGGGGACGTTCGCTACGATTCGTCGCAGCCCTGGCCGTTTCCTTCCTCGCTGATGATCGGCTTTACGGGAGAAGCGCTCGACGACGAGATTCGGATCGGTGACGATGAGCTCGAGGATGCGCGCTGGTTCACGCATGCAGACATCGATGCCGGACTCGAAGCGGGCGAGCTCCGCTTGTCGCCCCGCATCTCGATCTCGCGCCATCTGATCGAGAGATGGCGGCTCGCCGGTGTCGACGAGCTCGTCTCCATGACGAAGGAAACCTGAGATATGAGCACCGAGACTTTTCCGCGCACGTTCGTTCCGGTCGACGCTGATCTCGGCGACTGGGCCACGATCGAGCCGCTGTTGCAAGCGCTTCTCGACCGGCAGATCGGCGCGCCGGCGGAGCTCGAGCAGTGGCTGCTCGATCACAGCGAGCTGATGGCCTGCATCTCCGAGGAGCGTTCCGAACGCTACATCGCGATGACCTGTGATACCGGCGATAGCGACAAGGAGCGAGCCTACCTGCACTTTCTCGAGAACATCACACCGCGCGCCAAACCCTACTTCCATGCGCTGAACGAGAAGTACGTCGCCACCGAGAGCCGTGCCGACCTCGACGCCGATCGCTACGGCGTGCTCGACCGCGAGGTCGAGGCGGAGATCGAGCTGTTCCGCGAGCAGAGCATCCCGCTGCAGACCGAGGTCGCCAAGCTCGCGCAGCGGTACCAGAAGGTCGCCGGGGCGATGAGTGTCGAGTACAAGGGCGAGGAACACACGCTGCCGCAGATGGCCAAGTACCTCGAGGAGACCGATCGCGAGGTTCGCCGGCAGGCGTGGGGGCTGGTCGCCGCCCGCCGGCTTCAGGATCGCGACGAGATGGACGAGATCTTCGATAAGCAGCTCGAGCTGCGCCAGCAGATCGCCGTCAATGCCGGGTTCAGCGACTATCGCGGCTACGCCTTCAAGTCGATGATGCGCTTCGACTACGGCATCGAGGACTCGGAGCGTTTCCAGGAGACGGTGCGCGAGCTGGTGGTGCCCCTGTATCGCGACCTGAACCTGCGGCAATTCGAGATGTTGGCGCAGGAGTCGATGCGCGCGAGCGACGCGTCGAGCGTTCCGCTCAGCGAGCGCACGACCGCCGAATTCGAGACGCTGCGCCCGTGGGATCTCGACGTCGACCCGCTCGGCCGCGACCCGTTGCGTCCCTTCGAGAGCTCCGAGCAGCTCGAAGCCGGGGTCCAGGAAATCTTCGCCCGCCTCGACCCCGAGCTCGAGGCGCTGTTCGCCAGCATGCGCGCGGAGGGCGACCTGGATCTGGAGTCACGCGTCGGCAAGGCGCCGGGCGGCTATATGTCGACGCGCGACGAAAAGCGGCGGCCGTTCATCTTCATGAACGCCGCCGGCGTCCAGCGTGACGTCGAGACGCTGTTGCACGAGGCTGGTCACGCTTTCCACGCTTTTGCCACCCAGCGCGAGCCGCTGGTCGGATATCGGCACTCACCGATCGAGTTCGCCGAGGTTGCCTCGATGACCATGGAGCTGTTCGCTGACGACGAGCTCGGCGTCTTTTACAACGCCGAGGACGCGGCCCGCGCCAAGCGCAAACACCTCGAGAGCATCATCAAGATTCTCCCCTGGATCGCCCAGATCGACGCCTTTCAGCACTGGATCTATGCCCATCCGGAGCATACGCGCGACGAGCGCACGGCGCGCTGGTTGAAGCTCGATGAAGCCTTCGGCGCCGCGATCGATTGGAGCGGCCACCGCGAGATCCGCGAGAGCCTCTGGCAGCGTCAACTGCACCTGTTCGTGCACCCGTTCTATTACATCGAGTACGGCATCGCCCAGCTCGGCGCCCTGCAGATCTGGCTGCGCTTCAAGCAAGATCGCGCGGCAGCGCTGAGCGGCTACCGCGCGGCGTTGGCGCTCGGCGGCTCGCGGCCGCTTCCGGAGCTCTTCGAGGCCGCCGGCGCCCGCTTCGACTTCAGCGCCGAAACCATCAAGCCGCTGGTCGATGCCGTCCAGGAGGAGCTCGCCGGCCTCCCCGCCTGAGGCGTTCTACGAGCCGTTCGGCGGCCCGCGCGACGCTTGGGAGCCTGGTGGGTTCTACGGGCTCGACATGTTCGCCCCGGGAGTCGGCGTCTCTTCGGTCCACATCGACGATGAAACGGTGGCGATCGTCCGCCGTGACATTCGCTGAAGAGTCGTCGGCAGGTTTCCGCACGGGGTTGTTAACGATGGAAAACTCGCCCGGCTACGTCGGGTCGACGACCCCGAGGCCTGACGCATCGTCGAGGAGGCCCAACGTAGCGATCGCCCGCAACCGGCCCCATCACACGTTCACCATGGCCTGCTAGAGTTCAGGGAGTCCATACGGTTTCGAACCGCGGCGCGTTTCCAGCCCCCGGCGGCCGCTTTGCCGTCCCGGAACGCCCGCATCATGGAGGAAGCTCACATGCGTTTCGTTTCCAAGCTCGCCCAGGGTGTCTTCGCGCTCGGGTTGGTCGCGATTCTGGTTGTCAACTTCGGCTCGGCGGACGCCGCCGCGCAGACGAGCGTCAGCGTCACGTCGACCCGCGGCCCGTCGGTCGTCCAGGCGCCCGATCTTGACGCGATCTTCGCCGCTGTCCATTTCCGCGACATCGGCCCGACCCGCCAGTCGGGACGCTTCGTGTCGATCGCCGCCGACCCGCGCGACACCGACACGTTCTACGCGGCCACCGCTTCCGGCGGCCTCTGGAAGACGAGCGACGGCATCCATTACGAGTCGATCTTCCACGTCGACGACATCTTCTCGATCGGCGCCGTGGCAGTGGCACCGACGGCCCCCGACACGGTATGGGTGGGAACCGGCGAGGCCAACAACTCGCGTAGCTCGTACTGGGGCAACGGCATCTACAAGAGCACCGACGCGGGCGAAACCTGGGCCCACATGGGCTTGCCCGACTCCGGTCACATCGGTCGAATTGTCGTGCACCCGACCAACCCGGACATCGTCTACGCCGCCGTTCTCGGGCACCTGTTCAGCGACAATCCCGAGCGCGGCCTCTACAAGACGACCAACGGCGGCCAAAGCTGGGACCTGGTCCTGGCCGAAGTCATCGAAGTGACCGGTCGCTTCGAGAATGAGACCACGCGTCACATCGGCGTTGTCGAAGTCGTGATGCACCCGGAGGATCCCGACACGCTGTACGCGGCTACCTACGACAAGGTCCGTAGGCCGTGGACCTTCAATCCGGGTGGACCGGGGAGCCGTATCTACAAGACCACCGACGCCGGTTCCAACTGGACGATGCTCGAGGGCGGGCTGCCGATGGGCATGCTCGGTCGCATCGGCTTGGCCCTGTCGAAGGCGGCGCCGGAGACACTGTTCGCGGTCATCGAGGACGTCAACGTCGACGACGTCGCCGAGGACGAGGTGTACCAGGCCCTGCTCAACGGAGCACCCTCGCCCGGCCGCGTCCGCAACGATCGCATCTGGCGCAGCCGCGACGACGGCGCCAACTGGGAAGCGATGTCGCCGGCGGACCAGAACGTTGGTGGCGGTCCGCCATACTACTACGGTCGCATCATCGCCGATCCGAACAACGCCGATAGCCTGTTCATGTTGTCGTCCGGCTCGCAGAAGTCCATTGATGGCGGCCGCGAGTGGGTGCGCGCCTGGCAGGGCATCGGCGGCGATGACCACACCGTCTGGATCGACCCGAACAACTCCAACTACATGGTGCTCGGCTACGACCACGGCATCGGCATCAGCCGTGACGGCGGCCAGACCTGGTACCACGCCGACAACCTGCCGCTGGCGCAGTTCTACTCGATCGGCATCGACGACGCCTACCCGTACAACGTCTACGGCGGCATTCAGGACAACGGCTCCAAGCGCGGCCCGTCGACGTCGCGCTCGGGCAACATCGCGTTCGAGGACTGGGAGCGCGTCGGCGGTGGCGACGGCATGTATAACGTGGTGGGAGACAGCCGTTACCTGTACAACGAGTCGCAGTTCGCCGGCGGCTTCGGTCGCCTCGATTTGCTGACCAACGAGCGCTCCGGCAACCTGCGCTATAACCGGCCGCAAGACGACGAGCAGTTGCGTTGGAACTGGAACGCACCGATCGTCGTTTCACCGCACGACCCCGACGTTATCTACCACGGCAGTAACGTCGTGCTGCGTTCGACGTTCCGCGGCGAGAACTGGACCGAGATCAGCCCCGATCTGACGACCAACGATGCGGCCAAGATCCAGGGCATCGGCAACATCCAGTACTGCACCATCGTGTCGCTCGACGAGTCGACGGTGGTTGCCGGTTTGTTGTGGGCCGGTACCGACGACGGCAACGTCTGGGTCACCAAGGACACGGGCGCCAACTGGACGCAGGTCAACGCCAACATCGATGGCAACCCGGGCTATTGGGTGAGCCGGGTGGAGCCGTCGCATCACGATCCGGCGACTGCCTACGTCACCTTTACCGGCTACCGGCGCGACGACTTCGGCGCCTTCATCTACAAGACGACGGACTACGGCGAGACCTGGACCGACATCTCGGCCAACCTGCCGGATGAGCCGATCAACGTCGTTAGAGAGGACCACCGCAACCCGAACCTCCTGTTCGTCGGCACCGAGATGGGCGTGTACGTGTCGCTCGACGGTGGCGGCAGCTGGCACAGCATGCGCGGCGACATGCCGACCGTGCCGGTGCAGGACCTCAAGATCCACAGGCGTGAAAATGACCTCGTGGTCGGCACCCATGGGCGTGGGTTCTTCATTACCGACATCTCCTGGATCCAGGAGCTGACGGCGGAGAATCTCTCCCGCCCGGTGCACTTGTTTGGCGTCGAGACCGCGATTCGCTGGAAGAACACCAACCGCTCCGATCGATCGGCGCAGAACTTCGCCGGCGAGTCGGCCCCCACCGGCAGCGTCCTCAACTACATGCTGGCCGCGCCGGCGGCCGCGGCGCCGACGATCCGCATCTACGACGGCGAGCGGCTGGTGCGCGAGCTTACCGGCAGCAATGACGCCGGCATGAACCAGGTCATCTGGGACATGGACTTCAGCCGCGAGCGCATGCCGGGGGAGGCGACCCGCGGTGCTGGCGGCCGACGGGGCGGCGGTCGCGGTGGTCGCGGTGGCTTCCGCGGCCGCGGCGGTCGCGGTGGCGGAGATCCGAATCGCCCGGATAACCTGGTGTACTCGCCGGCCCCCGAGGGTCTCTACCGGGTCGTTCTCGAAGTGGACGGCCAAGAGTACAGCATCAGCGCGAGAATCCTTGACGACCACTGGTGGGACCAGCAGTTCTGACGGAGGGGCAATCGAACCGTACCTCCTGGACTCTTCGGGGAAGGGGACCCTTTGCGGGGTCCCTTTCTCGTTGCGTAGAGCAGAGACTCAGCCGAGCTTGTCGCGGTGTTTCCTGAGCCTTCAGCGCCCCCCTGCTGCCGACCTGAAAAAGCGCACTAAAGCATATCGGTCGGGTCGATCAACCTGACAATGTCGGGGAAATAACGTGGGCTCTACAACCTGACATCGTCGGGAAAACAAACAGATTCGTGGATCTCGGCATCCAAGACGTCGGAGAAACGCCTGGGCGATTCGATCGGTGAATTCGAAAAACTATTGCTGCTCGCGGTCTTGCGGCTCAGCCGGTGACCAGCCGATACTTTTTCAGCCGCGTGATTCCCATCCCGTCGGTCACAGCGGCGAGCACGGTGTCGCCGTCGACAAACAGCGGGACCGTGAAACCGGCCTCGGGTGCCGGGACGGTGCCGAGAAACTCACCGCTGGCGAGCTCGAAGACGTCGAACATGTAGGTATTGGCCCAGCACTCGCCGTCGTACTCGGTCTCGGGCCTGCCGAAGCCGCCGGTGCCGACGCGAACCTGGGGGCCGCCGCCACCGCCGCCACTACCGCCGACGGTCATCATGATCGAAACGCCGCCGCCACCGCCGCCTCCGCCCATTTCGGTGCAATCGGCATCGAGGCGGCTCGGCCCCTGACGGATTACCCAGACGCGTCGCGAGCGATCGGCGCGGAACCGCGTGAAGGCCGGCTTGTGGTCCGGAACCTCGCTCTCGGGAATTCTGAAATCGGGCGACATGGCCCTGAAGTTGGTCGCCGCCATCTCGGTGCGGAAGTGCAACTCGCCGGGATCCACAGGCACCGGGTCCCAGTACTTTTCCACCACCGTGACGCGGCCGTCGGGGGCGTGGATCTCGAAGCGGTACTCGTTGCCGACGCCGACCACCATGTCGCCGCCGGGCGTCAGCACCCACTCGTAGCCCGGCGTGAAGGGCAGGATCGCCATCTGCATCCTGTTGCCGCCCATTTCGATCGTCGTGGTCGGTTGTTCGTAGTCGTTCGGCGGTGGAAACACGGGATCGCCCTCGAGGCCGTCCGGTCCAACCGCCTGCATGCCCATGCGTATCTCGAACGCGCCGCTCGTCATCTGGTTCCGATCGGGCATTTCGATCATGCGGGTGAATAGCTGTCCGTCGTACGTCATCTCGAGGCCCATCGCCGCTTGCGGCGAGCCCAGCGACCAGTCGTCGAGCGGCGAGCCGTCGGTGTCGAACACGTTCAATCGCCCGCCCTGAAGGTCGGTCACCATGATGCGCCCGTCGTCGGCGACGGCGATGCCCAGCGGCTGGCCGTATTCGCCGGGCCCCTGGCCCGGGCTGCCGATATCGAACAGGTAGTTGCCGTCGTGATCGAAAGCACGCACCGTAGGCACCTGAGAATCGACGACGTAGATGCGGTCCTCCGTCGCCCAAGCCGCGGTGATTTGGCCGAACAGGTAGGCGTCGTCACCGATTTCCTCGCCGATCGAAAGCTCCTCGACCAGCCGGCCGTCGCCGCCCCAGCGGGACCCGGAAACGGTACGGACAGTCTCGATGCCGTCGACGGTGTTTCGTTCGGTCGTGTACTCGCCGTTGGCCGAGGCTTCCGCTTCGACGCCGTTGCCGCTTGTGGAGCCGCCGCAGGCGGCGAGAAAGAAGGTTGTGGATAGCGCCAACGCGACGGTTGTAAGGCTGGGAAAACTCTGGGTATGCACGGGTTGAATCTCCAGGGGTCGGATTTCGAAAGTTGGGGCGCTCCCTAGTACGACGCACGGGGCTGCCCATTGGCCGAACGGCGAGGCGAGAAAAACCGACGGCGTCATCGGCCGGCCGATCTTGTACGGCCGAACGCAACGCCGTAGTTGGGCTTCTTCCCACCCCCTCCCCGCGCAGTATCCCGCGTTCGGAAAATGCCTGCTAGCTTTGGCCGTCGTCGGGCGCCTCCCCGGCCTCCTTGATGGCTTTCGTGATCGCGGCGACCACATCAGGCGGCGCCTGGGCCGGCCGGCGCTCGTCGAGGTCGAACCGTTGGGCGAAAAGGTGCTCCAACCCCGGTGCCACGAGGACCTCGACGAACGTCACGTGGTCGGACGCTTGGTGTCCTCCCACCAGGATGAAATCGGCGTCCGTGCGCGCGGCGATCTCCGCCGGCGTCAGCCCCGCGAAGAGCATGCCGCCCGTTGTCGTCGTTCCGACGACGGCGATGTTGTCCGGGTCGGCGTTAGTCAACGCGACGACGAAGGCCGCGGCCAGGGCGCGGTTGAAGTCCGCGACTTCCTCGGAGTTCGGGTCGTTGAACGGCAGGATGGCGAGGCGGGCGCGGTTCGGCGCCACGGTGGCCGGCAGGCCGGCGAAGACCCATCCGCCGACCGTCGCCGCGATCATCGCTACGATCACCGCCGCCAACCCGATGTAGTGCGTGCTTGATTGGTGTCTCATAGCAGGAATCAAGGGTTTTTATGTTCCGGGCGCCCGAAGAGCCGGACGGCTCCGAGGAACACCAGCGGGTAGGCGATGAGCTGGCCGATGATGAACCACATCGGGTGGCGGAAGCTCACCCAGTTGCTGATGCTCCCGGCGAGGCCGACCACGACGAGAGCACCGACGAACATCGCCTTGTGGTCGCGGGCGATCGATCCAGCCGCCAGTGCGCCGAGAAAAACGCCCACGATCTCGGAAGCGAATGCCAGCAGCCAGGCAGAGACCGGCATGCTCGACATGTGCTCGCCGAGGGCTTCCGCGTTTGCCGGGTCGAAGGGATCGAGCCCTTCGGGCAACGGATAGAGCAGGGAGGTAGCGTATTGTATTCCCCCCACTACCACGAAAATGACGAGGATCCCTGCCAGCACGGCGCCGATGTTTCTGGCCATCTTCACTCCTCTCTGGGCTCCTCATTGTTGCGGATATCCGGCGGTTCCCGGCGGGCAATGGGTCGCTATCCGGGAGCGGCCGCCTTCGGCGTCGCAGCGCCTCCACGATGTGCAAACATCGCGACCGGCGTTGCTCCTTGAATCCGCCTCGCTCGCGTCACCATTAGGAGGCAACGAACTTCTGACTCAGGACACTAGCAAGATCTGGTGGATGAGTAATGGGCCTGGGAAGTGGGACCTGCAGGAAGGCGTGCTCCTTTGCTCGGTGGGCCGGATAACACCTGAGGTGGGCACCCCCGTGGACTTTTCGTCGCCGGTCCGTCAGGCTGCCCGCATGGTTTTCGCGCGCACAGTGGCCACGTTCAGCGCCATGGTTCTGGGATTGTCTGCCGCCGCCGGCGACCCGCCCGCCGATGAAATAATGGCATCCGCTGTCCCGAGTGGATCGGCTGCCCAACGCCTCGACTCCCCGTTCGCCGAAGGCGAGCTGTTTCCCGACCTCGCCTTTCCCTCGCTCGCGGACGGCACGCCGACGCGGCTGTCGGACTTCCGCGGCCACAAGGTGATGCTCCACATCTTCGCCTCCTGGTGAGCGGGCTGCCGCGTGCACGTGCCCGGGTGGCACGAGGCGACCAAGGAGTGGCAGGACGTCGGCGACCTGCAGATGGTCGGCATCATCCAGGAGCAGCATCCCGACCGCGCCCGCCTCTTCATGCAGTGGAAGGAGATGGGCTGGCCGATCCTGGTTGACTCGCTCGATTTGCTCGAGACCACCGTCGTGCCGATGACGCTGCTGCTCGACGAGCACGGTGTCATCCGGCGGATTCAGCCGCCGCGCGACGAGCTCGACGAGCTGCGCACCGGCTTCCTCGATGCCGAGTTCGAGGCGCCGAGCGCCGCGCCTGACGATGTGCTCCCGGAGATGAGCGACGCGGCGGCCGCGGCGGTAGCGGCGTATCTTTGGGATAACGACGCCGATCCCGACGTCGTGATCGGCGCCTTCGAGCGCGCCGTCGAAGCCGAGCCGGACCACGGCTACACCTTGTTTCGCACCGGCGTCGCCTATCGCTGGCGCTACGATTCCGATGCCGCCCGCCCGGGCGATTTCCAGCGCGCCGTTCACTACTGGGAGCGCGCCTTGAGCGTCGATCCCAACAACTACATCTGGCGCCGCCGCATCCAGCAGTACGGCCCGCGCCTGGCGAAGCCCTACTCCTTCTACGACTGGGTCGCCACGGCGCGCCGCGAGATCACCGAGCGCGGCGGGGAGCCGTCAGCCCTCGTCGTCGAGCCCGGCGGCGCTGAGTTCGCGCAGCCGCAGCGTGCCTTCACCGCCGACGAGGACGCCCTCGAGCCACCGGAGATGGACAGCCGCATCTACCGGGACACCGGCGAGTACGTGAACGTCGAAGCTACCGTCGTGCCGAGCGTCATCGAGCCCGGTGCCAGCGCCCGCGCTCACGTCTCGTTCGTTCCCAACGAAGCGATCAAGGCGCACTGGAACAACGAGGTCGACGACCTGATCTTCTGGGTCGAGGTTCCCGAGGGTTGGCAGCTCGACCGCCGTACCATCACCGTGCCCAACCCGCCGGAACCGGTCAGCACCGAGACCCGCACCGTCGAGCTCGAGATCAAGGCACCCGTCGATGCGAGCGGCCGCTACGAGCTGCCCGGCTACGCTCTCTACTACGTATGCGAGGACGTCAACGGCATCTGCCTGTACCGGCGCCAGGACGTGTCGCTGGTGCTCGACGTTCGCCGATAATACCAGCGGAGGGCGGAGCAAGGTCTCTTCGGGCCGATGCCGTTACGTGGGCCGCACCCGACGCGTGGCCTTCGCGCGCAGCGGATCGTCGGGCCAGTAGTGCTTGGGGTAGCGGCCCTGCAGGTCCTTCTTGACCTCGAAGTACGCGTCGCGCCAGAAGCTCGCCAGGTCCGTCGTGACCTGCACCGGCCGCTGCGCGGGTGACAGCAGGCGCAAAGTGACGGGTACGCGGCCGCCGCCGATACATGGGGTTTCGGACCAGCCGAAGACCTCTTGGAGGCGTACCGCCAGCGCCGGGGCGCGCGGGTCGGCGTAGTCGAGCGGGATGCGCGAGCCGCTCGGCACTTCGAGATGGGTCGGCGCCATTCGTTCGAGTGCCTCGCGGTGCTGCCAACCGATATGGGTCCAAAGGACCTCGGCCAGGTCGAGGCGGGACAGGTCGTCGAGGCGGCGCATGCCCGAAAGAAACGGCCCCAGCCAGTCGGAAAGGGAGTCGAGGAGCGCTTCTTCGGAAACGTCGGGCCAGGTGTCTGGATCGGCGTGGTGCATGAAACGGAATCGCTCGTGTAGCTGGCGGGTCTTCTTGTTCCACGGCAACACGCGAAGACCAGAGGCGCGAATGCCATCGAGCAGCGCGGCGACAATCAGGCTCGCGTCCGCGTTGTGCAACGGCGCTTCGGCGACTACCAGCACGCCCAGTTGCCGCCGACGCGTCGCCTCCACCCGCTTCGTTTCGGCGTTCCAACGGACGTCATCGATTTCCTCGATATGCGCCGCGAACAACGCCTCGACGTGCGGTAGCTCGATCGGGGCTGCCTGGTAGATACGCGCATCGCGGCCGTGGTCGCCCAGGTCGGAGGCAACGATCCACTCGTGCCGCGCCAGACTTTGGCGGTCCGGCAGCTCGGCGCCGCGTCCGTTGCGCAACAGGTACCGGGTGCCCGGGTGGGGGGCGTCCGAGTGCGGAACGGATCGTTGCCGCCCGCGCGCCTCGGCCGCGTTGCCCGCGGCGCGGCGACGGCCGACGCGATCCGGATACGCCAACGCGAGCAGCTCCCCGGTGTGCTCGACGGCTGCCGCCTCGTTGCCCGCAGACATGGGCGCGTCGCGGGGCAAGCCCAGAGCGCGGCGCAGTGTCCGCGCCTCCTCCAACGTGCGACGCAGCCTTCCCGGGTGCAGCCTGTGGTCTTGCGGCGTGGCCCCTCGGGCGCCGTCGCGGCGTGCTCGTTGCACGGCTTCGACCTGCAGCCTCAGGTCTGCGTCGGGGGCGGCGCCGGCCTCGCGGCGCAGGACGCCACGCTCGGACAGCAGCGCCGCCAGGTCGCACGCCAGCGGGCCGAGCTTCATCTCGCGGGCGCGCACCAGCATGTGTGCCAGTCGTGGGTGCACGCCGAGCCCCGCCATCTGCCGACCCTGCTCCGTAATCGTGTTGTCGGCGGCGACGGCGTCAAGCTCGCGCAACAATTCGCGCGCCTGCCGCACTGCCGGCGCCGGTGGCGGGTCGGGCCAGGTCAGCTCCTCGGGCTCCGCGCCCCACAGCGCGAGCTCCAGCATCAGCGGTGCGAGGTCGGCCTCGAAGATCTCCGGGCGTAGCTGCGGCACCAGGCCGCGTTGCTCGGTCTCGGTCCACAGGCGATAGCACACGCCGGGGGCGGTGCGTCCGGCGCGGCCGCGGCGCTGGTCGGCGACGTCCGCGGTGACACGCAGCGTCTCGAGGCCGGTCATGCCCGTGCCCGGGTTGAAGCGCGGCAGCCGCATTAGACCGCTGTCGACGACCACGCGCACGCCCTCGATGGTCAGCGACGTCTGCGCGATGGCGGTGGCCAGCACCACCTTGCGCCGCCCCTTCGGGCTGGGGGCGATGGCGGCGTCTTGGTCGCGGCGCGACAGGCCGCCGAACAGCGGGCGCAGGTCGACGTTGCCGGGCAAGCCGGTGGCGCGCAGCCGCTCGGCGGTGTGCCGGATCTCGCCGGCGCCGGGGAGGAAGACGAGGATGTCGTCGCCGGCCGGACCGCCCGGCAGCCGAGAAGTGGCGTCATCGTCCCCAGGGTCGGCGCCGCCGAAATGAATGTCGCCGCCCCAGGGGTTGTCGCTGCGATGCCCGTCGGCGCTCGTTTCCCGCAGTGTCCGCGCCACCTGGGCGGCAACGATCGGCTCGATGCGGCCGTCGATCGGGCGGTCCCGGTAGCGCGTCTGCACGGGGTGTGCCCGCCCGTCGGCTTCGATCACCACCGCATCGTCGAGCAAAGCCGCCACTGGCGCCGCGTCGAGCGTCGCCGACATCACCAGGAGCCTCAGGTCATTGCGAAAAAGCCGCTGCGTTTGCAGCGCCAGAGCCAAGCCGAGGTCGGCGTGCACGGAGCGCTCGTGAAACTCGTCGAATACCAACAGGCCGACGTCATCGAGCGCCGGGTCCGACTGCAGCATGCGGGTGAGGATGCCCTCGGTGACCACCTCGATGCGGGTCTCGGGGCCGACGCGCGTGTCGCGGCGCACCCGGTAGCCCGCCGTTTCACCGACCTCTTCGCCGAGCAGGCTCGCCATGCGCTGCGCTGCCGCCCGCGTCGCCAGCCGGCGCGGCTCGAGCACGATGATCTTGTTGTCGCCGAGCCATTTCGCATCGAGCAGCGCCAACGGCACAACAGTCGTCTTGCCGGCCCCCGGCGGCGCGATCAACACTGCCGCGCCGCGCGCTGCCAGCGCCGCGCGCAAGGGCTCGAGAACGGTGCGGATGGGCAGATCGGGCAGGGTCACGCTCAGGTTTCCAGTCGATGGGTCGCAAACAACCAGGCTGGAGCAGTTGCCGGGATCTCGGGGATGCCACCCGCTGAGAAATCCCGAGACAGCGCCCATCGTAGCGCAGCGGATACGGCAACCGCGCCGGTGTACGGTTGCGGCGGCGGTGCGGCGTTGAGAGAGCGGCGCGGTATCGTGAAGGAATGCTCCGATTGGTCTTCATCGCCCTGCTGCTGCCCGCCGTTCCCGCCTGGGCGCAGGAGAGCCGGCCGCGCGTCGTCGTTGGGGTCGGCGTCGAGTGGTCACGTTTCGCGAACGCTGCACCGCTCGATGAGGACGGCCAGACGACGACGGGCTTCGCGCTGCGCGACTCGGGCGTTGACCTGACGTTCGCCGGTGAGGTGGCGATTACCGGCTGGCTGAGCGCCGGCGTGGCGCACGAGCGGTTGTCGCGCATCGAGCTCGAGCAATCGTTCGACGTCGACGGCTTCCGCGACTTCACCACCGAGCTGCGCGACGGTGTGTTCGATCCGAGCGTGACGGAACTGTACGCGGCGCCCTCTTGGCCGCTCGGTGGGACCGTCCGGGTTGCCGGGATGATCGGTGTCGGCTTCTGGCGCGCCGAGCAAAGCCGGACGTTGGTCCTTTTCTTCGCGGGCGAGGAGCTATCGAGGCTCAACCTTCAGACCGACCACGACGGCGTCTCGCTGGTGGTCGGGGCGGGCGTCGACATCTGGCCGCACCGCAGGTTCGGGTTGCGCGCCGGCTACAAGTACCTACACCTCTCGGCCGTTGATATCGACCAGCCCGTGCACAGCCTGCGTGTGCTCGCGCTGTTCGGTTTCTGACGGCTCCTGACCACGGCGAGCCCATGGGCGTCGTCTTGCTTCTGTCGCTACGGCACCCTCACGGTCGCGACGACGCTTCGTGTCCGCGGGCTCTACTGGCCGGATACGCGCGCGCCCGCCAGCTCGGCGATCGCGCCGGCGGTCATCTGCACGGCGGTGAAACCGAGCCGGAAGTCCTCGTCGCGATAGGTCGCAAACACGTCGCTGCTCTTGTGCCAGTGAGGATTCGCACCGCGGCCGATCTCCGCCCGGCGTTCGTTCTCGCGGATGCTGATCGCCGGTGCGAACGGCGCGAACGGGACCGAGTCGGTACAGCACATGAACTGGCCGACCTCGGCGGGGTACAGCGGAGCGTACCTGGAGTTGGCGTCCAGCAGCTTGCTTGCCAGAGCGATCGCTCCGCCGCCGCTCATATTGGCTGCGTCGTACTCGATGTCGACGTCGGCGCCGGTGATCTGGCGGTCGGCGACCAGGCCCGTCTGCGGGTCGGGAAGACCGTGATCGAACAGGAGCATGTCGTGCTGGATGACCCCCAGCCACACCGGCTCGGGAAAGTTGCCGGAGCCCGGCGGGGCCTCGAGTCCCTGCAGCGCCGACCGATCACGAACGTAGGTACGCGAGCCGACGAGGCCGATCTCTTCGGCGTTCCAGAAGATGAAGCGCACGCTGACGTCGGTTTCGATGCCGGGCGATGCGAGAACGCGCGCGACCTCCAGCACCAGCGACGTCCCCGAGCCGTCGTCGTCGGCTCCCGGCGCAAAGGAGTTGCCGGGGCTCTGTGTGTTGAAGCTGTCCATGTGCGCCGACACGATGTACATCTGGTGCGGGCGGGCCGTCCCGATCTTGGTCGCGTAGACCGAATATTCGCCGGTCGTCAGGAGCTGATCGAGGGGTGCCGCGATGCGGATATCATGCCGCTCGACGGCGTAGCCGAATGATTCGAGCTGCTCCTGGATCCAGTCGCGTGCCCGGCGGTTTCCGTCGCTGCGCCAGTACCGATTGCCGAACGCGGCGAGTCGGTCGACGTTCTCCTTGAATCGGCCGATCGAGAGACGCCCGACGATGATCTCGGGGGCTGTCTTGAAAGGAGCCGGAGTCTGACTCGGGATGGCGCCGAACGCTCCCGTGCCGGGCGGCTCTGTCGCCGACGCTGACCGGGGCGCCGCCGGCGACGCGACGGCGCCTGCGACGAGCACGCTCACGATCAGGGCGCGCAAGCGTCTCACGATCCGACCGGGCGGCTGGGTCTCGCTCCGACGCTGACGCCGAGGCCGTGCACGAATATCGTCGCGATCATCTGATCCACCTGACTGACATGCAGCTCGTCCTCGGATTGCCGGTTCGGGGAACCGGAATCATCGTAGCGTACCGCCGGCGCCTGATTGATGAGTATCACCTGGGCGCCGTTAACTCCCGTGGTGTTTCTCGTCACCGTTCAGTAGCCTGGGCACTCCGAGACAGGAGGTCATGATGAGACGACCGAACGTGCCCGCGTTGCGGCGGGTGATTGCCACGGTTGTGGTTGTGGCGCTGACCGCCGCGTGCGCCTCGCCGCCGCGCTTGCCCCTCACTCCGGTCACCGCACTCAACGCCGGGGACGATCCATGGGACGTCGTCACGGGCTTGGAGGCAGGTCGATTGGTCGTCGTGGGGTTGGCGCCAGGCTCCGCGGCCCATGCCGCGTACGGCGAGCAGCTCAGGGCCCGGGTTGTCGCCGCGGATCGCTCGAGTCTCGAGCTTCGAACGGGATTTGACGATGCGGCCGGCGAGCAAGCCGGCGTCACGTTGGCGTTACCTCGCGCCGAGGTCCGCTATCTCCAGGTGCGCGCCTCCCAGGACCGGCGCCGCCAGGGCGGCTGGCTCGGCGCCGGCATCGGGGTCGCCGCCGGGGCGGCGTTGGGAGCCCGGGGCGCCGGCGAGGAGGGGAGCTTCTGGCCCATCACCGTCGCGCTGTTCGGCGCCGGGCTCGGTCTCCTCGGCTGGTTGATTGGGCGCGGCGTCGACAGAAAACGCACCGCGGGCGACTTCATCACCGTGTACGGAGCCGCGTGACCTCGGCAGGCCGTGATCGCCTACGGTCCGCGCCCGCATATCTCGACGCCCGAGGTCGGTGGGCTCACGGACTTCGGCCGCGAAGTCGTCCGCGAGATGAACTGGCTCGGCATGCTGGTGGACATCTCGCACGCCTCGGACGAGACCATGAACGACGTGCTCGACGTCGCCGAAGCGCCGGCGGCTCGATTGCACGGAGAACGCGGTCCGTCGTCCCTGAAGATCGATGGATCAGCCCGTTGAGATATAGGGGTTGAATGTCCGATAGACTGGCGTACCGAGTCGAGGAAGATGGCGGGGGGAGTCTCTTTCCATCCCTTCCCTCTGCACCAGAAACGGGGGAATCGCCGTGATCGTTCGCCGCCCATCGGTCGTCGAGCGGTCTGTCGAGCAACTCCTACGGGCCCATGCCCTTGCGGCGCTCCATCAAGATTACGAGCACCCACGAGGACGGCAGCGTTCGGCGCGCGAAGCGCTCCCGGCCCTGGGGATGCTCGCCGAGCAGCCGCTCGTACGGTGGCAAGCGGAGGCAGCGATTCGAAGTATCGAAGGCCGGGAGTGAGCGACGCCGGCGGGCCCTTCGAGAGCGTTGCCTGGAACGGTGATCCTCTGGTCCATCAGGAGGGCGTCGGCGTCATGGACGGCTTCTGTCGCGTTCTCGTCGATGGCGAGCTGGGGCCCGACGTTTTGCTGTCGGCCGGCAGCGAGCGGGCCACCGTCATCAGTCGAGCGACGGCCAAGACCTACTGGCCCGGAACCAACCCCGTCGGCAAGCGCATCCAGGCTACCAGCCAGGAGGTCAGGCTCGGCGTACCTTGGCTGCCGATCATCGGCGTGGTCGAAGATATTCGCCAGTACGGCTTTGCCAGCGATGCACGCCACCGTGCGCCATTCGTCGTCAGGCTCGAGGCGCAACCTCCTGCCGACCGCGTCCGTAGCTGGGGCAGCACGCCTACCTCGCGCCCGTGGCCCCACTCGCTCAAGGCACGTTGCAACACGTAGCACGCCCTGACCCTCGCCGTCCTTGCCCCGCCGGGCGAACAACCGACAGGTAGGCTTCCGCACATCGTTCTCCACCCGCTTTGATCCACAGTGGCTCCCGAGCATGATCCTTGAATACCGCCACCATCACCGTGTCACGGTGGGCGTCCATCCTGCACCCTATAGATACTTGCCATGGCGCTGGTCCCTCCTGTTGTTGCAACCTCAGCGTCGCAGGTGGCTCTTCCGGGCCCCCGTGGGTCCGATAACCCAGGTTCTACCGGGGCCAGCCCCTTCATGATTGCTAGGATGGATGGCAAAGCCGAGGAGACAAATGCGCGAACTCACGCGATGGTCGGTTTGCCTCTTGCTGTTGCATGTCGTGACACCGGCGGCGGCCGGCGCTCAACAGGCACCGGGAACGGTCCCCGAGGAATTCCTGCGGGCGTTCGTCGGCGCTGACGCGGTTCTGCTTATCGGCGAGCTGCCCCCCGATCTCGAGAGGGTGATCGATTCACCGGAGGGAGCGCGGGTCATCGGCTCGGTCGTCTACGAAAACCGGTCGGTGGCGTTTGTGACCGTCGTCGTTGATGCGGATGCGGCGCTGGCTCTTTTCGGCAACGGGTTGGTTGCCGATGGCTGGCGCACACCGGAAGAGCGACCGGCTTCGCGTGGATTCCAACGTCCCGAGCCGGCCGGCGTTTCGCGAGGGTTTTGCGGACCCGCGGGAGAGATGCTCAGCATCTCTGCCGGGCCGGGTGGCGACGGCACCGTCGTGCACCTCCAGTACTACGCCGAGTTCCCCGGCCAACTGCCGTGTGATCGTCCGTCCAGACCGCAACGGAGCGACGAGCTGGAGCAGCGCCTGCCGATCCTGAACCTTCTGCCGGGAGAGTTCCAAAGATCAACCGGCAGGGGTGGCGGCCTGGATTCACGCTGGTCGGGAGTGGAGCTGCACAGCGAGCGGACGGCCGCCGGGATCGCGGAGGGCCTTGCCGAACAACTCGAAGCCGCGGGATGGGTCGCCGGTTTCGCGGCCGACAGCGACGACGCGGCCCTGACCACCTGGACCCGCGCTTTCGAGGACGGCTTCGAGGCTCGCGGCGTGCTCACGGTCATCGAGCTCGAGACGGGGACCTATGAATCGCTCTTTCGGCTGACCAGGATGTCGCCCCGCTGATGTGTCCCCTTCATGCCGCGCACGTACCCCGTGTCCCGCAACCGCTCGAGCGGCGTATACACCGCCCCGATCGCCGCATGCCGCCCACTCCACGCCTCGAGGTCGCGCCGGATGCCGATGCAGTAGGGTCCATCTCCCGAGCGCGCGACGTCCCGGAGGGCCAACTTACGACCACAGCCGGCCGAGAGGTACCACGTACAGACGGTTCTCCAGCTTGTACGCACGCTCGCCGAGGTACAGGACTAAGCGTCCGACGAAACGATCGCCGAGCTTGCGCTGGAGGATCCGCAGGCCTTTTAGGTCTTCGTCTCTGATGCGCGAGCTCGCCTTCACCTCCACCGCGGTCGCGTCGGGATCGTCGACGCCCGTCGTCCAGGTCGCGGCGACGAGCAGGTAGTCGGGATCCAGGTGCATCGGCGCGCGCAGCTGGCCGAAACCCGCCACGCCGCGCAATCCGTCGAGCTCGACGAACCCCGCGCGCACCGGATAGTCGACCGCACGCGTCACGTGCATCTGCAGGTCACCCGCTTGCGAGTAGATGCGAAACTGATAGCCGGCGCTGCTGCCCGCCAGAATCAATCCGCGCTCGCCCCTGACCGGCGTTTCCGCGGCGACCGCGCTCGGCATCTTGACGTCGGGCAGTTGGTCCCATTCGAAGTTCGCCGTCAGCTCGCTGCCGTCGATATCGAGCACGGAAACGTAGCTGCCGATGTGTCCCCACAACGGGCCGTAGAGAACGAGGGCGTCGGCGCCGGCAAAACCGCCGAGAAACGGAAACCCGTTGGACGGCAGCGCCAACGGCGGCTCGTTCAGCGCCAGAGCCGAGACGAAGTTGCCGTCCGCGTCCCACTGGTTGATCCGGCTGCGGTTGCGGTTGGTGATCACCAGCGCGCCGTTGTCGCGCATGGCGATCCCCGCCGGGTTGTCCAGCTCTCCCGGGCCCTCGCCCTTGCGCCCGACACGCCACACCACGCCCCCTTCGGCGTCGAACTTCACCAGCTCCCCGGCTTGCCCGTCGAGCACGTAGACGTTTCCGCTCGCGTCGACGGTGGCGTACAGAGAGAACGGCTGCCCGAGGATCGCTTCGACCGGGTCGGCGTCGGCGCCGAAGGTCTGCTCGAGCTCGAGCGTGAGCCGCGCCGGCTCGCCGGGCACGTCGCTCCAGAGGGGTGCCTCGGGGTTGCTGACGAAAGTCGCGCCGTCGCGTACCTCGATGCTGCCCTGCCAGGTGTTCTCGGTGGCGCACCCGCCGGTGGCAAGTATCGACACGGCGATGAGTGCCGTGACGATCGCGGTGCAGCCGTTTCGCGAACGAGGAATCGTGAGCATTCTCAGATCTTACCTACGGCAGCGCGCGCGGTCGCCGGGAAAAGCGCCGGAACGGTGACGCGGGTGACCGTCTCTCTTCTCTTGCGGGGACATCTGTGAGGACAAACCTCTTGGCCGGGCGCCCCTGTAGTGGGACAATCCCACAATGAGCACTGCAAAAATGGACGCCAAAAAGCGCATCGTGCTACCGAGCGGCACGCCTGGAGACATCTTCGACATCCAGCAGCAAGCCGACGGACGCTACGTGTTGGTACGACTCGAGAAGCCGAAACGCGCCGACCGTTTCAGTAAGGCCGCGTCACTGAAGGCCATGCGCGCGGGGCCCCTGCGCCCGACGATGACCTGGGAGCAGCTACGGGAGCTCACACGCGAGCCGTGATTCTCCTCGACACCAACGTGCTGATCTACGCGTTCGACAGCGACTCACCACTGGGCGAGTGGGCGAGGGAGACGATCGCCGGCGCCGTAGCCGGCGACGGCGCCGCGATCAGCGCCGTGAGCCTGGCCGAGCTGTGCGTCGGAGATGCAGACCCGCCCACTGTGGCCGACCGCGTACGGAGCTGGGGTGTCGTGATTGTTGACGTGCCCGCCGCCGCCGCCGAGCCGTGCGGGCGGGCCTATCGTGGATACCGGAAACGGCGCCGCTCGAGCCCCGGCACCGCGGTGCCGACGATGCCGCTCCCGGATTTCTTCATCGGTGCGCACGCCGAGGTCATGCGCTGGGAACTCGCCACCGCCGATCGGGGTCGCTTCAAGACGTACTTCCCCTCTGTTGAGCTTCGGATGCCGGACTGAAGCGGTAGCGGACCGAGCAGCCAACGTTGCAGAACTCGGACGAACACAGAGATAATCTGCCGGCATCAGCGTCCAACGCGGCAGCAGGATGGTCCGATGGAGCAGGGGTCGAACGCGGTGCAGGAGGTCGCGAGGTGCCGGGACTACTGCCGCGAGGCGCTCGCGTAGGACGGCGTGCCGCGGAGCGCTCAAACCTCTTTCGATCCGGCGACCTCTCCCAGCTATTGAGGGCGCACGATCACGCGGTAGCGGGGGATTTCCCCGCCGGCGGGCCGAATACTTCAGGCTGGAGGCGGAGATCCCCGAACATCACGGTAAAACTCGATTACCTCCCGCGCGTTGCCTATGTCCTCGGCAATCACCCAGGCGTCGAGCTCGCGCCAGTCGATGACGTTCGCCTGGTAGGTCGCTACCAGCTTCGCTTGTTCGAGGGCCTGCTTGAGCTCGGCGAGCAACGCTGTGGTCACGAAATCGAGATCTCTTGATTCGTATCGATTGTCGGTATACGCCGACACGGCGCCGCCGCCGGACA
>SMVB01058799.1_pt1 | contig 21877 bp, 23 predicted proteins | sample 2456461 | NCBI WGS metagenome assembly SMVB01 (sample SAMN11095934, study PRJNA526329) | marine sediment metagenome | biome: Marine sediment; feature: Surficial sediment; material: Deep marine sediment; isolation source: Hadal surficial sediment | place: Pacific Ocean | collected 2014-05 | depth...
TATGCGACGTCTCATGCCTACTCTGGACGACCGAATCCAGCGGCTGATCAGGACTTGGATGGGCTGCGTTTTGGTGACATGCCGTGGCTGTTCGGTGCGGCAGATCACGACAGTTTTACGTCGTTCAAACGCGACTGGCCAGACAGCGCACCCGGGTCCGGTCGTCTCTTTGCATTTGCCATCGATGCCTACCGCCTATTACCCTACCTCGCGCGCATGCGACACCAGCCGAGCTTGCGTATACCCGGGGCAACCGGCCTCCTGCGAATGGACGCACACGGCAGGATTTTTCGCGATCTCGCGTGGGCACAATTTGCCGGTGGCATTCCCGAAATAATGAATCGATGAGTTCGACTTCTGTGTTCAAACGGTTCGTCCCTGCTATCGTCGGTGCGGAATTCGAAAAGAATACCGAACGCTACCTCAATAAATGCGGTTTGCGGACAGTATGTCGCAACTATCGATGCCGCGGTGGAGAAATCGATCTGGTGATGGCTGATGGAGAATTTATTGTTTTCGTTGAGGTCCGATATCGCCGCGACCATCGTCACGGCACCCCATTTGAGTCAATTACCCGCGTTAAGCAAAAACGAATAATCCGGGCTGCAAGCCATTTTCTGGCGGTCAACCCAGATTTTGCGGAGAGGCCCTGCCGGTTTGATGCCGTGGGCGTCTCCTATATCGACCAGCGGGTTCAGTACGATTGGATCACAGCCGCATTTTCAACATAATACGGGTCATGCATTCCAAGCGCGTGCTTGACGCGGGCATTCAATCATTGCCTAGATTCTTGAGGATCGGAACGACCGCCGGCGCATCACGCTAAAACGATTAAAAACATGAAGAACTCGGAAGGATTATTGGTTTAGAACGAACGTTTTCGTCCCTCCGCGTTTTCCTTGGTTAATAACAATTATTGCGAATGGATCTGCGCTTAAATTCTAACGTATGAAGCATTGATATGGATCGCCTCGGACGAGTTAAACAAATATTTGCCGATAGCATCGCGGTTAAAACTGAAGCAGGGTTTTCCCTGGGACCAAAAATTGTGGCGGCCGCGGACTCTATTCTCGAATGCTTGATGGACTCCAAAAAGGTGATGACGTGTGGTAATGGGGGATCCGCCGCCGAAGCGCAGCATTTCTCTTCCGAAATGCTAAACCGCTTCGAACGAGAACGACCCGGACTGGCTGCAATTGCACTGACAACCGATGCCTCCACAATAACCTCGGTTGCGAACGACTACCAATTCGCTGATATTTTCGCTAAACAGATCCGCGCACTCGGACGTCCAGGCGATGTCGTACTGGCATTTTCCACTAGTGGTGAATCGAACAACATCATAAGCGCAATTGATGCCGCCCACGAACAGGATGTCCGCGTGGTTTTGGTCAGCGGTCGAGACGGCGGCGAAGCAGCGAGAACGCTGGGTCCCAATGATGTAGAAATCCGAGTACCATCTTCTTCGACCGCGCGAATTCAGGAAGTACACTTAATCGTGACGCACTGCATATGTGATCTTATTGACGACTATTTATTGGGGCAAGCAGATTGAATAAACCACAGACACAGGTTCCTTTTCGGAGTTTGGTCCGGATATTTTTAATTTTGGTGGCCACCGGTATTGCCGGGGGTTGTGCCGGCATTCTGGTCGGTGGAGCTGCCACTAGCGCCGTCGTCGTGCACGATAAACGGACTACTGGTTCGTTCATCGAGGATCAGGCGATTGAACTAAAATCGATCGAAGCGCTACGCGGGGACGTCGACATAAAAGATCAGACGCATATCGGCGTGACGAGCTATAACCAAGTTGTTTTGGTGACCGGGCAGGCACCGACCGAAGAGTTAAGGCAATCGGCGATCGCGATTATCGCTCGGATAGAAAAGGTACGACATGTGTACGATGAAATTGAGATTGCCGCGCCAAACTCGATGATTGCGCGCGGTAACGACACTCTGTTGACCGCCAAGGTGAAAACAAAAATGTTTACGGTTAACAAATTCGATGCGTCGAGAGTAAAGGTCGTCACCGAAAATGGCATCGTCTTTCTAATGGGGCTGGTAAATCGCGAAGTAGCGGATGCAGCGGCCGATGTGGCCAGCAAGGTCGGTGGGGTACAAAAGGTCGTTAAGCTATTCGAGGATAACGGCCAAACGGTCGGTTCGAACTGATCGTCGGCGCGGTCGCCGTGGCACGAGAACTTCAACGATGCACCTAATTAGAGAGTTAACGCCCCATCTCCTTTTTTGCGCATGCTCATTCGCGGAATATTCTGCCAGATAACTAGCCCGTACATCTGCGCCAAGTTGGAAGCCGCATGAAGGGTTGTTTGTGACCACACAGGCCAAATCGCAGAACACCGACTACGCGGCGGGCATCTTGCGGTGTGCCAGTGAAGCGGCGCTTGTCGCTATACTTTCCACATTATTTTTTTGCTGGATCTCAGTCCGGAGTGAATACGTCGGCAACCTTTCGGACGCTGCTGTTTACCTCTCGCAAAGCGATTATTTCTCACCTTTCCGTCCCGCGCCGTACGATATCGGCGCGGCAATGTTTTACGAATACTCATTTCCGCCGCTCTTTCCGTTGGTATTAGCGCTGCTTGGTGGCGGCAGCGAACATCCGCAACTGAGCTATATCGCGACCTCGATTATGATGGGTGCCGCTCTCGGCACGGTCTACCTGTGGATGCGGTCACTGCCACTTGCGATAACTGCAGCACTAACGATGACGCTCGCGTTCGGATTGTTGCCGGCAAGTTTACTCACCGCGATGGGAATGCAGAGCGAACCGCTATACGTTGCCATGATTTTCGCCGGTCTCGCGTGCTGGAACCTGCGCGCATCAATTCCGCGGACAGCGCCGCTTGGCGCCGGTTTAATCGGATTGAGTTCGTTGGTACGCATGGTCGGTGTTAGTGCGATCGCTGCGCTATTGATCGCCTGGTTCCTTGACCCCGGCCGGCGGTACAAAATCCTCATTCCGTTGCTCGCTTTAGCGCCGATCACCGCCTGGCTGTTGCTGAGAACGGCCGCCGGCATGAACGAGAGCTATGTGGATTTCGTACGCCAAGACTCGGTCGGGGCAACACTCTCGTTCGTGGCCAATCAGATCGCGCGCAACCCGGCTGCAATGTGGTCTGGGCTGGTGCGCGGTTTTGATCTCCTTGGGCTCCAGCACGCAACGGCGGCAGTGGTGCTTTTTACTGGGGTGTTCTGCGTGGGTTGGGGTGTGCGCTTGCGACGCTGCGAGCTTGACGCCTTATACCTCCTGTTCTATCTGGGTATCATTTTACTGTGGCCCTTCCCCAATCACATGCGGCGATTTCTGCAGATTGTTCTGCCGATTTATCTAGCGTACATCTACCTCGGTTCTATCACGCTCGCGAGTTCCTTCGACAGCCGATTCGTGCGACGCACGGTAAGTGGCGCCGTCCTCATCGCGATCATTATCGTAATGGCCCCCAGCACAGGTATTATGATCGGGCAGATCATTGCGGCCGAAGGAACCGAAGCAGAAGATTACGTACGTGCACCGCAATGGTACGAATACGACACACCAACTAACGCGGCCAAGGTCATGGGCCGGGTCCGGCGGGTGCTCGAAGCGATGCGGGGTATCGATGAGCTTCTACCGCCCGCGATCTGCGTTTCATCGGCCATCTACGCTTACATTCCCATGTACGGGCATCGCCGCGCAGTACCACTACCGGGGATCTTGGTCGGGGATCAGGCTTTTTTTGAGGCGCTAAAAGAGTGCCCCTACGTGTTCATGATGTCGGGCTCAGTATGGCCGCCCAGCGCGTTCCCATCGATGTACCCACACGAGCGAATCAAGGAGCGATTTGATGTTATAGAGGTGAGCTTGTTTGACGAGACCGCCACCCGTGGCGCGGTGCTGACGATGCTCGGCAAGGTTCGCTTTCCGCATGATGATAGCGAGCGCTGAGCGAGACGACCCGGCTACTTTATAACTTTCAAATGGGCCCCTTTGCTGCGTCGTTTAGACTGCGGCAAGCGTTCCGGCGTCGCGGCGTCTTTTTGTGCAGGCTCGTCCGGTAGGACTATACCCATCCCATTTTCCTTGGCGTAAATTGCGCGAACCGCAGTCGTGGGCACAAATATCTCACGCGCGATTCCAGCAAAGCGTGCGCTGAACGTTACGTAGTCATCGCCCAATGACAAATTTGCAACCGCATTTTCCGCAATGTTCAGGATAATTTTATCATCCTCGATAAGTGACCGCGGGACATCGACATCTTTATGGGTTGTATCGACAAGGAGGTGGGGAGTCAAATTATTATCCTGGGCCCATTCATAGATCGCCCTAATCAGATATGGTCGCGTAGACATCATAGGTAGGTCCCTCCAGTCAGCACGCTGCATCTAGCCCATCGGAGCTTGACTAGATTAGCTGGAAAGCTCGCGTTCGAAGGTCGATAAGCTGGACTGAAATCCGTCGCGTGCAAAGATTCTCTCAGCATATTTGAGAATTGGCTTGGCTTGCGCTGTTAATTTTACACCGTAAAACTGTAGGCGCCATAGCAATGGGGCCAAGCAGCAATCAACGAGAGAATACTCGTCCGACATAAAATAGTCATGTTGCGAAAATATCGGCGAAATTGCCAACAGATTATCTCTTATCGTCTTACGCGCGTTTGCTGCAGCGATTTCATTTGCGCTTTCAAAATCTTCAACGATGCTGTAGAGGTCTCGCAAAACCCGATACCGGAGCTGGCGATTATTCGCACGAAATACGGGATCGACAGGCATTAGTGGTGGGTGAGGGTAGCGCTCATCCAAATATTCCATCATTATTTGAGCGTCGTACAAAACGAGATCTCTGTCAATTAATGTCAAAATCGCATCATAGGGATTCAAATCGTTTAAATCTTCTGGTCGCGTATCGCCGTCATTTACGAAATTTATATTGACGTTAATATCTTTTTCCGCGAGAACAATACGGACGCCGTGCCCGATCGGATCGTCTGCATCCGAATAAAGTGTTATCACCGATCGTCTATTAGCTAATACAGTCATTTCAGTGGATATCTTTCCAGTATTCACGCTTCATCAAGTAAGCAGCCGCGAGTAACACGAATAAGTAAACAATTACCCAAAACCCAATCCGGTAGCGGATCAATTTCGCTGGCTCCGCCAAATAGACCAAAAAGCTAACGAGGTCTTGAACCAGGTGTTTATACTCGTCCTCCCCAAGTGTACCTGGGACAACCAGTTCGAGATGGTCTAACGTCGTGGCTTCTTTACCATCATCGTCGCGCTCAGTGTGGTATACAGCGTGTTGAAGTCCTTGGAGCTCCCACAACACATGCGGCATCGCGGTGTCCTTGAATAGCGTATTGTTGACGCCGGTCGGCCGATTTTCGTCAACATAAAACCCCAATAAGAAGTTATACAACCAATCTTCCCCTCGAGACCGCGCAACGACAGACAAATCGGGTGGCGCCGCGCCGAACCAGGACTCCGCCTCAGTCGAACGCATGGCAACCTCCATTGCGTCGCCTATCTTATCGGTGGTAAACATGAGGTTCGCCTGAACCACCTCTTCTGTTAGATCCAAATCTTTCGCAATCCGGTTGTAACGCATGAACGATGCGGAATGACAGCTGACGCAATAATTAACAAACAGTCTTACACCACGGTGCAGCGACGCCTGATCCGTCAGATCAACGTTAGCCGGCTCCAGCGCGGGGCCGTGTCCCCCGGCGGCTAACGACGTCGCACACCAAAATAATACGGCTAACGAGCTAAGACTTCGTCTCATTTGCTTGTTAGCCTGTCAGGAACCGGCTTGGTCGAGTCAATTTTGGTGTACAACGGCATAAACACGAAAAATCCGAAATAGATCACCGTCAATCCGCGGGCCATCCAAGTCAGTTCTACTGTCGGCTTTTGCGTTCCAAGATACCCCAGAGCAAAAAAACTAATTATAAATAGTGCCAGCGCAGACTTGAATATTGGCCCCCGATAACGAATCGACTTCACCGGACTTCGATCTAGCCACGGCAAGAGAAACAAAATGCTGGTCGACGCACCCATTAGCAGCACACCAATCAATTTGTCGGGGACGGCGCGCAAAATCGCGTAAAACGGCGTGAAATACCACAGCGGCACAATATGATCAGGCGTCACCAAAGGGTTGGCGGGAATGAAGTTATTTGCCTCGAGAAACCAGCCGCCAAACTCCGGCGCGAAAAACATGACAGCCGCGAAAAGGATTAAGAAGACAATGACCCCGACCGTATCCTTTACGGAGTAGTAGGGGTGAAACGGGATCCCATCAAGCGGTATGCCGTCGGGTCCTTTCGTTTTCTTGATCTCGATCCCGTCGGGATTATTCGAACCGACTTCGTGCAGCGCGATAATATGCAAAAAAACCAAACCGATGATCGCCAGCGGCATAGCGATTACATGAAGTGAGAAGAATCGATTGAGCGTGACGTCCGAGACAACAAAGTCCCCGCGGATCCACAGCGACAGCGTATCGCCGATGAACGGAATCGCGCCGAACAGCGAAATTATAACCTGCGCGCCCCAGAACGACATTTGGCCCCACGGCAAAAGATAGCCGAGAAATGCTTCGGCCATCAGCGCGAGGTACGTGAACATTCCAAGGACCCAAATCAACTCGCGCGGTTTCTTATACGAACCGTAGAGTAGCGCCCGGAACATGTGTAAATAGATGACAATAAAAAATGCGGAGGCACCCGTGGAGTGCATATATCGGATCAGCCATCCAAATTCAACATCACGCATAATGTATTCGACCGACGCGAACGCGAGATTTGCATCGGGTTTGTAGTTCATGGTCAACCAGATCCCGGTGACGATCTGAATTGCAAGCACGACGATCGACAGAACACCGAAGTAATACCAGAAATTGAAATTTTTCGGGGCGTAGTACTGCCCCATGTGCTCGTTCCACAGCTGCACAAGAGGAAACCTGTCGTCTACCCAATCGCGCAAGCCGGTTAACTGTTTCACGACTGCGTTCATGCGGCGCCCTCCTTATCTTCGCCGATAATAATTCGCGTGTCGGAAACGAACCGGTAGGGCGGCACCGTCATATTCGTCGGCGCCGGGTACCCGCCATAGACACGGCCTGCGAGGTCGAATTTGGACCCGTGACACGGACAGAAGAAGCCGCCGACCCACGCTTCGCCCATGCCGGACGCGCCGGATTCGGGCACGAAATTGGGTGAACAGCCAAGATGGGTACACAAACCCACCAAGATCAAGTACTCCTCCCGGGTCGAGCGCCAGGCGTTGGTTGCGTAGGCCGGTTGGTCCGAATTCTCCGATGACGGGTCACGTAGCAATTCGCCATCGAGTTTTTTCAATGCCTCGATCATTGCGGGCGTCCGCCGGACGATCCAAACAGGTTTTCCGCGCCATTTTTGCGTGATGCGCTGCCCCGGTTGCAACTTTCCGATATCGACCTCTACCGGCGCACCAATCGCTTTGGCCCGAGCACTCGGTTGAAACGAGGCAATGAACGGCACCGCTGCAACAGCAGCACCGATGCCCCCAATGACCACGGTCGTACCCGTTAAAAACCTGCGTCTATCGATATCGACGGCATTGTCGCTCATAATCTCTGCCATACTCCGATCATAGCAACGGCGACTACGTCATGGGACGATACCCATGGCGCTCGTGGCCGCCGCCTTCACTTGATATAGCCGGTTGACCCCACCAACCGATACTCGGCACCGCGCTAAGGTGTGTCGACACCAGCACGAAATCGGGCTAATTATACCACTAAAATCAACCCGACTAATCGGACTTCGAGGCGGGTCCGTCTCTCGCATACCGAGATAGGCCTGGCTCACAACGCAAGCGTAAAATTCAAGAACTAAATCCGCCCTGCAGCAATTGATCAAATCGGTTGGGATAGATTGCGGATGGATTGGAGTCGATGACGGGGATCTTTCGGCGCGTGTGCAGCCACAACTAAATACCAAAACCAGAGGTGAAATCGTCGTGCTTGTGAGTTGTGGCCGGAGCCCCCCGGACGAGACCGGCATCCGTCCAGCGCGCCCTAAATCAGGGGCCATTGTGCACATCCGCAGGACCCGGCGCAGCCGAAATATCGAGTTCGATAGTGGTGTTGAGAAACGCCCGACGAGGACATACCACCGACCGCAGGACTCAGCGCGATTTTAATTATCCGTGCCCACGGTAAGCGGCCGATCTAGCATGCGCCGTAAGACCCTCGCCATCCGCCAAGGTCGCTGCGATACCCGCCAATCGTGCTGCTCCGGCGGCTGAACATTCGATGATCGACGAACGCTTCTGGAAATCGTATACACCGAGCGGTGAAAAAAAACGTGCGCTACCCGACGTCGGCAGCACGTGGTTTGGTCCAGCGCAGTAATCGCCCAACGCTTCGGCGCTGTAGCGGCCCAGAAAAATCGCCCCGGCATGGCGCACCTTCGGCAGCAGATCGCGTGGGTTTTCGACCGACAATTCGAGATGCTCAGGCGCGATACGATTCACCAGGTCCATCGCCTCATCGAGGTCGCGAACCTTGATAAGCGCGCCTCGCGTGCGCAACGATGCCGCAATAATTTCCCGGCGTTCGAGGCCCGCCATGAGGCGATCGATACTTTCGGCGACCGCGTTTAGATATCTGGTGTCCGGGCAAATCAGTATGGCCTGCGCATCTTCATCGTGCTCTGCCTGGCAAAATAGATCCATCGTCACCCAGTCGGGATCCGTCGTGCCGTCACAAACGATCAGTATCTCCGACGGGCCGGCGATCATGTCGATACCGACGGTGCCAAAAACCAGAGATTTTGCGGTTGCGACATAGATATTGCCGGGACCAACGATCTTGTCTACTGCACTCAGCGTCTCGGTGCCGTAGGCAAGCGCGGCGATCGCTTGTGCGCCGCCGATGGAATAGACCTTGTCCACGCCAGCGATTTCCGCTGCTGCGAGAACCACAGGTTCCAGCTGACCCGCGGGTGCCGGGACCATCATAATTATATTTTTGACGCCAGCGATCTTTGCCGGAATCACATTCATCAGCACCGACGACGGGTAAGCTGCTTTGCCGCCGGGGACGTAAACGCCGACACGATCTAGCGGCGTAACGAGCTGTCCCAAAACCGTGCCATCGGCTTCTTCATAGTCCCACGATCGCTGCAATTGATGCTCGTGGAAGGATCGGATCCGATCGGCGGCAGTTTCAAGCGCTCGGTCGAGTGCGGAATCGATCATTTTTCGCATACTCGAAAAATCGTCGATCATCAATTCCGCCATGGTCGTGACCGACCGTTTGTCAAATCGATTGGTCAGTTCAATTACAGCTTCATCGCCCGATGTACGTACAGCATCGATGATCTCACGCACGCTTACTTCAACGGCGTGGTCACGTACGCTTGCCCAACGAGTCAACGCCGCGAGGCGCGTATCGAAGTCGTCGTGCGCAGTGTCCAGGCGCTTAATCGACGACTGCGAAGAGCGCGCCATATTTTGCTATCCGACGGCGCCGGCGAGACGATCAATAAGGTCGATGATCAGGGCGTGTTTAATCTTCATCGACGCCTTATTGATAATCAATCGAGAACTAATATCGCAGACCTTTTCCAACGCAACAAGGCCGTTGGCTTTCAACGTATTTCCGGTGTCTACTAAATCGACGATGTAGTCGGCCAGACCGACAAGCGGCGCGAGTTCCATTGATCCGTACAACTTTACGACTTCAATCTGGACACCCTTCTCGGCAAAAAAACGCCGCGTCGTGTTCGCATATTTCGTCGCGACCCGAAGGCGCCTGGAATCGTTGTCTACTTCGCCGCGTCCCGCGAGCATCAACTTGCAGCTGGCGAGTTTTAGGTCGAGCGGCTCGTAGAAACCATCTCCATCGTACTCGAGCAATACGTCTTTCCCTGCGATGCCGACGTCGGCCGCACCGTATTCAACGAACGTTGGCACGTCCGTCGCACGAATCACGACAATTTTAGTTTGACCGTCACCCGTTTCGAGGATCAATTTTCGCGACTCGTTGGCGTCTTCGGTCGGCACAATGCCGGCCTTGGCCAGCAGCGGCAGCGCCTCACGTAAAATGCGCCCTTTGGACACTGCGATGACCAGTCCTGAGGATCCGACGGCGTGTTGATTCATAAACCGATCCACTAACTGGGGATACGCCGGATACATGCGCCCAGATTTGCGAGTTTTTCTTCGATCGTCTCGTAGCCGCGATCAATATGGTAAATGCGGTCGACTTCGGTCTCACCATCGGCCACCAAGCCCGCTAAAACAAGGCTCGCTGAGGCCCGTAAATCAGTCGCCATAAGCGGCGCGCTGGTAAGCCGATCGACCCCGGTCGTTATCGCCGTATTCCCTTCCAACTTAACCTGGGCACCCATGCGCTGAAGTTCCAGAACGTGCATAAACCGATTCTCGAAAACTGCCTCGGTGATCGTCCCGGTCCCTTTCGCAATACAATTCAATGCTGTGAACTGCGCCTGCATGTCGGTTGGAAAACCCGGGTAAGGAGCGGTGTGGATGTCGACAGCGACTAAGCGCTTGCCTACCATGTCGAGTTCAATCCAATCGTCGCCGGTCGTGATCTCGGCGCCGGCCTCGACCAGCTTTGCCAATACGGATTCAAGCAGTTCGGGCCGCGTATCCTTCACCTTGATGTGTCCGCCGGTCATTGCCGCCGCTACAAGATAGGTACCGGTTTCGATTCGATCGGGCAGAATTTTATAATGGGTGCCGCCCAGCGACTCAACCCCTTCTATCGTAATTGTGTCGGTGCCAGCACCGGTGATCATTGCACCCATAGATATCAGACAATTCGCCAGATCGACGACTTCGGGTTCGCGTGCGGCATTGCGGATAACGGTTACTCCGTCGGCCAGCGTTGCGGCCATCATCAGGTTCTCGGTACCGGTTACCGTGACCAAATCGAGCACCAGATCGACACCCTTCAGACGTTTGGCAGTAGCGCGAATATAGCCGCCTTCAACCGTCAATTCAGCGCCCATGGCCGCTAATCCCTGCAGGTGAAGATTCACCGGTCGCGACCCGATCGCGCATCCTCCGGGCAGCGAGACATCGGCTCGTCCGAAGCGCGCGAGCAATGGACCCAGCACCAGAATAGACGCACGCATCGTTTTCACCAACTCATAAGGCGCAAAGAAATCCGTGATCGTCGCGCTATCGACCTCGATATTCATCTTTTCGTCGACCGTCAGCCGTAAGCCCATGCCGCCGAGGAGTTCCATCGTTGTTGTGATATCGTGCAGATGGGGAACGTTGCCAATAACCACTGGAGCATCGGCCAACAGGGTAGCCGCAAGGATTGGTAGCGCAGCATTTTTTGCGCCGGAAATGCGTATCTCGCCCTCGAGGCGAACACCACCTCTGATGATCAGTTTATCCATGCACGAAGCAGGCGACTAAGTCCCCTGTGACTTTTCGGCCTTGTCCCACTGCTCACGCGTGAAGCACTGGATCGACAGGGCGTGGATTGCGCTTTCCATGGCGTCGCCGAGTGCGGCGTAGACCATTTTATGCTGCTTGATCATCGGGCAATCTGCGAACCTCTCGCTGATAACACGGGCAACGAAATGCGATCCGTCACCATCAACGATCGCTTCGGCCTGCGGAATTCCAGCTTCAATCATTGCTTTGATATCCTCGGAGGTCATGCTTTTCTCCTAGCGGGCAGCGTTAACTGGATTAGGGTGCGACAACAGGGATGCTAACCGTAATCGGCCAACAAAACACGGGATCCTGTTAAAGTAATGGCGCAGAAAGGCCCTAGCCGAAACGTCAGCGGCGATCCGACCTAGAATACACGAAACGTTACTGATTAATTTCCTTGTTCTTCAATCGCAATCTGTCGATCAAGGCCGCTAAGCCGCCATTTTTAATAATCGACGAAAATGATGCGCGATAGGTCTTGACCAGGCTCACGCCATCGACGGCCACATCGAAAATCTTCCAGTCGCCGCCGATACTGTGCAAGCGGTAACCGAGCAAAATCGGCTCACTGCTTGTTTGTTCGATCTCTTGACGAACGACGACAGTACGTCCGGTAGCCGTTGGCTGTTGTTCGGGATAGGTGATCTTTTGATCCGAAAACTCTAATAGCGCCGTCGCGTAGGTCCGTACGAGCAGTTTACGAAACTGATCTATGAACGCCGCACGCGAGGCGTCATCGGCGTCCATCCAATTCGATCCAAGGACCCATTGCGCCATGATCGGAAAATCAAAATGCGGAAAAATCAATTCGGAGACCAGCGAATACATCTTCGCTGGATCCTGACGCAACGATTCACGATCGTTCTTGACGCGAGCCAGAACCTGATCGGTTGTTTTCCGAACAATATCGATTGGCGCTTCCATTGCCGCCAACCCAGTGACCGCGAACGACAACACGACCGATAGCACGACTGCCAACGGGATCTTTATCATGTCAAAGACCTTAAGTATTACTAGTAAGTTAGGATTTAATCGAAATCGCGTTTCTTAACCACTCAGCGTGCCCTTGCTCGCGCACCTAGGGTTCTTCAAGCGTCAACGCGTGTGCTAGCGTGGCGGTAATTTATCACACTCGCACACCCCTGTCCTGATGCGCTTAGCCACTCCCAACCAACAACTCGACCTTATAGCCATCCGGATCTTCAACAAACGCAAGCACTGTCGTTCCGCCCTTCATCGGACCCGCGTCGCGCACGACGTTACCACCGAGTTCACGGATTCGGTCGCACGCCGCGTAGACGTCGTCGACGCCGATGGCAATGTGACCGTAAGCGTCACCGTGGTCGTAAGATTCAACCTCCCAATTGTGGGTTAATTCCAAAACGGTCGAGTCCTTCTCATCGCCGTAACCAACGAAGGCCAAGGTGAACTTTCCCTCGGGAAAATCATGCTTACGCAATAGCTTCATTCCCAAAACGTCGCAGTAGAAATTTAGTGAGGCCTCAAGATCGCGGACCCGCAGCATCGTGTGTAGCATTCTCATATTGATAACTCTCCCTCTACTATGCGCGCCGGCCGACCAAGGCACCGCGCGACTCATGAAATTTCGATCTGGAGTTTCTCAGCCGATCGCCGTGCCTTTTGCCGGGCAAGATCGACCGAATCTGCGCCGGCTAATGCGACCGCCAAGCGACGACTACCATGTACCTCGGGCTTACCAAACACACGGATCTCCGTATCTGTTTCGGACAACGCGGCGGCGATCCCGCTAATGCGGATGTCGTTCCCATTGCCGCTGCCCAGGATCGCGACCGACGCCGCGGGGAATTTCTGCGTTATCATCGGTATCGGAAAACCAAGAATCGCCCGTACATGGAGCGCGAATTCGGACAATTCCTGGGACAGCATCGTCACCATACCGGTGTCGTGTGGGCGCGGCGACACTTCGCTGAAATAAACTGCGTCACCGCAGATAAACAATTCCACGCCGAAAATACCATGCCCGCCGAGCGCCGCGGTGATCGTATTGGCCATCGCCTGGGCCGCGGACAAAGCCGTCGTGCTCATTGACTGCGGCTGCCACGACTCGCGATAGTCACCGTCTATCTGTAGATGGCCGATTGGCGGGCAAAAGGTCGTACCACCACCATGTCGGATTGTGAGCAAAGTAATTTCATAGTCAAAATCAATAAACCCCTCGATTATAACCTTAGCCGTCGTACCACGACCCTCTGCCACCGACCGTTCCCAAGCGGCAGTTGCAGTAGCTGGGTCTACGACCACAACCTGCCCTTTACCGGACGAACTCATGACTGGTTTCACGATACACGGTACGCCGATCTGCGCGACGGCAGCGACGCATTCTTGCGCACTGCTAGCAAAACGATAGGGCGACGTGGGTAACTTTAGGTCTTCGGCCGCCAAGCGCCGGATACCTTCGCGATCCATGGTCAATCGCGTCGCGCGCGCGCTCGGCACGACATGATAACCACGCTGCTCAAGCGTGATCAGGCAATCCGTCGCGATCGCCTCAACCTCGGGCACAATCAGATCGGGCCGTATCCGTTCCACCAACGCCTCTAACGCTTCCGCATCGAGCATATCGATAACATAGCTATACTGCGCCACCTGCATCGCCGGCGCGTTCGCATAACGATCGACGGCGGTTACTTCAAGGCCGTAACGTAACGCCTCAATCGCAACCTCCTTTCCCAGTTCCCCACAGCCCAGTAACATAAGGCGCATCGCCCCTGGAGTGCCCGGTATACCAATCGGTTTTTTCGGCCCTGTAATCACGTTTTAGCTCATTATCGTTGTCGTTTCGAACCCAATTTCGCGCAAGCGAACTACGGTATCGGCTTGCAGGTCGGCGCTGGCAACACAATAGCTCCCAAACTCGTGCCGTGTCGCTGCTCGGCGCCTAATTTGATCAAAAATAATACCGCGTCTCCTTTGGGGCAGCCCGAGCATCTGACGCATAGCCGTCGTCGCGAGCCGGGGATCGCAGCATTCCAACACGGCGGCGCTTAACACGTCGCCCGGATCCGTTGGCCGTTTTTGCTTCGTTCGCAACGCGATCATGTCCTCACGGTAGGGGCACCATTCCTCTACTGCACCGATCTTCGCCGCAAGTGTGCGCGACAATATTGTCGTCGCGCGAAGTCGCGCCTCGCTGGTATACCCCGCAATATGCGGCGTTGCGATTGTTACTAGGCGCAGCAACGCTAGATCTACCGCCGGTTCGCCAGCCCAGCAGTCAATTGCTACCGTTGTTTGCGCACCATCGGCGAGCCATGCAATGAGCGCGTCCTCATCGATAACCGCGCCGCGGGCCGTGTTGATTAACAGCGCCTCGGGCCTTATGCGGCTCAATTGCCTGCGACCGATCAATCCTCGCGTGGGGAAATCCCCGGTCTCGGTTAAGGGAACATGTAGCGTTACAATATCGCTCGCCAGCGCTTCGTCGATATCTACAAAGCGCTCATCGGAACTGGCATCGGCGATCACCGGATCATTGACTACGCAGTGCACACCCAACGCCTCTAACAGCGTGCAGACAATTTTGCCAACGTGTCCGTAGCCGATTATTCCTGCCTGTAGGGCATCCGCCCCATCAAACGCCAGACGTCCATGGACGAAACTACACGCTAAGACGTATTCGGCAACCGCACGTGCGTTACACCCGGCAGCGTCAAAATACGCGATCGCGCGCTGGTCCAGATAACTTGTATCGAGGTGATCGATGCCCGACGTCGCTGTGCCGACCAATCTAACATTAGTCCCCTCGAGAAGTTGCGCATCCACCCGCGTCACTGAGCGCACCAGCAGGATATCCGCGTCAAGCAACTGCGCGCGAGTCACGGACCGCCCATCCACTAAAGTGACATCGCCGAAGCGGGAAAATGCGCTCGTCGCCTGTGGGATATCCCGGTCGACGATAATGTGCACGCGATCCGACCGGTGCGGCAATCTACGGGCGAGTGTCGACCTCGGCGCCTTCTTTTTGCACCGGCATCAAATCTGCCTTTTCGACACCGAGTACCAGTGTCGCGACGCTCGCGACGTATATCGACGAATACGTACCAATCACAACGCCGACGATCAGCGCGATTGCGAACGCATGGATCAACTCCCCGCCCAGAAAGAATAATGCCAGCAACACCAGTAGGGTTGTCATGGAGGTGATCAACGTGCGAGACAGTGTCTGGTTTAACGAAATATTGACGACGTCCATCGCCGGATTTTTACGTAGCCGCCGAAAATTCTCGCGGATACGATCAAATACCACGATAGTATCGTTGAGCGAATAGCCGATGACCGCAAGGATCGCCGCCAGTACCGAAAGATCGAACTCAAACTGCGTGACGGCGAAAAATCCCAATACCACGATGACGTCGTGCACCAACGCCGCGATCGCGCCAACCGCAAACTTCCACGTAAACCGCACCATGACGTAAATCAAGATGCCGCCGAGTGCGTACAGCATCGCCAGTGCCCCGTCCTCGGTGAGTTCTTCGCCCACCTGCGGACCGACAAATTCAACTCGTCTCAGCTGCGCGCCGGGTAGCAGTTCCAATACTCGCGTAGAAACGTCCGCATCGCCGCCAATGATGGTCTGCGGCAGCCTGACGAGCACGTCCTCGGGCGAACCGAACGCCTGGACCACCGCATCGCCGAATTCCGACGCCCTCAGCGCGGCCCGAATCCCATCGATATCGGCGGTTTCGGCATAGCCGAGTTCGACCAAAGTGCCGCCGGTAAAATCAATCCCGAAATTCAAGCCCTTCGTGGCCAGACCAATGATCGATCCCAATATCAAGATGCCCGAAAATAAGACCGCAAGTTTGCGGCGGCCCATGAAATTAAAGGTATCGTCTCTGATTTCCATAGCTTGTGTAACGGACCTATATCGTCAGTTTCTTTAAACGGCGATTGCCGTAGAGCAAATTCACCAGCGCGCGGGTGCCAAGGATCGCGGTAAACATAGAGGTCACAATGCCGAGCGACAGCGTTACCGCAAAACCCTTGATCGGGCCGGTGCCGAAATTGAACAACACAATTGCCGCGATGAGGGTCGTGATATTGGCGTCGGCAATCGTCGAAAACGCCTTTTGATAACCGGCGTGGATGCTCGCTTGCGGCGAATTCCCGTTTTTAATCTCCTCGCGAATGCGCTGGAACGTAAGCACATTCGCGTCGACTGCCATACCGACCGTCAGTACGATCCCGGCTATCCCCGGTAAGGTGAGCGTGGCCTGCAACAGCGATAACAAAGCGACGACAAGAACGATGTTCAACACCAGCGCGAGATCGGCGATCAAGCCGAAGACCTTGTAGTAGAACGCCATGAATATGAGGACAAGCGCCAGACCAATGATCACCGATTTCAATCCACGGTCGATATTCTCCTGCCCCAGGCTCGGCCCCACGGTCCGCTCTTCAATAATTTCGATCGGTACCGCTAATGCCCCAGCGCGTAGTAGCAGTGCGAGGGTTCGGGCTTCATCGGTCGAATCGAGCCCGGTGATCTGAAAGCGCTTGGATAACTCGCTTTGGATTGTCGCGATGCTGATCACCTCTGACACCGGGCGACCCTGCAGTTGCTCTATATAGACCACGGCCATCAGCTTACCTACTTGTTCGCGGGTCGCACGGCTGAATATCTTCGCACCCTTACCATCAAGGGTAATAAAGACCGCGGGAGAGCCACTTTGTTGCTCTATCCCGGACGCCGCGTCGATAACGTATTCACCCGTCATCATCACCCGTTTACTCAGCAGCACCGGTTCGCCGGAGCGCTCAAAATATAGTTTCGAACTAACCGGCACACGCCCCTCGACCGCGGCCTCGACATCGCCGTCGAGATCGACCATCCGGAACTCCAACGTCGCAGTTGCACCCAGCATAATCTTTGCCTTTGCGGTGTCCTCGACACCCGGCAACTGCACCACAATCCGCGATTCGCCTTGTTGCTGGATCACGGGTTCGGCGACACCAAGCTCGTTAACGCGGTTGCGCAAGGTCGTCAGGTTTTGCTTGAGCGCGTTTTTGCGCGCTGCCACCAGGAAATCCTCGGTCGGTCGCAGATGCAGAATTTGCTCGTTGGCAGTACTGCGGTCGCGCACGACGAGATCGGGGAACTCATCGTCGATAAAATCCGCCGCTTGCGCGCGCATTTGCGCATTCAGAAATTTCGCCACGATACCGCCGGTCGGATCACGGCTAACGGTTCGATAACGAATTTTCTCCTCGCGCAGCGCCGTACGCAGCTCCGAGACAAATCGATCGTCGCTCTGCTTACCGACCGCATTGACATCGACTTCCATCAGAAAATGTACGCCGCCGCGTAGATCGAGACCCATGTACATGGGTCTTCCGCCGAGTACTCGCAACCAGCCCGGCGTGCGCGGGGCAAGATTCAAGGCCACGATATATTTCCTGGTATCGAGTGCCGTATCTAAGACCTCGGATGCTTGTGCACGTATCTTGTTGTCGTCAAACCTCAGCAATAGGCGATTACCACCCACTTCGGCTAGCCGTGGCGAAACGCCGGCCGCACCAAGGGCCTCTACCACCTGCGCCTTCAATGCCTCATCGACCGGCGCCGAGCGTCGTGCGGAAATTTGCAGCGAGGGATCCGTGCCATATAAATTCGGCGCCGCGTAGAGCACACCGAGCCCGATAACCCCTGCAATCATCAGGTAACGCCAAAGGGGGTATTGGTTCATAAGCAGGGTTCCGAACTGTCGCCGCGGGGATCGCTCCTCCGATTACGATTCCTTGATGGTTCCTTTTGGCATAACCGCGGAGATCGCATGACGCTGTACTTTAACCTCGATGCTCTTGGAGATTTCCAATTTGACGAAGCTATCGCCGACTTCCGTAATGCGCCCGAGTATCCCGCCGGTGGTTACTGCTTCGTCACCCTTGACCAGTGCTTCGACCATCTTGGTGTGCTCCTTCTGACGCTTCATTTGCGGGCGAATCATGAGAAACCACAGCACCGCAATCGGGATCAACATAATCAGGAACCCCGACATTCCGGGCTCCTCGGCGGCCGCCGGCGCGCTTTGCGCGAATACATCTGCGATGAAAAAATTCATGTTACGTCTCGTGAAAATTGCCGCGTATTATGACACAGGGTCAGGTCCTGTTGTCGAATCGGCCCCGCATGTTGGCCGATTCGACACTCCCTGTTACGCGCAGACCGATGATACCTGAGGCGCGGCCCACACCACCGATCAAGCCTGGTCGCGATATCGCTTAATCCGCGTCCCGGCCGGCATAAAACACTTGCGTAAATTCGCTGAATCGAGCCTCCATGATAGCGCGACGCGCGCGACGCATCAGGTCGAGATAAAAGGCAAGATTGTGGATTGTATTCAGCCGCGATCCGAGGATTTCGTTAGTCTTGTCGAGGTGATGAAGATAGGCGCGCGTATAATTGCGGCAAGTGTAGCACGGGCAGGTCGGATCGAGCGGCTCCAGCGATTCACGATGCATAGCATTGCGGATATTAAGGTTGCCACGGGCGGTGAATAGGTGGCCGTTGCGGGCATTGCGCGTCGGCAAGACACAATCAAACATATCGATACCAAATCCAATCGCCGCGATTAAATCCTCGGGCGTACCCACGCCCATCAAATAACGGGGTTTGGCGAGCGGCAACTGCCCGGCGATGTCGGTCGCGATTGCGACCATTTCGACCTTGGGCTCGCCGACCGAAAGTCCGCCGATGGCGTAGCCATCGAAGTCCATCTCGATTAGGCCGGCGAGCGACCCGCGACGCAGATCGCTGTACATGCCACCCTGGACGATGCCAAAGAGCGCCGCGGAATTACCCGCATGCGCCGCCTGACTCCGCGCGGCCCAGCGTAAGGACAGTTCCATCGAATTTCGAGCCTGCGCGTGGGTCGCGGGATAGGGCGTGCATTCGTCAAATACCATCACGATATCAGCGCCCAACGACGCTTGAACCGCCATCGATATTTCCGGTGAGAGAAATATCTTGTCGCCGTTAATCGGTGAACGAAAGGTCACCCCATCGTCGGAGATCGACCTTAAATCGCCGAGGCTGAACACCTGGAAACCGCCAGAATCCGTGACGATGGGTCCGTCCCAGTGCATAAACCGGTGGAGACCACCGTGGGCTTCAATAACCCCCATTTTTGGCTGCAACATCAGATGGTAGGTGTTGCCGAGAACAATCCGGGCACCAAGTTCAACCAGTTCCTCCGGCGTCATCGCCTTTACCGTCCCCGCCGTTCCGACCGGCATGAAAACCGGGGTCTCTACGACGCCGCGTTTGAAGCTAAGCTTGCCGGCCCTAGCGCTGCCATCGCAACAATTGAGTTCGAATTTCACTCCTCACCGCCGCGGGTGATCCACATTGCGTCACCATAGCTGAAGAATCGATAACGTTCGCGAATCGCATGACGATAGGCCTGCATAATGTTATCGCGTCCGGCAAAAGCCGATATCAGCATCAATAATGTCGATTCAGGAAGGTGGAAGTTGGTCACCATGGCATCCACTATACCGAAGCGGTACCCGGGGTAGATGAAGATATCGGTTTCGCCGTCGCGCGGTTGCAAGCGGCCATCCACATACGCCGATTCGAGTGCGCGAACGGTCGTTGTGCCAATCGCTATAACGCGCTTGCTTCGGTCACGGACTTGTTCGACCTGGTGGCACAATTCGGCTGAAATCTCGAATACCTCCGCATGCATGCGATGGTCTTCGAGGCGCGACGCGCGTACCGGCTGAAAAGTCCCCGCGCCAACATGCAAGGTGAGGAACCCAATATCCGCTTGCGCCTTAGTCAAGGCTTGCATTAGTTCTTGATCGAAGTGCAATCCTGCCGTGGGGGCGGCGACGGCGCCCGGGACGCGGCTATAGACTGTTTGATAACGTTCGGCGTCATCACGCGTATCCGCCCGTTTAATATAGGGCGGAAGTGGGACGTGTCCGACGTTATCCATGATTTCCGAAATCGCGGTATCCGACAAGTTTACGAGACGAAAAAATCCATCCTCTTGCGCCACCACTTTAAACGGATAGGCGCCACCAATTTTCAACACCGAATCGACTCTCAAGATCTTGCTCGACCTAATTTGGGCGATCACTTCGCAAGTGTTGAGCACGCGCTCGATCAGTAATTCCACGCGACCACCGGTTTGCTTGGTTGCAAACAGACGCGCAGGTATTACCCGCGTATCGTTAAATACCAATAGATCGCCCGCTTCAACCAATGACACGATATCGGTAATATAGCGGTCCGCTAACGCCCCAGTGCCGCCATCCAATGTTAGTAAACGCGCGTCGCGTCGATTTTTCGGTGGCTCCACAGCGATGAGTTCCGACGGGAGATGGTAGTGAAATTGGTCGCGCTGCACCGAATCATGGTAGCAAAACACGGCACCGTAGCGGACGAATACCCTTGTAAGACCCAGGTGCGGTAGTTTTTCGACCAGCGGTTATCTATACTGCCGGCGCACCCATACCCGGTACCGCACTAGATTTAATGATGGATCACCGTTCTATGGGCCCCGAGCCAATTAAATCCCTGCCGGGATGGCGGAACTGGTAGACGCGCCAGACTCAAAATCTGGTATCCGTAAGGATGTGGGGGTTCGATTCCCCCTCCCGGTACCAAACATTTATCCGCTAGCTTCCGTTAGCGTCCTGTCATTCGATGAAACGCCTGTAATTATAGCGTTTTTCGTCCGTTGGTGTCCGCATCTGACCGTTGACAGCCTGGGGTATAAAGGGGTACGAATCGGGGTACGCTGCGTACTGTCAAAAGTTGTACCCCAAAATGCCGTCTAAAAAACCATTGACCGACACCGTCATCCGCAATGCAAAGCCGTTCGAGAAGCCACGGAAGATTACAGACTCGGGTGGGCTCTACTTACTCATTACGCCCGCAGGAAAAAAACTCTGGCGGTTTCGCTATCGATTCGAAGGCAAAGATACAACCCTTGCACTCGGCAGCTATCCTGAGGTGCCGCTCGCCGGCAGAAAGGATCGTCGGAGCAACGAATGGATCGATGGTGCTCGCGATATGCGCGATCAAGCGAGAAGACTTCTCGGGCAAGGGATCGACCCAACCGAATACCGAAAGACAAGAAAAGCATCGAAGGCTGTGGCGAAGGAAAATTCTCTTGAGGCCGTCGCCCGTGAGTGGCACGCCAAACAGGCGAAAGGATGGGCGCCTTCTACCGCGGCTGCTCGCCTCTCTCGCCTCGAAAAAGAAGTATTCCCAACCCTCGGTAAACGCCCGGTCTACGAACTCACGGCCCCCGAATTACTCAAGGTCCTGCGCAAGATAGAAAGCCGGGGTGCACTAGAAGTTGCGCAACGTGTCCGGCAGATACTCGGACAAGTGTTCCGCTATGCCGTTGCGACCGGA
>SMVB01163731.1_pt1 | contig 21868 bp, 22 predicted proteins | sample 2456461 | NCBI WGS metagenome assembly SMVB01 (sample SAMN11095934, study PRJNA526329) | marine sediment metagenome | biome: Marine sediment; feature: Surficial sediment; material: Deep marine sediment; isolation source: Hadal surficial sediment | place: Pacific Ocean | collected 2014-05 | depth...
AGACCTCGCCGTCATTATGCGCCGATTCGTGTCTTACGAGGCCATGGGCCGTTGACATGACACAATTTGAAAGGAACCGAACGATGTTACGACCACAATGGCGCATCTTTGCCATGGTGCTATTTGTGTGGGGCGTTTCTGTCTCCTCTGCACGTGCTGAAGCATCGCCGCCGATGTTTCCTGGGAGCGATTGGTTGCTTTGGGAAACGGAGCAGATTACGGATGAGCTTTATGCATTTCGCTATCAGTTTTACCGCAGCATCTTTCTGGTCACGGACGAGGGCGTCATTGCTAGCGACCCATTGAACGTGGAAGCCGGCAAGATTCTAGCGCAAGAGATTGCACGGGTAACGGATCAGCCTGTGAAGTATGTAGCCTATTCCCACTCTCATTGGGATCACATCGCCGGCGGCCAGCCGTTTAAGGATCAAGGCGCCAAATTCGTTGCGCAAGAAAACTGTGCGCGCAATTTGCGTGAAAACCCCAATCCAGACGTAGTGCCCGCCGATATCACATTTGACGCGTTCTATGAAATCAAACTGGGTGGCGCCTCACTTGAGTTGTTTTATTTTGGTCCTAGTCATGACAATTGCTTGGTGGTCATGATTGCCAATCCTGCGAATATCTTATTCATGATAGACCTTCTAAACCCACCAAGCGGTTGGATAATGTTCTACAATCCGACTCTGGCAGACACCTACATTTACAACGTCGTCCCGTTCTTAAAGCAGGTGGAAGCGCTCGTGGCCGAGCGTAATATCGAAAGAATTATTGGGGCGCATACCCAAATGGATATGGTTATGGGGGAAACCGGGCTCCAGCCCGTAATGGTCTCTGGCACGATTGGTTCCGCAAATGCGATCAAGGAACGCAGACTGCTTTACCAAGGCGCCATTGATGCCGTGCTCGCCCAACTCGCCGCAGGAACGGCGCCTGGCGATGTGCCGGACATACTGGTTGAGCGCCGGCTGATGGCGGACAAGATTATCGGCTATGATCCCGAACAAATGCGCATTCTTTTCAAGCGCCTGACCATTTACGGTGTGACGGGTGAATAAAAAGCGTGCCTGCTCAAAAATCATTGCTCCAGGGTTGAGTCGGGGCCGGTGAGCCACATATCGACAAAACCCGGCATTTTGTATGATCGGTTTAGCCCATCTGATGGAGGAAGTAGACCTATGCAACGATTGAAAAAACTACGTAGTCTGACGATTGCGGTTGTGTCGTCATTCGCATGCTTGAGTCTCGCCGCGGGAGCCTGGGCGCAGGACCAGGAATCGGCGGCGGACAAAATCGCCCGGGCGATCACTGCCGCACCCGCTGACATTACGGACAAGGCCACCATTATGGACGTGGACGGCACAATTCTGCGTGAGGGGTCAAATGGCTGGACTTGCTTGCCGGATATTGGCCTCATACCTGGCGATACGCATCCCCTGTGCAATGACGCGGCCTGGATGTCCTGGATGGCGGCCGCTGCTGCAGGCGAACCGTTTTCAACAGACATCCTCGGCGTTTCCTATATGCTTGCAGGGGATGCTCTGGTCAATAATGACGACCCGGCAGCCACGGATCCAAATGACGGCGGCGTATGGGTTCAGGAAGGCCCCCATTTGATGATGCTCATGCCCTCCACCGCCATGATGGCCGATCTGCCCCACGATCCCTTTGCCGGCGGCCCTTATATTATGTGGGACAAGACGCCGCTTGTGCATGTGATGGTACCGCTTGACGCCAAGGCCAAGTAGCCGCAAGGCCCTTATAACTCATTGACATTATAGGGAGGTTTTCGAAAGGGTGGCGCGGGCTCGCAACCAACTTTACGCGCTGTTTTCGGCGCAGGGGGTTAAACTTCCGTATACAGATATTTCCGGACCTTGCGATTGAGCGCGGTTCAGGCGGCCATGTAGCGCGGCCGGCCTGTCCCGCCGGACAAAAAATGATTTGCTTGACATATCAGGCAAGGGGGCCTTTTGCTCTTGCCATCTCAATCGCTCTCTCCTGCTCGCGTACGGCATTGCTGAACTATCCGGCTTCCGCATAAGCCGCCGGCGCGCTACGGACCGCTGCTATATTCCAAGAGTTCATACTCGTATTGGTTCGGGTGCCAGATATACTTGACCAATGTCAAATCGGGTCCCGATAGCCACATATCGGCGAAACCCGGCATGCGATAGTGATCGGTGTCAAATATTCCAGCGGCGACCTCGACGCGCTCTTCGCCGAGCCATTCTATAGTGGCCGGGACGATGCGATGCAGTCCGACATCTTCGTTTTTGGCTTCCGTCGCCTTGCCGATATCCGTTTTTTGGCCGCCGGCGCTAACAGACGCTAAAATATTGGACGTCTGAACACCGCCCTTCGACTTGTCGTACATACCGAAATGGAGGGCATCGGCGGCAATAGGCCCGATCATCATGGTAAAACGCTCCGGAACAGTCGACGTTCCATTCGTAATGTCATCATTCACTTGAATGGTGGTCGTTATGGTGTCGCCGGTCACGATGGCATGGGTGCTGGTCAATTGATCATCAACCCAAGTTGTTTTGTAGAGCGAAAGAGGTCTGAAGTTTTTGTTCACCCGTAAGACCGAACTGGTTTCCAAGTGGTCCTCGAAGACGCTGTACCAAGTGGTCAGTGTGCGAGAGCCGTCGGCATGGACAGTCATGCGCCATTCTTCGAAGCCGCGCTGCCGCTGATCTTCTATGACGCGATAAATGAACTTACCTGATGACCAGCGCACGATGGCGGGGTTTTCATTGGCCGCCTTTGCCGCCGCGGCCGCAACGTCGGATGGTTCGTCAGCCCTCACCGGTTGGCTCCAGCCCGCTAACGCGGCAATGCCCAACGCGCCCATTATCATCCATACTTTACGCCTCACCCTCCATTTTTTTCAGCGCCTTATGCTACCTTTTGTCAAGGTGCGGCCATGTCCCGGTCTCCTGAGGGGTTGGGGCGCGCCCTATATTGGCCCTGGGAGATGGCCCAAAGCGCCCGTTTTTGCGGCTTCAGGTGATCAAAGACCACCGGCACGGGGTGGTTTTGCTTGATCTTGCCGCCCTAAGTGGCCATGTATAGGGAAGTTTGCGAACCATTCTAAACAACCGGTGAGCCCATGTTCATTCAAACCGAAGCCACACCAAATCCTGCCACCCTAAAATTCCTGCCCGGTCGCGATATTATGGGCAAGGGCGGCGCCTTGGATTTTCCCGATGCGGAAAGCGCCTCTCGATCGCCTCTGGCGACGCGGCTTTTTCAACTGGATGAGGTCGACCGGGTCTATTTCGGCGCCGATTTCATCAGCATCACCAAATCGACCGGCGAGTGGCAGCATTTAAAGCCCGCCGTTTTGGGCATGATCATGGAACACTTTACCACCGATCAGCCCTTGCTGGCCGACGCGCATGCGCAAGACGCCAGCGACGCGCATGATGATTATGACGGTGACGCCGCCGAAATCGTCAATCAGATTAAAGAGCTTCTTGATACACGAATACGCCCGGCGGTCGCTCAAGACGGTGGCGACATTACGTTTCACCGGTATGAAGACGGTATCGTATACTTACACATGCGGGGATCTTGTGCCGGGTGCCCCAGTTCGACAGCGACCTTGCAGAACGGCATTGAAAACCTGCTCAAGCATTACATTCCCGAGGTCACCGGCGTCGCACCAAGTTAAGGGTGGCCCCACGCCAATGAGGTGGTGAGCCATGCCCACTGTTTTGATTACCGGGACCAATCGCGGTCTCGGCCTGGAATTCACACGCCAATATGCCGCAGACGGCTGGCAAGTTCTGGCCTGTTGCCGAAAACCCGATGAAGCCGAAGCGCTCCACTCCCTTGCCGCCGCGCGGCCGTCCGATATGCGTATTTTTCCCCTTGATGTCACCGACTTTTCGGCGATCGACGACTTGGCCGATCAGCTGCGCGGAGAGCCTATCGACCTGCTATTGAACAATGCTGGCGCGATGGGCCCCAAACCGAGTGAACAAAAGGCGAATGGCCAGCTTTTCGGCAGCATTAATTACGATATATGGCAAGATATTATCCGGATTAACACCTTCGCGCCGGTCAAAATGGCCGAAGCCTTCATGGACCATGTTGCGGCCGGCACTCAGAAGAAAATCGTCAGCATTTCTTCGGTTCTGGGTTCGATCGCCGAGACCTACGGCAACTTTTATGCCTACCGCACATCGAAGGCGGCGTTGAATATGGCCATGGCCTCGCTGTCCAAGGATCTGGCGGCGCGCGGCATCATCGTGGCGGTGTTTTGTCCGGGCTGGGTCAAGACCGACATGGGCGGGCCACAGGCCGAAATCATGCCCGAGGTGAGTATCAGCGGCGTGCGCCGTCAAATAGCTCAATTGACTCTTGAGGCCTCCGGTAGCTTTCATCGCTATAATGAAGATGTCCTATCTTGGTAGACCGATATGCCGTCGTAAATCGATGCCCCATAAATCGACGCCCCATAAATCGGTGTACTGTCCAGCGGAGGCCGCCTTATTGATATGGCAATTGTGCTCGTCACCGGCGCCAATCGTGGTCTTGGCTTTGAATTCGTCCGGCAATACGCACGAGATGGCTGGCGGGTTCTTGCTTGTTGCCGTCAACCGGCCGGCCCACAGGCCTTGACGGAAATCGTGGCGCAATCGGATGGCGATGTCACCACTCACCAAGTCGACGTGACCGATTTCGTGCGCATTGAGGGACTTGCCCATGAGCTCAAGGATGCCGCCATCGATGTGCTGATCAATTGTGCCGGCACGGCGGGCAAATACACGATCGACGAGGGCGCCATGGCATATCAGGCCTTCGGCAAATTTGATGGGGAAGAATGGATGCAGGTCTATCGCGTCAATGTCATGGGGCCCATGAAGATGTCGGAAGCCTTCATAGAGCAAGTTGTGGCGAGTGATCAAAAGAAGATCATTACGCTGACCAGTGAACTTGGGTCCATTGGATTCAATTCATCCGGTAACTTTTATCCTTATCGCGCATCGAAAGCGGCTGTGAACGCCATTATGAAATCCATGTCTATCGATTTGGCGGAAAAAGGCGTCATTGCCATACCGCTTCATCCGGGTTGGGTGAGCACCGATATGGGGGGCAAGAATGCTCCTGTAGGCGTGGGCGAAAGCGTGACCGGCATGCGCAAGGTCATCGACGGTCTCACCATGGCAAAGAGTGGTCGATACTTGACCTATGAAGGCAAGGAAATGCCTTGGTAGCTATTTCAGTTGCCACAACCGGAGGACCAAGTTCGTGGCCGAGATCTTGAGCGATAAGGGACTCGATTTAATTTTCCGCGCGGCACGCAGTCACAATGCGTGGCTAGACGAACCGGTTGGCGACACCTTGCTTAATGCGGTTTATGACCTTATGAAAATGGCACCGACTAGTGCCAATTGTTGCCCGGCGCGCATTTTGTTTTTGAAATCGAAGCAAGCCAAAGAACGAATAAAACCGCATCTTGATGAAGGCAATGTCAACAAAGTCATGACGGCCCCGGTTTGTGCAATCATTGGCTATGACACGGAATTTTACGAAAAATTACCGCAGCTCTTTCCACATAATCCGGATGCTAAGAATTGGCTTGCCGATAATGAAACCCTGGCGCAATCCACAGCGTTTCGAAACGGTTCCTTGCAAGGGGCTTATTTCATAATTGCCGCGCGCTCTTTAGGTCTTGATTGCGGGCCTATGTCGGGATTCGATAATGATGGTGTGGATCGGACGTTTTTCCCCGGCGGTAAAGTCAAGTCGAATTTCATTTGTTCGCTTGGCTATGGTGAGGCGTCAGCGCTTCATCCCCGAGGCCCCCGTCTGCCGTTCGACGAGGCTTGTCGCATTCTTTGACGGGTAGGGTTACTTGACGTGAAGGTTCTCGGTTTCGATACGGCGATGGCGGCGTGCTCGGCGGCGATTTGGTGCGACGGCAACATTGCGGCCTATCGATTGGTGCCCCAGCCGCGCGGTCATGCGGAAACGATCATGCCCATGATCGCCGATATATGCCTTGAGGCGGGAATTGCGGTCAGTGAGTTGGATCGTATCGGTGTGACCATCGGCCCCGGTACGTTCACCGGTCAGCGCGTTGGACTTGCCGCGGCCCGTGCCATGGTGCTCGGTACAAAAGTGGGCATTGTGGGCGTCACCACCCTTCGTGCGTTGGCTGCGGGGGTTCAACCGGATTCGGCGCCATTGATCGCCAGCCTTATCGATGCGCGCAGAGGCGAAGTTTACGCCCAAGTGTTTGACCGCCAATTGAGCCCGGTCATGCCGCCGCAGGTTCTAACACCCGAACGGGCGGCCCGCGCTTTGACCGCATGCGCTGAGGGGGGCAACGACCTTGTGCTGGTGGGTACCGGCGCGTTGTTGGTTGCCGATGTCATGGAACCGCGTGGTTTTACCGTAACAAAGTCTCAAGCCTCGCCGCAGCCCGATGCACGGCATGTGGCCGCCCTGGCGGCGGCCGCGGACACACCGGATGGGATTGTGCCATCGCCGCTTTATCTCAGACCGCCTGACGCCAAGTTGCCGGGACGGAAGCAAGACTGATGGGGGGCACCGGCCGTTGCCATCACCGCCGCCGCTCTGAGGCCATAGGAAAACCTTGGCTTTCACTGCGTGACCGTGGTTCATGCTGGTTCAGGTGCGGGATTTCAAGGGTTAACGATCTTGGCAATGGCCCATCTTGGCAATGCCCATGGAATTTTTCGCGTTTGCTACTTAGACGTAGTAAACTACCATGGCTTAATGATTGGATGGCCCGAAAGCGGCAATAGGACTGAAGTATGCCTGATAGCAGCGAAAATCTAGCGCGGCTTGAAAAGCGATGCATAGCTAAGGGTATGCGCATGACAGAACAGCGCCGAATCATTGCGCGTGTTTTGTCCAGTGCGTCGGATCACCCGGATGTGGAAGAACTCTACCGGCGGGCGACCGGTGTGGACCCGAATATCAGCATTGCGACCGTCTATCGTACGGTCCGGCTGTTTGAAGAGGCCGGTATTTTGGAGCGGCATGACTTTCGCGACGGTCGGGCACGTTATGAGGAAGCCAATTCCGATCACCATTATCACCTGATCGACGTCCAATCCGGTGAAGTGTTGGAGTTTCATAGCGAAGAGATCGAGCAAATGCAGCGCAAGGTCGCCGAACGTATGGGTTTCAAGCTGATCGACCATCGTCTTGAGCTCTATGGCGTGCCTCTCGATTCGGATGGATCAGACAGCTGAGGCGGTTGTTTCCTGTGAAAATGAACATATATCCGCAGAGTTCGACACCATTGCCGATGGGGCAGCCACGACAAAAGGTGCCCGCATCGCGGCGTGCCATTGGCCCCGCGGTTTGGGCTTTGCAGGGGAATTAGCTGGGGCGACCGGCCACTTTGCCAAAAAAACTTTTCATCAAAACCTATGGCTGCCAGATGAATGTCTATGATTCCGGCAGAATGGCCGATGTGCTGGCGCCGTTGGGTTATGTCCTGGTGGACGCGCCTGACGAGGCCGATTTGGTCATCCTCAATACGTGCCACATTCGGGAGAAGGCTGCGGAAAAAGTCTATTCGGAGCTCGGCCGCATACGGCCATACAAGCTGCGCCGCGAAGCGCAGGGCGATCGAATGGTGGTGGCCGTGGCCGGCTGTGTCGCCCAGGCCGAGGGCGAGGAAATTATGCGGCGCCAACCGCTGGTCGACATGGTGTTCGGGCCCCAAGCCTATCATCGCTTGCCGGAATTGCTGGCCAAAGTCCATCGCCGCGACGGCCGCGTGCTCGATACGGATTTTCCGGTCGAAGATAAATTTGACCGTTTGCCGAAATCAATGGGCACAAAGGGACCGAGCGCGTTTGTGACCATTCAAGAAGGCTGCGACAAGTTTTGTACGTTCTGTGTGGTGCCCTATACGAGGGGTGCCGAGTTTTCCCGTCCGGTGGATCAGGTGATGGCGGAGGTCGAACACTTGGCCCAAGCTGGCGTGCGAGAGGTCACTCTGCTGGGCCAAAACGTCAACGCTTATCACGGTGCCGCGCCGGCAAGTCACGGGCGTGACGGATCCTGGGGCCTGGGACAACTCATTCGCCGAGTGGCCGGCATCGATGGTATCGACCGTATCCGCTACACCACAAGCCATCCCCGGGATATGGATGAGCGCCTCATCACGGCCCACCGCGACGTGCCGGAATTGATGCCTTATTTGCACCTTGCCCTACAATCGGGTGCCGATCGCGTGCTTGAAGCCATGAATCGTCAGCACACGGCGGAGTCTTACATAGAGCTGGTTGAACGGGTTCGGGATGCCCGACCGGATTTAGCCCTATCGTCGGATTTTATTGTTGGATTCCCAGGCGAAACGGATCGGGATTTCGAGGACACGCTTTCTGTGGTGCGGCAAATCGGTTTTGCTCAATCGTTTTCATTCAAATATAGCCCTCGGCCCGGCACGCCGGCAGCGGATGCCGGCAATCAGATTCCCGACAATATTAAAACGGAACGGCTGCATGCGTTGCAGGCCTTACTCAACAAACAGCAGCGCGATTTCAACGACCAATGCGTCGGCAAGACATTGCCGGTGCTGTTTGAGAAACCGGGACGCCATGACGGACAAATTGTCGGTCGGAGCCCCTATTTGCAGGCGGTCCACGTGGCTGGTCCGGCCTCCCTGCTCGGCACGATTAAGCAAATATTTATTGAACAGACCGCCGCTAACTCCTTGTCGGGCCGTATTGAATCCCAATCGGTTGCAACGGCGCGGGACGTTTCTTGCAGCCATGTGGCGACAAATGCTGTTTAATGCGAGATGCAGATTGAAATATCTACCGAATGAATAGAAACAACCCCACATCGACGCGGAGTACGAAAGTACGCGCGCAAGAGACAAAATCGATCAAGATCGATAACACGCGGCACCTAGCGGACATTTGCGGCAGCCACGATAAACATCTTGCCATGATCGAGCAGGCGCTCGATGTCTATGTTATGCCACGAGGAAACGAGCTGTGCATAGAGGGAAGCCGGCGTGAAACGCGCATGGCGGCGAATGTCGTCGAGGAGTTAATTCGCCGTTTAGACAAGGGGCTTCCTGCCGGTGAGGCTGAGGTTTCGGCTGCCATTCGCATGGTGCTTGAAGGCGGCGAGGCGGGAAACACCGCGTCAACCTCGCTCGATCAACATCAAATCCGTACACAGAAGAAAATAATTTCACCGAGGTCGCCGCGGCAGGCTGCTTATATCGATGCATTGCGGCACCATGATTTGGTATTCGGTCTGGGTCCCGCCGGTACGGGGAAGACCTATCTTGCGGTGGCGATCGGCGTCAGCATGCTTATTCGCGGCGAAGTGGATCGGTTGATTTTGTCGCGACCGGCGGTCGAGGCGGGTGAGCGGCTGGGCTTTTTGCCGGGTGACATGAAAGACAAGGTAGACCCTTATTTGAGGCCCCTTTACGATGCCTTGCACGATGTCATGGGGGGTGATCAGGTTCATAAAAAACTGGAAAACGGCGATATCGAAGTGGCGCCGCTTGCCTTCATGCGCGGCCGAACCTTGAGCAACGCTTTTGTCATATTGGATGAGGCGCAAAATTGCACGCGCATGCAGATTAAGATGTTCTTGACCAGATTAGGCGAGAATTCACGAATGGTCGTGACCGGGGACCCAACGCAGGTCGATTTGTCGGAAATGGGCCCCCATGCCCGCGAACCGGGCCTCGGGGAGGCTCTGGCGATTCTCCAGGGTATCGAAGAGGTGGCGATCGTCCATTTCACGGAGGCCGATGTGGTGCGTCATCCCCTCGTCCAACGGATCGTCCGCGCGTATAATGAGCGACAGAATGGTTGACGTAGACATAAGGTCGCAGAGTCATTTGTGGCAAGATGCCTTGGCGGATCCAGCCGGGACGGTTAGCGCCGCGGCGCGCAGCGCCTGCGCTGCGCTTGGAGATCGTGGCGATGTTGCCGGGGAGCTATGCGTTGTGCTCGCGGACAATGCATTCGTTCAGCAACTCAATAAAGATTATCGCGGCAAAGATCAGCCGACAAATGTTCTTTCTTTTCCGTCACCCGATATTCATCGAATAGTTGAGCCGTCTCACTTGGGCGACATCGTCCTTGCCTTCGAGATGATCGCCGGCGAAGCCGACCAAGCAAATCTTCCGCTGGAGAACCATACGGCCCATCTTGTGGTGCACGGCGTCCTCCATTTGTTCGGCTATGACCACGTCAGCGCAGGAGATGCGACGCAGATGGAAAGTTTAGAAGCCAAGATCTTGTCAGGTCTAGGTATAGAAGATCCTTATACGGATAGACCTATAACGTCTGGATCGGAGGTAAGTTATGGCTAACATTACCTCGACCAACGGAAAAAACATTCCTAACCAAAAGCGCGGTTTAAACCTTCTTGCCCTTGTGGACAGATTGCGGAGCTATCTCAAGAAGCGAAACGGGGACAGCTCATTACGCGAAAGTCTCGAAGACATTCTTGAAGAAGATGGAAGTACTGCCCAAGAACTTAGAAACGAAGAACGCGTGATGCTTTTGAACGTTCTCAACCTGGAAGAATTACGGGTTGAGGATGTCATGGTTCCCCGCGCCGATATCAAAGCGATTAACGCTGATATGACCGTTGCCGAGTGCGCCCGCATCTTTGGCGAAGTCGCCCATTCGCGCCTGCCGGTCTACCAAGAAGTGCTCGATAATCCTATCGGCATGGCTCATATTAAAGATGTTGTCGGTCTTTTGGTTCCTCCAACAACACCAGACGGTAAGACGCAAAAGGACGGTGACGATCCCGCGAAGGTGTCGATTGCTAAATTTTTGAAGCCGGTCCTATTCGTGCCGCCGTCAATGCCGGTGGTCGACCTTTTTCTCAAAATGCAGGCCACGCACATTCATATGGCGCTTGTCATCGACGAATTCGGCGGAACGGATGGGCTCGTCACCATTGAAGATTTAGTCGAGGAAATCGTCGGCGAAATCGAGGACGAGCACGACACCGCCACAACGCCAAACCTAAAGCTGCGTAACGATGGGAGTTACGATGCCAGTGCCCGTGTTCCCATCGACACGCTGGAAGCCGCCTTGTCTGTCGATCTGTTAGATGAGAAATGGGAAGAAGAGATCGAAACATTGGGGGGCCTCGTCTTTTTCTTAGTCGGCCGGGTGCCGCAACGGGGCGAACTCATCCGTCATCCGGCAGGAATCGACTTTCAGGTCGTCGATGCCGATCCTCGGCGGATAAAACGCTTGCGTATCTACCCCGGTAAGAAGCGACCCACCGCGGCTCAAGACCCTTCGAGCGATAAAACGTCCGAGCTCAAATCTTAAATATGGGCCTTTCCGGCCTTGGCGAATTTTTGCGAGCCAGAATGTCTCAAAAACGCGGCAACTCTTCCGTAGGCAAAAAAAACCGGCGCCAAATTTCCCTTGACCAGGCCTGTTGGCACATTGCTCAACTTTCGGGATGGCAACGCGCCGTGACGGGCGTCGGAGCGGGCGCGCTGAGCGCGTTGGCATTGCCTCCACTGGGCTATGTGGTGCTCATGGTCATAGGCTTCACCTTGCTGGTGGTGCTGATGGACGGATGCGCTGTTTCCGCCGCGGGATCGCCACTAACACGGCGACAAAAACTCGCAAAGGCGGCCCGGACGGGCTGGTTGTTTGGTTTTGGCTATTTCTTTGTGGGGCTTTATTGGATCGGCTTTGCTTTATTGGTCGATGCGGAGACTTACGCGTGGATGATTCCGTTTGTGGTCGTATTGGTGCCGGCGGGATTGGCCTTGTTTACGGCAGGAGCCACCGCGCTTGCCAGTCTGGTTTGGTCTTCCGGTCCCGAGCGTATTGCCAGTCTTGCCATCTTTTGGGTTCTGTTCGAATGGCTGCGGGGCCACATCCTAACGGGATTTCCATGGAATTTAGTTGGTTATGCCTGGGCAGGTTCCGACGAAATCATTCAGATTACGGCGTTAATCGGCATTTATGGACTTAGTCTTGTAACCGTTCTGGTGTGTTCGTCACCCGCGGTCGTTGCGGCGGCAGGGGGCCGGCATGGCGCCGGATTTTTGACGCTTGTCGGCGCAATGGCGGTGGTCGCGGCGATGTGGGCCGGCGGCGCCTGGCGGTTGTCAAGTCAACCGACCGAATATGTCGACGATGTCCGGATCAGAATCGTTCAGCCCAGCATTCCGCAATCGGAGAAATGGCAACCGGGCAACGGACCGCGCATTTTTTCTGTTTACATGGAACTGACTCAGCGCGAGGGTTATGACGAAATCAGCCACGTGATGTGGCCGGAATCGGCAGTGCCCTACATTCTTTCTCGCGATCGCGACCGGCTTGACGCCATCGGTCGGATGCTCGGACCGGAGCGGATCCTCATCACCGGCGCGGTGCGATATGATTTGCCCGACGATCAATCGTCACCGGTCTTTTTCAACTCGCTCCACGTCATTCAGGCCCAGGACCAAGAAGAACAGTTGACCGGCGAAATAATCGCAACTTATGACAAGCAGCATTTGGTGCCGTTTGGCGAGTATTTGCCGCTTGCCGGATTGCTCTCGCGTTTGGGGTTCCGGCAATTGGCCGAGGGCGCCAGCGGTTACGCGTCAGGTCCGGGCACCATAACCTTGGATGTGGCCGGGGCGCCGCCCGCCTCACCTCTGATTTGCTACGAGATCATTTTTCCCGGTGAGGCAACCGCGCCGGGGCGCCGTCCGGGCTGGCTCATGAATTTGACCAATGATGCCTGGTTCGGCGATAGTTCGGGGCCGCGTCAGCACCTCGACATGGCCCGGGTGCGGGCCATTGAGACCGGCTTGCCGGTGGTCCGCGCGGCCAATAACGGCATTTCCACCATCATCGATCCGTTGGGCCGGACCGCGGCACGCCTGGCGCTCAATGAGGTGGGGATTTTGGACGGTGGTTTGCCAAGGGCATTGGCGCCTACTTTGTACGACAAATATGGTGACCGATTGGTTCTGTTTCTGCTATTTTGTCTGTCAGGCTATGTATGGTTCGCGCGACAAGGGAAAATTGGGCTCGGTGGCACGCGGCCGGATGGTTGACTTTGCGGCCTTTTTATCTTTATACCCCCGTGTCCGCAGTTTGGTCATTTTTTCATTATGACTTTATGATGTTTAGATGATTCAGCTAGGTCACATTGTTTTGAATCTTGCCGGGCTGATTGATTGGTCTTCTTCTCCCCAGGGGATTTGGACTTGAGGGACACCACGGCTTAGGGTTCAACCACGTTCACAGAGGCGGCAGTGATCAAGAAAATACCAAATCCCATTGATGTGCATGTCGGCAGCCGTGTGCGTTTACGTCGTATGCTGGTCGGCATGAGCCAAGAAAAATTAGGCGAGCAATTGGGGCTCACCTTTCAGCAGATTCAAAAATACGAAAAAGGCGCCAATCGCATTGGCGCCAGCCGACTTTATCAAATAGCTCAGATCTTGGGCGTTCCCGTCCAATTCTTTTTCGACGACATGCCTGAGGAAAAGAAACCCCCGGCAAGTGGATTTGCCGAGGCGGATAGCGCGCCTTTCGTGATGGATTTTGTCAGCAGCAGCGAAGGGCTGCAGCTCAATCGCGCCTATACCAGTATTTCCGACGGCAAAATCCGCAAGAAAGTATTGGATTTGGTCAAGGCGCTGGGTGATTAGCGCGTTTTCAGGAAAAGCATGCCCCGGCGAAGGCCGGGGTGGACCCGGTTTTCCGTCTGAAAACGCGACCAAACTAGGAATCTAGAGCATTGTCATGAGTCAATTAATCTTGGAAATGCTCTAGCCCGGCTTAAGCCCACTCATTATCGGTTGCTCGAAGGGGCTGGTTTGGCCCGTTTCCATTTGCACCCTTGACCGTTCCGCCCAAACTTTGCGAGAAGGTCCCCACTTTTCCTGAATGCGCTCTATGGCGATACGGAAGCGGCGCGAGTGGCCGCACAACTCTAAGGGGAGGCCCGGAAAAAGTGCTCAGAGCCGATTACCTTTTCACCAGCGAGAGCGTCTCCGAAGGACATCCCGATAAGGTCTGCGACCGCATTTCGGATGCCATTGTTGATGCTTATATCACGGCTCAATCGGATTCACGCGTGGCCCTCGAAACGCTCGTGACAACCGATCGGATCGTGCTGTCGGGGGAAGTCCGGGGGCCGGAAAGTATGACTCCGGACTATCTCGAACAGGTCGCCCGCGAAGCCGTACGCAAGATCGGCTACGAGCAAGAGGGTTTCCATTGGCAGGAAGTCCAGGTGGATATCTTCGTCCATGCTCAATCACAAGACATCGCGCAAGGTGTCGATGCCGCGGGCAATAAGGATGAAGGGGCCGGCGACCAAGGGCTTATGTTCGGTTATGCCTGTCGTGAAACCGAACAGCTTATGCCGGCGCCGATCTATTATGCTCATCGTATTTTGCAAGATTTGGCGACGGCGCGCCATGCCGGCCAAGTGACGCAATTGGGGCCGGACGCGAAAAGCCAAGTGACCCTTCGCTATGTGGATGGTCGGCCGGTCGGCACAACATCAGTGGTGGTATCGACGCAGCATGTGGCAGACGTTTCTCAAGATGACGTGCGTGAGATTGTGCGGCCTTACGTTCTTAATGCATTGCCGGACGGTTGGATGTGTCCTGAGGCAGATTTCTACGTCAACCCGACGGGGAAGTTTGTTATTGGCGGACCGCACGGCGATACCGGGCTGACCGGGCGCAAAATCATCGTCGACACCTATGGCGGTGCCGCGCCTCATGGCGGCGGCGCTTTTTCCGGAAAAGATCCGACCAAAGTAGACCGTTCGGCGGCTTATGTGGCCCGCTACTTGGCAAAGAACGTCGTGGCCGCCGATCTGGCCGATCGATGCACCATTCAATTGGCGTATGCCATCGGGGTATCAAGACCATTGTCTTTTTATATTGACCTCCACGGCACGGGGAAGGTCAGTGAAGCCGTTTTGGAGAGTATTCTGCCGGACTGTGTCGATTTGAGTCCGAGAGGCATTCGGGAACATTTAGAGCTCAATAAACCGATCTATGAAAGAACGGCAGCATACGGACATTTTGGCCGCGAACCGGAAGCCGACGGCGGCTTTTCCTGGGAAAAGTGCGATCTGGTCGATACGCTGAAATCAGCACTTTAGAGTGTTTCCAGGAAAACCGGTGGCCACCCCGGCCTTCGCCGGGACATGCTTTTCCTGAATGCGCTCTGAGTCTTTGTTTGGTCGCGCATTCGGACGGAAAACCGGGTCCACTTTTCCTGAATGCGCTTTAGCATTGAATGGCTGTGACGGGATCCAGGAAACAACCCTCGACAGACCGCCAAACCCCGCCGGATCGGCGTCTTTACGGACGGCAGCGCGGTCATCGATTACGCCCTGGTCAGGCAAGCTTGGTGGCCAATTTGCTGCCTCAGCTGGTCGTGCCGACCCATCGGCCGAATTTGGATCCGCTCACATTGTTTCAGGATGCTCAGCAGGTGTGGCTCGAGATCGGCTTTGGCGCCGGCGAGCATATGGTCTATCAGGCGAAGGCGCACCCTCATGTGGGACTCATCGGCTGTGAACCCTATCTGAACGGTGTCGCCAAATTATTGGCCCGCATGGCGCGCGAGCGACTTTCCAACCTGCGCGTGCTGCAGGGCGATGCGCGAGACCTGTTAGACTGTCTGGCTCCCGGAACGATTTCGCGCGCATTTCTGTTGTTCCCCGATCCCTGGCCCAAAACCCGCCATCACAAACGCCGGTTCATTTCCGCCGAAACCCTCGATCAATTGGCGCGCGCCCTCAAACCGGGCGCCCTGTTTCGGGTCGCCACCGATATTCCCGATTATTGCCGGTGGACCCTCGAACGGTTTTGCGCCCATAATGCCTTTGAATGGCAGGCCGACAGCCCCAAGGACTGGCGAGAACGGGCCGATGATTGGCCCGAAACCCGCTATGAAGCCAAGGCTCTCAAGGCCGGCCGGAATTGTGTTTATTTGACCTTCAAAAAAATCGAGGCGCAGGCCGGGCCGTGAGGCCCCGCTGACGGCGCGGGTTAGGCAGCACCCTCCGAGCGCCGCGATTCTCCGGGACAAAGCCGCACGCTTCTGCTATACAGCGCCGACACATACACGGGTTACTGATCTCGTGTTAGGTTTGGGGAGTGGGTCGAGGCCCACTTTTTTATTTGGCGGCCTGCCCGTTTGGCGCCGCAGGTTTGTTGCACATAATGAGCCATCAATCGGATTTGGTGCGGCCCCTATCAGAGACGATTAGGCCTCTAGTGGAATCCCTCGGATTTGATCTGGTCAGGGTGAAAATTACGGGCGGTCGCAAGAAGACCGTGCAGATTATGGCCGAACGTCCGGATGGCTCGATCGATGTTGGTGATTGTGCGGAGATCAGCCGGGCGGTGTCGGCGCTTCTAGATGTGGAAGGCCCGATAGAAGGTGACTATATGCTAGAGGTATCGTCTCCCGGCATAGACCGGCCATTGGTCAGGCTCAAGGATTTCGATCGCTTTGAGGGGCATTTGGCGAAGGTCGAAATGGCACGGCCTATTGATGGCCGGAAGACCTTCGTGGGGCGGCTGTTGGGTTTGGCAAGTGACAATATCCGCCTTGAACTGGAGGATGGCAAAAACGGTCGGCAAAGGGTCTCCTTGCCGTTTTCTTTCATCGCGCATGCGCAGCTTGTTATGACCGACGAATTGATCAGGGACAGCATGAAGAGCGCGTGAAGATCCGCGATGGAATTGACGATTTAGAGTGTTTCCAGGAAAAGTGGCCACCGGTTTTCCGTCCGGAAACACGATAAAACAACAACTTAGGGTCAGGTTTTGATTCTATCAAAACCGGAAAGACTCTAGAGCGGACGAGATTGTAGAAGAAGTAGGAGAGTAGGAATGGCAGAGGCAGCGGTAAGTGCAAATAGGCTGGAGCTGCTCCAGATTGCCGACGCGGTCGCACGCGAAAAATCCATCGACAAGCAGGTCGTGATTAGTGCGATGGAAGAAGCAATTCAAAAGGCGGCGCGTTCGCGATACGGCGCCGAAAATGACATTCGCGCAGAGATAGATTCGAAAACAGGGGAAACCAAACTTTTTCGCTTATTGCAAGTGGTTGAGGAAGTCGAAAACGATTCCACTGAAATTTCCGTAGCGGATGCTCAACAGCGCAATCCGGCTGCTCAACCGGGGGACTTTATTTCCGAGCCACTACCACCTGTGGATTTCGGGCGCGTAGCGGCACAAACCGCAAAGCAGGTAATCGTTCAGAAAGTTCGCGATGCCGAACGTGAACGCCAGCATGAAGAGTTTAAGGATCGTATTGGTGAGATCGTTCACGGCATCGTTAAGCGTACGGAATACGGCAATATCATCGTCGATCTGAGCCGCGCTGAGGCGATCGTGCGGCGCGATGAATGCCTGCCCCGGGAAAACTTTCGAAACGGTGACCGCATCCGCGCTTATATCTATGACGTGCGTCGGGAGCAGCGGGGCCCGCAGATCTTTTTGTCGCGCAGCCATCTGCAATTCATGTCGAAACTTTTTGCCCAAGAAGTGCCGGAAATTTATGACAGCATCATCGAAATAAAGTCTGTAGCGAGAGATCCCGGCAGCCGGGCAAAAATTGCGGTTTTATCTAATGATAGTTCGATAGATCCGGTCGGCGCGTGTGTCGGCATGCGTGGCAGCCGTGTTCAGGCCGTGGTCAACGAGCTGCAAGGCGAAAAGATTGACATTATTCAATGGTCACCTGATGAGGCCACTTTCATTGTGAACGCTCTTGCGCCGGCAGAAGTGGTCAAAGTTGTGCTTGATGAAGATGCCCGGCGTATTGAAGTCGTGGTCCCCGATGATCAATTGTCTCTTGCCATTGGCCGACGTGGGCAGAATGTTCGGCTTGCCTCGCAGCTTACGGGCTGGGACATCGATATAATGACGGAGGCCGAGGAATCCGAACGCCGCCAAGAGGAATTCCAACAACGCACGATTATATTTGTCAACGCTCTCAACGTGGATGAAATAATCGCTCAATTATTGGCGTCCGAAGGGTTCGCCTCTGTCGAAGAAGTGGCGTATGTCAATTTGGCGGAACTGGAGATCATTGAGGGTTTTGACGAGGGGACCGCCGAAGAGCTTCAAGGTCGCGCGCAAGAATATCTTGATTCCAAACAAGCCGAGGCCGATGCGAAGCGGCGCGAACTGGGTGTCAGCGACGACTTGGTGAAAATTGACGGCCTGACCACGGCGATGCTTGTGGTGTTGGGCGAAAACCACATTAAGACCCTCGAAGATTTTGCCGGGTGTGCCACCGACGATCTTTTGGGTTGGTGGGAAACGGCAGACGGCGAGCGCAAACATTTCGATGGGATTTTGCAAACATTCGACATCGATGCGCTGCAGGCCAATGAGATGATCATGGCGGCGCGGTTGAAAGCAGGCTGGGTGACGCAAGAGGAACTGGCCGAAAAGGAACAGGAAGCTGAAGAGTCGGAAGACACAACAGGTGATGAAGGCGAGACAACCGAATGAGACCGCCCGCGTGCAGGAGTCTGCAACCGGGCGCATGCGGTTATGTTTGGCCAGCGGCCAAAGACGGCCGGAGGCCGATCTGGTCCGCTTTGTCATGGATCCGGAAGGGGTCCTTATACCGGACGTGGCGGCAAAACTGCCCGGCCGGGGTCTTTGGGTTATTTCTTCCCGGCAATGCATAGATCAAGCGATCCGCAAAAAAAGTTTTGTCCGCGCCGCCAAAGGTGCCCTGAAGGCAGAATCGGCCATTGCCGACCAAGCCGCTGAGCTTATATCCCGCCGCTGTCTTAACCTTTTAGGGCTGGCCCGGCGCGCCGGTCAGATTACGTTCGGATTTGAAAAAGTTAAGGCGGTCCGGGGGCGGCCGTTTGCCGCGCTGATTGAAGCGCGGGACGGGTCGTCCGACGGACGGAACAAGATATTGGACTTGTTCTCCGCCCGCGCCTCAAACGCCCCTATTATTGGCTGTTTTACTGGAAGCGAATTGGGTTTGGCCTTGGGCCGGGATTATGTGGTACATGCTGCCCTCGAAATTGGTGTTCTGGCTCAGCGGTTTTTGAGTGAGGTGCGGCGATTAGGCGGGTTTCGCGAAATTTGCCCCAAGAACTGGGGTGTCGAGGTGCCGGAGAATTTGATTATCACGCCGTAAAGGCGACCGAAAAAGGACGGTTATGAGCGATACCAAGAATACGGAAGAAAACACCCTGTCGGCATTGGGCCGCAAACCGCTCACTTTGAAGCGCAGAGTAGAGGCCGGCACGGTTCGCCAAAGCTTCTCTCATGGTCGGACCAAGACAGTTGTTGTCGAGAAAAAACGGCGCAAAATGCTGACGCCGAAAGACGCAGCCGCAGCCGCAGCCGCTGTCGTCGACAAGGAAAAAGTCAAAAAGACGGCCCCCGCCGCTCCTCAGCCGACACCGGTTCAAGGCGCTCAGGCCTCTCAGCGCGCCGGTGTGGTTCTGCGTGAGTTGACCGACGAGGAAAAAGCGGCCCGCACCAAGGCGCTTGAGGAATCCAAAATCGTCGAAGCGGACGCGCTCAGATTGGCGGAACAAGAGGCTGAGCAACGCACCGAAGAAGCAGCGCGTTTGGCAACGGAGCGGGAACGGGCGGGCGAAAATCTTCAGGAGGCGGGCACCGAGCTCACCCAGGAAGAGCAGATCGAGGCCGAGGCCACCCGCCTGCTCCAAGAAGAACAGGCAAAACAAGCAGCCGAAGAAAAAGCGGTAAAGACACGCGGCAAGGCCGTCGATAGCAAAGAAGAAGAAAAGGCGCGCCGGGCGCGCCGGGACGAACAACGACCCATTTCAGCACGCAAGGGAGAACGTCGCCGTCGTGAGGGCAAGCTCACCATAGTGAGGGCGCTTTATGACGGAGATGAAGACCGGGTGCGCTCCCTCACTTCAATGCGCCGTGCCCGGGAGAGAGAAAAACGGGCCGCTTCGGCACGGTCCGGCGATCAACAAAAGATCTATCGGGAAGTGATCATTCCCGAAGCAATCACCGTCGAGGAACTTGCCAATCGTATGGCCGAGCGGGTTGTGGCCGTTGTGCGCAAGCTCATGGATAACGGTCAGATGTTGACCAAAAACGATGTGATCGATGCGGACACTGCCGAACTCATCGTGGCGGACTTCGGTCATATTGCGAAACGAATTGCCGAAGCGGACGTGGAATTAGGCCTCGCCGATGATGAGGACGAAGCGGCGACGCTGGTCGCGCGCGCGCCGGTGGTGACAATCATGGGCCATGTGGATCACGGTAAGACATCGCTGCTTGATGCGTTGCGTGAGACGGATGTGGCGACGGGTGAAGCGGGCGGCATCACTCAGCATATCGGCGCCTATCAAGTGACGCTGTCTTCGGGACGGAAAATCACGTTTTTGGATACGCCGGGCCATGCGGCTTTTACGGCCATGCGGGCCCGAGGCGCACAGGTTACCGACATTGTGGTGTTGGTTGTGGCGGCGGATGATGGGGTCATGCCGCAAACGGTTGAAGCGATCCATCATGCCAAGGCGGCCGGCGTGCCGATGATCATAGCGATCAACAAAATCGACAAACCGGATGCCAATCCGGATCGCGTGCGCCAGGATCTGCTTCAACACGAGGTTGTCACCGAAAAAATGGGTGGTGACGCGTTGGACGTGGAAGTGTCTGCTACGAAAAAGATGAATCTCGATAAACTTGAGGAAACTATCCTTCTTCAAGCGGAGCTTCTGGAACTCAAGGTGAACCCCAACAGAGCGGCAGATGGTGCGGTCATTGAATCGAGACTGGATAAAGGGCGAGGTGCTGTCGCTTCCGTTCTCGTTCAACGAGGCACGCTCAAGGTGGGTGACATCATGGTTGCGGGGCGGGAATGGGGCAAGATCCGTGCCTTAATCAACGGCAAAGGCGAAAATACAAATGCCGCCGGACCGACCGAGCCGGTTGAGGTGTTGGGTTTGTCGGGCACGCCGGAGCCGGGCGAAGATTTTGTCGTGGTCGACAGCGATGGTCGTGCGCGCGAGGTGGCGGAATACCGCCGCCGCAAGAAAAAGCAAAAAGAAGCCCTTACCAAGGGCCGCAGCACGCTCGAACAATTGATGTCTCAGCTTAAGGAATCGGCGGTGCAAGAACTGCCGCTTCTTGTTAAGGCGGATGTTCAAGGATCGGCAGAAGCGATTAATGCGGCGCTTGAGAAGATGTCGACGGAGGAAGTTGCGGCCAAAGTGATCCATTTGGGTGTGGGGGGGATTACGGAATCCGATGTGGTGTTAGCGGCGGCATCCAACGCGCCGATCATCGGCTTCAATGTTCGCGCCAATAAACAAGCGCGCGAACATGCGGCGCGCGACGGCGTAGAAATCCGCTATTACTCGATCATTTACAATGTGATCGACGATATTAAGGCTGCCTTATCCGGCCTTCTTCCACCGACCTTACGGGAAACTTTCCTTGGCAATGCGGAGATCTTGGAAGTTTTCAACGTGTCCAAGGTAGGCAAAGTTGCCGGTTGTCGTGTCACCGAGGGTAAAGTGCGGCGCGGCGCGAAGGTCCGCCTCATTCGGGATAGCGTGGTGATGCATGAAGGCGAATTGTCGACCCTGAAGCGCTTCAAGGATGAAGTCAAAGAAGTCGATGCCGGTCAGGAATGCGGCATGGCCTTTGCCAATTATCAAGAAATTCAAGTGGGCGATATCATCGAATGTTTTGAGGTCGAGGAAGTGGCCCGCACGCTTTAAGGCGGCTAAACGGCCTTGCGAAGGCGACCTAGGGTCTTTCCGGTTTTGATGGAATCAAAACCTGACCCTAAGTTGTTGTTTTATCGTGTTTCCGGACGGAAAACCGGTGGCCACTTTTCCTGGAAACACTCTA
>SMVB01430342.1_pt1 | contig 21867 bp, 22 predicted proteins | sample 2456461 | NCBI WGS metagenome assembly SMVB01 (sample SAMN11095934, study PRJNA526329) | marine sediment metagenome | biome: Marine sediment; feature: Surficial sediment; material: Deep marine sediment; isolation source: Hadal surficial sediment | place: Pacific Ocean | collected 2014-05 | depth...
AGAAAGGTGGATGCCATCCCCCTCCCGGGAGGGACGATTAGCCTGCATATTTCACCAAGGATCCGGAGTTTGTGCTGTAGCTGGCGAAGCAGTTTGGCCGTTCTCGCACATCCATGTGCTTCTCGGCACCGGGACTCCTGTCCAATGGTAAATCGTTTGAAAAATCATAGCGATAGCTATGGTTTGAGAAGGATTTGCCGAAATGTGAAGCCAGATGCTCGGTAACCGCTCCATGCGTTACTCTACCTCCCACATCCATGTGGTCGTGTGCAAAGCCGGATAGGACAAACTGTAAATCAGAAAACCACAGTAATATCCTGCAAAGCCTTGAATTAAATTGATAAATTCATTTTGTCGTCCGCCTTGATGAAATATGCAGGCTATATGGCAGGTGCCGTGGTCAAATTCATAGGATCTGAACGCCAGCCCTGATCAGGGCAGCGTGGCATAAAGAGCAATATATTGATTCGCGATTGCTTTCCAGTCCATGCTTTCAACGAGTGTCCGGCCTTCCCGGGCCAGGGCCTGTGCTTTAGCCGCGTCTTCCCAGCATGCGCAAATAGCCCCAACCATGGATTCCCAGTCATCGATCACGAGCGCATGCTGCCCCGGAACCACCGGAATCCCCTCGATCCCCTTGCTGGTGCTGATGACCGGCAGGCTGGCTGCGAAACAGTCGACGATTTTCATCCGCGTGCCGCCCCCATCAGTAAGTGGAATGACAGCCAGGTCAGCGGCTTTGAGCCAGGGTGCTACCCGATCGACGCTGCCGGTGAGGTGAATGCGTGGGTGAGGGCTGATTTCCGGTGGGTGCTTGCCCACGGCAAGCAGGTGAGCTTTAAGACCCCGGCGCTCCAGTGCGGGCAACAGGATTTCCGCAAATACTCGCAGGGCTTCCCGGTTGGGCGGGTAGGAAAATGTTCCGTGATAAACGAGAACAGGCTCCTGTTCTGAAATATTAAAACGCGCCCTGACATTCTCTGCAGGCAACTCGTCATATTGCCCGAGATCAACACCATGAGGGATTGTGTGTGTTAACTCCGGACTGACCCCTTCGCGCTCCAGTTTTTGGCGGTCATTATCTGACACACAAACGACCGCATCTGAATCATTGCACAAGGAAATTTCAATGGACTTCAGGTTTTCGTACTGAGGCTGTGTGAGTTCATCGACCTGAATCCTGATGCGGTCGTATTCCACGTTGTGCTCTACCAGCACGACGTTACAATCCATTGCTTTCCTCAGTCTGATGCAGGGCAGGGCATAGGCGGGAAACTCTGCTTGCAAAACTCCGGGGTGAACCTGTTTCGCCGCGGCGATGATACGCCATTGAAAGCTTCGGTCGGACAAGGGCATGTACAGGAAACTGTTGCTGAAAGGGATGTCTTTGGAATAATGCAGCAGCTTGATGAGCGGCGCAGGCAGACTCAACATTTTTACCCACCAGGGGAATTTTACCTGCTCTTGTGTACCCTGGTTGAACCGGTACCAGAATTTCCTTTCCTCGGTCACGATGCCCACCTGCAGTCCGCAGCGGGATAGTGCTCTGGCAGTTTCCACGGTGCGCACCGCTGCACCGTGATCAGGAGGAAACAGGTCGCTTCGTGTGACGAGCAGAACACCACTGCCTTTCTTTCGGCCATAAATACGGCCCATCAATACCTGACGGATCAATTTGAACTGGCGTTTCAGCCGCTGACCAGGCGGTGGAACACCCAGGACGGGTTTTCCTTCGGCAGGGACAGATATTTCCGCTAAGCGTGTCGCTTTCGATGCAGTCTCGAGCCAGTCCAGCAAAGCCTGGACCGATTGTTCGGGCCGGAGTACTTCGGAAACCAGTTGCAGGGCATTTTCTGACTTTTTCTGCCATTCACCGTGTCGGGAGACTATTTCCGGAAGCAAACTTGCCAGCGAAGCCGGTTCATCAACGGTCCAGCCGGCGTCATATTCCTTGATCAGCCGGGCGATGGGAAGGTAGCTGTTGCAAATAAGAGGCAGGCCATGGCGCAGGAATTCAAGCGACCGGAAGGACTGGCTGTATTGGCGCTCAACATTCCATTCCGCCAGTTCCACGCCAATATGTGCGTGTTCGGTCAGGTAGTTGCTGAAATGGCGGTAGGACTCCAGTTTCCGGTGACTGACTGCAGAGTCTTCTGACTCCGCAATCAAAGGATCCGGCAATTTTGTCCCGCTGCCGTTCCCGTGCCACCGGTAGCGGCCGCCGAACAATAGCAGTCGCAGCTCAGGCCGCATTTCATTGGCGATACGTTCTATTTCTGCCGTGTAAGGCGCGGATTTTCTCCACGGCCAGTTCACCCCGCCTGCGACCAGCAGCCAGCCGTTTTTCCCTGGGTCTGAACGCGGCGGGCCGACTGTTTCAGCGCCCAGTGGCACGATCAGGACGGGGTTCGACTCACGCAAGTCGAAACCCGCTTCAATCATCGTGTTGAGCAGCAATCCCCGTTGACTCCGGTTACCCACCATCACGGCATCACAGCGCCGCAGATTCAAGCGAAATCGGCGCATGCTACTCCTCACCGTTTCCGGTGATTCGTACATTTCTTCAAGGGACCGCGGTGCGACGTAATCAAGAATCACCGCTTGTTGGAGGTCATAAGGAAGCAGACCCAACAGTTCCCAGTAACTGACGATAATGGCGTCAGGCGCCTGTTTCATCAGGATGCCCTGCAATTCATCGCGGTTACAAAAGGCTCCTTTTCCATCTTTGTGATCTTTAGACAGCCAAACCTGAACGACCTCGTGACTCGCAGCAGTCAGGGCCTGAGTGATTTGCCGCGCGCGAACTGCATTGCCGCTGACCACCCCGTCACTGAAAAGGGGTGGTTCCTGCGCGATAAACAGAATTTTCAACAGACCCTAGCCTGCAAAGCCTTGAATTGAAATGATAAATTCATTTTGTCGTCCGCCTTGGTGAAATATGCAGGCTAGTGTCCCAGCAGGATGAAAGTGGCCAGGCCGATAAATGCCAGGATACCGACGACGTCGGTTACCGTGGTCAGCACGACGCCACCCGCCAGGGCCGGGTCAATGGACATGCGCTTGAGAACGACAGGGACCAGCGCCCCGGCCAGTGCGCCAACCAGCAGATTGAGCAGTATGGCGGCGCCTATCACCAGACCCAGCAGAACGTCGTCGTACCAGAAAATGGCAACGATGCCGACCAGGACTGAAAACAGGATGCCGTTGAGTAAACCGACTGCCAATTCCTTGCGTAATAGATCAGGAATATTACCTGCACTGACCTGTCCGGTCGCCATCCCCCGGATCATCAGTGTCAGTGTTTGAGTTCCGGCAATACCCCCCATGCTCATGACGATGGGGAACAGCACGGCCGTGGCGACAATCTGGTCAAGTGTTGCTTCAAAAGAGTACAACACCATGGCCGCGAGGAACGCTGTCACGAGATTGACGCCCAGCCAGACCCAGCGTCTTCGTGCGGACTGGAAAACAGGGGCAAACATGTCCTCTTCCTCATCCAGGCCGGCCATGGTCAGGACCGTGTGCTCGGCTTCATCTCTCATTACATCGACCACATCGTCAATTGTGATACGCCCCAGCAGGCGATTGTCCCCGCCCAGCACGGGTGCCGAGAGCAGGTCATGGTGTTCGAATTCCATTGCCACCTGGCTTTCGTGCATGTCGACCGGGATGGTCCTGGCCGAGGTATCCATCAACTCACCGACGGTATCTGTGACTTTACCGGTCAGAAGGTCGGAGATTTTCAGGCTGCCCAGGAAGCTGCCATCCCGGTCGGTAACAAACAGCAGATCAAAAACTTCCGGTAACTCACCGCGCACTCTGAGGTAGCGCAGGATAACGTCCAGGCTGACATCCGGGCGGATGGTGATGAAATCCGGGTCCATCAAGCCGCCGGCCGAGTCTTCAGGGTAGGACAGAACCTGTGCCAGGCGCTCCCGTTCCTGTCGATCCATGCTGCGCAGCACTTCACTGATAACAGCATCCGGCAAATCGTCGAGAATATCAGCGAGATCGTCCAGATCGAGGTCATCGACCGCTGCCACCAGGTCTTCGGCGGAAGTACCGCGAATCAGTCCCGCACGCACCTCGTCATTGACGTCCACCAGGACGTCACCATCGAGTTCGGGATCCGTCATTTCCCAGACCAGCAATCGTTTTGCCGGTGGCAGAGATTCGAGAAGATCACCGATCTCGGCGGCAGACAGGTTCTTCAGCAGATGACGCACCTGGTTCTGTGTTCCCGAATCCAGTGCTTCGGACAAGTGATTGAGGTGACGTGCGGTCTTGTCCTCATGTTTTTTTTCTACCATGACCCCCCTCCTCCCGCAGCCCAGTCAAGTCAGCCTTTCACCAACCGCCCGCATTATAAGGGAAAGCGCGACGCGGGGTCGGCTGCACTAGTGAGTCTGCTGCGATTGATCGAGCAATTGAAACAGGGAACCCTCGCGCTGTGCCGCCGAAGCATTGAGCCACTGTGTCAATGCAGCGGTTACTCGCGGTATATCGGTTTCGGTTACCACCTGCTTTACTTCCAGCAGTCGTGAAGGGTGCATGCTGAACTCACGCAGGCCCAGCGCAAGCAGCAAGCGGGTATAACGCCGGTTTCCTGCAACCTCTCCACACACGGTGACGGGAAGTCTCGCTGTCTCTGCACTGCGGAAAATATGTTGCAGCAGCCTCACGACTCCCGGGTGTTGCAGATCATACAAGTGCGCGACCTCTTCATCAGAGCGGTCGGCGGCGAGCATGTATTGCAAGAGGTCGTTGGTACCCACTGAAATAAAGTCCAGGATTTCGCTGAATTCCTCGATAGCCAGGGCAGCGGCAGGGACTTCAATCATTCCACCGAGCATCAGGTTCGGGTCATAGGCAATTCCGCTTTCATCCAGTTCTGCCCGCGCCTCATCGAGCAGGGACCGAACCATGACGACTTCCCGTGCGCTGGTCAGCATGGGAATCAGGCATCTCACCGGGCCACTGGCGCTTGCCCTGAGGATCGCCCGTAATTGCTTTTTAAACTGGTCCGTGTCCCTGAGGCACAAACGGATGGCCCGCAGACCCATGGCCGGGTTGGCAGAGCGCGGTGGCGGCTCGCTGCCCGCAGAGTCTAGGGACTTGTCTGCGCCGATATCCAGGGTCCTGATAGTCAATGGCAGGCCGTCCAGTGTTTTAATGGCAGCCAGGTATTCATTCAGCTGAGTTTCCTCGTCGCCCGCCATGCCCCGCAGATGCAGGAACTCCGTGCGGTACAGACCGATGCCTGTTGCACCCAGTTCAACCGCCTGGAGCAGTTCTTCCCGGCGTTCGCTATTTGCTTGCAGACTGATCGATTCTCCGTCAATACTGTTGCAGGGAAGCTCGCGAACTTTCTCAAGAGACTTCCTGAACAACACAGTATCTCGCTGTACCTGGTGGTAATGCTCCAGGAGCACTTCATCGGGACCCGCGTAAACCACACCCAGGTCACCATCGAGAACCAGTGTTTCCCCCTCCCTGAGCAGGGTTTGAGCAAGCCGGACACCCAGTATCGCGGGAATACCCAGGCTGCTGGCAAGAATGGCCGTGTGGCTGTGAGGCCCACCGTGTTCGGTTACGATTCCGGCCACGCCGCGTTCGTGAAGTATGGCAAGTTCGCCCGGCGTCAATTCAGTGGCGATGACCATCGTTTCAGCAAGACGGTCGGGAACGTTTTCAAAATGTTTGCCGGCTGTTTTTTCGTCGAGCTTACTCTGAACCAGGCGCACAACCTGGGTGATGTCCTCGCCGCGTGAGCGGAGGTAAGGGTCATCCATTATCCGGAATTCAGAGAGAATGAGTTCCAGTTGAGACTGGAGTGCCCATTCTGCGTTACAGAGCTCGCTTTGGATCTGTTTTTCGGTAGCTTCCTTTATGCTGTCGTCACCCAGCATCACAATGTGAGTCTGGATAATCTCGGCAGCCGGTTTTCCCACATTCCTGGTGATTCGCTGTGCCAGTTCAAGCAGTTGTTTCCGTGCTGCCTCTACGGCCTGGTGGTAGCGGGTGATTTCATTTTCTATTTCTTCCGGCTCGATGCGGTATTCTTCAATCTCCAGCTCATTGCGCTCCACCAGGTGAGTACGGCCAATGGCGATACCGCTTGCTACAGCATGACCTGTCAGGGCCAGCGTCATTTCCCTTGCCTGTTACGCATTTCAGCTTTGGTACAATGTGTGGCTACCTTATTCATCTTCCCCAAAACGGTCATCAATCAGTTCACAGATTGCGTGCAAAGCTTTTTCCTGGTCGTGGCCATCGGCCTCGATCACCAGTTCGGTCCCTTTGCTGGCCGCCAGCGTCAGAATTCCCATAATGGACTTGCCGTTGATGGTTTTTTCACCTTTTTTGATCAACAGTTGAGCCTCAAACATCGATGCACAGTTGACCAGGCGGGTCGCCGCCCGGGCATGGAGACCCAGCTTGTTTACAATCGTGGCTGGCCTGGAAATCATGTCGCTTGATGACCCTTTCCGTGCATTCCCTCAACACCTCTTTTTCCACCCTGTACGGCCTTTTCGGTCAGGGATTCCAGGGTCGAGTCACGGTAATTCCAGACACGAATAAGCATGGCGAGGTTGATGCCGGTGACCATCGTCGCATGATGCTTGCCAAGCAGACCTGCTACCCGGTTAGCCGGACTGGCGCCTACCAGGTCGGTAAGAATCAGGACGCCCTCGCCACGGTCGCTTTCTGAAATGGCCTGATTTAATTCAATGTTCCCTGTAGGTTGCTTTCCGGATTGATTAAACTCCACGCAGCGAATGCGGCCGAGTGATTTTCCCAGGATAAATTCTGCATTGCGGACCAGGGATTTACCGGTCTCGCCGTGCGTTACGATGACGATCCCCACGCTCAAGGCTGCAACTCCCTGTGGTGTATGAGCAATCGCCCAAACTCAGAACGAAGACTTTTTGCCAGGCGGTTAACCAGGTAAACAGACCGGTGTTTTCCACCGGTGCAGCCGATACCGACGGTCACGTAGCTGCGCTGGCCATCACGGAAATCCGGCAGCCAGGCCAGCAGGAACTGTTCAATATCCGAGTACATCCGATTTACTGCTTCATTCGCTTCCAACCACTCACCCACTTTACTGTCCAGGCCACTGAATTCCCGCAATTCTTCATTCCAATAGGGGTTTGGGAGGTTTCTTGTATCGAATACAAAATCCACGTCCTGTGGTATGCCTCGTTTGAAAGCAAAGGATTCCAGAACCACCATCATGGAATCACTTTCTCCACCCATGCAATTCCAAACCTGGCGCTGGAGTTGATGTATGTTGGTATCGCTGGTGTCAATAATCCAGTCTGCTCTGCGTTTCAATGGTTCAAGCAGTTTGTTCTCATTCTCTATGGCTTGCGGCAGGGAATACTGGTCGCTGGTCAAGGGGTGTCGCCGCCGCGTCTCACTGTATCGTTTGATTATGGCTTTTGAATCTGCTGTCAGATACAGCAACTGGCAGTGGAGTCCGGCTTTATTCCTTTCATTCATCCAATCCGGAATTGCACCCAATTCCGGGTCACGTGAACGGGCATCTATGCCCAGAGCGACTGTGGCATAAAGTGCCGGGTCTTTGGCGATCTGAAGGGCAAACTCTTTTAACAGGGGAGCAGGAAGGTTATCCACGCAATAGCAACCCTGATCTTCGAGCGCTCTGAGCGCAGTGGACTTCCCACTACCGGACAGCCCGCTGACCAGGATCAGACGTTGCGCCGCTTGATCAGACTGGACTTGATTCAATCTTGCCCGCCTCGTTGATTACGTCTGAGAACCCGGGTGTGCCGTTCGATCAAGGCAGAAGTTGCATCGTAACCCTTCATTTTCAGCATGAAATCACGCACTGCTGCCTCGGTCATCACGGCCATGTTTCTTCCTGCGAGAACCTGCAGTGTAATACGCGGGACATCGAGATCAAGAACTGTCTGGCAACTGACGTCACCATGCAGCCTGTCGGTGACGTCAGACCGGGTAGTGGTGCCGGGGATTTCCAGATGAATGATGAGCCGGAGAAACTTGTTCAGCTTTATGGCTGCATCGCCAAACATCCGGCGCACGTTGAGAATTCCGAGCCCGCGAACTTCAAGGCAATCCTGGATAACCTCCGGGCAGGTTCCGTCAATGACGTCCGGGGAAACCTGGGTGAATTCAGGCGCATCGTCCGCGATAAGTCGATGTCCCCGGTTGAGAAGATCCAGCGCCAATTCACTCTTGCCGCTGCCTGCATCGCCGGTAATGTGCACGCCAATGGTAAATACTTCCATGAATACGCCATGCAGGGTTGTTCTGCGGGCGAGTTTGCGAGCGATGTGATACTGAAGGTAGTTCACCACTTCCCAGGCTGAATGGGCTGTTCGCATCAGCGCGGTTCCGCTTCCGGCCAATGCGCTTATGATGGCGGATGGAATTTCAAGGCCATCGCCAATGACAATGGCCAGTGGTTTGCTTTCTAATATGTGTTGCAGCGTTGTGCTCAATTCGGCCGCCTGCAAAGACTCGAGGTAGCGAATTTCTGTTTCGCCCAGCACCTGCACTTTGTTTGGATGAATCAGGTTCAGGAAACCCGCCAGATCGGGCCTGGCCGATAAGTCGCCTGCGGAAACGGAATAGGGCTTGTTTTTGCCGGTTCCTGAGGCCCAGTGCAGGCCCAGACGGTCGTGCAGCTTATCGAACAGATTCCGGGCTGTCAGTGATTGAGTCACATTACCGCCTTGAAGAAGTACCCGGCCTGCACCGCGCTAATGTGTGCGGTGTTGAGAAGAGGAAAGCAAATCCAAAAGCTTTGCGGGACTGCCCGCTTTACGTAGTTCTTTCAGCAATTCAGGGTCACTGAAAAGGTCAGCGACCTGCGCCAGGAGTTTCAAGTGGTCCTCGTTGCAGCTTTCCGGCACCGTCATTGCGAACAACAGATCTACGGGTTTCCCGTCAATTGCATCGAAAGGAATGGGTTTCTTCAGACAGATAAACGCAGCCTCGATATTCTGACTGCCCTTGACGCGGCCATGGGGAATGGCGACACCATTTCCCAAGCCGGTGCTGCCCAGGCGTTCCCGGGCACAGAGGCTCTCAAAAATTTCTCTTTCGCACAGATTATCACTGTTATTTGCCAGTTCTTTGCTGATGGTTTCCAGCAAGCGCTTCTTGCTGTTGCTGTGCACGTGGCAATGTATACGTTCCGGACTGAGCAGGTCACTTAATAACATGGTTTATGAATACAGCCTTGATAGACTCAGGATACTTGGCGATAACGCTTCAGGAATGACCGCTGGATCAACCGTTTGAAACGACACGCGTAGCGTGATGATTTTTTGTTCTGTCCTTGTGCCGTCTGACCTGCTTATCCAGCTTGTCGACAAGACCATCGATTGCAGCGTACATGTCACTGTCAATTTCGTGGGCAAACAGCGCTTTGCCGGCAGTGTTTACGGTTCCTTCGGCTTGCTGCTGGTGGTTTTCAACTTTGAGAATGACATTTATCGAAATCACGTGATCAAAATGGCGGGAAATGCGCTGTAGTTTATCTGTTACATAGGATCTTAGTGCGGGAGTAACTTCTACGTGATGTCCGGTAACATTAATTTGCATGTCGTTTTCCTTGCTGAAAAAATACAGTTCTTTACATCAATTAGCTTATACCCGATTCCTGCTATTGCCTAGCTCGCATATTGAGATATTTAAATAATCAAGTAAAGCTCAGCGAAACTCGTGAAATATGCGGGCGAGCCCGCATATTTCACTCTGCTTGCCCCGGGTCGGTTAAAAGCGGACAGGGCGGACAGCTTTCATATTCTTCGGGGTTTTCGTTTGTACAGGCGCCTGCGCTCATTGGAAGAACCGATACCCAGGGACTCGCGGTATTTTGCAACGGTTCTGCGGGCCACAAAAATTCCGGCCTCGCGAAGAAGAGTCGACAGGTCCTGATCACTCAATGGAGATTGATGCGGTTCATTCTTAAGTAATAGCTGAAGGCTTGCCTTCACGGAAGTCGAACTGACGGCGCCGCCGCGGTCTGTTCGAACGTGACTGGAAAAGAAATACTTCAGCTCATACAAGCCCCTGGGCGTCAGCATGTATTTCCGGGTCGTGGCGCGTGAAACCGTTGATTCGTGAACACCTACCGTGTTCGCAATGTCCTTCAGCACCAGTGGCTTCATGGCAATTTCCCCTTTTTCCAGGAAATCCTGTTGGGAATCAACGATTGCCTGTGACACTTTCAATAGGGTGCGGTTACGCATTTGCAGGCTGGACATCAGCCAGCGGGCCTCCTGTAGCCGGCCACTGAGGTACTTTGCATCTTTTCCGCCAGACTTGCGCAACAGGTCAATGTAATAATTATTCAAGCGCAGACCCGGTTCATTTTCCGGGTTCAGGGAGACGCTCCATTCATCGTTTGTTCGTGTTACATAGATATCGGGAATCAAGTATTCATCGTGGCGATTATCGTAACGGGCGCCTGGCCTCGGTTCGAGGGACTGGATCAGGTCCAGTGCCTGGGACAGCGACTCCTCGCTGGCGCGTGTATGTTTCTTCAGGTCGTCGTATTCATGCCGGGCAACGAGGTCAAGGAAATCACGTGCGATTCGCAGAGCGAGTTCCCGGGCGCGCGTATCGGAAGGCAAAGCGGATAACTGAACCAGGATGCATTCTGCCGCGCCCCGGGTTGCAATCCCAACCGGTTCCATGCGCTGAATGCGGTGCAGCACAGCCAGTACTTCATCCTCATCCACCAAAAGTTCCGGTGCCAGGCTGGCGCGTATGTCCTTGACACTGTCAGCAAGATATCCATCATCATCCAGCTCGTATACAATCGCCGTGGCAATCTCGGTATCCACGGCACTGAAATGAGAAAGGTTAACCTGCCATAACAAGTGTTCTCGCAGTGAGTCTGTGCTGGTATCGGCAATCTGGGGCTCCATACCAAAACTTTCAAAGGAGCTGCGTTCCGTCCATTGCTCTGCGCCAGGTTTGGCGATATCCCATTCCTCTTTCTCACTTTCCGCCGCCTGTTCAAAATCGGTCTCGCCAGAGTCGGGGTCCGCGTTTTCTGCGCTCTGATCCTGGGCGGAGTCGGACTCATCTCTTTCCAGTAATGGATTGGAATCGAGGGCATCCTGAATGTATTCGCGCAGTTCTATACGGTTAAGTTGCAGCAGGCGAATGGCCTGTTGCAATTGCGGTGACAGGGCGAGCTTTTGTGTGAGTCTCAGTTGAAGTGACTGGTCTGCCATTTTATTTCAAGATTTACAAACTGAATTCTTTGCCGAGGTATACATTGCGTACTTCGTCGTTGGCGAGAATCTCTTCGGGTTTGCCCTCCGCGAGCACCTGGCCCTCATTGAGGATGTATGCGTGGTCGCAGATGCCCAGGGTTTCCCTGACGTTGTGATCGGTAATCAGCACGCCGATGTCCATTGTGGTCAGTTGTTTGATGATTTTCTGAATTTCAACCACGGAAATTGGATCAATACCTGCAAACGGCTCGTCCAGCAAAATGAATTTCGGGCCGGCAGCCAGGGCTCTGGCAATTTCCGCCCGCCGGCGTTCTCCGCCTGAAAGGCTGATACCCATTTGGTCGGCAATGTGTGAAATGCCAAGGTCTTCCAGCAGTTTCTGTTCCATTTTTTTCCGGCCGGATTCGCCGAGGTCGGAACGCATTTCGAGTATTGCCATGATGTTATCTGCAACGCTCAATTTGCGAAAAATTGATGCGTCCTGGGGCAGATAGCCCACGCCAAGGCCGGCACGGACATTAACCGGTTCATGGGTTACGTCAACTTCATCGACAAATATTTCGCCATCATCAACCGATATCAATCCAACAATCATGTAAAAACAGGTTGTTTTACCAGCGCCGTTGGGGCCCAGTAAACCGACGACTTTACCGGGTTCTACCTGCACGGTTACGCCCCGGACGACCTCCCTTTTGCTGAATGATTTATGTAGATTGATTGCTTTGAGCATGTTATTGATCTTGTTCCTTATTTGTTGATTCCTCCGTGCCGGAATGAATGCCGGTATCGGGAACAACTTCCGGATCCAGTTCGATACGGATCCGTCCATTGCCGTCACCGCCATTGCCCTGAAAATGCTGCAGATTCATATCGTATTTCAGTAATTCGCCACTGACATGGTACTGGGGATGAATGACGGTAGCCGAACCGGTCAGGGTAATGATGCCGGTGGCAACCTCATATTCGATCTTGAGCGCCTCGGCCTGGACCAGCCCTTGCTCTTCTATTTCCTGTTCCAGGTGGACGGGATTACCGGTCAAAACGACGCTGCGCACCCGGCCATCTACTTTTTCAACTTCCGCTACATCCGCCTTTACCAATAAAGAACCCTGATGGATAACGACGTTGCCGAAGAGTATCGATTTGCCGTCACCCAGCGTGCCCTCTGTCGCATCGGCAGTGACTTCCAGAGCTTGTGTTCGATCGGATTCCAGGGCCATCAATGGGCCGCAAAGTAGAAGCAAGGCCAGGCTCTTAAGGAAGGTCATAATGAGCTCGCACGTCATTCAGTAGTTCAAAGTTGTCATTGATCATGTCCAGGTTCATACCCACCGCATCAAGCCGGTCGCCAAACTGGACAATGGTAACCAGTGACTCTGTGCTTGCCGTTCGTGATGTTACCCTTAACATGACATCCCTGGTTGTAATTTCGAGTGTTTCACCACTGATTTGGTTCCGCCTCAACATGCTGACATCACCAAGCAGAGAAACATACTCCCGGTCAGCAGTGATGATTGCAGACTCGGCAGTGATGTGCCACTGCTGCTCAGCCTGGTTTATCCATATCTCGGGGCTTTTGATCGTCCCCACCTCACTTTCGGCGACTTTCCTGAGTATCGGAGAGGTGATTCGCAGATTGATATTTCCCTGCCTGTCCAGCAATTGGCCGTTGAAATCAAACAAAGCGTAGCTGAGTCGCGTATCAAGGCGCTCCGGTGGTTCGTTTTCCGAATCGGAAGAGTTTCTCGGCAGTAACCAGGTAATGATGGACAGGGCGGTCAGTAAAATAATGCCGTGTCTTGTCTTGCGCTTTATCATGGTTTATCCGCCGGGTTCGGGGCAATTATTTCGCCCAGCACTTTGCGGTCCAACTCTTGAGCTGCCAGTATCAGATTGCAGATTTCGCGCACGGCGCCTTTGCCCCCACCAAGGGAAGTAACCCAGTGAACGCTGTTCTTCACAATGTTGTCGGCATCGGCTACGGTGACGGCCAGCCCCACTCGTTCCAGAACAGGAAGATCGATCCAGTCATCACCGGCATAACAGACCTGTTGCTCATCAAAACCCGTTTTTTCCAGCAAGTGATTGAAGGCATCCAGCTTGTCGTTTTGACCCTGGTAGACGTGTTTGATGCCGAGTTGTTCTGCTCTTCGGTCGACAATTTTCGACTGCCGGCCTGTGATTAAAGCCAGTTCAATCCCGCAAAGCTGCAGGTATCTCAGGCCCAGGCCATCCCGGGTGGAAAAGGCCTTCATTTCGTTGCCGCTGGAATCGAAATACAGGCTGCCATCGGTCAGTACACCATCGACGTCAAGCACCAACATCCTGATGGCTGCAGCTCTTTTGAGCAACAGGGGATCGAAAGAACTTTTGTCAATTTGCATCGATATCACTTAATACAGGACACTACACTAGATACAACACTATACAACCCCGGCTTTTAGCAGATCCTGGAAATTGAGTGCGCCCACAAGTTGTCCTGTGTCATCAACCACCAGCAATCCCTGGATGGAGTGTGCCTGCATCAACTGAACCGCCTCTACAGCCAGCGCTTCCGGTAAAATATGCTTGCCTCCAGGTGACATGGCTGTCGAAACCAGTGTGACGTGGGGGTCCAGCCCGGCATCCAGTGTACGCCTCAGGTCTCCATCTGTATAAATTCCACAGACTTTGCCCGATGCATCAATAACAGCCGTCATCCCGAGCCTTTTGCGGGTCATTTCGACAATGGCCTCGCTGATGGATGACTGCTCACTGACGCAGGGAATGTCATCCCCCTTATGCATTACATCCTGAATGTACAGCAACATCCGACGGCCGAGCTGACCGGCCGGGTGCGAGCGCGCAAAATCTTCGCGCGTGAATCCTTTTGTTTCCAGCAATGAAATCGCAAGTACGTCGCCCATCACCAGTGCGACGGTCGTGCTGGATGTTGGCGCAAGGTCGAGCGGACAGGCCTCCTTCTCGACACTGACATCCAGGTGAATATCGGCATGTTTGGCCAGCGTGGAATTCTTGTTGCCCGTCATGGCGACAATCCGGACACCGAGGCGTTTCAACACCGGCAGGATCAGGTTGACCTCGTTGGTTTCGCCGGAGTTGGAAATCGCCAGGACAACATCAGTTTTCTTTATCATGCCCAGATCGCCGTGACTGGCTTCGGCAGGGTGCACGAAGAATGCAGGCGTGCCGGTGCTGGCCAGCGTGGCTGCAATCTTGCCTCCAATGTGCCCGGATTTCCCCATGCCGATGACCACGATGCGCCCTTCACAGGCGCGCATGATTTCGCAGGCCTGGCAAAAAGAATCATCAATCCGGCTCAGCAGAGCGTTGACTGCTGATGCTTCGGTTGCGATAACGTCCTTGGCCAGGGCAATGATGGCATCTGTATTCATCGGTCTATTTTACCCCAGGAGCCGGTCCTGGCGGCATGATAAGTGTTAACGGGTCCTGACATTGTCTACTGCGGGATAACCCGTGTGGCAGTAATCCAGACCAGAATCTGGTAGCTGCCATAGATTAGCAGCAGCAGACCACCTGATTTTCGGCTGATTCTGCCGGGGCCGCTAATCCCGTAAGCCATAAAGAACAAAAGGACCGTCAGTAGAAACATGACCGGGAAATCCTGCTTGAGCATGAGTTCTTCAATTTGAACCGGATGGATGGTCGCAGCGATACCCAGTACGCCCAGAATATTGAACATATTTGAACCGATAACGGTACCGATCGCCAGGTCATCTTCCTTGCGCAGCGCGCTGGTCAATGTGGCTGCCAATTCCGGCAAACTGGTTCCGAATGCGACGATTGTCAGCCCGATCACCGCATCTGAAACCGCCAGTGAATGCGCAATACTGATCGATCCTTCGACCAGAAAACGTGAGCTGAGTGGCAGGATTACAAGGCCGATGACTAACCACATAACAGCAGTTGGCATCGGCATATCGCTTGGAATCTCGGCAGCAAATTCCTTGGCCAGCGGGTCCTGGGGCCCCCGCCTCAGGCCGTAGCGAACCATCCAGATGATCAGGGTTGCCAATCCCAGCAGCATCAGCCAGCCCTCGGTACGGTCGTATACCAGGTCAGCTGCCATGATTAAGCTAGCAATCATAACGAGCGTCAGCAACGGGTATTCCCGTTTGAGAATTTCGGACTCGACCCGGAGTGGATAGATCAATGCCGTTATTCCCAGAACCAAGCCGATATTCGCTATGTTCGATCCAATGGCATTGCCCACGGCAAGTCCGGGGTTGCCCTTCAGTGCAGCCATGGCAGAAACAATCAGCTCCGGTGCAGACGTCCCGAAGGCAACGATGGTCAGTCCGATTATTAAAGGTGAGACACCGAGATTTCTGGCTGTGGCTGAAGCGCCTGCAACCAGCCTGTCTGCACCCCAGACCAACAGGATAAAACCGCCGATGATTTGGGTTATCGCGATCAGCATCGGATGGATGAATCCCCCCTGTTTCTTCGACTCTGCCGCCTAATGCAACTAATTATTGTTATCAATACTGTTTCCATTATGATGACCGGCATGCGGTTCGGTAAATACATCGAATTTAAATACGAGGGTGCATAGTCTATGGACAGCAGAACTATAGAGCAAATGATCCGTGAAGGATTGACAGGTGCAAAAGTCAGCGTCACCGGCGACGACGGCGTACATTTTGAAGCCAGGGTTGTTTGTGAGTCGTTTCGCGGCAAAGCGACGATACAGCGCCATCGCATGGTATATGCAACCCTGGGTGAGTTGATGGGCAATGAAATCCACGCTTTGGGACTGCAGACAAACATTCCCGAATCAGAATAACACTACTCAATGCTGGCGGCGGTTATCTGTACGCGTACCCTGCGTTCCAGATCTCCGGCGTTTTCCAGCCTGACGGTTGTTCTGACGCGGTCTTGCTTTTTGCCCGGCAAGGGACCCTTATAGTCTATTTTACCTTTGCGGGTCTGGCCTTGTTCGTCCAGCCAGGCATAGCTGATTTCAATGTCTATCATCGACACGGTCGTCAGGTTTTCAAAGCGAATCCAGACCCGGTAATTTTCATCGATCTCTGCTCTTGAGCTGACGTATCGGGATGGGTTTTTAAGCAGGTCCTGACTCATGATTTCGCGCTGGGCCTGTTGGCCGGATTCCGAGCTGGATTGTGCGGCAATCCTGAAATGTTCCGTCGCGCTGTCCAATTGCCCGGCCTCCTTGTCCATTTTCCCCAACAGATAATGTGCTTCGGCCGTGGGCATCAGATCCAGGCTGCTGGAAAGGTCTGACCGTGCTGCCTGGAGCCGGTCCTGTTTGTATTCCATCTGCCCTTTGCGAAGATAGCCATAGAAGAAACCGGGGTTGTTTTCAATGGCTTTTTGGTAGGAGGTCAATGCCAGTTGCGGTTTCTTTTTCAGCGCGTAAATATCCCCCTGAAGGGAGTGGAACAGTGATTCTCGCGGCTCGATAGCCATCGCCTGGTTCAGTTTGCGTTGGGCAAGATCCAGATCATCCTCGCTGGCAGCCTTGTTCGCCTCGTCAAATGCGGCATAGGCTGGTTTTACTCTTCGCAAATAATGCATTTTTTCCTTGTACGCGGCCGCGCCGATGCGCCCACCTTCAGGCAGTTCCCCGGCCATTTTTCTGTTTCGCTCAAGGCGTTCCTGCGACGGCGGGTGAGATGCGAACAATCCACTCATCCAATCCGCGTTGCGGTCTTCGGAAAGCGCAACAAAGGTCTGCTGCAAATCGACTGCACCCAAAGGGTTGTAACCGGCTTCGGACAGGTACAACATGCCGTATTTATCTGCCTCGAGCTCTGCGTCCCGGCTATACTTCTGGGTGAGAAGCTGGGCGCCCAGCGCCGGAACAATCATCGCGATCTCGCGTGTTGCCCTGGAATCAACGCTGCCCAGGACGACCATGCTCACCACTGCGCCAATCTGTGTCAGCACGCCTTTTGACTGGGCCCGGGCTCCATGAGCGGCATCGGCATGAACAATCTCGTGGCCTAACACGGCGGCGAGCTCTGCTTCGGAATCAAGTTCGGTCAACAGGCCGCGGTTGATTACAATCTTTCCACCGGGTAGCGCCCACGCATTGGGAGTGGAGTCATTGAGTATGGCAAATTCAAAGTCAAGTTCGTTTTTTCTACGAGCTCTGTCTGCGAGTTGCTGACCGACGTGCTGAACGTACTGGGTCAATTCCGGATCGAGAACAAACTCGCCGCCCTGGGATTGTTTCATCGGAGCGTACATCTGCGCGCCCACCTGCTGTTCCCACTCGCTTCCGTAGATCTGGAAATTCCGCTCGCCGGTTACCGGGTTAACCGCACAGCCTGAAAGACCTGTCACGGTAATCAGAATTGCCAGAGTCAGTTTTTTTATCATGAGCACTTTCTGCTGGTTCGGGTGGGCGGTACACTGGAAAGCGAGTCACCAAGCAATTGAAGCGGGTGTAGCAAGCTGCTTCCATCCACAGAGATTTCTCCTTCTCCGCTTTCCACGCGGTGCCGGGTGAAAAAGTCTATTGTGGCGACCAGCAAACGGTGTTCAACAGGTGCCAGCCTGGCAGCCAGGATGTTCTTGTCGTCTCCGGCAGTAATGGGAACACGAACCTGGGATAACACCGGCCCTCCATCCAGTTCACTGGTGACAAAATGAATGCTGGCGCCGTATTCCTGATCCCCGGCGTCCAACGCCCGTTGATAGGTATCCGTGCCCCGGTACAACGGCAGCAATGAGGGGTGGAGGTTGATCATACGTCCTGTAAAAGGATCCAGCGCGCCCCGTCCAATGATGCGCATGAACCCCGCCAAAATAACCAGGTCGGGATTACCTGTGCTGATCATAACGGAAAGCGCACGATCAAAGGTGTTCCGGTCTGCAAAGTTCTGATGCCTGAGAATACTGGCGGGAATGCCTGCGCTGGTCGCCCTTTCCAGGCCCCTGGCGTCTGCCTGGTTGCTGATGACGCTTACAATATCAATGTTAATTCGCTTTTCATCGCGGGCATCAATCAACGCCTGCAGATTACTGCCATTACCGGAAATCAGTACGCATACTTTTATGGATGAGCCGGGGGCTTGCATGACATGGATTAAAGGTAATGCACTCGCTGTGAGCCACTGCTTCGGGTCACTTCTCCGATGAGGTGGCAGTCAATGTCGTGGTCGGCTGCTGCTGCAAGCAATATTTCCGCATTTTCTTTTTTTGCCAGCATGACCATGCCGATTCCGCAATTGAAGGTGCGTAACATTTCCTGCTCGCTTATGTTGCCTTTGCGCTGTATGCAGTTGAATACCGCGAGCCGGGGCCAGCTACGGGTATCGATTTTCAGTCCCAGGCCTGCCGGTAACACCCTGACGATGTTTTCCGTCAAGCCGCCACCGGTAATATGTGCCAGGCCGTCAATGTGTCCGGTCTTCAGCAATTCCAAAACCGGCTTGACATAAATTCGGGTCGGAGCAAGCAGAGCATCCCCCAGTGTTGTATTTCCAACGCCGCCTGTTTCCTTATCTGTGACGGGCAGTATCTCATCCAGGTCGGTAGCAGAAACCTCGATTACCTTCCGGATCAATGAATAACCATTGGAGTGAGGCCCGCTGGAGGCCATGCCAATGACCAGGTGGCCGCTTTCAATCCGGCTGCCATCGAGCATTTCGGAGCGCTCAACCGCACCAACTGTAAAGCCCGCCAGGTCATAGTCGCCGTCACGATACATGCCGGGCATCTCGGCAGTTTCACCTCCGATCAGGGCGCAACCGGCCTGGCGGCAGCCTTGCGCGATCCCGGTTATCACTGCCTCAGCTTCGTCGAGCAGCAACTTCCCGGTTGCAAAGTAGTCCAGGAAAAACAGCGGCTCAGCGCCACAGGTAAGAATGTCGTTAACGCACATGGCGACCAGATCGATGCCAATGGTGTCGTGACGACCCATTTGCCGCGCCAGCATCAACTTGGTACCCACTCCGTCGGTTCCGGAAACCAGCAGTGGGTTTTTCCACTTTTCCAGGTCCAACTCAAACAAGGCGCCAAATCCACCAAGCCCGGTCAGAACTTCGGGGCGCATGGTGTTTTTTACTGCGGGCTTGATCCGTTCAACCAGTTCATTCCCCGCATCGATGTCAACGCCCGCATCGCGGTAGGAAAGGCCGGGGTTTTGTGTTTTCTCGTCGTTCAATGAAGTATCCATCGATGCGGCAAGAGCCAACAGGCCTTGCAGAATCTTTAAGGGTTCCAGGCTGTATATGGTATCTTATTTGTCCGACAAGCTGCTGGACTCCCTGATCTTTTTTCTCCTGTATCCTTGCAAGCCATGCGAAAAGTTTCAGCCATAATATTTTTGCTTCTGTTGCCTGCAGTCGATGCTTTTTCAGCTCCCGTGGAGCTCTACACCGGTGAAGTGCCGGTAGAAAGCCAACAACAGCAGGAACGAAATCGTGCCTTGCCCCGAGCCCTTGGGCAGGTGTTGCAAAAACTCAGTGGCCTGGGCAGCTTTGAAGACTATCCCCAGGTTGAATCAATGCTGGGTAACGCTTCCTCGATTGTTGTTTCCTTCCATTACCGGAATGTGGAATCGACAGGATCGGATAACCGGGTGTCCGATCAATTGCACCTGCTTGTGCACTTCGCGGAAGCTGAAGTTGATAAGCTCATGAGGGAATTGCAATTACCCTTGTGGCCTCCTGAACGCCGGGCATTGGAATTATGGGTGGTTGTGGACGTAGGGACAGGCCGGCACATCTTACCGCTGGAATATGCATATGCCTGGGAGTCCATGAGCGATATTGCAGCCGCCAGGGGGCAGCCGGTATTCTGGCCGGAACCTGATGAAGAGGGTATCTATCCGGTCGATACCCAACTGCTGTGGGGCGGGTATACCGAGGATATTACCGGGGATAACGGCGCTGTCATGATTGCTGCAGCGCGGCGCGAGGGAATTGAATGGAGTGTGCGGTTCAACCTCGATTACGGTGGCCAAAACTGGGCCTGGCGTATTCACGATGTCGATTTGCAGCAAGCGCTGAGAAATGGCATGAATGAAGCAGTGAACCTGGTTGCCGCATCAAACACAATTGCCGCTGTAGATCAGGGGCGGTGGCTGTATGAATTGACGGTTACCGGTATAGGAGATGCAGGCGATTACGGTTATTGCCTTGGCTATTTACAAAATCTCAGCATCGTGAATCGTGTGTCCGTCACCGCTGCAAGCCGGGGGGTGGTTCGTTTCAGCCTGGAATTGAATGCCACACCGCAATACCTGGATGAGGCTCTGGCTTCCGGATTGATACTTGAATTTATCAACGCTGAAGACAGCTGGTCACTGAAAAAATAATTGGGTAAGGCTATGGCAAGTACAAATGAATCCCGGCACTGGTTTATTCTCGCACTGGCAGGTGCTGTTTTCTGGCTGATTTACTTGCTTGCGCCGATCATTACACCTTTTGCGGTGTCTGCTGCGCTGGCGTACATGGGCGACCCCCTGGTTGACCGGCTTGAAAGAATCCGTATGGGTAAGTGGTACATCAACAGGACTCTTGCCGTTTTGTTCGTATTCGTCCTGATGGCAACTGGCTCAATTCTCCTGTTTTTGATCGTATTTCCCCTGTTACAGAAGCAGGTACAGCTCTTGATTCAAAACGTTCCTGAAGCAATGGAGTGGGTGGCGGGCACGGCTCTTCCCTGGCTGCAGAATAAACTGGGCGTGAACGGTCAGTTACTGGATTCCGAAACCATTATCCAGGCGCTGAAGTCCTATTGGAAAGAGCTCAGTTCGGCAACATTCAGTGTATTGGGAACCGTTTCCAGGAGTAGCCTTGCCGTGCTGGCGTGGATAATGAACCTGGTTCTGATCCCCGTGGTCACGTTTTACCTGTTGCGGGACTGGGATTTGCTGATCAGTGGTATTCGCGAGTTGTTGCCCCGGAAAATTGAAGCTACCGTCCGCACATTGGCAGGCGAAATCGATGAAGTGCTGGGTGCTTTCGTGCGCGGACAGCTATTGGTCATGTTTGCACTTGGTGTTATGTACACTTCGGGTTTATGGCTGATTGGACTGGACCTGGCGTTCCTTATTGGAATGGGTGCGGGCCTGCTCAGTATTGTTCCATACCTGGGGACGGTGCTTGGTCTGCTTGCCGCTCTCCTGGCGGCGGTTTTTCAGTTCCAGGACCTGTTCCACACGGCGATGGTCCTGTTGGTATTTGGAGTCGGACAAATGCTGGAAGGGATGGTGTTGACACCCAAACTGGTCGGAGACCGGATTGGACTGCATCCGGTCGCCGTCATTTTCGCGGTGCTGGCCGGTGGCCAACTGTTTGGCTTCCTGGGTATTCTGCTCGCCTTGCCCGTGGCATCAGCACTGAGCGTGCTGGTCAGGCATTTACGGGATGAATACACCAAAAGCAAGCTTTATAACGAAGATGTGGAAAGTACGTCTTAGGGAAGCTCTGATTTATTCTGAGCGAAGTAGATTAGGATTCAAAATGCACAGATTCAAGGCGCAAATCGCAACTAATAGCTCTATTGACAACGACTGCATGGAGAAGGTGAGACCGGGAACCGGTCGAGAGGCTGGCCTGGGCCATGCAGGAGGTACGAGCCCATGGATGGGCGAAGGTAGAACAATGCAGGAGCAATTGTCGAG
>SMVB01291882.1_pt1 | contig 21860 bp, 17 predicted proteins | sample 2456461 | NCBI WGS metagenome assembly SMVB01 (sample SAMN11095934, study PRJNA526329) | marine sediment metagenome | biome: Marine sediment; feature: Surficial sediment; material: Deep marine sediment; isolation source: Hadal surficial sediment | place: Pacific Ocean | collected 2014-05 | depth...
CAGGTCGCGCACCACCTCGGCGATGGAGACCGGATCGCCGGAGTTGATCTTGGCTTCGTATTCCTGGGCGCGGCGGCTCCACATGGTCCGTTTGATCCGGCTGCGCCCCTTGAGGGTGGCAAGCGCGGTATCCATCATCTTGCGGCTCGAGAGCTTGCGCAGGCCCGAGGCCTCGGCCTTCCCGACCGGGACCCGGAGGGTCATGCGGTCCTTTTCGAACTTGATAATGATCAACTTCAAGATGTGCCCGGAAATTTCCTGCTTCTCGACCCCCAAGACCCGGCCAACGCCGTGTGTTGGATAGACCACATAATCACCCGCACCGAATTCGTTCGTCTTCGCCATGTCCGCAACCTTGCTCCCTGTCACTCCGCCGATGTCACGCCCCAGCCGATATCACGCCGCCGCCGATCGCCGCCCGCCACTTACAGATAGTGAAGGCGCCGCAGCCACTACGGCACCCCCCACGATACGATTTTTCTTTTTCAATCGGGCTCTTACCCGCTCCGCCGAGCCCACCGACGGCCCCCGGAAAGACCGGCGCCATCCCGGGTCGAGGACCATAACGCATTCAATATACACTATTTTTCCGCGCAAAGCAACTGTTGCACCGCAACATAATTGGCGCCCGTTAATCGCCTTTGCCCGGATCCTTGCTGAAGAACTTTTCGAATTTGCCGGTCACGTCAATGTAGTCGTCGGCATCGGCGGGCGGCTCGCCCTTGCGCGTGATGTTGGGCCACTTGTTGTCGCTATATTCGCGGTTCAGCTCCAGCCAGGCCTCGGCCTTGGGGTCGGTGTCGGGCAGGATCGCCTCCGGCGGGCATTCGGGTTCGCAGACGCCACAGTCGATGCATTCATCCGGGTGGATCACCAGCATATTGTCGCCCTCGTAGAAGCAATCCACAGGGCAGACCTCGATGCAGTCCATGTGTTTGCACCGGATGCAGGCCTCTGTGACGATATAGGTCATAGTCCACTTTTCCTTCCAAGCTCCGATGGCCGCTCGATTTGCACCATTCCGGCCGTTTCGAGATATTTAATTTTGGGCGCTGGATAAATCAAGCCGTTCCCGCGCGCGTTTGCGTGCCGCCCCGGCTTCGCGATCCGAAACCTGCAGCAGGCCCGCCAGGCGCCGCATCAGATTGGCCTCGTAATGGTGCAGCTCGCCATCGGCGTAGACCACCTCCCAAAGCATTTCCATGAGCTCGATTCGCTCCTCCGGCGTGAAGGCGCTTTTAATCACGCGGATAAAGCCATGAAGTTCGATCGAATCGGCGACCCGCCCCTCGGCGGCCTCGATCAGATTCTCGACCTCCTCGGGCGTCAACTGGAAGCGCGCGGCAACCAACTCGCGGATCTTGGCGCGTTCCCGCGCGTCAAAGGCGTCGTCCAACTGGGCCGCCTCGACCATCAGTGCGGCCGCGGCGATCTGGAGCTCCTCGCGGCTGTGCCGATCCGCAAGCGCTTCCGGCGCGCCACTGCGGTCGGCGAACAAGGCTTTGACCCGATTGAACACGGCCGTTGCCTATCACGCAGGACACGGCCCGCGCAACCCTTGGCGAAGAGTGGCTTTTGCGGCGTCTCCGGAAGCTTGCGGGGGTTCGGGTCAAGACCTAGTCTGCGGCCATGATCGAGCCCCCGAACGATGTGCCGGGCGACGCCGCCAGGCAGGCTGACTCGTCGGATTCCGGCCCCGATTCTGACGACCCGCGGTTGTTCGCGCCGGCCACCGAACGCAACCGGCAACCCATACTCGACGTGCTGTTGCGAGTCCTGCCGAACAGCGGTCTGGTGCTCGAGGTGGCCAGCGGCAGCGGCGAGCATGCCCTGTGGTTCGCGCAAGCCCTGCACCCCCTGGTTTGGCAGCCCAGCGACCCGGACCCGGCCTCACGGCGCAGTATTAAGGGCCACGCGGCGGACGCCGGACCGACCACCCTCAAGGCGCCGCTCAATCTGGATGCGGGTGCCCCGGACTGGCCGATCGCGCAGGCCGATGGCGTGGTCTGCATTAACATGACCCACATCGCGCCGTGGCAGTCGGCGGAGGGGCTGGTCGCCGGCGCGGCCCGGATCCTGCCGCCCGGTGGCGTGCTGTATCTCTACGGCCCCTATCGGCGCGGCGGCCGCCACACCGCGCCCTCCAATGCCGCCTTCGACGCCTCGTTGCGGGCGGCCAACCCGGACTGGGGCCTGCGCGATCTCGAAGCCATGACGGAATTGACCGTCTCCCACGGCCTGGTGCTGAGCGAAGTGGTGGATATGCCTGCCAACAACCTCTCGCTGGTATTCACCCGGACATGAGCGCGAGGCCTGCAAGCACATCGTGAACCGGCCGCCCGACCCCGAGTCCTATTACGCCGCGACCGCCCGGGGCGTCATTGCGCATCCGCGCCTCCTGGGCGAGGTAACCTGCGACGTCTGCGTGATCGGCGCCGGTTTTACCGGGCTTTCGGCGGCATTGCACTTGGCCGAGCGGGGCTACGACGCGGTGCTGCTGGAGGCGCGGCGGGTCGGCTGGGGCGCTTCGGGACGCAACGGCGGTCAACTCGGCAGCGGCCAGCGCCAGTCGCAAGACGAACTGGAGCGCCTGGTCGGGGCGGAGCAGGCACGCGCACTCTGGGACCTGGCGGAGGAAGCCAAAGCGACAGTGAAGCAACGCATCCGGCGCCACGATATTTCCTGCGACTTGAAATCGGGCGCCTTGCAGGTGGCCTACAAGCCGGGCGACGCCGCCGTGCTCGCGACCCGCGCCGAGAACCTGCGGGCGCGTTACGATTACCCGCACATTCGCGCCGTTCCGCGGGACGAAGTCGCCGCGATGCTGGGCACCGGGATCTATCATGGCGGTTCGCTGGACAGCGACGCCGGCCACCTGCACCCGCTCAACTACGCCCTCGGCCTGGCCCGCGCCGCCCGGCAGGCCGGCGCCCGGATCTTCGAGAACAGTCCGGTTACCCGGATCGAGAGCGGCGCCCAACCCGGCGCCACCACCGCCCAGGGCCGGGTGTGGGCGCAGTATCTGGTGCTCGCCTGCAATGGCCACCTGGAGGGACTGGAACCGCGTATCGCCGGCAAAATCATGCCGATCAACAATTACATCCTCGCCACCGAACCGCTGGGCGAGGCGCGGGCGCGCGACATCATCCGCGACGACGTGGCGGTCAGCGATACCAAGTTCGTGATCGACTACTACCGGCTGTCCGCCGACAAGCGGCTGCTGTTCGGCGGCGGCGAGACCTACCGGCGCGCCTTTCCGGCCGATATCAAGGGCTTCGTGCGCAGGTACATGTTACGGGTCTACCCTCAGCTTGCCGAGGCGCGCATCGACTACGCCTGGGGCGGGACCCTCGCAATCACGATGAACCGCCTGCCCGGCTTCGGCCGCTTGGGGGCGGGGTTGTTTTATGCCCAGGGTTTCTCCGGCCACGGGGTGGCGCTGACCAGCCTCGCCGGCAAGCTGATCGCCGAGGCGGTGGCGGGCAGCGCCGAGCGATTCGACGTCTTCGCGCGCCTGCCCCAGCCCAGCTTCCCGGGCGGCACATTGTTGCGCTGGCCCGGGCTGGTGGCGGGCATGCTGTATTACTCGTTGCGGGACAAACTTTAGCGGTGTGTCATCCGCCGAGCGAACTCAAGGCGCGCGGCGGCGATCCTGCGGCGATCGATGAGCGGCGCCGGTGCCCCCATAGAAACCGGCTTGGCCGCCGCCGTTCAACAACTCCAACAACAAATCGACCTGGCCATGCCCGGTGGCACGCGGATCGGTGGCCTGGGCCGTGACGGCGCTGGGTTCCGGGGTCTGGGCCCGGTCCGCTAGCGCCTGCTTCAACATTCGAAGCGGCTGCTTCAAGTATGAACTCACCATAACGATCGTTCTCTCTTCATCACCCCCGGACTGCGCCGCGGCGCCGTTTAAATGCCGCAATGCAACAATTCATGGGTCTGCATGTAGACCGGTTCGGTTAATAAACCCTTAACATGCCAGATGTAGTGAGAACAAAAAGTGGCCTGCACGAATTATGGCAAGGCGGCCCGCCGGCGTTGAATTTCGCCAGCCCATATGCACTTCAATGTCCCAGCCTTAAGTGTCCCGGCGCAGCTTGTCCAGCGCTCGGCGGTCTTGCTTGGTCGGCCGGCCGGCCCCCGGCGGCCGGACGGCCGGAGTCTGAAGTCCGGAGCTTCTGGGCAGGCGGCTATCGGCGCTGGGCGGTTTCAAGTCCTCGTACAGCGCCTCGGCCTCGGGCGCGGGGCCCCGCCGGGTCGCGAGCGAGAGCACTTTGATGACCCGCACGTGGCGGCCTTGGTGAAAGGTCAGGATGTCGCCCGGTTTGATCTTGTGGTGGGCCTTTGAAATCACCGCGCCCGATGCGCGCAGCTTACCGGAATTGCAAACCTTGGTCGCAAGACTGCGGGTCTTGAAAAATCGGGCGTACCACAGCCACTTGTCGGCGCGCAGGGCCTCCTCGGTCATTCCTACCGGCCCTTGGTACTGCCTGGTTCGAGGTCGCGCAGTTTGGCGAAGGGCGAGTCGGCGGAGGGCGAGTCGGCGGAGGGTCGTGGTCCGAGTCTTTTCCCGGCCCCTCTTTTGACGCCGCGATTCGAGGCATTGCGTGGCTGGGCCCGGCTGAAACTCACACCGGTATCGTCCCGATGGACCCGGTAGCCGATCGCCGCGAGCGCGATCTCCAATTCGCGCTCGCCGCAGCCGATCAGACGGGCGAGCCGGGGCGTCGTTGCGAAGAAGCCCTGCTCGGACAGGCGGTAGGCCTCGTGGGCCAGACGCTCCAATGCATCGGCGCGCAGGGCCACGCCGGGCCCCGTGCCACTCGTCAGGCGGCGGTAGCCGAGCGCCCGGCACAAGGATTCATCCAGATCCGGCCCCGGCTCGAAGACCCGTAAACCGGGCGCCGGCACCCTGGGCAACGGCCGCCCGCCGTGCACGGCGCACAGCAGGGCGCAAAGCTGGGCAGCGTGAGGTTGCGCGGGTCCGGACTCGAGCAGCTCGGGCAGAAACACACTCTCCCGGCCCAGGCGCAGGCCGAGCACAGCCAAGACTTTGCGGTCCGCCCTGGTCAGTCCGCGAAGCTGTGTGGCGGCGGCGCGGCGTGGCACCAGTCCCAAAGATTCGGTGAGTTGAAACAGCAGCCCGCGGGCCGCACCGCTCAGTTTCCCCCCGCCGCCGTTACCGGACCCGTTGCCGCCCCCGGTGGCCGCGGCGATCCGGGTGAGCGGCGCCAAGCGGTCCGCCAAGTGCTGGCGCAGCCAGACCGCCAGGCGTTGGCGCAAGCGCTCGCGGGCGCGGCCATCGAGGAATTCGCTGGCCAAGGGCGCGACCCGGGGCGCGAGCGCAGTCTCGCCGGCCGCGAGCCGGGCGACGATCGCGCCATTCCAGGACAGGTTACCCAAGCCATCGAGCGCGAAGGCCCCATCGTCGTCGCGCTCCAGACGCGCCAGCCGGGCTGGAATTTCGGTCGCCAGCACCCGGCGCACCGCGGTCAGCAGCGGCTTGACGTCTGGCCCCGAGATTGCGCCTCCCGAGATTGTGCCTCCCGAGATTGTGCTGCCCGAATTCTCGCCCCCGAGCCGAAAGTGGAAGCCCTCCAATCGGCCGGCAATTTCACCCTCGACCAGGACCGTGCCGTCGCGCTTGACCGCCGCCAACAGCTCGCCGCCGGCGCGCAGGCGGCTGACCAGGCTCGCGGTGCGGCGATCTACGAAACGCTCGGTCAGACGCTCGTGGAGGGCATCGGACAGCTTGTCCTCGATCTCGCGCGCACGGCCTTGCCAATGCGCGCCGTCTTCCAGCCAGTCGGCGCGATGGGTGACGTAAGTCCAGGTGCGGATATGGGCGATGCGCGCGGTCAGGGCGTCGATGTCGCCGTCATTGCGGTCGAGACGGTCGATCTCGTGCGCGACCCAGTCCTCGGGCAGGCGCGCCTCGGTGGTCGCCAGGTAACGGAACATCCGGCCCAGCTGGCTGGCATGCTGATCGGATAGGATCTTCTGGAAGTCCGGCACCTGACAAACCTCCCATAGCAGGCGCAGGGCGCCGGGATTGTCGGCGAGGGCGGCGATCTCCGGATCCCGCGCCAATGCGGCGAGCGCACGCAGATCGTCGGCTTCTCTGGCGCGGGTCAACTCCGGCACGCGCGGGCGCCGCTCCAGGCTCTTGAGCAGCGCCTTGGGGGATCGGAAGTCCAAGTCGCGGCTGCGCCAATAGAGCGCCGGAAGCGGATCGAAGCGGTGCGCCTCGACCGCCTCGACCAGTTCCGGCTCCAGGCTCCCGGCCTCGCCGGTGGTGCCGAAGCTGCCATCGGACATGTGGCGCCCGGCGCGCCCGGCGATCTGGGCGATCTCGGCCGGGCTCAACCGGCGCATGGCGTGACCGTCGAATTTGGACAGCTTGGCGAAGGCAACGTGGGCCAGGTTCAAGTTGAGGCCCATGCCGATGGCGTCGGTGGCGACCAGATAGTCGACCTCGCCGGCCTCGAACATGGCGACCTGGGCGTTGCGGGTGCGCGGGCTGAGCGCGCCCAATACCACGGCGGTGCCGCCGCGATGGCGCCGCAACGTCTCGGCCAGGGCATAGACCTCGGCCACGGAAAAGGCGACCACCGCCGAGCGCGGCGGCAGGCGGGTCAGCTTGCACGCGCCGCTGTAACTGAGCGTGGAGAAGCGCGGCCGGGTGATGATCTCGGCCTCGGGCGCCAACTTCTTGAGCAGCCGGCGGATGGTGTCCGCGCCCAGGAACATGGTCTCCTCCTGGCCGCGCGCGTGCAGCAGGCGGTCGGTGAAGACGTGGCCCCGGTCCGGATCGGCGCAGAGCTGGATCTCATCGACGCCCAGGAACGACACCGGCCGGTCGAGCGGCATGGATTCCACGGTACACAGGAAATAGCGCGCACTCGGCGGCACGATCTTTTCTTCGCCGGTAACCAGTGCCACATGGCGCGCGCCCTTGACCGCGACCACCCGGTCGTAGTTTTCGCGCGCGAGCAGGCGCAAGGGGAAACCCATCATCCCGCTGCGGTGGCCGAGCATGCGCTCGATGGCGAGGTAGGTTTTGCCCGTGTTGGTCGGCCCGAGGACCGCGGTCACCCGGCTATCGGCAAAGGTACTCATGGTGGAGAGAATCGGGCGGAACGGCACGGGTTGCAAGCCCCGCGCGCAGGCTGTCCCTCGGCCGGCCCGCCTAACCGCCCTCAATCAATGGCACGAAGGCGACCGGCAGCATACTGCGCTCGGAGACTTTGCCTGTCGCGTCCTTGGTGACCAGCAGCAGGTCCTGCTCCTGGTCCTTGAAGGGATAGGGCGACACGGTCGGGCTGCGGTCGACCGGGATCACCAGCCGGCCGCCGGGGGCGAGTTGTTCGATCAAGGCGGGCGGGATGCGGTGCCAGGCGGCGGCCGTGACCACGATGGCATCGAAGGGCGCCTGCGCGGCCCAGCCCTGGGTGCCGTCGCCGATCTGGGTTTCGACCTTGGCGTAGCCGAACCGGCGCAGGCGTTCGGCCGCGCCCCGCGCCAACTCGGGCACCACCTCGATGCTATAGACCTGGGCCGCCAGTTCGGCGAGCACTGCGGTCTGGTAGCCGCAGCCGGTGCCGACTTCGAGCACCCGGTCGTCCGGGCCCGGCGACGCCATGTCGGTCATGATCGCCACGATGTAAGGCTGCGAGATGGTCTGGCCGTGGCCGATCGGCTGGGGCCGGTTGTCGTAGGCCAGGGCCCGGTGGGCCGGGGGGATGAACTCGTGGCGCGGAACCTTCTCGAGTGCGGCCATGACGCGGCTGTCGAGCGCGTTCTTACCCAGCCATTTGCGGGTCGCGGCGACCTCATCGACGATCACATCGACCAGCGCCTCGCGCGCGGCCGTCATGTCGTTGCCGCTCATGGTTTCCCGCGCCTCCCCCAAAATTCGGCCTTCGCAGCAGTCGCTTGCACGCATCCGGGCCTTGCGGTCGAACCCAACTTACCACATATGAAGCGCGCACCCTAGTTTGCACCAGACTACACCGAGAGGGAGACCATGTCGGAACAGACGCTCAGTTTCCAAGCCGAAGTCAGCCGCCTGTTGGACATCGTCGCCAACTCGCTCTACTCGAACAAGGAGATCTTTCTGCGCGAATTGATCTCCAACGCCTCCGACGCCTGCGACCGCCTGCGTTACGAGGCCTTGACCCAGCCCGAGCTCACGGCCGAGGACCCGGACTACAAAATCGCGCTGTCGAGCGATACCAAAGCCGGGACGCTGACCGTCGCCGACAACGGCATCGGCATGAACCGCGACGAGATGATCGAGAATCTAGGCACCATCGCGCGCTCGGGCACCGCCAACTTCGTGCGCGAGCTCGAGGACAAGCCCGAAGGCGTCAACATGATCGGCCAGTTCGGCGTCGGCTTCTATTCGGCCTTCATGGTCGCCGATTCGGTCGAGGTCACCAGCCGCCGGGCCGGCGAGACCCAGGGCTGGCGCTGGGTCTCGGACGGCCACGGCGAATTCACCGTAGCCGAGGTCCCGGATGGGGATGAGGCGCCGGCGCGCGGCACCCGGATCGTGCTCAAAATCAAGAAAGGACAGGAGGAGTTCCTCGATCCCCTTCGCCTCGAGCGCATCGTGCGGACCTATTCGGACCACATTTCGATCCCGGTCACACTGGTCGAGGTTGCGGCGAATGGGGCCGCGGAGAACGGGGATGCCGAAGAGGATGGTGCGCGGACACTGAATGCCGCCTCGGCGCTCTGGACCCGGCCGAAATCCGAGATTTCCGAAGCGCAATACAAGGAATTCTATCACCACGTCGCTCACGCCTTCGACGAGCCCTGGCTGCGCTTGCACTTCAAGGCCGAGGGCGTGATCGAATACACCGGCCTGCTCTTCCTGCCCTCGACCAAGCCCTTCGATTTGTTCCAGCCGGAGCGCAAGCACGGCGTCAAGCTCTACGTCCGGCGGGTGTTCATTACCGACGACTGCGAGGGCCTGGTGCCGCCCTACCTGCGTTTCTTACGCGGTGTGATCGACAGCGAGGACCTGCCGCTCAACCTCAACCGCGAAATCCTGCAGACCAACCCGGTGCTGGCCAAGATCCGCAGCGCCGTGACCAAGCGGGTGCTGAAAGAGATCGAGAAGCAGGCCAAAAAGAAGCCCGAGGATTACGCCACTTTCTGGGACAATTTCGGCCCGGTGCTCAAGGAAGGGCTTTACGAAGACGAGGGCCGGCGCGAGACCCTAATCGAGCTGGCGCGCTTCGCCTCCACCCGGGGATCCGGCATGGTCAGCCTGGCGGATTATCTGGGGCGCATGCCCGAGGGCCAGGACGCGATCTACTACATCAGCGGCCAGGATGCGGAGGCCCTGCGCAAGAGCCCGCAAATCGAAGGCTTTGCCGCCAAGGGCGTCGAGGTCCTGCTAATGAGCGACCCGGTCGACGAGTTCTGGCTGCCGGTGGTGCGGGAGTATCAGGGCAAGGCCTTCAAGTCGGTGACCCGCGGCGGCGCCGAACTCGACAAGATCGCCGATGCGGCCGAGGACGGCAAGGACGCGGCTGAAGGTGAGGACGCGGCCGGACCCGGCACCGACGCGCTGATCGCCTTCGTCAAGCTGGCGCTCAAGGACGAAGTCAAGGACGTGCGCACCTCCGAGCGCCTGACCGACAGCCCGGTGTGTCTGGTCGCCGACGAGGGCGACATGGATATGCATCTGGAGCGCCTGCTGAAGCAGCACAATCAGATCGACCAGGCCACGACCCGAATTCTGGAGATCAACCCCAAACACGCGTTGATTCAGCGTATGGTCGCGGAACTCGAAACCGGGAGCGCCCCGGCGTCGGATACCGCCGACGGCGATGCGCCACCGCTCGAGGAGGCGGCGCGGCTGTTGCTGGACCAGGCGCGCATTCTCGAAGGCGAACCCCTGCCCGACCCGGGCGCCTTCGCACGCCGGCTCAGCCGCCTTGTCGCCCGCGGTTTCGGTTTAGAATCTTAGTCCAGTTTTCGCTGACGCGAAATCGCACCGGTGCGCGTTCCGCCTGGGCGGAACCTGCATCATTCGCCCAGGCCGTCGAGCCTCATCGCGGCGGCGGCCAATATTGGGCCCGTGCGGCCCTGTTGCACGATGACCGCGCAGCCATCGCGCCCGCGCGCCCGGGCGCCCGTGAGATCGAGCGGAATTTCGAGGCGCGCGCCGGTCCAGGTGCCGAGGCGCTCGAAACTGCGCACCACGTTTGCGTTGCGCAGCTTTTGCCCGGCGTTTTCACCGCGCTTGATCTCGGTCACGTGCTCCCGGTCGTAGACCGCCAGCCACACCGTGGCGCCCTCGGCGGGCGCGTGACCCGCGGGAATGATTACCGTGCCGCCCTTGCCAGTGCCGAAGGTGATGTTGATAGGCCGGTCGCGTTGCGCGGCGATCTCGATCGCCGCGAGCACCTCGGCCCGGTGCGAACCGACCACGTTGGCGCGGCCATCGACGACGATCTGTGGCGTGTAGACGTAGCGCAGATGGAGGGTCTCGGCGTAGCGTTGCTGGCGCGCGGTGTATTGGGGGCTCGCGTAGGGATCCTTCCAGCCGATGTAGTCCCAATAGTCGACATGCAGCGACAACGCCACGACGTCGGGCCGCCCGGCCAGCTCGGTGAGCAGCGCATCGGCCGGCGGGCAGGAACTGCAGCCCTGCGAGGTGAACAGCTCGACCACTACCGGCGCAACCGCGGCCGGTTCGGCGGCGGCGGCAGGCCGGGACACCAAGGGTCCGGCAATCAGGGACAGCAGAACCGCCGCGGCAAGGACGGCGCGGCGCGGGTCTAAGGGAACTTTGAGAGCGAACATGGCGCCAATCTAGAAGCCGCCCCCGCTCACAGGCGAATCACATTCGGGTGAGGAAATCGTAAGCATTCGTTAACTCGCCTTGAGCAGGTCCCGCAGCACGTAATGCAGGATGCCGCCGTGGCGGTAGTATTCGACCTCGTCGCCGGTGTCGATGCGGCACAGGACCGGAAATTCCTCGGCCGACCCGTCCGGCCTGTGGATGCGGCAGACCAAATCCTGGCGCGGTTCCAGACCCTCGGCGACGCCCAGAATATCGAAGGTCTCCTCACCGGTCAGGCCGAGCGAGGTGCGGCTGGCGCCATCCTTGAACTCCAAGGGCAGCACGCCCATGCCGATCAGGTTGGAGCGGTGGATGCGCTCGAAGCTTTCGACGATCACCGCCTTGACGCCCAGCAGCCGGGTGCCCTTGGCGGCCCAGTCGCGGCTCGATCCGGTGCCGTATTCCTTGCCGCCGACGATCACCAGCGGCACGCCCTCGTCCAGATAGCGCATGGCGGCCTCGTAGATCGGCATCACATCGCCCGACGGCAGATGCCGGGTGACCCCGCCCTCGGTGCCCGGGACCATCTCGTTGCGGAGGCGAATGTTGGCGAAGGTGCCGCGCATCATGATTTCGTGATTGCCGCGGCGCGCGCCATAGGAATTGAACTCCGCCGGCCGCACCTGATGCTCGATCAGATATTCGCCCGCGGGGCCGCTTTTCTGGATCGCGCCCGCCGGGGAGATGTGGTCGGTGGTGAGAGAATCGCCGAGCATGACGAGCAGCCGGGCGCCGGTCACGTCGGCGAGCGGCTCCGGCTCGGCCCCCATGCCCTCGAAGAACGGCGGGTAGCGCACGTAGGTGCTGCCCGGGCCCCAGTCGTAGGTCATCCCGCCTGGGCTGGTAATTTCCTGCCATTCCTTCGGGCCTTCGAAGACGTTGTCGTAGCGCGCGCGGAACATCGCCGGCGTCAGGGCGGCGTCGATGGTGCTGCGGATTTCCGCATCGCTCGGCCAGACGTCCTTAAGGTAGACCGGCTCGCCGTCGCTGCCCTCGCCGAGCGGCTCGGTAGTCAGATCGCGGGTCACGGAGCCGGCCAGCGCATAAGCGACCACCAGCGGCGGCGAAGCCAGATAGTTGAGCCGCGTGCGCGGGCTGATCCGGCCCTCGAAGTTGCGGTTGCCCGAGAGCACGGCGGCGACGTGCAGGTCGCCGGTGTCGATGGCGTCCGCCAGCGGCTCGGCCAGCGGACCCGAGTTGCCGATGCAGGTGGTGCAGCCGTAGCCCACCAGATCGAAACCGAGCGCGTCCAAGTCCTCCTGCAGCCCGGCCGCCTTAAGGTAGTCGGTGACCACCTTGGAGCCCGGCGCTAGCGAGGTCTTGACCCAGGGTTTTACCTGGAGGCCGCGTTCGCGGGCCTTGCGCGCGAGCAGGCCGGCGGCCACCATCACGCTGGGGTTCGAGGTGTTGGTGCAGGAGGTGATCGCAGCTATCAAGATGTCGCCGTGGTGCAAGTCGTAGTCGGCGTCCGCGACCGGCGTTCCCGTATCGGCATCGCCGCCGGTGCTGGCGCGAATGGTCTCGACCGCCGCCTTCGCCAAGTCCGAGAGCGCGACCCGGTCCTGGGGCCGCTTGGGGCCGGCCAAGCTGGGCTCGACGCTGGCCAGATCGAGTTCCAGCAGATCGGTGAACAGCGGTTCGGGGCCGTCGTCGTCGCGCCACAGCCCCTGCGCCTTCGCGTAGGCCTCGACCAGCGCCACCTGGGCCTCGTCGCGGCCCGAGAAGGACAGATAACGCAAAGTCTCCCGGTCGACCGGGAAGAAGCCGCAGGTGGAGCCATATTCCGGCGCCATGTTGGCGATCGTTGCCCGATCCGCGAGGCCGAGATTAGACAGTCCGGGGCCGGAGAACTCGACGAATTTGCCGACCACGCCCTTGGCGCGCAGGATCTGGACTACAGTGAGCACCAGGTCGGTCGCCGTGGTGCCCTCCTTGAGCGCACCCGTGAAGCGCAGACCGACCACCTCGGGGATCAGCATGGAGACCGCCTGGCCCAACATCGCCGCCTCGGCCTCGATGCCGCCGACGCCCCAGCCGAGCACGGCCAGACCGTTGACCATGGTGGTGTGGCTGTCGGTGCCGACCACGGTATCGGGATAAGCCAGCGTAACCCCGCCGCCTTCTTCCCGGGTCCAGACCACCCGGGCCAGATATTCCAGGTTGACCTGGTGGCAGATGCCGGTGCCCGGCGGTACGACGCGGAAATTGTCGAAGGCGCTCTGGCCCCAGCGCAAGAATTCGTAGCGCTCGCCGTTGCGGGCGAACTCCCGCTCGACATTGATTTCGAAAGAATCCGGGCCGCCGAAGGAATCGACCATCACCGAATGATCGATCACCAGATCGACCGGGGAGAGCGGATTGATCCGTTTGGGATCGCCGCCCAGAGTCTCCATCGCTTGGCGCATGGCGGCCAGATCGACCACCGCGGGCACACCGGTGAAATCCTGCATCAGCACCCGCGCCGGCCGGTAGGCGATCTCGCGGTCCGAACGCCGGTTCTCGAGCCAGGCGCCCATGGCCTTGATGTCATCGACGGTGACCGAGCCACCGTCCTCATGGCGCAGCAGGTTCTCGAGCAGGACCTTGAGCGACTTGGGCAGGCGCGAGATATCACCCAATCCGGCCGCCTCGAGGCTGAAGTAGTCGTAGTCACGGCCGGCCACCGTGAGCGTTCGGCGGGTCTTGAGGCTGTCGGTACCGCTGGTCACGGATTCAATCTCCCTGAACTGTCTCCCGAACCGGGACTGGGGAATAGGATTGCGCGTGTGCGCTGCGGCGCAACATGAGCCAATCCCCCGCTGAAGTCCAGCGAACCTGTGAGGCGGCCGCCGTCGTGGAGGGTCCCGCAAGCGCATTCGTACAGGTACCCCCATTGCCGAGCGAACGCTTGACCCTACTGGCGGATTAGACTTACCTACGGGCGTCGCCGTAGCATCTCCATGATATGAGGCGGCCAAGAAAAGTAGTATTACAGGGAGTTAGGTTTGTACCCTGGGACGGATAGCCCCTCGGCGAACGGCATTGTCGCGCACGCTGGTCCGTGTGGCGCGATGTCCTGTGCCCGGTATCGAATTTCGAAGCCGGGGCACCTGAAATGAACGAGACCCAGAACGCGGACGCCGTGGCGACCGACACCTTTCCCAAATTGTTGGCGAAAAACGCGCGGGAGCGGCCCGAGCGGCCGGCGGCCCGGGAGAAGGATCTGGGCATCTGGCAGACCTGGACCTGGAGCCAAGTCGCCGGGGAAGTGCGCGCGCTGGCCTGCGGCCTCGCGGCGCTCGGCCTGAAGCGCGGCGACAAGATCGCCATCATCGGCGACAACCGGCCGCGGCTGTATTGGACCATGAGCGCGGCCCAGGCGCTGGGCGCGGTGCCGGTACCGCTGTACCAGGACTCGGTGGCCGAGGAAATGGCCTTCGTCCTCGACCATGCCGAGGTCCGCTTCGCCATGGTCGAAGACCAGGAACAAGTCGACAAGCTGCTGGGAATTCAGGCCGACAACCCGCGCATCGAAGGGATCGTCTACGACGACGACCGGGGTTTGCGCCATTACGATCAAGATTATTTGCACTCCTTCGAGGACATCCAAGAGAAGGGGCGCGAATACGACCGCGCCAATCCCGGCTTCTACGAGGCCGAAGTCGCCAAGGGCAAGGGCGAGGATGTCGCCATCATCCTCTACACCTCGGGCACCACCGGCCAGCCCAAGGGCGTGGTGCTCAGCTTCGAAAACCTGGTGCAGACCGCGCGGCACAGCATCGACTTCGACAGCCTGAAAGAGGACGAGGAGGTGCTCGCCTACCTGCCCATGGCCTGGGTCGGCGACCATCTATTTTCCTACGGCCAGAGCTACGTGGCCGGGTTCTGCGTGAGCTGCCCGGAATCGAGCGATACGGTGATGTCCGATCTGCGCGAACTCGGGCCGACTTACTTCTTCGCGCCGCCGCGTATCTTCGAGAGCATCCTGACCTCGGTGATGATCCGCATGGAGGACGCCGGGTGGATCAAGCGCAAGATGTTCCACAGCTTCATGGCGGTGGCCAAGCGCTGTGGCACCCAAATCCTCGACGGCAGGCCGGTCCCGGCCGGCGACCGGCTACTTTACGGGCTGGGCCGGCTGCTGCTCTACGGGCCGCTCCTGAACACGCTGGGCTTCAGCCGCATACGCGTGGCCTACACCGCCGGCGAGGCGATCGGCCCCGACATCTTCGATTTCTACCGTTCTCTCGGGGTCAACCTGAAGCAACTCTACGGCAGCACCGAGGCCAGCGTCTCGATCACCGCCCAGCCGGACGGCGAGGTCCTGCCCGACACCGTCGGCCGTCCCTCGCCCGGGGTCGAGATCAAGATCACCGAGGCCGGCGAGGTCATGTTCCGCAGCCCCGGCGTGTTCCAGGAGTACTACAAGGACCCGGAACAGACCGCGAGCACCAAGACCGAGGACGGTTGGGTGCACACCGGCGACGCCGGCTTCTTCAGCGACAACGGGCACCTGAAAATCATCGATCGCGCCAAGGACGTGGGCAAGCTGAATGACGGCACGCTGTTCGCGCCCAAGTACATCGAGAACAAGCTCAAGTTTTTCCCCGAGATCAAAGAGGCGGTCGCCTTCGGCCACGGCCGGGATTTTTGTACCGTCTTCCTCAACATCGATCTCGATGCGGTCGGCAACTGGGCCGAGCGCCACAGCATCGCCTACGCCAGCTATCAGGAGCTGGCCGCCCATCCGCAAGTCCAACAGACCCTCAAGGGCCACATCGAGAAGGCCAACCGCGATCTCTCGAACGATCCGAATCTGGCCGGATCGCAGATCCGGCGTTTCCTGATCTTGCCCAAGGAGCTGGATCCGGACGACGGCGAACTGACCCGTAACGGTAAGGTGCGCCGCAGCTTCGTGTCTGAGAAGTATCAGACGCTGATCGAGGCGCTGTACTCCGGCGCCGAGCACGCGCAGATGGAAACCGAGGTGGCTTTCAAGGACGGACGCAAGGGCTCGATCGCCGCCGATATCGCGATCGTGGCCGCCGAGACCTTCCCGGGCGCCGAACCCCTCAGGCAGGCGATTTGAAGATCCCACGGCCATGACACAGAAGGCGCGGCAGATCGGCGACATCCTGCTCAAGGTCGAAGATGTCAGTCTCTCTTTCGGCGGAGTCAAGGCGCTCAGGAACGTGAGCTTCGAGATTCGCGAGCGCGAGATCCTCGCGATCATCGGCCCCAACGGCGCCGGCAAGTCCTCGATGCTCAACGTGATCAACGGATTTTACCATCCGCAGGAAGGCGCGATCACCTACAAGGGCGAGACCCGCAAACGAATGAAACCGCATGCCGCCGCCAAGACCGGCATCGCGCGCACCTTCCAGAACATCGCCCTGTTCCGGGGCATGTCCACACTCGACAACATCATGACCGGGCGGCTGCTCAAGATGCGCCGCAACTTCCTGTGGCAGGCGCTTTATTGGGGCCCGGCCAAGAATGAGGAGATGGCGCACCGCGCCTCGGTCGAGCGGATCATCGACTTTCTCGAAATCCAGTCGATCCGGCGCACCCCGGTCGGGCGCCTGCCCTACGGCCTGCAAAAGCGGGTCGAGTTGGGCCGGGCGCTGGCCGCCGAGCCCGACCTGCTGCTGCTCGACGAGCCCATGGCCGGCATGAACGTCGAGGAGAAAGAGGACATGTGCCGCTTCGTGCTCGACGTGAACGACCAGTTCGGCACCACGATCGCGTTGATCGAGCACGACATGAGCGTGGTCATGGATATTTCAGACCGGGTCGTGGTGCTCGATTACGGCCGCAAGATCGCCGACGGCTCGCCGGACGAGGTGCGCGCCAACAAGGACGTCGTCGATGCCTATCTCGGCGTCAGACACGACTAACCGGAATGACGGAACAGGCATAGCGAACGACCAGAATGGAAATACTCAACGCTTTCTTCATCGCGCCCTTCGTCGATATGGCGAGCGACCATATTTTCTTCGCCGAGGTGGTGATCGTCGGGCTCTTGACCGGGGTCATGTATTCGCTGGTGGCGCTCGGCTTCGTACTGATCTTCAAGGCCTCCGGGCTGTTCAACTTCGCTCAGGGCGTCATGGTGCTGTTCGCGGCGCTGACCCTGGTCGGGCTCATGGAGCACGGCGCCCCGGTGTGGCTGGCGCTGATCGTCACCGTTGCGGTCATGATCGCGCTCGCCTTCGCGGTCGAGTGGATCATGTTGCGGCGATTGGTCAACCAGGAAGAGATCGTCCTGTTTATGTCGACCATCGGCCTGAGCTTCGTGCTCCAGGGCCTCGGCGAGATGGTCTGGGGCAGCAACGTCAAACCGCTCGATATCGGCATTCCCGACGAGTCCTTCGAAGTCGGCGGCATTCTGCTCCATGAGTTCGACCTCTTCGCCGCCGCTTCGGGCGCGGTGCTGGTAACCGTGCTGGCCGTGTTCTTCCACTACACGCGCATCGGGCGCGCGCTCAGAGCGGTGGCGGACGACCATCAAGCGGCGCTTTCGGTGGGCATTCCGCTCAAGACCATCTGGATCATCGTCTGGTCCGTGGCCGGGATGGTCGGACTTGTCGCGGGCATCATGTGGGGCGCGAAGAGCGGCGTGCAGTTCTCGCTGTCGCTGATCGCGCTCAAGGCGCTGCCGGTGTTGATCCTGGGCGGCTTCACCTCGGTGCCCGGCGCCATCGTCGGCGGCCTGATCATCGGGGTCGGCGAAAAGGTCGCCGAGATTTACTGGGGGCCCCTGTTCGGTGGGGCGATCGAGAATTGGTTCGCCTACGTGCTGGCGCTCGTGTTCCTGCTGTTCCGGCCCCAGGGCCTGTTCGGCGAAAGGATCATCGAGAGGGTCTAATCGAGAGGATCTAGACGATGCTTTATCGCGAGGCCGGACAGCTCAAGACCAGCTACGGCGCCGATCAAATGATGTTTCCGATCCTTCAGGACCGGATCTTCGTGATCCTGGCGGTGGTCGCCGCTTACCTGGTTCCGGTCATCGCCAACGAATATTGGCTGCAGGCGGTCTTGATCCCGTTCCTGATCCTGGCGCTGGCGGCCATTGGCCTCAACATCCTGACCGGCTATGCGGGCCAGCTCTCGCTCGGCACCGGCGCCTTCATGGCGGTTGGCGGCTATATGACCTACAAGATCACCACGGCATTCCCCGACCTCAATGTGCTGATCGCCGTCCTTATCGCCGGGCTGATGGCGGCTCTCGTCGGCTTGGTTTTCGGCATCCCAAGTCTCAGGATCAAGGGCTTCTACCTGGCGGTGGCGACGTTGGCGGCACAATTCTTCATCCTATGGCTGTTCAACAAGGTCGGCTGGTTCGTCAATTATAGCCCCTCGGGCACGATCACGGCACCGCCGCGCACCTTACTGGGGATTATGGTGACCGGCCCCGAGGCGACGGCCCCGGTGCGATATTTGGTCGTGCTCACCTTCGTCGCAGTCTTCGCACTGGTGGCCAAGAACCTGGTGCGCGGGCGCATCGGTCGGTCCTGGATGGCGATCCGCGACATGGATATTGCCGCCGAGATCATCGGTATTCGCCCGTACCAGACCAAGCTTCTGGCCTTTGCCATCAGCTCGTTCTACTGCGGGGTCGCCGGCGGTTTGTATGTGTTCTGCTATCTGGGCAGCGCGGAGACCGAGGCCTTCAACATCTCCCTGTCGTTCAGCGTGCTGTTCATGATCATCATCGGCGGGTTGGGCAGCATCCTGGGGTCGTTCCTGGGGGCGGCCTTCATCACCATCGTACCGATCTTTCTCACCAACGTGCCGCCCATGATCGGGCTCTCTATGCCGATCGATCTGCAGAAGCACATCGAGGTCATGACTTTCGGCGGCCTGATTATCTTTTTCCTGATCGTCGAGCCGCACGGCATCGCCCGGCTGTGGCAGATTGCCAAAGAGAAGCTGCGCCTGTGGCCGTTTCCGTATTAGAGGAGAGCGATTCCGGCGCAATTGCGGATTACGACCGGTCCATGTTAAAATCTTGACACGCAAGCAAGTAAAATTCGGTCGATAACCCGATGCAACAGGGAGAGTGTAATGAGTATCAAGACATTGATCCTAGCCGCCGTGGGCGGCGTGGTTGGCCTGTCCGGGGTTACTGCCACCAGTCCGGCCCTGGCCGATGGCGAGCTGTTCATACCCATGCTCGTCTATCGCACGGGGCCCTACGCCCCGAGCGGTATCCCGGTCGCCAACGGCTTCCGGGACTACTACAAGCTCATGAACATCCGCGACGGCGGCGTCAACGGCATCAAGATTGCCTTCGAGGAGTGCGAGACGGAGTACAACACCAAGCTCGGCGTCGAATGCTACGAGAAGCTGAAGAACAAGGGCGCTCATGGGGCCGCCCTGATCAACCCGTTCAGCACCGGCATCACCTACCAGTTGATCCCCAAGGCGCCGGTCGACAAGATTCCGATCTTCTCCATGGGCTATGGCCGCACCGCGGCCGCCGACGGGCGGGTGTTCAAGTGGATCTTCAACTTCCCGACGACTTATTGGAGCCAGGCCTCCGGCTTCATCAACTATGTGGGCCAGCAGGAAGGCGGCCTCGACAAACTCAAGGGCATGAAGATCGCTCATGTCTATCACAACAGCGCCTATGGTAAGGAAGCCAATCCGACGCTCGAGGTCCTCGCCAAGAAGTATGGGTACGATCTCACCCTGCTGGCGGTCGATCATCCGGGTCAGGAGCAGAAGGCGACCTGGCTGCAGATCCGGCGCTTGAAGCCCGACTGGATCTTCATGTCCGGTTGGGGCGTCATGAACCAGGTGGCGGTCAAGGAGGCCGCGGCCATCAGGTATCCCATGGACCACTTCGTCGGCAACTGGTGGTCGGCTTCCGACGCCGATGTGATACCGGCGGGCAAGGGCGCCATCGGTTACAAGGGCGCCACCTTCAACGCCGCCGGCACCGGCTTCCAGGTCCACAAGGATATCATCAAGTATGTCTATGGCGGCGACGAAGCCAAGGCCAAGGAGAACAACATCGGCGAGGTCCTTTACAATCGCGCTATCGTCAACGCCATGTTTGCCGTCGAGGCAATCCGCACCGCCCAGGGCAAATTCGGCAACAAGGCGCTCAGCGGCGAGGAGGTTCGTTGGGGCCTGGAGAACCTCAACCTGACCGAGGCGCGCCTCAAGGAAATCGGCATGGAAGGCTTCACCAAACCGGTCCAGGTCTCCTGCGTCGATCATGAATCCGGCGGTCCCATCATCATTCAGCAGTGGGACGGCAAGCAGTGGAGCATGGTCAGCGACTGGATCCCGACGATGCGCGACGTTGTGCGTCCGATGATCGAAGAGGCTGCGGCGGCTTACGCGAAGGAGAACAACATCACCCCGCGTGACTGCTAGTGAGCGGCCTTACATTTAGGCCTACCGAAGGGGAGGGCTCGCGGCTTTGAACGAGAGCCTCGCCTCGTCTCAGCAACAGCCGGCGGCCGGTAATGACCGGCCGCCGGTGCTGCTGGTCAACAATATCGAAGTCATCTACGACCACGTGATCCTGGTGCTCAAGGGCGTCTCGCTTGAGGTGCCCCAGGGCGGCATCGTGGCGTTGCTCGGCGCCAATGGCGCCGGCAAGTCGACCACTCTGAAGGCGATCTCCAACTTGCTGAGCGCCGAGCGCGGCGACGTCACCAAGGGCACGATCGAGTTCGCCGGCGAGCGGATCGACCGTTTGACTCCGAACGATTTGGTCCGGCGCGGCGTCATCCAGGTCATGGAGGGGCGCCACTGCTTCGAACATTTGACCATCGAAGAGAATTTGCTGACCGGCGCCTATACCCGCAAGGACGGCCGCGCGGCGATCCAGAACGATATCGAGATGGTCTATGGCTATTTTCCGCAGCTCAAGGAACGGCGCAGCGCTCAGGCCGGTTACACCTCCGGCGGCGAGCAGCAAATGTGCGTGATCGGCCGCGCGCTGATGAGCCGGCCCAAGATGATCCTGCTCGACGAGCCCTCCATGGGCCTCGCGCCCCAGTTGGTCGAGGGCATCTTCGAGACCATCAAGCGTCTCAACGAGGAAGAGGGCGTGTCCTTCCTGCTCGCCGAGCAGAACACCAACATGGCGCTGAAATACGCCAAGTACGGCTACATCCTGGAGAACGGCCGGGTCGTGCTCGACGGCGAGGCGGCGACGCTGCGCGAGAACGCCGACGTCAAGGAGTTCTACCTCGGCATCTCCGCCAGCGGCCGCAAGAGCTACCGCGAGACCAAGAACTACAAGCGCCGCAAACGCTGGCTGGCTTGATACGAGCGCCACTTGCGTGGCGGCGCTCCGGCCCACTCCCCCGCCCGGCCACAGGTTCGGGGTTGGCTTGGCCGGCCGAACCAACCCCAAGCCCCATGATAATTGGGGTGGCCGGGCGGGGGAGTGGGCCGAAGCGGGCGGAGCACTAGAGAATGACCACCGGCGACCACTTCGACGAGCTTGAGACCCGCGATCCGGCAGCGCGCGAGGCGGCGCTGATGGCGGCGCTGCCTGGACAGATCGCACATGCCCAGGCCACGGCGCCGGCCTTCGCCGAAATCCTTGCCGGCGTCGATCCCCAGGCGGTGACGGATCGCGCCGCGCTCGCCGATCTTCCCGTGACCGCCAAGGCCGATCTCATGGCGCGCCAGGCCGCGGCGGCGCCCTTCGGCGGCCTCGCCGCCGTGGGGATGGGCGACCTCCAGCGCCTGTTTGCGTCGCCCGGTCCGATCTACGAATTCGAGACCGCCCGCGCCGACTACTGGCGCGGCGCCCGTTCGCTTTACGCCGCGGGGTTTCGCGCCGGCGACGTGGTGCACAATTGTTTCTCCTACCACTTGACCCCGGGCGGCTGGATCCTGGATTCGGCCTTGCGCGCGCTCGGCTGCGTGGTGGTGCCGGCCGGGGTCGGCAACACCGAGGCCCAGGTCCAGGCGATCGCCCAGTTCCGTCCGGCCGGCTACACCGGTACCCCGGATTTCCTCAAGGTGCTGCTGGATGCGGGCGCCG